>Ga0265798_10001392_pt1 | contig 37763 bp, 30 predicted proteins | sample P3T30metagenome_FD_192430 | JGI IMG/M metagenome (GOLD analysis project Ga0265798, IMG submission 192430) | Plant litter microbial communities from East Loma Ridge, Irvine, California - P3 T30 | ecosystem: Environmental > Terrestrial > Plant litter > Unclassified | place: USA: California...
TGTCCTTCAGCACGTCCTCGTCCACACGTCCTGCTTGCCCCGTCTCCGGTTATCGTTTCCTTAGCACCGGTGACAAATCTCCACCCTGGAATTCCCCCGCACTGCACGCTCGACACCGAAAGCTTGCGCCTTACGTTGGCCTGCGCACCGACTGCGCGCGTGCGGCCCCCGAGAATGGCAAACAGGGCGGCAATGCTGCCAATTCATTTCTCATATTTTGCGAGGAGCTTCATCATGAACCGCACGACCAGCTTTCCAAAAATTCTCCTGGCCACGGCCGTCGTTGCTGCCATGCTGGGCGGCTGCCGCAAGGATGAGCCAGCCGGCGACCCGGTCGCCCAGGGCGCTCAAGGCGGACCGGTTTCGGGCAGCGGCCTGAGCACCAGCACCGCGGTCGGCACCAGCGGCGCCGCCGGCGCCGTCGGCAGCGGCGTCGACAATGTCACCGCCAATCCGAACGCCGGCGTGAACCCGACCAACGGCGAAACCACGAACATCGGCGTGCAAGGCGACAACGAAGGCGCGGCCGGCAACAACGGCGGCACCAGCTCGGGCGCGTCCGGCAGCACGGTCTCGGGCGGACCTGGCGCCAACACCATGACCCCGGCCAACGCCGACGGCACGAATGCCGCCACCACCGGCGCCGGCAACGGCACCGGCGCGAACAACCGCGACACCGGCACCGGCGCTACCACGACCGGCCAATAAGACTGCAAGCAACACTAGCCACCGCGGCAGGCCAGCACGGCAGGCGCCTGCCTCCGTCCTGGCGCACCACCATTACGACAGACAAAGGACACACCATGAAAACGACACGTAAAATCCCAGCCATCATCATGACCACCGCCCTCCTCGCAGCCGTCCTCGGCGGCTGCCGCAAGGAAGACAATGGCATCGGCGGCGACGGCGATGCCGCGGCCGTCACCAGCCGCAGCGAAGGTTCGGGCGCCGGCAGTGCCGCCGGCACCGTGGGCGGCACCGGCAACACCGGCGATACCGGCCTCGCCGGCATCGAGTACAACACCAACAACACCCCGCGCACCGTCGGTGAAACCGAACGCGGCCACAAGGACAACGTGCAGGGCGCCATCGGCGGCGCCAGCGGCGTGAGTGGCGGCGAAGTGGTCGGCCCGAACGGCAGCACCACCGGCGGCGCCAACCCGGGCGGCGCGCCGATGGCCGCGGCCCCGGCCGCCGGCGCCAACGAAGGCGCCGTCTCCAGCGGCTCCACCGGCAATACCACCGGCACCGGCCCGGCGTCGACCCGCGCCGGCAGCGGCGAATCCGGCCCGCTGAATCCAGCTCCCGGCACCGGCCGCTGAGTCTGCTGATCGAGTCTGCTGATCGAGTCCAGCCACTGAGCCTGGCCAATGACGCTGACCGCAACGCGGCAGACGCCAAAATACAAAAGAGCCCGCACATGTGCGGGCTCTTTGCATTTCCGGATTGCCCGGCCAGAAGGCCGCGCAGCCTTACACGCCCTCGACCACCTTGCCCGGCTTCTTCGCCAGCGGCACCGTCTTGCCGGCGCCCGGACCACGGCCGCGGCCGGTCAGCAGGCGGAACAGCAACACCAGCATGCGGAACACGAAGCGCACCAGCAGCAGGGTCAGGATCGCCTCGATGAAGGTGACGAGGAAGGCCGGCAGCACGGTCCAGCGCTCGGCGCGGCGACCGAACTTGGCTGCCATGCGGTCACGCGAGACCTCGATGCTGTCGTAGAAGGTCGGCACCACCAGCAGCGTCAGGAAAGTCGAGGTGATGGTGCCGCCGATGATCGCCACCGCCAGCGGCTGGTAGAACTTGCCGTCCGGACCGAGCGCCAGCGCCACCGGCAGCATGCCGGCGATCAGCGCGAAGGTGGTCATCAGGATCGGACGCAGGCGCACGCGGCCGGCCTTCATCAGCGCTTCCTCGCGGTCATGGCCTTCGTGTTCCAGCGCGCGCGCCGCTTCCAGCAGCAGGATCGCGTTCTTCGCCACCAGGCCCATCAGCATGATGACGCCGATAAAGCTCATCAGGTTGAGGGTGCCGCCGGTCAGCAGCAGCGCCACCACCACGCCGAACAGCGACAGCGGCAGCGACATCATCACGCCCAGCGGCGCGGTGAAGGAACCGAACTGCATCACCAGGATCAAATACATCAGGCCGATGCCGCCGAACAAGGCGATCGTCATCTCACGGAACAGTTCGGCCTGGTCCTTGCCGGCGCCGCCCAGCGCCAGGCCATAGCCCGGCGGGAAGTCGAAGCTCTTGGCCAGCGCCATCGCGTCGGCCGTCACTTCGCCGTTCGAACGGCCCTGGGCATTCGCCGACACGGTGATCACGCGCTTGCCATCCTTGTGCATGATTTCCGATGGGCCTTTACCCATGCTGATGCGGGCGATCTGTTCCAGCGGCACCATGGTATTGGTGCCGGCAATCGCGATCGGCAAGCGCTCGATGTTCTCGATGCTGACCCGGTCTTCCGGATGCAGGCGCACCGCCACGTCGCGCGTCTCGCCGGTCGGGTCGACCCAGTCGCCGACCTCGATGCCGGCAAAGGCCACGCGCAGCGCGGTGGCGGCGTCGCCCACCGACACGCCCATCGAGTTCGCCAGGCCGCGGTCGAGTTCGATCTGCAGCTCGTCCTTCGGATCCTGCTGCGACAGCGTCACGTCCACCGCGCCCGGCACCTGGCGCAGCTTTTCCATATAGGCCGTGGTCAGCTCCATCAGTTTGCGCGAGTCGTTGCCGGTGAATTCGATCTGCACCGGCTTGCCGCCGCCCGACAGATCGTCGAGCACGGTGTACTCGGCGCCCACCAGGCGCGCGACCTTGGCGCGCAAATCGGCGCCGATCTCGGCCGCGCTGCGGGTACGGGTATTGCGTTTGCCGATCTCGACGTAGATCGAGCCGCCGCTCGGGCGCGCCACGATGTCGGTGGCGCGGGTTTCCGGCAGTGCGTGGGCAAGCTGGGCCGCCTGCTCCATCTTCAGGCGCGCGAACGCCAGGCTCGACGAGGCCGGGGTGCGCACCTCGATCATGATCTTGTTGCCGTCGCCCTTGGGCAGGAAACTGGTGCCGCCCAAGGTCACCTGCATCGCGATCGCCGCAATGAAACTCAGCACCGCGATCACGCCCATCCAGCGGCGGTGATGCAGGGCCCAGGCGATCACGTTGCCATAGCGGCCGGCCAGGCGGTCGAACCAGGCGTTGAAGCGCGCCAGCACCTTCGACAGGCCGCGCTTCGGCTCCAGGTGGTGGCCCGGCGGGTCGCCCCAGTAGGCCGACAGCATCGGGTCGAGCGTGAAGGAAATGAACAGCGACACCAGCACCGAGCAGGTGACGGTCAGCGCGAACGGACGGAACCATTCGCCGGCGATGCCCGGCATGAAGGCGACCGGGATGAACACCGCCATGATCGAGAAGGTGGTGGCGGCCACCGCCATGCCGATCTCGGAGGTGCCGACCAGGGCCGCGGTGCGGCGGTCGGCGCCGTTTTCCATGTGGCGCACGATGTTTTCGCGCACCACGATGGCGTCGTCGATCAGCACGCCGATGGCTAGCGACAGCCCGAGCAGGGTCATGAAGTTCAGCGTGAAGCCGCACAGCCAGACCGCGATGAAGGCGGCCAGCACCGAGGTCGGCAGCGACAGCGCGGTGATCAGCGTCGAACGCCAGGAATTCAGGAAGGCGTATACCACGAACACGGTCAATACGGCGCCGAACACGAGCGACTCGATCACGTTGTTCAGGCTGCTTTGCGCTTCTTCGCCGCCGTCGCGGGTGATCGTCAGGGTGGTGCCTTTCGGCAGTTCCTTGTTGATCTCGGCGGTCAGTTCGTGCACGCGCTTGGCGATCGACACGGTCGAGGCGTCGCGGGTGCGCACGATCGAGATGCCGACGTTCGGGCTGCCGCTGTGGATCGAGGCGCTGTCGATGTCGGCGAAGCCATCCTCGATGGTGGCCACCTGGTTCAGGCGCACGATGGTGTCGCCATTGCGCTTGACCACGATCTGCGCGAAGTCCTCGGGACGCTCGATGCGGCCGATCAGGCGGATGCCCTTTTCGTCGAGCACGCCGCGCACCTTGCCCACCGGGGCGTTGGTGTTCTGTTTTTGCAGCGCATTGGTCACTTCGGTGACGGACACGTTGTATTCGCGCAGCTGGTCGGCGCGCAACAGCACCGACAGTTCACGCCGCAGCGAACCGTTCACGTTGACCGTGGACACGCCGTCGATCGCGCGGAAGCGGTCGGCCAGCACGTCCTCGGCCAGGCGCGAAATCGTCGCGTGGCTCTGGCTGCTGGACGACAGCGCCAGCTGCATGATCGGCTGGGCCGAAGGGTCGACGCGGCGCAGGATCGGTTCGCGCATTTCCAGCGGCAATTTGTAGCGCACGGCCGAGATGGCGTTGCGTACGTCGTCCGAGGCTTCGATCAGGTTGCGCTTGAAGTCGAATTCGAGCACCAGGGTGGCGCTGCCTTCGTTGGCGTAGGAAGTGACCTCGGTCACGCCCTGCACGCTCTGCATCTGCTTTTCCAGGCGGTCGATGATCTCGCGCTCGGCCGTCTCGGGCGAGGCGCCCGGGTATGGCACGTTGACCACGATCACCGGAATATCGACGTCGGGATTCTGGTTGACGCGCAGCTTCGACAAGGCCAGCAAGCCGATGCACATCATGCCCAGGATCAGCACGATCGTGGCGACCGGCTTCTTGACACTGAAGTTCGAGAGGAACATGGCTTATTTCCCTTTGGGCTGCGGAGCGGACGCGACCCGTGCGTTGGCCATTTCGACCTTCTGGCCATCCTTCAGGTTCGAGCTCGGGCTGCGCAGCACGGTGTCGCCGGCGGCCAGGCCGGCCTTGATTTCATAGGCCCCGGTGCGCTGGTCGCGCATGCCGACTTCCAGGTTGGCCTTGGCCAGGGCGCCGCCCTTCACGCGCCAGGTATACACCTCGTCGCCGTTGCGCACGATGGCGCTTTCCGGCAGCATCAGCGCGCTCGAGGTTTCGGCGTCGATCCGCCCTTCCGCATACAGGCCGGCGACACGGGGTTGTTCGCCAGTCAGGCCGACCAGCACCTCGACCTGGCGCGTGATGTCGTTGGCCGACGGATCGATGCGCTTGACCACGCCGGTGAACTGCTGGTTGCCGTAGCCGTTGATGTGGAACTTCACCGGCTGGCCGAGCTTGACGGTAGCGATCTTGTCGGTCGAGACGCGGCCTTCGAAGCGCATGCTGTTCGGGTCGATCACTTTCACCAGTTCCTTGCCGATAGTGGCGGTGTCGCCGGCGGAGACCTTGCGGTCGCTGACGATGCCGTCGAAGGGCGCGCGCACTTGCGTGCGGCTGGTTTGCTGGCGCGCCAGGGCGGCGCGGCTCTTGGCGGCCGACACTTCGCTCAGGGCGCTGTTGCGGCGCACTTCGGCTTCGTCAAACGCCGAGGCCGAGGTCATGCCCGAGGCGCGCAGGGTTTTCAGGCGTTCCAGCTGGCGGTTCGACTGGTCCAGGGCCTGGCTGGCGGCGCGCACGGCTTCGTCGGCCGACAGCAGCGTGTCGCGGATCGCGGTTTCGTCGAGTTTCACCAGCAAATCGCCGCGCTTGACCGGCTCGCCGTTTTCCTTCAACACCTGCAGCACCACGGCCGAGACTTCCGCGCGCAGGTCGGCGCGGCGTTCCGGCTGGATCGAGCCGGTGATCACTGGCCCCGAGGCCAGCGCATCGCTGCGTACGGTGAGCAGGTCTTCGGGAGCGACCAGCAGCTGGCTCGGCTTGTTGTCCTTGGCCTGGGCGGTGGCGTTCGGACCGGCCTTGGCCGGATCCTTGCCCTCCTTGCTGCAGGCGGCCAGGGCCGACGCGATGGCAAGGACGAGTAAAGTGTTGCGCAGCATGTTGAGTCTCTCCAGATGGACGCTGAAAATTTAATAATTATGAGAGGCGGATTTCACCAGCGCGCAGTATCCGGGAGCCGGCCGCACCCGTCAATCGGCCTGCCTGCGCATTGTGGTTTTCGATGGATGAACTGCGTCCTGGCGCGATGAACTGCAAGCGGACCGGACAAAGGGCGGACAATCGGCGGACAGCCTGCGGACACCCGCGCCGGTCACCCCACCGTCACGCCACGAACAGATGGTAGACCAGGAAGCCCATGCCGATACCGGTGGCGATGCCGCCGCAGATTTCGACCAGGGTATGGCCCATGCGTTCGCGCAGCGTGACGTGGCCGGTGACCTCGACAGCCAGGCGGTTGATGGCGGCGGCCTGGCGCCCGACGTGCTGGCGCAGGCTGTTGGCGTCGATCATCACGATGAAGGCCAGGGTCACGGCCACGCCGAAGGCCGGGTGCCCGATCCCTTCGCGCAGGGCGATCAGGGTCGCCATGCTGGTGACCACCGAGCTATGGTTGCTCGGAAAGCCGCCATTCCCGACCAGGTTGAAGGCCCAGCGCCGCTGGCGCGCGCTGTTGATCAGGAACTTGATGGGGCCGACGACGAGCCAGGTCAGGAAAGGCGTGATGAGGTAGGAAAGGTCCATGGATGATCCAGAATGATTCAATAAATAAGTGCCGGCCGGAATTATGGCAGAAGACGGCACAGCGGCGGCCTGCGCGGCGACCTGCTCCGCCGCGAAACAGGTAAGATGCCGGAAAACTGTGTCATTTAAACCAATATTCGAATAACAAGAGGAATCCAATGCAACACTTCCGTTTATCGTTCATCGTCACTGCCGTGCTCATGGCATTGTCGGGCTGGTGGGGCTACGAGCATGGCGGCATGGCGGGCCTGCTGTCGGCGCTGTGGATCACGGCGATCCTGGGCGTGCTCGAAGTCTCGCTCTCCTTCGACAACGCGGTCGTCAACGCCTCCGTGCTGCGCCACTGGAACGAGTTCTGGCGCAAGTTGTTCCTTACCGTCGGCATCCTGGTAGCGGTGTTCGGCATGCGTTTGCTGTTCCCGCTGGTGATCGTCTCGGTAGCCACCGGCCTCGGCCTGCTCGACGTCTGGCACATGGCGATCGACACGCCGCAGGAATACTCGCGCCACCTGACCGAACACCATGCGGAAGTGTCGGCCTTCGGCGGCGCCTTCCTGATGCTGGTCTTCCTGAATTTCCTGTTCGACGAGGAAAAGGAGCTCCACTGGCTCGGCTGGATCGAAGAGAAAGTCGGCAAGTACGGCTCCGAAGGCCTGGCCGTGCTGCTGACCCTGCTGGCGGTGTTCTTCGCCATGTCGCTGATGCCGGAACAGCGCAAGCTGGCGGTGCTGATCTCGGGCGTGGTCGGGGTCGCGGTGTACATCGGCGTGAACTGGGTCAGCAGCCTGCTCGAGGCAGAAGAGCACGACCCGACGGTCGGCAAGATGATCTCGCAAGGCAGCATCGGCGGCTTCCTCTACCTGGAAGTGCTGGACGCCTCGTTCAGTTTCGACGGCGTGATCGGCGCCTTTGCAATTACCAACGACGTGGTCGTCATCATGCTGGGCCTGGCGATCGGCGCGATGTTCGTGCGTTCGATGACGGTGTTCCTGGTCTACAAGGGCACGCTGCAGGAATTCGTCTTCCTCGAACACGGCGCCCACTACGCGATCGGCATCCTGGCCCTGATCATGTTCGCCAGCGTGCACTTCCATATCCCGGAATGGTTTACGGGCTTGTCGGGACTGGCCTTTATCCTGGTGTCGCTGTGGTCGTCGGTGCGCTACCGCAAGCGCGTCGAGGCCGAGGAAGCGCGCGCCGGCCTCGGTGTCTCGTCCTGACCTCATCGTGACGCCGGCCTAAGCCCCGCTTAAGCCTGACGTTTTGATAATCCGCGCGGTCATGGCAGAATGGGCGCCGCGCGGACTGCCGCGCAACCTCTTCCACTCTTGATCCAGACCGACCATGCCGAAAGCCCTGCCCAAGCGCGCCCTCGCCGTCCTGCTGTCCCTGCTCGTCGCCCTCGTGGTGGTGTTCGGCCTGTACACCTGGTTCACGCTGACCTGGTCCTACTCCGAAGGCACGCGCGCCGGCTACCTGCAAAAGTTCTCGAACAAGGGCTGGCTGTGCAAGACCTGGGAAGGCGAGATTTTGCTGTCGAGTATGCCGGGCGCGATTCCCGAGCGCTTCGCGTTCACCGTGCGCGACGACAAGCTGGTGCAGAAGCTGCAATCGACCATGGGCCAGCGCGTGGAAATCAGCTACGAACAGCACCGCGGCGTGCCGACCAGCTGCTTCGGCGAAACCGAGTATTTCGTGGAAAGCGTGAATACCGGGCCGGTGAATCCGGTGGCGCCGAGCGAGGCGCCGGCTGGGGTGCGGTGATACGTTTCAGGTTGACAACGTAGGGTGGGCCGGGCCGCGCCAGGCGCTCCTGTGCCCACCCTGCGCGCTTCTGAAAAAATCGCCATGGCGGCATTGCCTCGTCTGGCCGTACGCTCGTACTGTCTTCGACTCGGCGCCGGTAGGCCGTATCCCTTGCCCTGACGTTTTTTTCACAAGCTTTACCGAATCGACATCCCGTCCCGATTCAAGGTGGGCGATAGGCATCCAACCGTAGCAAATCAAGCTCCCGCCGCGGTTCATGCGGGAGCACGGTCAGTCCAGCGTGGAACATCAACATCCCGCCGCTGCGATTTACTCCCCGTTCGTCCGCCGCTGGTTCATGATCACCTCCGCCAGCCTGGCCGCGGCCTGCTGCGCCGACGGCTGCTTTTTCAAGCGCCCCAGCACTTCGCGGGTGATGTTCTCGGACGCGGCGCGCTGGCGGGCCTCGGCCTTGCGCTCGTTGATCGCATCCTCGGTGGCCGATAGTTCCGCCGCCTGCTCTTCCAGCCGCTTCGTTTCCAGCTCCAGCAATTCGCGCCGGGCGTCGGCCATCTGCATGGTGGTGGCGGCCGTACGGCGCTGCATCTCGGCGTGCGCCTGGGCGCGTTCGAGCAGTGCGCGCTGGGCCTCGCGTTTTTCCAGCGCCGCCTGCGCGGCTTCCTGCTCGGCCGCTTCGCGCGCCACGGCCAGGCGCGCCGCCTCGGCTTCGGCGTCGGCGCGCATCCGCGCGGCGTCGGCCGCGGCCTGCTCGGCCGCCAGGCGCGCCGCGGCGGCCTCCTCGGTGCGGGCTTCGGATTCGGCTTGCTGGCGCTGCGCCGCCAGCTTCTGTTCGGCCAGCGCCTGCGCGGCCTGGGCCGAATGGAGCGCGGACTGGGCCGCCTGCGCCGCTGCGCGCTCGGCGTCGGCGGCCGCCTGTTCCGCCTCGGCAGCAGCCGTCGCCGCGGCCAGGCGCGCTTGTGCAAGCGCGGCACGTTCGGCCTGGATGCCGGCCAGCTGCGCCGCCGCAGCCGCTTCGGCCTGGGCCGCCGTTGCCGCCGCTTCTTCGCTCGCCGCCTGCTCGAACACCCGGGCGGCCGCCTCGCGCTTGGCCTCCAGGGCCGCCTGCTGGGCCGCCCCGATGCGGCGCTCGGCCTCGAATTCGTCGCGCATCAGCGCCGCCTGCCCTTCCTCGGCTTGCGCGCGCGCCTGGGCCGCCGCCGCCAGTGCGCGTTCGTGTTCCAGCTTTTCCTGCAGGCGCGCCAGCGCCGTTTCTTCGACCCGTACACGTTCGCGCTCGGCCGCGGCCAGCTGCTCGGCGTCGGCTTCGCGGCGCGCCGCCAGCTGCGCCGCTTCGCGCGCCAGCGCCGCCTGTTCGGCGGCCAGCGCCAGCGCGGCTTCGGCCGAGGCATTCTCGGCGGCGCGCGCTTCGGCGGCGGATGCGGCCTGGGCGGCGCGCTCCTCGGCCAGTTCGCGCGCCCGCGCTTGCTGCTCGGCCTCGCGTCCCGCCGCGTCGGCGGCGACGCGGTCGGCCTCGGCGCGCTGCTGCGCGTGTTCGGCCGCCGTCAGCTCGGCGCGCAGGCGGGCGTCGACCTGCATCCCGGCTTCTTCCTCGGCCTGGGCGCGCAGCAGCGCCGCTTCGCGCAGCTTGCGGTCGGCCTCGATGCGCGCCTCGGTGGCGGCGACGATCTTCGCTTCGGCTTCGCGCCGCGCTTCGGCGGTGGCCGATGCCATCTGCTCGAGGCGCTCGCGGTGCACGGCGGCGTCGCGCAATTCCTTTTCCAGCTGCAGGCGCGAGCGCACGGTGTCGGCCGCGACCCGCTGCGAGTCGGCCTGGGCCTGGGCAATGCTTTCGCGTTCGTGTTCGACGTGGGCCAGGGCGCGCGCTTCTTCCAGCATGCGCGCCTCGGCGGCGGCGCGCGCAAAGGCCGAGGCCAGGGCCACCTGGTCGGCGCGCTCGCGCTGCAATGCCAGTTCCAGCGCCTCGGCTTCGGTTTCCGCCAACTTCTCGGCGGTCTGGCGCGCGGCCTTTTCGGCGCGTTCGCGTTCGCGCGCCAGCACGGCCACGCGCGCGTCGGCGCTGGCGCTGTGCAGCACCTCTTCGCGCGCCGCATGCACGGCGGCCACGCGCTCGACGGCCTGGCGCCGCGCTTCCTCGGTCTGGGCCAGCAATTCCTCGGCGGCGCGCGCCGCTTCCATCGCCATTGCCGCCTCGGCTTCGATCTGCTCGGCGGCGCGGCGCCGCGCTTCCTCGGCGGCGCGGGCGCGGGTTTCGGTGGCCAGGCGGCTTTCGGTGTCGGCCTGCACGCGCGCGCGCAGTTCCACGGTTTCCTGGCGCATCGCTTCCAGCCGGTCGCTCGAGGCCTGGGCCGCGGCGCGCAGGGTTTCCAGGCGGTCGCGGTTGGCTTCGATGGCCTGCTCCGAGGCCTGGGCGTTGGCCAGCGCGGCGGCGGCGGTGGCCGCGTCGGACGCGGCGCGCTCCTCGGCCAGCGCGCGCGCATGCGACTCGGCGGCGGCGCGGCTTTCGGCGGCGACGTTCGCCTTGGCCTCGGCCTCGACGCGGGCGATCGCTTCCTTGATCGCGGACTTTTCCAGCGCGCCGCGGCCGGGCGCGGGCGCGGGTGCGGCGGATACGGGCGTGGATGCGGCTGCGGCAGCTACAGGCGCGGATGCGGCCGAGGCTACAGCTGAACCCGTGCCAACGGCTTGCACGTGCCGGCTGGCCGGCGGCGGCAGGTCGATCGTGAAGTCGGTATCGTCGTGGGGAGCGGGTCGCTGGTCCATGCTTGTCTCGGTCTGGAAAATCGGGCGTGCCAAACCATTATCGATGAAAGTGGCGGATCGTGTCACGCCGAGCTGCGCGGCAAAAGGCCTGCAATTCCGGCCTTCAAGAATGACAACCGACTGTCGGTCGTCATCCGGCTTTCAGGCTGGCCAGAGTGGCGGCTCGTCCATCAGCGCCACCTGTTCGCGCAGCTCCAGGATCCGGTCTTGCCAGTAGCGCTGGCCATTAAACCAGGGGAAGGCGGCCGGGAAGGCGGGGTCGTTCCAGCGCATCGCCAGCCAGGCCGAGTAATGGATCAGGCGCAGGGTGCGCAAGGCCTCGACCAGGTAGAGCTGGCGCGGGTCGAAGTCGCAAAAATCCTCGTAGCCGGCCAGCACGTCGCCCATCTGGCGCACCATGTCCTGGCGCTCGCCCGCGAGCAGCATCCACAGGTCCTGCACCGCCGGTCCCATGCGGCTGTCGTCGAAGTCGACGAAGTGCGGGCCGTCATCGGTCCAGAGCACGTTGCCGACGTGGCAGTCGCCGTGCAGGCGCAGGATCGGCAGCTGCCCTGCCCGTTCGTAGCAGCGCGCCACGCCGGCCAGGGCCTGCTCGGCCACGCTGGCGTAGGTCGCGCGCAGTTCCGGCGGCAGGAAATCGTGCCGCATCAGCCAGTCGAAGGGTTCGCGTCCGAACGTGTGCGGGTCGAGCGCCGGGCGCAGCGCATACGGCGCAATGGCGCCGACGGCGTGGATGCGGCCGATGAAGCGCCCGATCCATTCCAGCGTGGCCGGGTCGCCCAGTTCCGGCGCGCGTCCGCCGCGGCGCGGGAACACGGCAAAGCGGAAGCCGTCGAAGGTGTGCAGGGTGCGGCCGTCGATCGTCATGGCCGGCACGACCGGCACTTCGCGCTCGTGCAGTTCGGCGACAAACGCGTGCTCTTCGAGGATGGCGTCGTCGCTCCAGCGCTCCGGCCGGTAGAACTTGACCACCACCGGCGGCCCCTCCTCGCGCCCCACCTGGTAGACCCGGTTTTCGTAGCTGTTCAGGGCCAGCAGGCGGCCGTCGCCGTACAGGCCAAGGCTTTCGAGGGCGTCGAGCACGCGTTCCGGACCGAGCGATGAAAACGGGTGGGCGCCTGATGAGTCCGGCAAACTAGACAGATTATCCATGTAGCCATTGTAAGGCGGCGCGCAGATTTTCGTGCGCTGGGCGCCCGCCACGCGTTAAACTGGCGGCTTCACCGCAACAAGGCCCCCCATGCAACTCGAACAGCCCCTCACCGAAAAAGAATTCGACGAACTCGACCAGTTCCTCCTCTCCGAGCGCAGCCCGGAAGACGCGATGACGATGGACACCCTCCATGGTTACCTGACGGCGATTGCGATCGGCCCGGAAACCATCATGCCGGCCGAGTGGCTGCCGCGCGTCTGGGGCCAGGACGGCCAGCAGGCGCCGAAATGGAAGAACCCGCGCGAGGAAGAACGCATCCTCAACCTCATCATGCGCTTCATGAACGAAGTGCTGATCACCTTCGAAGTCGCGCCCAAGGAATTCGAGCCGCTGTACTGCGAGCACGAACACAACGGCCAGACCCTGATCGACGCCGAAGCCTGGTGCTGGGGCTTCTGGGAAGGCATGGAACTGCGTCCGGGCTCCTGGGATCCGGTGTGGGAATCCGAAGTCGCCGAGCTGATGCGCCCCTTGTACCTGCTCGGCGCCGACGAGATCGAGGAAGCCGAGCTGCCGCTGGTCGAAGACCCGGTCAAGGCCCACCAGCTGGCGCTGGAAATCGAAGCCAACCTGCCGGCGATTTACCGCTACTGGCTGCCGCTGCGTAAACCCGCCGTCGAGACCATCCGCAACGACGGCCCGAAGACCGGCCGCAACGACGACTGCCCTTGCGGCAGCGGCAAGAAGTTCAAGAAGTGCTGCGGGGCTGAGCAGTCTTGATGCGCTGCGCGGCGGGCGACAGATCGCTGGCGCCGGGTTCGCGCTCACTCGCGTGGCGCATGCGTGGCACTCCCGGCCGGCTGCTTATCCAGCCTGCATGGTACGGCGGATAGGCCGCGGGCATCGCCCAGATGTCAATACGGCGTGCGCGCCAGCGTTCAGGCGCTCGTCTCGAGCTGCCGTTCGCACAGCGCCGCCAGCAAATCCGAGCGCCCGACCACACCGACCACCGCGCCGCCGGCGCTGGTAACCGCCACCTGGTGATGGCGCGCGTCGCCCAGCAGCGGCAGCAGCCGCGCCAGCGGCGCAGCGGCGTCGAGCACGGCGGCGTCCCGGTGCATGGCGTCCTGCACGCGCGGCGCGGCGCCCGGCAGCGAGGCGCGCAGCGAGACGCCCCGGCCTGCCTGGCGCAGCAGGTCTTCCTGAGACAGGAAGCCGAGGAGGCGCCGCTCGCCGTCGAGCACCGGCGCTTCCTGCAGGCGGTGGCGCAGCAGCAGTTCGCGCGCATGCGCCAGCGTGTCGCGCGGGCCGAGCGCGATCACGTGGCGCGACATCAGCTCGGCGCAGCTGCGGTCGCGGAAGTGCCGGTGCAGGGCCAGCTGGCGGGCGTCGTCGAGGATCGCCAGCAAGTCGTCGCGTCCGACATCGAGCACGTCGCCGTAGCGCGCCAGGGCCGCTTCCAGGTCGCCTTCGGTGATGCCGAGGCGCGCGGCCGGGGCCGGGTCGCCGGTGGCGTGCGGGTTGCGGTCGGCCGCATGCGGCGCGTGCGGATACCGGCGGTGCGTCAGGTTGTTATAGATGAGCGCGGCGCTGACGATGACGATGGAATTGAGCGCCACCGGCAGCAGCGCGAACTGCCAGCCGGCCGCATGCACCGCCGTTCCGCCCAGCACGGCCGTCAGGGCCACCGCGCCGCCCGGCGGATGCAGGCAGCGCAGCGCGAACATGGCGGCGATCGCCAGGCAGCCGGCCAGGGGCGCGGCCAGCAGCGGATCGGGCACCAGGTGCCAGCAGGCGATGCCGACCAGGGCCGACAGGGTATTCCCGCCGACCACCGGCCAGGGCTGGGCCAGCGGGCTGGCCGGCACGCAGAACAGCAGCACCGCCGAAGCGCCCATGGGGGCGATCAGCCAGGCGGCCAGGCCGGGCGCCAGCATGTGGCTCAGGAGTGCGGTGATGAACAGGCCGATGCAGGCCCCGGCGGTGGCGCGCAGGCGCTCGGTGCGGCTGGCGGCGAGCGGCTGCGGCAGGAAGCCGTGCAGCCATTGGGTGAAACTTGCTGGCATGACAGAAGACAGAAGGTACTGGGAGCAAAGACCCGCATTACACCATAAACCTTGCCGGGCCCGCTGAACGCCGAACGTCCGCGATTGCTTGCAAATCGTCCCGCTGGGCAGGGATTACGTACGCAAATTCGTCAAAGCGCGTTGGCGCACGGACAGTGCAATCGTGCACGCCGACCCTGTCCACAGGTAAGCACGAGCGGCACACCGCGCCGCGTGATGCCGAATTTGACGAAAAGGGAGTACCCAACATGAAAAAAACACTTCCACTGACGCTGCTCGCCGGCGCCGCCCTGCTGGCCACCTCGGCCTTTGCCCAGTCGCAGCCAGCGAAGGCCGAGGCCTCGATGCAAAAGGTGCTCGACGCCCAGGCCTCGCTGAAACCGAAGCCGATCGAAACCCTCACGCCCGAAGAAGCGCGCAAGCAGCCGACGCCTGCCGACGGCGTCAAGAAAGTCCTGGCAGACATGGGCCGTCCAACCGCGCCGGAACCCGGCGTGACGGTCAAGGACATGACCATCAAGAGCGGCGACGCCAGCGTCCCGATCCACGTCTACACGCCTGAAGGCAAGGGCCCGTTCCCGGTCATGGTCTATTACCACGGCGGCGGCTTCGTGATCGCCGACACGCAGGTGTACGACGCGACCCCGCGCGCGCTGGCCAAGATGGCGAACGCGATCATGGTGTCGGTGGATTACCGCCGCGCGCCCGAGCACACATTCCCGGCCGCGCCGAACGACGCGTTTGCGGCCTACCAGTGGGTGCTGGCCCATGCCAAGGAAATCAACGGCGACCCAAGCCGCGTGGCGGTCGGCGGCGAAAGCGCCGGCGGCAACCTGGCGACCGTGGTCTCGATGATGGCGCGCGACAAGAAAGTCGCCCTGCCGCTGCACCAGCTGCTGGTGTATCCAGTCGTCAACGACGACATGAACACGGCGTCGTACAAGCAGAACGCGCAGGCCAAGCCGCTCAACAAGCCGATGATGGCATGGTTCTTCAAGCACTACGGCGGCGATCCGAAGAATCCGTACGCGCTGCCGATGAAGGCGACCTCGCTCAAGGGCTTGCCGCCAGCGACGATTGTCGCGGCCGAGATCGACCCGCTGCTGTCGGAAGGCAAGGCCTATGCCGACAAGCTGAAGAAGGATGGCATCGCCGTGAACTACAAGGAATACAGCGGCGTGACCCACGAATTCTTCGGCATGGGCGCCGTGGTGCCGAAAGCCAGGGAAGCGGAACAGTTCGCGGCTGACGCGCTGAAGAAAGCGTTCGCGGCGAAGAAATAAGCGTCCTCGTCCACGCGGTGATCGTTCGCGGCAAGCTCACCCGGCGTGGGTCACGGGCTGCTGACAATCGACGCGTGGGCACAGGAGCGCCTTGCCGCGTGCCCCGGCGATGATCATGGACGCGCCGCGCCGCGCACCTCGGCCAGCAAGCCCGCCAGCGCCTCGAAATCCACCGGCTTGACCAGGTGATGCCGGAACCCCGCCGCGCGGGCTTCGCGCTTGTCCTGGTCCTGGCCGTAGCCGGACACCGCGATCAGCACCGCGCCTGCCGTTTCCGGCTGCGCCAGCAGACGCCGCGCCAGCTCATTGCCGTCGATCTCGGGCAGGCCGATGTCGAGCAGGAAGACGTCGGGCGGCGCGGCGCGGGCAAGCTCGAATGCGCGCCGCGAGTCGTGTTCGACCGCCACGTCGTGCCCGGCCGCGTCGAGCAGCATCGCCAGCGTTTCGGCGGCGTCGACGTTGTCGTCCACCACCATCACCTTCAAGGGCCCGCCTGCCACGGCCACGCCGGCGGCAACCGGCTCCGGCAAGGCTGCGGGCAGGGCCAGCGGCAGCTTCACGGTAAAGGTACTACCGCGCCCCGGCCCCGGGCTGGCGCACGCCACCGTCCCGCCATGCAGCTCGACCAGGTTGCGCACCAGCGCCAGGCCGAGGCCGAGCCCGCCCTGCGAACGGTCGCTGGAGCGCTTGGCCTGGGCGAACAGGTCGAAGGCGCGCTCCGTCAGTTCCTGCTCCATGCCGATGCCCTCGTCGCAGACCGCCAGCTCCAGCATGCCGTCGTCCCGGCCATGCCGCACCTGGACCTCGATCGCGCATGCCTCGGGCGTGTACTTGATGGCGTTGCCGAGCAAATTCGCCAGCACCTGCACCAAACGTGCGCGGTCGCCCTCGACGCTGACGGGGGACGCCGGCAAGTGCACGCCCAGGGTCTGGCGCCGCGCCAGCAATTGCGGGCGCACCTGTTCGGCAGCCTCGTCGACGATGGTGCGCACGTCCAGCACCGTCTTGTCGAGCACGATCAGGCCGCGCGTCACGCGCGACACGTCGAGCAAATCATCCACCAGGCGCGTCATGTGCTTCACCTGGCGCCCGATGATGGCGCTGCTCTGGCGCACCCGGGTCTCGTTGACCATGCCCATGTCGAGCAGCATCGCGGCCGACTTGATCGGCGCCAGCGGGTTGCGCAGCTCGTGCGCCAGCATGGCCAGGAATTCGTCCTTGCGCTGGTCGGCTTCCTTCAGCTTTTCCTCGACCGACTTGCGGTCGGTGATGTCGCGGAAAAAGATCGCGATGCCGCCGTCCTGCACCGGAAAGGCGCGGATCTCGTTCCAGCCGCAGCGCCCGTCGACCGGCGGCAGCTGGTACTCGGCGGCGCCGGCGCGGCGCCCTTCCATCACCCGGCGCAGCATGAGGCTGGCTTCGGCGTCGGCCGATTCGGGGAACAGTTCCCAGTGCGTGCGGCCGACCACCTGATCCAGGCTCAGGTGGCAGATGCGCAGGCCCTCCGCATTCATTTCGACGATGCGCCAGTCGCGGTCGAGCAGCGCGAAGCCTTCGCCGATGGTGTCGAAGATGTAGCGGCTGCGGTCGCGTTCGGCGCGCAGCGCGGCCTGGGTGCGCGCGCCGTCGAGCGCGGTCCAGGTGCGCTCGGCGGTGTCGCGCATGAAGCGCAGTTCGTCGGCGTTCCAGCGGTGCGGCGCGCTGCGGTTGATGCTGAGGAAGGCGTCGAGGCGGCCGGCGCGCACCAGCGGCACCGTGACCAGCGCGCCGATCCCTTCCTCGTGAAAGCGTACCGGCCAGCCGGCGGTAAGGGCGTCGAGCGCGGCATCCTCGATGACCACGGTCTCGCCGGCGCGCAGCGCGGCGCCGAGTCCGGGGCCGAAGTCGTCGATCCGGTAGCTGGCCTGCGACAGGCCGGGCGTGCCCGCGCGCAGCCACTGGCTGGCCAGCGTGAAGCGCTCGCCTTGGGCATCGACCTCGCCGTACAGCACCCGCGCCAGGCCGAGCTCTTCGCCCAGCAGGGCGCCTGCAGTAGCCAGCACCTCGGCCGGCGCGTGCAGCGGACGCAGGGCGTCGGAGAGTTTCAGGTCGAGCGCCGCGCGGCGTTCGGCGCGCACGCGCTCGGTGGTTTCCACGGCGGTGCAGTACATGCCGGCCACGCGTCCGGCGCCGTCGTGCAGCGGCGAATACGAAAACGTGAAGTAGGCGGGCTGGGTGGCGCCGTCGCGCACGATGGGGATTTCCAGGTCTTCGAAGTGGACGCGCTTGCCCGACAGGGCGCGGTCGATGATCGGCACCAGCTGAGGCCAGGCATCGGACCAGACGCGCTGGAAAGGCGCGCCGAGCGCCGCCGGGTGGCGCTCGCCCAGCATCTGCACGTAGGCGTCGTTGTACAGCATGCGCAGGTCGGAACCCCAGGCGATGAACATCGGCAGCGCCGAGTCGAGCGCCATGGCGACCGCGGTCGCCAGCTGGGGCGGCCAGTCGTCGGGGTGTCCGAGGGGAGAACCGCGCCAGTCGTGCGCGCCGATCAGGGCGCGCAGGGTGGCGGGGACGGCATCATGGCCGCCGCGCAAGTATCCGTGCATATTGTCATTTTCCCACATGAGGCCCCATGACGGTGCACGGATGAGCTGGTAGTTAAACTTTAATGAAGTGCTCGCGGTAGTACTTCAGCTCCTCGACCGATTCGATGATGTCGGCCAGCGCCGTGTGCTTCTGGTGCTTCTTGAAGCCGGAGGCCAGTTCCGGCTTCCAGCGGCGGCACAGTTCCTTCAGCGTCGACACGTCCAGGTTACGGTAGTGGAAGAAGGCTTCCAGCTTCGGCATGCCGCGCGCCATGAAGCGGCGGTCCTGGCAGATCGAATTGCCGCACATCGGCGACTTGTTGGCCGGGACGTACTGCTTGAGGAAGGCGATCAGCTGGGCTTCGGCGTCGGCTTCGCTGACGGTCGAGGCTTTCACGCGGTCGATCAGGCCCGACTTGCCGTGGGTGCCCTTGTTCCAGTTGTCCATCTTGTCCAGCGTGGCGTCGGACTGGTGGATGGCGAACACGGGGCCTTCGGCGATCACGTTGAGGTCGGGGTCGGTGACCACGACGGCCACTTCGATGATGCGGTCGTTGTCCGGATCGAGGCCGGTCATTTCCATGTCAACCCAGACCAGGTTGAATTCGTTCGGACGAGCGGCAGGCGCGCCGGCTGCCGCGGTGGATTCGTTAGCTTGTGACATAATTCTCTCTTTGCCTTAAACAATCCTGCATTTTCTCACAGGCACAGCATGTCTTCACTCGCGTTTTCGGTCTTGTTCGTGGTTTTCTTCGTGCTGACGCTCAGCCTGCGTTTCTGGCTGGCGCAGCGCCAGATCCGCCACGTGCTGCGCAAGCGCGCCAGCGTGCCAGCCGAATTCGCACCCAAGGTCTCGCTCGAGACCCACCAGAAAGCGGCCGACTACACGGTGGCCAAGACCCGCTTCGGCATCGCCGCCCTGCTCTGGGGCGCGCTGGTGCTGATCGGCTTTACCCTGCTCGGCGGCCTGCAGGCGCTGTCCTCCGCCCTGCTCCCGGTGGCGGGACCGGGCATGCTGCACCAGATCCTGCTGGTGGTCGCGTTCGCCGCCATCTCCGGCGTGCTCGACCTGCCCTTCGACTATTACCGCCAGTTCGTGCTGGAGGCGCGCTTCGGCTTCAACAAGATGACGCCCGGCCTCTGGCTGGCCGACATGGTGAAAGGCACCCTGGTCGGCGCCGTCATCGGCCTGCCGCTGGTGTGGGTGGTGCTGAAGCTGATGGAGAGCACCGGCTCGCTCTGGTGGTTCTGGGCCTGGTGCGTGTGGAGCGGCTTCCAGCTCCTGATGATGGTCTTGTACCCGACCGTGATCGCGCCGCTGTTCAACAAGTTCACGCCGCTCGAAGACGCCGGTTTGAAGGCGCGCATCGAAGGCCTGATGGCGCGCGTCGGCTTCGCGTCGAAAGGCTTGTTCGTGATGGACGGCAGCCGCCGCAGCGCCCACGGCAACGCCTACTTTTCCGGCTTCGGCGCAGCCAAGCGCATCGTCTTCTTCGACACCCTGGTCGAGCGCCTGGCGCCGCAGGAAATCGAGGCCGTGCTGGCGCATGAACTCGGCCACTTCAAGCTGCGCCACATCGTCAAGCGCATCGTGGTCATGTTCGCGCTGTCGCTGGCCTTCCTCGCCCTGCTCGGCTACCTGAAGGAACAAAGCTGGTTCTATACGGGCCTGGGCGTGACGCCGATGCTGGGCGCGCCGAACGACGCCATGGCCCTGCTGCTGTTCATGCTGGTGCTGCCGATCTTTACCTTCGTGTTCGGGCCCCTGAGCGCGATCACCTCGCGCAAGCACGAGTTCGAGGCCGATGCCTTTGCGGCCCGGCACAGCAGCGCCAACGACCTGGTCTCGGCGCTGGTCAAGATGTACGAGGACAATGCATCGACGCTGACGCCGGATCCGCTGCACTCGGCGTTCTATGATTCGCATCCGCCGGCGTCGGTGCGGATTGCGCATTTGAATGCGGCGGCGGCATGAACCTGCTTGACCAGCATTGCAGCCACGGCGCGCCGGCGCTCGATGCCGGCGCCGTCGGCATGCACCTGGCCGCGCTGCCTGGCTGGCGCCTGGTCGACCAGCACATCGAACGCGAATATGCCTTCACCGGTTACCGCGAGACCATCGCCTTCGTCGATGCGCTGGCCGCGATGATCCACCAGCAGGACCACCATCCCGAACTGCGCGTGCGCTACCGCCACTGCCTGGTCGCCTTTACCACCCATTCGGCCGGCCATGCCGTGTCGATCAATGACTTTATCTGCGCTGCGAAAGCCGACGCAATCTACGAGGAACGCCGCGCATGAGCATGCTTGGTACCATTATCGCGGCCCACGGCCGCCACTACCTGGCCGATGTCGACGGCGCCAAGTTCCAGTGCGTCACGCGCGGGAAGAAGACCAACGTGGCCGTCGGCGACGTGGTCCACCTGCAGCAGACCTCGAACGACCAGGCCGTGATCGAACAGATCGCCGACCGCACCACCCTGATCTACCGCTCCGACCAATACAAGTCGAAGCTGCTGGCGGCGAACATCTCGCGCCTGTTCATCGTGGTGGCCACCGAGCCGGGCTTCGCCGACGACCTGGTCTCGCGCTCGCTGGTGGCGGCCGAAGCGGCGGGCATCGAGGCCCACCTCATCCTGAACAAGACCGACGTGCTCGATCTGCTGCCGCGTGCGCGCGAACGCGCCGCCGTGTATGGCGCGCTGGGGTATCCGGTGCACGAGGTGTCGGCGCGGGCGGATCCCGAACATGCGCTGGAAGTGCTGCGGCCGCTGCTGGCCGGGCAGTCGTCGATCTTCATCGGGCAGTCGGGCATGGGCAAGTCCTCGCTCATCAACCTGCTGGTGCCGGACGCCGACATCGCCGTGCGCGAGATTTCATCGGCGCTGGACACGGGCAAGCACACCACCACCTTTACGCGCCTGTACTGGCTGCCGGGCGGCGCGGCGATCATCGATTCGCCCGGCTTCCAGGAGTTCGGGCTGTATCACCTGAGCGAAGGGATGCTGGAGCGGGCCTTTGTCGAGTTCAAGCCTTACCTGGGCGGGTGCAAGTACTACAACTGCCGGCACTTGGCCGAGCCGCAGTGCGCGGTGCTGGACGCCGTGGCGGCCGGGAAGATCGCGAAGCACCGGCATGAACTGTATGCGCAGTTGCTGCACGAGTCGGCGCAGACGCTGTATTGATTATCCGTCTCCGAACCGCAGGGTGGACCGGGCCACGAGGGGCGGCCATGCCGTCCACCCTGGCTCCCCCGCCGGAAACAAAAGCCCTTATAATCGAAGGGATAACAGACAAGCGAAAACGATATGCCAGTCTCCAAACCGATCAAGCACTTCCTGCAGTTCTCCGACTTCTCGCTCGACGACTTCAATTACGTCATCGAGCGCGCGACCGTCATCAAGCGCAAGTTCAAGGCCTATGAGGTCTACCACCCGCTGGTCGACCGCACGCTGGTGATGGTGTTCGAGAAGAGCTCGACGCGTACGCGCCTGTCGTTCGAAGCCGGCATGCACCAGCTGGGCGGCGCCGCGATCTACCTGAACACGCGCGACAGCCAGCTGGGCCGCGGCGAGCCGGTGGAAGACGCGGGCCAGGTGATGAGCCGCATGTGCGACATCATCATGGTGCGCACCTTCGGCCAGGACATCATCGAACGCTTCGCCGCGCACTCGCGCGTCCCGGTGATCAATGGCCTGACCAACGAACACCATCCTTGCCAGGTGCTGGCCGATATCTTCACTTTCCACGAGCACCGCGGGGCGATTACCGGCAAGACCGTGGCCTGGATCGGCGACGCCAACAACATGCTGTATTCCTGGCTGCAGGCGGCCGAAGTCTTTGGCTTCCACCTGAACATCGCCACGCCCAAGGGCTATGAACTCGACCCGTCGCTGGTGTCGACCAAGCGCTACACGCTGTTCGACAACCCGTCGGACGCCTGCGAAGGCGCGCACCTGGTCAGCACCGACGTCTGGACCAGCATGGGCTTCGAGAAGGAAAACGCCGAGCGCCTGAAGGCCTTCGACGGCTTCATCGTGGATGCCGCGAAAATGGCGCGCGCCACGCCGGACGCCCTGTTCATGCACTGCCTGCCGGCGCATCGCGGCGAGGAAGTCGCGGCCGAGGTCATCGACGGCCCGCAGTCGGTGGTCTGGGACGAAGCCGAGAACCGCCTGCACGTGCAGAAGGCGCTGATCGAATACCTGCTGCTCGGCCGCATCGAAGACCAGTAAAATAGTCACGTTTTTTAAGCAGCACCATAAACGCAGCACCCTTAGTTAGATCGTCGGCCCTTCGGGGCCGGCTGACCGACCTCTCCTCCCTCCACACTGGAACACCATGAGCGACATCAAAAAAGTAGTTCTCGCCTACTCCGGCGGCCTCGACACCTCCGTCATCCTGAAATGGCTGCAAGACAATTACGGCTGCGAGATCGTCACCTTCACCGCCGACCTCGGCCAGGGCGAAGAACTCGAACCGGCACGCGCCAAGGCGATCAAGTTCGGCATCAAGCCGGAGAACATCTACATCGACGACGTGCGCGAGGAATTCGTGCGCGACTTCGTCTTTCCGATGTTCCGCGCGAACACCGTCTACGAAGGCGAATACCTGCTCGGCACCTCGATCGCGCGTCCGCTGATCGCGAAACGCCTGATCGAGATCGCCAACGCCACCGGCGCCGACGCCATCTCGCACGGCGCCACCGGCAAGGGCAACGACCAGGTCCGCTTCGAACTCGGCGCCTACGCGCTGAAGCCGGACGTCAAGATCATCGCTCCATGGCGCGAATGGGACCTGCTGTCGCGCGAAAAACTGCTGAAGTACGCGGAAGACGCCGGCATCGCCGTCGACATGAAGCACAAGAACGGCGGCGCGCCCTACTCGATGGACGCCAACCTGCTGCACATCTCCTTCGAAGGCCGGCACCTGGAAAACCCGAGCGCCGAAGCCGAGGAATCGATGTGGCGCTGGACCGTGTCGCCCGAGCAGGCGCCGAACGAAGCCGAGTACCTCGACATCGAATACGAAAAGGGCGACATCGTGGCCCTGAACGGCAAGCGCATGTCGCCGGCCGAAGTGCTGACGGAACTGAACCGCGTCGGCGGCAAGCACGGCATCGGCCGGCTTGACCTGGTCGAGAATCGCTACGTCGGCATGAAGTCGCGCGGCTGCTACGAAACCCCAGGCGGCACCATCATGCTGCGCGCCCACCGCGCGATCGAATCGATCACCCTCGACCGCGAAGTGGCGCACCTGAAGGACGACTTGATGCCGCGCTACGCGTCCTTGATCTATAACGGCTACTGGTGGGCACCGGAACGCGTTGCGCTGCAAACGCTGATCGACCACACCCAGGCCACCGTCAACGGCTGGGTGCGCGTGAAGCTGTACAAGGGCAACGTGATCGTGGTGTCGCGCGATTCGAAGACCGATTCGCTGTTCGACATGAACATCGCCACCTTCGACGAAGACGGCGGCGCCTACAACCAGGCGGATGCGGGCGGCTTCATCAAGCTGAACGCGCTGCGCATGCGGATTGCCGCCAAGGCGCGCGCGAAACGGGGCCAATAACAGCCGCGTTGCCGCAACGAGAAAGCCGCCTTCGGGCGGCTTTTTTCATGCGCCAAGCTGGATTGAACCGCGCCCCTGGCCTCGTAGGGTGGACACCTGTGCCGACGCTGTGCCGCGGCTGCATGTCGACATCTGCTTCGGGGCGACATCGATGCACAACGGTGGGTTCTCGCCCCCCATTACCGGCCATCACACCTCGCGCAAATCCGCCACGGCCTGGCGCCCGAAGCCATCGTCCAGCAAATACGCCACCAGCCTGCGCGCACAATCCTCGGGCGAACTCAAACCTCCCTGCTCCTTCAGCTGCACGAAACGCTCGCGCAGCGGAAAACGGTCTTCGCCCGTGGCGCGGATCTCGGCCTGCATGCCGGTGTCGATCACGCCCGGCGCCAGGCTGCAGACGCGCACGGTGGCGTCGCCGTCGAGCAGCACGGCTTCGGCATGGCGGTCGAGCGCGGCCTTGGTGGCGCAATACACGCTCCAGCCGGGATAGGCCGAGCGCCCCGCCCCGCTCGACACGTGCAGGATGCGGCGTTCGGCGCCGACGCTGGCCTGCACCACGCTGGCGGCCAGCGCCAGCGGCGCGGCCACGTTCAGGGTCGCGGCGCGCAGCGCCTGCAGCGGGTCCTGCCCGGCCAGCGGCCCCACCGGCCACACCACACCGGCATTGTTGACCAGCAGCGCGGTGGGGCTGCCTGCCAGCCAGGCGCTGACTTCGCCGCGGCCCAGCCAGGCGGCCAGCGCCGCGCCGTCGGACAGGTCGAGTTCGATTTCGGTCAGCAAGCCAGGGTAGCGTGCAGCGGCATCGGGCGAGCGGCCGCGCGCCAGCCCGAGCACGGGAATGCCGCGTTCCAGCAGCTCCTGCGTGATGGCGGCGCCCAGGCCTTTTGTGTGTCCGGTAACGATGGCTTTCATGCGGTTCTCCGTTGTGGTCAGCCAAGCAAGCATAGTCGATCGCGCGCCCGCCTGCACTGTTGGGTCAAACCGACGCCGGCAGCGCGTGGAAAACCAAACGTAAGTGCCGCAGGGTAAAATGCACGCTTCCTGATTACCCCTGCCTTCGATGACCTCCGACAGCGAGTTTCCCTCCCAAGTTCCATGCCGCGTTTTGTTGGTGGGCACGGCGTCGCCCGTGGCCGCCGCGCTGCGCGAAACGCTGAGCGGCGTGGACGATGTCGAGCTGCACCAGGCCGAAGCCGTGGACGCCTTCGAGCGCGCCGCGGCGCTGGCCCCGGCGCTGGTGCTGCATGCACTGGCGGGGTACGAGGATGGCGGCCGTTTCGTTCACACCTGCCGCAGCGGCGATGTGCTGAAAGAGGTGCCGCTGCTGGTGATCGCGCCGCAAGCCGAGGGCGCGGGACGCGACGCGGCCTTTGCCGCCGGCGCCACCGACTACCTGGCCCACCTGCCGGCGCGCACCGAACTGCTGGCGCGCGTGCGCTACCACGCCGGCGCCCACCTGGCGCGGCAACAGCGCGACATCGCCGTCTGCCGCCTGCGCACCACCGAGGCCACGCTGGCCCGGGTGCAGGTGGAGATCGAGCAGCTGGCCGGCCTCGACGCCCTGACCGGCGTCGCCAGCCGCAGCCGCTTCGAGCACGTGGCCCAGAACGAATGGCAGCGCGCGCGCCGCAACGGCCAGCCGCTGTCGGTGCTGATCTGCGATGTCGACCACTTTGACCAGTTCAACGAGCGCCTCGGCCAGGATGCCGGCGACTTGTGCCTGAAAAAACTGGCTGGCCTGCTGACCGGCCAGCTGAAGCGCCCCTCCGACCTGGCGGCGCGCTACAGCGGCAAGGCCTTTGCCATCATGCTGCCCGACACCAGCCTGGACGGCGCCGTGCGCCTGGCCGAAGCCTGCCGCGCCTCGCTCGAACGCCTGGCGCTGTCGCATCCGGCGCCCGAGCGGCGCGTGGTGACGATGTCGATCGGCGTGGCATCGAGCGTGCCGGCCGAGGACGCCGGGCTGGAAACGCTGCTGGAACGCGCAGACGAGGCGCTGGAAGCGGCCAAGGCGCGTGGGCGCAACCGCGTGATGGCGCTGCGCGGCTGATTCAGTCTTCTGGTTTGTTGTTCGTAGGGTGGACTCCCGAGTCCACGCTGTACCGAGCTTGATCAGTCGATCAGCCCCTGGGGTGGGCTCTTGAGCCGAGTGTACAAAGTCAAAGAACCACCGGCTCCGGCTCCAGCGCCACGCCAAACTTCGCCAGCACATCGGCCTGGATCGCTTTCGCCAGCGCCAGCACCTCGGCCCCGGTAGCGCCGCCATTGTTCACCAGCACCAGCGCCTGCTTCGGATACACCCCCGCCGCGCCCAGGCTGCGCCCCTTCCACCCGCACTGGTCGATCAGCCAGCCTGCCGCCAGCTTCTCGGTCCCATCCGCCTGCACGTGGTGCACCAGCTGCGGAAAACGCGCCAGCAGGCCCGCGCACTGCGCGCTCGTGACCACCGGATTCTTGAAGAAACTGCCCGCGTTCCCGATCTCCAGCGGATCGGGCAGCTTGCGGCGGCGGATCGCCACCACCGCCTCGCTCACCTGGCGCGGCGTCGGCGCGGCCATCGCCGCCTCCTGCAAGGCATTCGCCAGCTCCGCATAGCGCAGGTTCGGCTGCCAGGCGCGCGGCAGGGCGAAGGTGACGTCCAGCACCACCAGGCTCGCGCCCTCGGCATGTTTGAACACGCTGTCGCGGTAGCCGAAGCGGCAATCGGACGCATTCAACACGCGCCGTTCGCCCGTCGCCAGGTCGTAGGCCGTGAGCGAATGGAACACATCCTTGATTTCCAGCCCATAGGCCCCGATGTTCTGGATCGGCGCGGCGCCCACGGTGCCGGGGATCAGCGACAGGTTCTCCAGCCCGCCCAGCCCTTGTTCCAGGGTGAACTCGACGAAGCCATGCCAGTGTTCGCCGGCGCCGGCACGCACCAGCACGGCGCCGTTTTCTTCGCCGACGAGCGCGCGGCCGGGAATCGCCATGTGCAGCACCAGCGCCTCGACCTCGCGCGTGAGCAGGACATTGCTGCCGCCGCCGAGCACGAAGCGCGGCAGGCCGGCCAGGGCGGCGTCGGCGCGCAGGGCGTCGAGCTGGGCGGCATCGTGCACGCGCAGGTAGCGGCGCGCGCGCGCCGGCAGGCCGAAGGTGTTGTAAGGCTGGAGGGAAACGTCGTGTTCGATGGCAAGAGGCGGCATGAGCGCTGGCGGGAAGGCTGGAATCCGGAGAATTATAGAGCGAAGGTGCTGCGCCAAGGCAAAAACCATCCTCGCGCGGGGGCGAGTCCGTTAAAATACCGCCACTTACCAATACAGCAGCTATAAGGAAAACACCATGCCATCGTTTGATGTGGTCTGCGAAGCAGACATGGTCGAAGTCAAGAACGCCGTCGAGCAATCGAACAAGGAAATCACCACCCGCTTCGACTTCAAGGGCAGCTCCGCCAATGTCGAGCAGAAGGAACGCGAACTGACCCTGTTCGCCGACTCCGATTTCCAGTTGAGCCAGGTGCGCGACGTGCTGGTCAACAAAATGACCAAGCGCAAGGTCGACGTACGCTTCCTCGACGAGCAGAAGATCGAGAAGATCGGCGGCGACAAGGTCAAGCAGCTGATCAAGGTGCGCAACGGCATCGAGACCGATGACGCCAAGAAGATCACCAAGGTCATCAAGGAAAGCAAGATGAAGGTGCAGGCCAGCATCCAGGGCGAATCGGTGCGCGTGACCGGCGCCAAGCGCGACGACCTGCAGGCCGCCATGGCCATGCTGCGCAAGGATGTGCAGGACCTGCCGCTGGCGTTCAACAACTTCCGCGACTGATCGACGGAATCGGGAAACCGGGGGCTGCCCGCGGAGCCTGGCCAAGCCAGCCTGCGGGCCTCTCTTCCTTCCAAGCGCCTCACCCGGAATGAGCTGGGGTAGAATTGAGGCCGCATAAACTCGTTCCGGTTTTTGGCATCGCCCGCTTGAACGAGCGCACATTCGGTAGTGTTAAGGATAGCAATGAAACGTGTTGATGATTTCCGCCTGCGTCTGGGCAACAAGGAATACGTGCCCATCATGATCGGCGGGATGGGCGTGGACATCTCGACCTCCGAGCTGGCGCTGGAAGCGGCGCGCCTCGGCGGCATCGGCCATATCTCGGACGCCATGGTGCAGGACGTGTCGGACCGCAAGTTCGATACCACCTTCGTCAAGGACAAGACCAAGCTCTACAAGTTCAACATCAACAACATGGACAAGGCCGTGGTGCAGTTCGACCTCGAACGCCTGGCCGAGGCGACCCGCCTGCACGTGGGCGCCACCATGGCGGCGAAGAAGGGCGATGGCCTGATCTTCGTGAACTGCATGGAAAAGCTGACCATGAATGCGCCCAAGGAAACCCTGCGCACACGCCTGGCATCGGCGCTCGACGCCGGCATCGACGGCATCACCATGTCGGCCGGCCTGCACCTGGGTTCCTTCGAACTGATCAAGGACCACCCGCGCTTCCGCGAAGCCAAGCTCGGCATTATCGTGTCCTCGGTGCGCGCGCTGCAACTGTTCCTGCGCAAGGTGTCGAAGCTGAACCGCCCGCCCGATTTCATCATCGTCGAGGGTCCCCTGGCCGGCGGCCACCTGGGCTTCGGCGTCGACTGGAAAGAATACGACCTGCACACCATCATCGATGAAATCCTCGCCTACATGCGCGCGGAAAACATCGATATCCCGCTGATCGCGGCCGGCGGCGTGTTCACCGGCTCCGACGCCGTGCGCTTCCTGGAAAAAGGCGTGGGCGGCGTGCAGGTGGCGACCCGCTTCACCGTCACCCACGAGTGCGGCATGCCCGACAGCGTGAAGCAGGAATATTTCCGCGCAAGCGAAGAAGACATCATCGTCAACGGCATCTCGCCGACCGGCTACCCGATGCGCATGCTCAAGAGCACGCCGGCCATCGGTTCCGGCATCCGCCCGGGCTGCGAATCCTACGGCTACCTGCTCGATGCCACCGGCAATTGCGCCTACATCAACTCGTACAACCGCGAAGTGCTGGCCAATCCGGACGTCAAGAATCCGCCGGTGCTGGACAAGACCTGCCTGTGCACGCACATGCGCAACTACAATTGCTGGACCTGCGGACATTTCACCTATCGCTTGAAGGACACCACCCACAAGCTGGCTGACGGTAACTACCAGATCCTGTCGGCCGAGCACGTGTTCAAGGACTACCAGTTCAGCGTGGACGACCAGGTGGCCATGCCGGAAAAGCAGGACAGCGCGGCCGCGTAAGCGCACTGCTCTTTCAAGCTGCACCGAAGCCACGGCATGCCGTGGCTTTTTTATTTGTGCGGGCGCAGGGGAAGCGTGGGAACGCGGAAGACATTAGCGAGTCCAAGCATAAGTCTCCTTCGATAGAAAGCGCCTCGCATGTTCACGTCCCTGCCGACCGCAAATGCCGCCTTTCTTGTCGATGCGAGCGGCATCATCATGTCCTGGAACGATGCCGCCGAGCGCCTGCTCGGCTTCGCCTCGTCCGCTGCGATCGGGCAACCCGTCGGCGCCCTGCTGCTCGGGGTGGCCGCCGAGGACAAGGGCGAGCGCTGGCGCGGCATGGTGGCCGACCATGGCCGCACCAACAAGGTCACGCTGCGCCATGCCGGCGGCGGCCAGGTGTATGCCGAGCTGGCGCTGTCGCCCCAGATGGCGGCCGACGGCGTCATCCACTACTGGGTCGCGGCCATCGACAACGTGCACGACGACGCCACCCCCGATGCCGTGCGCGTCGGGCGCGCGCCGCTGGCATCGGTCGTCGACACCCTGCCCGGCACCTTCTATACCCTCACGCGCGAGGGCCGCTTCGTGCTGTGGAACCGCAACCACGAGCGCATCACCGAAATGATGCCGGACCAGCTCGCCGCCGCCAACGCGCTCGAGCTGTTCGACCTGGAGACCCGGCCCTTGATCGCCGAAAGTATCCGCCGCGTCTTCGAGGAGGGCGAGGAAATCGAGATCGAAGCCGATGTCGTCTCGCGCAGCGGACGCGTCACGCCCATGCTGCTGTGCGGTGCGCGCATGGCCTGCGACGGCGGCGAATACCTGTTCGGCATGGGGCTCGACCTGAGCCGGCGCCGCGCCCAGGAGCGCCAGCTGCGCCTGCGCGAACGCGCCCTGCACGCGGCCAACAACGGCATCGTCATTACTGGCATCAACGGCAACGACTGCCCGGTGGAATACGTGAACCCCGCCTTCGAACGCATCAGCGGCTACCGCGCCGAGGAAATCCTCGGGCGCGACTGCCGCTTCATGGGTGCGCCCGGGATGGACGTCAACGAGCGGGCCCAGGTGCGCGACGCCATCGTGGCGCGGCGGCCGGTGAACGTCGTGTTTCGCAACCTGCGCAAGAGCGGCGAGCTGTTCTGGAACGACCTGAGCATCACGCCGGTACTCGACGAGCAGGGCCAGGCCAGCCACTTCATCGGCGTCTCGATGGACGTCACCGCCACCAAGCAGCGCACCGCCCACCTCGAGCACGAGGTGAACCACGACGCCCTGACCGGCCTGGCCAACCGCAACCTGCTGTGGGACCGGCTGGAACACGCGCTGCACCTGGCCCAGCGCCAGAAATCCCTGGTCGCCACGGTGCTGCTCGACCTGAACAACTTCAAGGCCATCAACGACACCCACGGCCACGAGGCCGGCGACGTGGTGCTGAAGGTCGTCGCCAAGCGCCTGCTGGCCTCGGTGCGCGACAGCGACACGGTGGCGCGCCTGTCCGGCGACGAATTCGTGCTGGTGCTGGTCAACCAGCCTTCGCTGCGCTTCACCCTGCGCATGATCGAGCGCCTGCGCCAGGGCCTGACCCAGCCGGTGTCCTTCATGCACAAGGAAATCGCGGTCGGCGCCAGCCTGGGCGTGGCGGTGTACCCGCACGATGGCCATACCGCGGCCGAGCTGGTGCGCTCGGCCGACGTGGCGATGTACCACGCCAAGGCGACCGGCCGCAACGACATCCATTTCTTCTCCAACGACATGAAGTCGACCACCGATGCCCGCCAGGAACTCGACGCCGGCATGTCGCAGGCCATCGAGCGCGGCGAACTGTTCATGCTGTACCAGCCCTGCATCGATGCCCGCACCGGCACCGTCAAGAGTTTCGAGGCGCTGTTGCGCTGGCGCCACCCCGAGCGCGGCGTGCTGCTGCCCGCGGCCTTCCTGCTCGAGGCCGAAGAAAACGGCCGCATCGTCCAGTTCGGCGCCTGGGGCCTGGACCAGGCCTGCGCTTTCCTGCGCGCGCTGAAGCAACTCGGCGTGACCGGGGTGCCGGTCTCGGTGAACGTATCGGCGCGCGAGTACGTCCAGCAGGATTTCGTCGCCAGTATCGCCCGCCGCCTGGCCCAGCACGGCCTGGCGCCGGACAGCCTGCAGATCGAACTGCGCGAAGAAGCGCTGATCCGCAACCCGGGCCAGGTCCGCGACCTTGCCGGGCAATTGCGCGAGCTTGGCCTGACCCTGTCGGTCGACGAATTCGGGCAAGGCATGAGCGACCTGGGTTTCCTGCGCGAGCTGTCGGTGGGGCAGCTGAAACTGTCGAAGCAGGCCGTGCACGCGATCGGCGATGGCGAAGGGGCGCGCGAAGGCAAGGTGATGGCGCGCACGCTGATCGACATCGGGCACAACTTGAACATGCCGGTGATCGGCGAGGCGGTCGAGACGAAATCGCAGATGGAGTTCCTCACGGCCCAGGGCTGCGAGGGACTGCAAGGGCTGTGGCTGGGCGAGCCGATGGAGGCGGACGCGGCGCGCGCGCTGGTGCGGGATCGGATGCCGGCGTGAGGTGAATCGAGGTACCAATACTGGCGATATCCGCGTGCCTGCTTTATGCGCGGGAGCATCCCGTACGGAGTGCCCACCGTACGGGATACACCGCGTCCGCAATCAACCTTCGCTGGTAATCCGGTGAATCAAAGCCCCCAGGACATCGTCCGCCATCTCGCTCACCACCTGGCAGGTCCCCGCATTCTCATGCCCGCCCCCGCCATATTCCAGCATCAGCGCCCCGATATTCGTTCGCGATGTCCGGTTCAGGATCGACTTGCCAGTCGCGAATACCGTGTTCTGGTTCTTCAAGCCCCACAGCACATGGATCGAGATATTCGTCTCCGGATACAGCGCATAGATAATGAACCGGTTCCCCGCGAAGATCGTCTCTTCCTGGCGCAAGTCGAGCACCACCAGGTTGCGCTCGACGCGGGCGCAGCGCCCGATCTGCTCCTTGCAGCGTTCGCTATGCTCGAAATACAGCCGGGTCCTTTGCTGCACGTCGTCCAGCGCCATGATCTGGGCGATGTCCAGGCTGCGGCAGGCGTCGATCAGCGCCATCATGAGCTGGTAGTTCGAGATCCGGAAATCGTGGAAACGCCCGAGCCCGGTACGCGCGTCCATCAGGAAATTGAGCAGGTTCCAGCCCGTCGGCTCCAGCACTTCGCTGCGGCTGAAGCGCGCGGCGTCGGCCTTGTCGACTGCGGCCATCATCTCGCCCCAGCTGGCCGGAAAGGCCGCCGTGCCGCCGTAATGGTCCCACACCACGCGCGCCGCCGAGGGCGCGTTCGGCTGGAGCACGTGGTTCGCGCGCAGGCCGGTGTTGCGCATCGTTTCCGACAGATGGTGGTCGAACACCAGGTGCGCGCCCGCCACGTAGGGCAAGTTGGTCGTGATGTCGCGGCTGGTGATGGCGATCTTCCCGTCCTGCATGTCCTTCGGATGGACGAACAGGATGTCGTCGATCAGGTCCAGGTGCTTGAGCAGGACGGCGCAGACCAGGCCATCGAAATCGCTGCGGGTGACAAGGCGGAATTGAGCAGGAACGGCAGACATCGGCTTACCCTTTCATCGGACGAAAAACGGGCTGGCGCGGCCAGGAAGTGAAATCATCATACCGCGCAAAGTTTCCAATGGACAGTGCCCGTATGTACATTTGGCAACTTACAACGCCACGGCCTGCTTGCGATATGCATCCTGTGGCCCGCTTTTTGCAGACTGTCGCATGCCCATTCCCGCTGCCTGGCGCAGCGGTTAAGGTATGTCATTCCAACACAGCAGGACCGGTGGCGATGTTTTCCAGGCATCACTTTTTCGGCACTGCGCGACGGCAACGCGGTACACTCGCAGCCGCAATGACACCTGACAAACACCTGACCATGCAAGCGCGCAGCTCGGCCCATTATTATTTTTCCGGCACCTTGTCGTGGCTCTACCGCGCCTTCGACAGCGTCGCCACCTGGGTGACGCAACTGTCGTGGTGGAAGTTTTTCCTGTTTGCGGCGCTGATGCTGATTGCCGGCACGATCTTGCAGGAAGAGCTGTTTTCCGGCAGCGACGAAGAGCCGCGCCTGGAACGCGGCGAGCGCAAGGAGCGCGCCAGCATCACCATCGACGACAGCGGCATCCGCTTCAATTCCCGCAACAAGACGCCGCCGGTGGCGCCGGTCCCGCCCGCCACACCGGCGGCGCCGGCGGCGCCAGCCAAGCCGGCAAAACCAGCCAACTCGATCACACCCGAACTCAGCTTGCCCAAAGGCGTGCACCCGAACGGCGACTCGGTCCACATCGAACTCCCGCCCCAGATCGCCGAGGAATTGTCAGTGGCGATCGAAGGCGCGGTGGACGATGCGGCCGAGGCGAAAGTGTCGCGTTACCACAAGCAGGCCTCGACCTGGTTCACCAGTTTCGTCTGGCTGCTGGTGCTGGCCCTGTTCGGCACCAAGGCCCTGGTCGGCGGCAAGAAGCGCGCGGAACTGCAAACCCGCACCGCGAACGCCGCCGCCGAGCGCGAGTCGATGCAGCGGCAACTGTCCGAGACCAAAATGCAGATGATGCAGGCGCAAGTGGAGCCGCACTTCCTGTTCAACACGCTGGCTTCGGTCGAGCACCTGATCGAAACCAACCCGCCGCGCGCCTCGGCCATGCAGCGCAGCCTGATCCAGTACCTGCGCGCCGTGCTGCCTCAGATGCGCGACAACATCCTGGTGACCAACCTCGGGCGCGAAGTCGACATGGTGAGCGCCTACCTGAACCTGCTCAAGATGCGCATGGAAGAACGCCTGAACGTGGACATGCAGATTCCCGAAGGCCTGCGCAACGCCGCCTTTCCGCCGATGATGCTGCAGTCCATGGTCGAGAATGCGATCAAGCACGGGCTCGAGTGCAAGCCCGAGGGCGGCACCCTGAAGATCGTGGCCGACGTCGCCGACGGCAAGCTGCGTCTGACCGTCACCGACGATGGCGTCGGCTTTGGCGTGGTGCCGAGCAATGGCACCGGGCTGGGTTTGCCGACCATCCGCGAACGCCTGCGCCTGCTGCACGGCGACGCCGGGCAATTGCACATCGCATCGAACAGCCCGACCGGCGTGATCGCCATGGTCGAGGTGCCGTACCAGGCGTCACGATGAGCAAGTGTCGCGCCAGCCATATGCCTTGCCTGCAACGCGGTTTTCTTGAATAATCGTCATCTCTCTTGCCAACCAACCGGACCACGCCATGCCTACCGCAATCATTGCCGACGACGAAAGACTGATGCGCGACCAGCTGCGCATGCGCCTCGAACAGGTGTGGCCGGAACTGGAAATCGTGGGCGAAGCGAAGAACGGCGAGGAAGCCGTGGAACTGGTCGGCCAGTGCCAGCCGGACTTCACCTTCCTCGACATCCGCATGCCCGGCAAGACCGGCATCGAGGCGGCGCGCGAGATCGGCGAGCGCAGCCAGATCGTGTTCGTCACCGCCTACGACCAGTACGCGGTCGAGGCCTTCGAGCGCGGCGCCGTCGATTACGTGCTCAAGCCGTCCGAGCCGGAGCGCCTGAAGGTGACGGTCGAACGCCTGAAGGCCCGCCTCGACAAGCCGGGCGCCGTGGTCAACGACAGCGTCACCGCGATGCTGTCGCAGCTGGCGGAAAAGATCGCGGCGCCGAAGCCGAAGCATTTGCAATGGATCCAGGCCAGCATCGGTTCCGACCTGCGCATGATCCCGGTCGAGGAGATCCTGTTCTTCCGGTCCGACGAAAAATATACCTGCGTTCAGACCGAGAAATTCGAGGCCCTGATCCGCAAACCCGTGCGCGATTTGGCCGACGAACTCGACCCGTCGCTGTTCTGGCAAATCCACCGCGCCACGCTGGTGAATGTGAATGCGATCGAAGGCGTGACGCGCGATATCCGCGGGCGTCACCTGGTGCTGATCAAGGGGCGGTCGGAGAAGCTGGAAGTGAGCCGGAGTTTCCTGCATCTGTTCAAGCAGATGTAAGCGGCTGGTTTGGTCATGGTGGGTTCCTGAACCCACCACATCACATACCACCGGGCGCCATGCCCCGCAACGCGCCCCGCGCGCTTGTCGCCCCTCAAACCTGCCCATCGGTTCGCGCCGTATCGTAGCGATTGGTCCGCGCCGCGGACTGCTGCGTTTCCACCGAAGCAGGACTTTCCATGACTCTACAGCGCAACGGGCGTGGGCGTGGTACGGCCTTATTCGCGCTCGGCCTGCTCGGCGGCCACCTGCTTGCCCGCCTGAATACCGACGCCGATGGCGATGGGCCGACCCAGCACAGCCGCCGCATCGTCGACAATGCCGGCGAAGCCATCATCTCGGCGGACGAATACAGCCGCGTGGTGCTGGCCAATCCGGCCGCAGCGGCCATGTTCGGGGTCAGCGTGGCGCAGATGCTGGGCCAGCCGCTGGCGCGCTTCATCCGCGCCCCGGCGAACGCCGGGCACAGTCCGCTCGACCATTTCCAGGGCGGCCGCGCCGGGCGCCGCGCCACCGACTATGCCGGCATCGGCATCCGCCCGAACGGCAGCTTTCCCATCGAAGGCTCGATCACCGACGCTTTCCAGGATGGCATCACCCTGCACACCATCATCCTGCGCGATGTGTCCGAGCGCCAGCGCGTGCAGCAGAAGCTGGCGCGCTCGCACGATCAATTGCGCCAGCTGTCGGCAGCGCTGCAGACCATCCGCGAGGAAGAGCGCACCCATATCTCGCGCGAACTGCACGACGACCTCGGCCAGCTGCTGGCCTCGCTGCGCATGGACCTGACCCTGCTGCGCGCAACCTGCGGCGCCACCGAGGACGCGGCGCACCTGATCACCGGCATGGATGCGAATTTGCTCACCGCCATCGCCTCGCTGCGCCGCATCGCCACCAACCTGCGGCCGCGCGCGCTCGACGAGGGCGGCCTGTACTTCGCGCTGCAGGGCCTGCGCGAAGATTTCGCCGAACGCCACGGCATTACCTGCGCGCTGCTGGCCGACGAAGCGGAACTGCGCCTCGACGACAACGCCAGCACCGCCATTTTCCGCATCGTGCAGGAAGCGCTGACCAACGTGGCGCGCCACGCGCACGCCACCCACGTCACGCTCACCCTTTACCGGAGCAACCACGATCTGCTGGTCACCATCCGCGACGACGGCCGCGGCATTGTCGACGCCGACATGGAGAAGGCCGAATCGCTGGGCCTGGTGGGGATGCGCGAGCGGGTCTGGGCCTTGAAGGGCGAGATCAGCATCGGCGCCGACAATGACGGCGGGCCCGGTACCCGCGTCGACATCGTGCTGCCGGTGACCGGGCATACGGTGTAAGCGCTCCTGCGCATGCGTCATTTTTACAACAACGGCATGCCGGCCTGTCATCAAAACGACATATTGTTCCGATAAGATTCGCTCGACCTTGAGTTTGCTTGAAGCAACTCAATCCTTAGTCGAACCTTATTGGAGATCTTCATGCAATACAAAGCCCTGGCCGCAGCGCTGATCACGTCCCTCCCGCTGTTCGCGCACGCGCAGACCAATGTCACCATCTACGGCGTCATGGACGCGGCCATCGCTGTCGAGGATACCGATGCACCGGGCGAAAAGCGCCGCACCGTCATCAACTCGGGTAACCAGTCGAGCAGCCGTATCGGCTTCCGCGGTACCGAAGACCTGGGCAACGGCCTGAAAGCCATCTTCAACATCGAATCGGGCGTGCGCCTGGACACCGGCGCCGCCGACACCGAACTGTTCGGCCGCCGCGCCGTCGTCGGCCTGCAAGGCAACTTCGGCCAGGTGACCATCGGCCGCGAATACAGCCCGATCGCTTCCGTCGCCGCCGCCACCGATGCATTCGGCCAAGGCTTCTACGGCAGCAACTTGTCGGCCTTCGGCACCAACCGCATGACCCGCCGCCTGGCCAACTCGGTCAACTACAAGAGCAACGCGATGAGCGGCTTCAGCGTGCTGGCTGCCTACTCGGCCGGCGAGAAAACCGTCGATCCGTCGGGCGACCTGTGGGGCGTGGCGATGGAATACGCGAACGGCGGCCTGTACCTGGGCGCTGGTTACCACAACCTGGAACGCCTGGCGACCGGCGACGACAAGGAATACGCTTTCGGCGCAGGCTTCAAGTTCGGCGACTTCGACCTGAAGGGCAACTACCTGGTGGCTGACCAGACCGGCAACAACAACAAATTCGAGCAGACCAACATTGGCGGCGTCTACACTGCCGGCGCGAACAAGTTCTACGCCAACATCCAGCGCAACGAACTCGAAAGCGGCGCCCGCGGCAACGCCTGGGCCCTGGCCTACAGCTACGCGCTGTCGAAGCGCACCAACGTGTACACCACCTACGGCACCATGCGCAACAACGAGCGCGGCGTGTTCGGCCTGAACGCCTCGACCCCGAGCATCGTGCCAGCGGCCACCGCCCTGGGTTCGGATCCAAGCGCCTTCACGCTGGGTATGCGTCACACCTTCTGATGCGGGAGGGGCGCCTGGCGCCCTGTCTGGCCACGTAGGGTGGGTTCTCGAACCCACCAGTACGGCGGTTGACATGACAAGGCCGATGAGCTCGCAACAATGCGATGGTCATCGGCCTTTTTCCTGGCGCTGTTACCGTTAACTATGGATCAGAATTGAACTGTTGAGCGCAATCCCAGTCGAACCCGTATCGCCAACGATAAGGGACGACCATGAAAGCGCCGCGCTTCACGAAGTGGTTCGCAGCACTGCCTGCATTGAACCAGCCCCAGCGGCTCAAGGTGCTCGATGCCCTGCGTCCCGCGGCTGGGCTGCACGAG
>Ga0265798_10001393_pt1 | contig 37756 bp, 27 predicted proteins | sample P3T30metagenome_FD_192430 | JGI IMG/M metagenome (GOLD analysis project Ga0265798, IMG submission 192430) | Plant litter microbial communities from East Loma Ridge, Irvine, California - P3 T30 | ecosystem: Environmental > Terrestrial > Plant litter > Unclassified | place: USA: California...
CGCACTGACCTCATATTCCAGGAACCAGTCAACACATGAAAAATATCCTCGCTGCCGCCATCCTCTCGCTGCTGTCGCTGTCGGCCTTTGCCGAGCGCGCCGATTCGCTGAAGGAAGCCGTCGTCAACTTCGATTCGGCCGACTTCGATGAAGTCACCCAGACCCGCATCCTGACCGGGAACGTGGTCCTCACGCGCGGCACGCTGACCATGAAGTCGGACCGCGCGCTGGTCAGGGAAACGCCGGAAGGCTACATGAGCATCACGCTCACCTCGGGCCCCGGCCACGTGGCCACCTTCCGCCAGAAACGCGACGGCGGCAACAACCTGTGGATCGAAGGCCAGGCCGAGCGCATCGAGTACGACGAGCGCCAGGAGCTGGTGAAGCTGTTCTCGAAAGCCACCGTGCGCGAGCTGGAAAACGGCCGTCTGACGAATGAACTGAACGGCCCCTTCATCTCCTACGACAACCGCAAGGAAGTCGCCAGCGTGCGCAACGACGCCAGCGGCGAAAGCAAGGTCGGCGGCGGCCGCGGCACCCTGATCATCGCGCCGCGCCGGACTACGCCCGCAACCGCGCCGGCAGCAGCACCAGCGGCGCCAGCCACCACGCCGGCAGCGGCGCCAGCATCGGCAGGAAAATAAGATGAAACATGCAAGTGCAGGCAGCACCCTGGTGGTCCGGGGGCTGCAGAAAAGTTACGGCAAGCGCCTGGTGGTGCGCGACGTGTCGCTGGAAGTGGGCTGCGGCGAGGTCGTGGGTTTGCTCGGCCCGAACGGCGCCGGCAAGACCACCTCGTTCTACATGATCGTCGGCCTGGTGCCGTCGGACGCCGGGTCGATCGAGATCAACGGCACCGACATTTCCAGCCTGCCGATCCACCGGCGCGCGGTGCTGGGCCTGTCGTACCTGCCGCAGGAAGCCTCGGTGTTCCGCAAGCTGACGGTCGAGGACAACATCCGCGCCGTGCTGGAACTGCAGCGCAACGAGGACGGCAAGGCCTTGTCGAAAGACGCCATCAACGACCGCCTCGATTCGCTGCTGGCCGAACTGCAGATCGAGAAGCTGCGCGAGAATCCGGCGCTGTCGCTGTCGGGCGGCGAGCGGCGCCGCGTGGAGATCGCGCGCGCGCTGGCCACCAACCCGCGCTTCGTGCTGCTCGACGAGCCCTTCGCCGGCGTCGACCCGATCGCCGTGATCGAGATCCAGCGCATCGTGCGCTTCCTGAAGGAGCGCGGCATCGGCGTCCTGATCACCGACCACAACGTGCGCGAGACCCTCGGCATCTGCGACCGCGCCTACATCATCAACCAGGGCGCCGTGCTGGCCTCGGGCCGTCCCGACGACATCATCGCCGACGAGTCGGTGCGCCGCGTCTACCTGGGCGAGCACTTCCGCATGTAATCCCGCTTCATTGACATAGCAGTCGAACCGCAGTTGACCAGTAAGAATCGATGAAACAATCCTTGCAACTCCGGACCTCGCAGCACCTGGCGCTCACGCCACAGCTCCAGCAATCGATCCGCCTGCTGCAGCTGTCCACGCTCGAACTGCACCAGGAAATCGAGCAGATCCTGTCCGACAACCCCTTGCTGGAGCGGCTCGACGATCCGCTCGACCGCTCGGTGCGCCTGCTGGCCGACGGCGCCATCAACAGCGCGCCGGCGCAAGGCGACAACGCGGCCCCGGCGCCGACACCTGAAGGCGGCGAAGCCGCGCCCGCGAATACCGACGCGCCGGAAGGACTCGACGCCGGCGCCGACCATGACCATGGCGGCGACCACGATGCCGACTGGGGCGACAGCGGACGCGCCTCCGGCAGCGGCGACGACGAGGACGGCCGCCCGCAGCTCGAAGCCGGCGGCGTCACGCTGCGCGAACACCTGTCGGAACAGGTGCGCGTGACCAGCGTGAACCCGCGCGACCGCGCCCTGGCCGAACTGGTGATCGACGCCATCGACGACAACGGCTACCTCGAAGAACAGCTCGACGAGATCCACGCGCGCCTGCCGGAAGAACTCGACGTCGAGATGGACGAACTGCGCTGCGCGCTGGCGCTGGTGCAAAGCCTGGACCCGATTGGCGTCGGCGCCCGCAGCGCGGCCGAATGCCTGGCGCTGCAGATCCGGCGCATGCCGGGCGTGCCGCTGGTGACGCGGCGCATGGCCCTCAAGATCGTCGAGGGCTATCTGACGTGGTTCGCCCAGCGCGAATTCAACAAGCTGAAAAAGGCGCTCGACTGCGACGACGAAGACCTGCGCGAAGCGCAGGTCGTGATCCGCCAGTGCAATCCGCACCCCGGCGCGGCCTTCGCATCGAGCACCTCGGACTACGTCGTTCCGGACGTTATTGTCCGGAAAACGAAGGCCGGCTGGGGCGTGACCCTGAACCACGAGGTGATGCCGCGCCTGCGTGTGAACCACATGTACGCGGCCCTGCTCAAGGGGGGGAAGGGCGAAGGCCAGATGAGCGCGCAGCTGCAGGAAGCGAAGTGGCTGATCAAGAATATGCGCCAGCGCTTCGATACGATCCTGCGTGTTTCCGAGGCAATCGTGGAGCGCCAGCGCAACTTTTTCAGCCATGGCGCGGTTGCCATGCGGCCCCTTGTGCTTCGCGAGATAGCTGATACACTAGGTCTACACGAGAGCACCATCTCTCGTGTCACGACGCAGAAATTCATGCTGACCCCGCACGGCATGTTTGAGCTGAAGTATTTCTTCGGAAGCCATGTCGCCACCGAAGCGGGGGGCGAAGCATCGTCGACGGCGATCCGGGCTCTCATCGCGCAACTGACAGGAGCAGAAGACCCCAGAAGCCCATTATCCGACAGCAAGATCGCGGAAATGCTCGGTGAACAAGGAATGGTCATCGCACGCCGCACGGTCGCCAAATACCGTGAAGCATTGAAAATTCCTCCAGTCAGTCTCCGCAAATCCTTGTAACGGCGGCACCCACGCGTTCCTTACGCGGTGCGGCAGCCGCCACCTCTTCAAAGGAGTGTGTATGAATCTCACTATCAGCGGTCACCACCTCGACGTTACTCCCGCCATTCGTGAATACGTACAAAGCAAGCTTGAGCGCATTACCCGCCACTTCGATCAAGTGATCGATTCCCACGTGATCCTCGCGATCGACAATCTCACCGAAAAAGAAAAAAGGCAGAAGGCCGAGATCAATTTGCGCGTATCTGGCAAGACCGTGCACGTGGAAAGTGTGGCTCAAGATTTGTACGCTGCGATCGATCTGTTGATGGACAGGCTGGACCGGCAAGTGATGAAGTACAAGGACATGCTCAAGAGTCATAGTCGCGACGCACTCAAGCGTCTCCCAGAAGGCGGAGAAGCAGCCGCAGCCTGATCGGCCGGCAAGCACCGTCTGAACGAGGGCGCCTTCAGGGCGCCCTTTTCATTTTCTATCGTCCCGCCGTCAATACCCCAGCGTGATGGGTCTTCGGTAGAATGTATTTTTTTAAACATTCCCGAGACCATGACCGACTACGTCCAGACCCGCGTTGCCGATGGCACCGGCACCATTACCCTCGACCGTCCCAAGGCCCTGAACTCGCTCGACCTTGGCATGGTGCGGCGCCTGACGGATGTCTTGCTGACCTGGCGCGATGACGCCGCGGTCGATGCCGTGGTCATCAACAGCAGCAGCGAAAAAGCCCTGTGCGCGGGCGGCGACATCCGCTTTTTCCACGAAGCCGGCCACGCCACGCCGACGGGCGGCAGCGCGCTGCTGGAAGATTTCTTCACCGAAGAATACGCGTTGAACCACCTCATCCACTTCTATCCAAAACCGTATATCGCGATCATGGACGGCGTGGTGATGGGCGGCGGCATGGGCATCGCCCAGGGCGGTCCGGACACCGGCCTGCGCATCGTGACCGACCGCACGAAAATGGCGATGCCGGAAGTGAACATCGGCCTGTTTCCGGATGTAGGCGGTAGCCATTTCCTGTCGCATGCGCCGGGGCAGCTGGGGAATTACCTGGGCTTGACCGGGCTGACGATCGGTGCGGCCGACGCGCTGTACGTGGGACTGGCGGATGTGTATGTGCCGGGCGCGCAACTGGGTGCACTGCATGCCTTGATCGCGTCGACGCCAGGTGCGCAACTGGCCGATGCGATCCGCAGCTTTGCCGCCGGCTTCGCGGCCGACGTGGGTGCGAGCGAACTGCAGGCGCAGCGCGCGGCGATCGACGCTCACTTCGGCGCGGCCTCGGTGGCGGCGATCATGGAATCGCTGGGCCGCGACGAGAATCAATTCGCGCAAAAGGCGCTGAAGGCGATGCGCCAGCGCTCGCCGCTGATGATGTGCGTGACGCGCGAGATGCTGGCACGCGGCGCTTCGATGGGCGTGGCCGATTGCCTGCGCATGGAGCGTTCGCTGGTGCGCCGCAATTTCGAGCACGGCGAAGTGCTGGAAGGCGTGCGCGCGCTGGTGATCGACAAGGACAATGCGCCGCAGTGGAAGCCTGCATCGCTCGAGGACGTGAGCAATGAGATGGTGGAAGGTTTCTTCGCGCCGGTGTGGCCGGCGTGTGCGCATCCGCTGCGGCACCTGGATTAAGCTCGCTTGCAGTTGCCTAGTGGAGGGGACCATGACCGATTTTCCGCCGCATTGGCACGGCCGGCTGCGTGGCTACCTGCCGCGCTTGCAGACCGTTGGCTGTTCCGCTGCCAAGGTCTACCGCATGGAGGCATCCAGGGCGTCTGCCGTATTTCTCAAGACCGAGCCCTCGGGTCCGTTTACCGAACTGGGCGACGAGGCCGCACGCCTGCGATGGCTTGCCGCCGCTGGCATTCCCTGTGCGCACGTGCTCGACTTCACCCAGGAGACTGGCGTCGACTGGCTGCTGCTCTCGGCAGTGCCTGGCCGCGACCTGCTTTCCAGCAGCCTCGATCCTGCCGCGACGGTCGCGATCATGGCGGGTGCGCTGCGGCAGTTGCACAGCCTGGACATCGGCGCCTGTCCCTTTGACCATCGTGCTGCATTGCGTATCGAACGTGCCCGCGCGCGCATGGCGGCGGGCCTGGTCGACGAGGATGACCTGGATGAGGGACACCGGGGTTTGCCGGCCGAGGAATTGTTCGCGCGCTTGAGGGCGGCCCAGCCGGAGCGGGAAGACCTGGTGGTCACCCATGGCGATGCCTGCCTGCCGAACCTGATGGCGCTGGACGGGGCGTTCACGGGTTTCATCGATTGCGGGCGGCTCGGCGTAGCGGATCGTCACCAGGACCTGGCGCTGGCCACGCGCGATATCGCGGACGAGCTGGGGGAGGAGTGGGTGCGGCCATTCTGGGACCACTACGGAATCGAACCCGATGCGAAGAAGCTTGCGTTCTATCGCTTGCTGGACGAGTTCTTTTAGCGCCGACGCGGCACTGGTGGGTACGCGTACCCCCCTACGAAACTGCACGGATCGGCGTGTGCAATGCGTGGGCACGGGGCGCCCACCCTTGGATGCTTGACCGGTCCTTGCAGCTTACGACTGCTCGCGGTGCCGCAGCACCACGCGTTCGGTCTCGCCGAAGTAGGCGGCCAGGCGTTCGGCCATGTACACCGAGCGGTGCTGGCCGCCGGTGCAGCCGACCGCCACCGTCAGGTAGCTGCGGTTGTCGGTCTTGAACGAGGGCAGCCATTTCTCGACAAAGGCGCGGATGTCTTCCAGCATCTCGGTGGCGCTCGGCTGGGCGTCGAGGAAGGCGATGACAGGCGCGTCCTTGCCGGTCAGCGGGCGCAGCGCGATGTCGTAGTAGGGGTTCGGAATCGCGCGCACGTCGAACACGAAGTCCGCGTCGAGCGGCACGCCGACCTTGAAGGCGAAGGATTCGAAGAACAGGGTCAGCGGCGCATGCTTGACCTCGGCCAGCTCCTTGATCCAGCCGCGCAGTTTATTGGCCGACGCTTCCGAGGTATCGATCACGTGGCCGAGCTGTTCGATCGGCGCCAGGCGCTCGCGTTCTTCGGCGATGCATTCGATCAGGGTGCGGCGCGAGGCCGGGTTTTCGCCGGGGCGCAGCTGGTGCGACAGCGGGTGGCTGCGCCGGGTTTCGGAAAAGCGCGCGACCAGCGAATGGGTGCTGGCGGTGAGGAACATCACCTTGACCTCGTGGCCTTCTTCCTTCAGCGCGCGTACGCTGATCGGCAGCTCGGCCAGCGATTCGGCGCTGCGCGCATCGACGGCGACGGCCAGCTTGGCGGTCCGCTCGGCATCGACCGTTTTGACCAGCTGCGGCAGCAGGGCCGGCGGCAGGTTGTCGACGCAGTAGTAGCCCGCGTCTTCGAGGACGTTCAGGGCAACCGATTTGCCCGAGCCGGAAATGCCGGTAATGAGTACGATGTGCATGGCGCGATGATACCGCAACAGTACCGCATTGTCCTCGCATCGCTGGCGAAATGTCGGGGATCGGCGTACATACGGACAAATCGCGCCAGTTGCAGTGGGTTTAGTCGCCGCTCATGGCTTGGCGTTGGCGTTCCATGAACTCCTGCAGGGTATCGATCCCGCGCAGTTGCAAAATGGTGTTGCGCACCGCGGCTTCCAGCAGCACCGCGATGTTGCGCCCGGCCGCGACAGGAATCACGACCTTGCGGATCGGCAGGCCCAGCACTTCTTCGGTCGGGAAGTGGAAGGGCAGGCGCTCGACTTCCTCGTCGAGCACGCCGCGCTTGACCAGGTGCACGATCAGCTTCAGGCGCATCTTGCGGCGCACCGCGGTCTCGCCGAAGATGGCCTTGATGTCGAGCAGGCCGAGGCCGCGCACTTCCAGCAGGTTTTGCAGCAGCGGCGGACAGCGGCCCTCGATCATGTTCGGCGCGATGCGCGAGAATTCCACGGCATCGTCGGCCACTAAACCGTGCGAGCGCGAAATCAGCTCCAGGCCGAGCTCGCTCTTGCCGAGACCGGAGTCGCCGGTAATCAACACGCCCACGCCGAGCACGTCCATGAAAACGCCGTGCATGATCACGCGCTGCGCCAGTTTCTTGGACAGATACACGCGCAGGAAGTCGATCACCTGGGCGGCAGGCAGCGGCGTGGAAAACAGCGGGATATTTTGCTCGTCGCAAATGGCGAGGATGTCGGGCGGGGTTTCCAGGCCCTGCGCGATGATCAGCGCCGGCGGCCCGCCACCGATCAGCTCGCCGATCACGTGGGTGCGCGAGCTCGATTTCAGGCGGTGGTAATAGTTCAGTTCCTGGTGTCCGAACACCTGGATGCGGCCCGGGTGGATCAGGTTCAGGTGGCCGACCTGGTCGGCGGCCGAGGCGACGTCGCCCGAGATCAGCCGCTCACCGCCGGGAAAGCCGGCGAACCAGCCGAGTTGCAGGCTGTCGCGGTTATCGTCGTACAGCCTTTGGATGGTAAGCGGAGTCTGCAACATGGCGTGAGCGAGAGGAGAAATGAGCGGGGAAATGGACCCCTTCAGTTTAACCCAGTGCCTGCAAGCTTGGTTGCCAGTTGATAATTCGTTCGTGCACTGAACGTGGGTCCGGATCGCTTGCGAGGGCAGTGCGGATCGCTTCGTCCGAGAACAGTTCCGCGATCTCGGACAGGATTTCCAGGTGCTGCTGGGTCACGTGGTCCGGAATCAACAGGAAGAACAGCAGGCTGACCGGGCGGCCGTCCGGCGACTCGAAGGGAATCGGCGAGGCCAGGCGGACAAAGGCGGCGATCGGGTTCTTCAGGCTCTTGCTACCCTTCACGCGGCCATGCGGCACGGCCACACCATGGCCGAGGCCGGTGGAACCGAGGCGTTCGCGCGCGAACAGATTGTCCGTCACGGTCGAGCGCGCGATGCCGCAGTTGTTTTCGAAGATCAGTCCGGCCTGCTCGAAAGCGCGTTTCTTGCTCGACACCTCGATGTCGAGCTGCACGTTTTCCAGCGAAAGAATTTTGCTAAGGTTCGTCATAAATGCTTCTGTGGTGCAGCACAAACAAGTGAATGCGCAGGCGACTTGCGGTGCGGAATTATAGGCCGGTTTATTGGCCCTGACATGCGATTTCGCGTCGGTATCCTACGCCTGTCAGGGACCGGTTTCGACCCATTACCCGGCTATACCGGAAGCGTGATTTGCGCTTTCGCAAGGGCTTACGCAATTTCCATAATGAAAAATCGGATCCCGTTAATGAAACCGGGGTGCGCGCCCCGTTTCACCATCTTTTCCCCGTATCTGGGGACGATTTCCTGAAACCGCAGGCTGGCGCGTGCTGTTGTATTTTTGCCAGTCCGCTGTGGCAGCAAACGCACAGTTTTTATTGGCGCGCCCCGCGCAGATTATGCGGACGCCCGGTGCTGAAATTGGTGCGCCAAGGGTTGATGTCGAGGCCGCCACGACGCGTATAGCGCGCATATACCGCCAGCTTGCTCGGCTTGCACTGGCGCAGCACGTCCATGAAGATGCGCTCAACACATTGCTCGTGGAATTCGTTGTGTTCGCGGAAGCCGATCAGGTAGCGCAGCAAGCCTTCCTGGTCGATTTGCGGGCCCACGTACGCGATCTGCACGCTGCCCCAGTCCGGCTGGCCGGTGACCAGGCAATTCGACTTCAGCAAGTGCGAGACCAGGGTTTCCTCGACCGGCGCGTCGTTAAAGTTGGCCTTGAGCAGTTCCGGCGCCGGCGAATAGGCGTCGACGTCGATGTCCAGGCGGTCCAGCAGCAGGCCATCGAGCTCGCCCATCTTGAGCTTGCCGAAGTGCTCGGGCTCGGTGAGGGTGATGTGGACCGGCGCGCCGAAGGCGTTCGACAAGTCTTCACGCAGCAGGGCGAGCAAGGCGTCGGGGCCGGCCACGCGGGTCTGGTTGAAGGAATTCAAATACAGCTTGAACGACTTCGATTCGACGATGTTCGGCGAGTCGGCCGGCGCGCTGATGGTGGCAATCGCCACCTGCGGCTTGCCGCGCATGTTCAGCCACGACAATTCGTAGGCGTTCCAGATATCCATGCCAAAAAAGGGCAGGGTGCCGGCGATGGCCAGCTCGTCGCGCTTTTGCTGGCGCGGGATCGGGAACAGCAATTCCGGCGCGTATTCGGTCTGGTAGGCGGAGGATTTGCCAAGTGGCGATTGATCGGGAGTATTGGTCATGATCTGGTCTCGATGGGCCGGTGCTGCGCGTTTCTGGACTGGCATGTTGCCTGCGCGAATCGGTGCCGGCCCGGCGGCGGCAAAGCGGCGTATCGTACACCTTTCTGCTGATGGAGGGGTGTTTGGTGGGCCGGGGGCGCGACGTTTGAGAGGGAGGGTGGAGGGGCGTGGGGCTGTTGCCGGTATCGGTCCGCATGATCCGCGTGGGCACGCGTGCCCACGCGGATTCAACATGCCAATAAAGAAACAGGCAACAGCCCCACGCCCTCATGCACGGGACAACGCGCGCACTCCGTCACAAAAACAACTTGTACACCGGATTCGCACTCTCATCCCAATACCGATACCCCAGCGTCGCCAAAAACTCCCGGAACGCCTCCATCTCCCCACCCGGCACCTGCAAGCCCACCAGAATCCGCCCCACATCTCCGCCCTGGTTCCGGTAATGAAACAGCGAGATATTCCAGTTCGGCGCCATGCTGTCCAAAAACCGCATCAGCGCCCCCGGCCGCTCCGGGAACTCGAACCGGTACAGCAACTCATCCTGCGCCAGCGCACTCTTGCCGCCCACCAAATGGCGAATATGCAGCTTCGCCAATTCGTCATGCGTCAAATCCAGCGTCCGGAAATCGTGCTCCTCGAAGGTGCGCGCCAGTAAAGACGATTCGCCGCGGCTCCCCACCTGCACCCCCACGAACACATGCGCCTGGCGCTCGTCGCTGATGCGGTAGGTAAATTCCGTCACGTTGCGCGGCCCCACCAGCGCACAAAAGCGCCGGAAGCTGCCGCGCTGCTCGGGGATCGTCACCGCAAACACCGCTTCGCGCGCCTCGCCCACTTCGGCGCGCTCGGCCACGAAGCGCAGGCGGTCGAAATTCATGTTGGCGCCGCAGGCGACTGCCACCAGGGTCTCGTTCTTCACCGGCCGGCGCCCCATCTGCGAGCGCTCGACATAAGCCTTGGCCCCGGCCACCGCCAGTGCGCCGGCCGGTTCCAGGATGCTGCGCGTGTCCTGGAACACGTCCTGGATCGCCGCGCAAATGGCATCGGTATCGACCAGGATGATCTCGTCCACCACCTCCTTCGCCACGCGGAAGGTTTCCTCGCCCACCAGGCGCACCGCGGTGCCGTCCGAGAACAGGCCGACGTCCGGCAAGGTCACGCGCTGGCCCGCCTTCAGGCTGCGCGCCATGGCGTCGGAATCAATGGTTTGCACGCCGACGATGCGGATATCCGGCCGCACCGCCTTCACGTACGCGCCGATGCCCGAGATCAGCCCGCCGCCGCCGATGGCGACGAAGATCGCGTGGATCGGCCCCGAATGCTGGCGCAGGATTTCCATGGCAATCGTGCCCTGGCCGGCGATCACGTCGGGGTCGTCGAAGGGATGGACGAAGGTCAGCTTCTGCTCGCGCTCCAGTGTCAGGGCGTGGTGGTAGGCGTCGGTGTACGAGTCGCCGTGCAGCACCACTTCCACCGCCGCGCCGCCGCGCGCTTTCACCGCATCGATTTTTACCTGCGGCGTGGTGGTCGGCATCACGATCAGCGCGCGGCAGCCCAGGCGCGCCGCGGACAAGGCCACGCCCTGCGCATGGTTGCCGGCCGAGGCGCAGATCACGCCGCGCTTCAGGGCCTCGCTTGAGAGGTGCGCCATCTTGTTGTAGGCGCCGCGCAGCTTGAAGCTGAACACGCTCTGCATGTCTTCGCGCTTGAAATAGATGCGGTTGGCGAAGCGCTGCGACAGGGTCGGGGCCAGCTCCAGCGGGGTTTCCTGGGCGACGTCGTAGACGCGCGACGTAAGGATTTTCTTGAGGTAGTCAGTAGTCATGGTCGGGAAAGGAAAAGGGTAGGGCCAGTGTCCTGGTTTCCGGTGACGCGAGACTGTGTTCCCTGGCGGGTGACCGAGGCATGCAGCCGATGCGGGGCGCTGGGGTGTTAGCGTGCCGTATCGTGTCGAGGCGGTAGATTTTCCTCATTATAATGGACAGCTCTAACTCTTCCATGGCCACCGATGATCGAAACCGCCGTCCTCTGGCTGCTCAAGGTTCTTGCCGCTCCCACAGTCGGGCTCACGTCGGTATTTCTGATCGCATTCGTGTCCGCCACCCTGGTGCCGCTCGGCTCCGAGCCGGCCGTGTTTGCCGTGGTCAAGGCCAATCCCGCCATGTTCTGGCCGGCGATCCTGGTGGCCACCGTCGGCAACACGCTGGGCGGCGTGCTGAACTACGGCATCGGCTACCGCGCAAAAATTGCCTTCGCCAAGGAACGCCAGAGCCGCTGGTTCGGCTGGCTGCGCCGCTTCGGCGCCAAGACCATGCTGCTGTCCTGGGTGCCCGGCGTCGGCGACCCGCTGTGCACGCTGGCGGGGTGGCTGCACCTGCCGTTCTGGCCGAGCGTGATGTACATGGCGATCGGCAAGTTCGCGCGCTATCTCACCATGACGGCCGTGCTGCTGTATGTGCCGGATGGGTTCTGGAAGCGGATTGGCGAGATGATTACGCAAGTTACGGGCTGATTCGCGTAGGGTGGCGCCCGTGCCCACGCGTGACGTTTGCATGGTCTGGCACGAAAAGCAGGCAAACAATGTTCACGGTTCACGCGTGGGCACGGGGCGCCGCCCTACGGTTGCTACCGATACGACGCGATATCCTGGGCGTTGATCCTGCGGCCAAGGATCGATGCGTGGACCGCATGGCCGTCCACCCTACGGTCGAGATTGCTCCGAGGCTAATCTTCCGTGCCGAAGCGCCTGTCCATGCAAAGGAAATTTGCATGGACAGGCTCCGATGCAAATTTTGTTGCTCAGCCATCCCGCACACAGCCGTCCCAGCCCAGCGTTGTGCGACGCAATAAGCTAGAATGAATATCCTTCGGGCCAGTCCAAATCGATCCCATCCATGAACGCCCCAGCACACATCCACACGCTCCTCGCCGACAATGCGCCGGCCCGCCTGCGCGAAATTCCCTATAACTACACCTCGTTCTCCGACCGCGAGATCGTGATCCGCCTGCTGGGCGAGTCGTGCTGGCGGCTGCTCGACGAACTGCGCGGTGCGCGCCAGACCGGGCGCTCGGCGCGCATGCTGTACGAGGTGCTGGGCGATATCTGGGTGGTGCGCCGCAATCCGTATTTGCAGGACGACTTGCTGGACAACCCGAAGCGGCGCCAGAAGCTGATCGACGCCTTGCACCACCGCCTGGCAGAAGTCGACAAGCGCCGGGTTACGGCTGACCTTGGCGTGGACACAACCGAGGGCGACGCCGCTACCGCCGCCGCCCGCAGCGCCGCCGTCGAGCAGTTACTCGAAGCGGCGCGCAAGGCCGTCGACGACTTCGGCCGCGAATTCCGCGACATGTACGACCTGCGCAAGCGCGCCCGCGCCGTGCTCGGCGCCTACACCGACAAGCGCAACATCCGCTTCGACGGCATGCACCGCGTGTCGCACGTGACCGACGCCACCGACTGGCGCGTCGAATACCCTTTCCTGGTGCTGGTGCCGGACAGCGAAGAGGAAATGGCCGGCCTGGTCAAAGGCTGCATCGAACTCGGGCTGACCATCATCCCGCGCGGCGGCGGCACCGGCTACACGGGCGGCGCGATTCCCCTGAGCCCGATGTCGGCCGTGATCAACACCGAAAAGCTGATCGCCCTGGGCGAGGTCGAGCAAACGCGCCTGCCGGGCCTGGACCGCGACTACGCCACCATCTATACCGGCGCCGGCGTGGTCACCCAGCGCGTCTCGCAGGCGGCCGAAAAGGCCGGCTTCGTGTTCGCGGTCGACCCGACCTCGGCCCACGCCTCCTGCATCGGCGGGAACATCGCCATGAACGCGGGCGGCAAGAAGGCCGTCCTGTGGGGCACGGCGCTCGACAACCTGGCTTCCTGGCGCATGGTCGACCCGAACGGCGACTGGCTCGAAGTCACGCGCATCGACCACAACCTCGGCAAGATCCACGACGCGCCGACCGCCGTGTTCCAGCTCGAATGGACCCATCCATCGACAAAAGGCGCGCCGAAAGGCGAGCCTTTCCGCACCGAGACGCTGACCATCGAGGGCCGCAAGTTCCGCAAGGAGGGCCTGGGCAAGGACGTGACCGACAAGTTCCTGGCCGGCCTGCCGGGCGTACAGAAAGAAGGTACCGATGGCCTGATCACCTCGGGCCGCTGGATCCTGCACAAGATGCCGAAGTTTACGCGCACGGTGGCGCTGGAATTCTTCGGCCAGGCGCGCGACGCGATTCCGTCGATCGTCGAAATCAAGGATTACCTCGACAGCCTGCCGAAGAGCGGCAAGCCCGAATTCGAGACATTGCGTCTCGCCGGCCTCGAACACCTCGATGAACGCTACCTGCGCGCGGTCGGCTATGCCACCAAATCGAAGCGCGGTACGCTGCCTAAAATGGCGTTATTTGGAGATATCGTTGGCGACGACGAGGACGCCGTCGCCATCGCCGCCTCGGAAGTGGTGCGCATCGCGAACACCCGCGTGGGCGAAGGCTTTGTCGCCGTCAGCCCGGAAGCACGGAAAAAATTCTGGCTCGACCGCGCACGCACCGCGGCCATCGCCCGCCACACCAACGCCTTCAAGATCAACGAAGACGTGGTGATCCCGCTGAACCGCATGGGCGAATACACCGACGGCATCGAGCGCATCAACGTCGAGCTGTCGATCAAGAACAAGCTGCAGCTGGCCGAACAGCTGCGCACCTATCTCTCGGGCGGCAACCTGCCGCTGGAAAAAAGCGACGACGCCAGCGGCGACACCGTGGCGCGCGACGAGATCATGGGCGACCGTCCGCAGCAGGCTGTGGCGCTGGTGGAGCAGGTGGGCGCACGCTGGGCCTTCATCCTGGCCAACCTCGACCAGCCGCTGCGCGCCGTGCATGCGCAGCTCGATGAACTGGGCCTGGGCCAGCTGTCCGCCGGCTTCGACGCGCGCATCGGCACCCATCCCGACGCCACGCTGTTCGACGTGGTGCAGGACCACACGCTGCGCATCTCGTGGAAGGGGGATTTGCGCGCGCCGCTGCGCCAGATCTTCAACGGCGCCGCCTACAAGTGCATCCTCGACGAGACGGTGGCCATCCACAAGCGCGTGCTGCGCTCGCGCGTGTTCGTGGCGCTGCACATGCACGCCGGCGACGGCAACGTGCACACCAACCTGCCGGTGAACTCGGACGACTACGCGATGCTGCAGGATGCGCACAAGGCGGTCGAGCGCATCATGAAGCTGGCGCGCTCGCTCGACGGCGTGATCTCCGGCGAACACGGCATCGGCATCACCAAGCTCGAATTCCTGACCGATGAAGAGATCCGCGAATTCCGCGAGTACAAGGAACGGGTCGATCCGGAAGGCCGCTTCAACAAGGGCAAGCTCCTGAACACCACGGCGGTGGCGGCCGACCTGACGAATGCCTACACGCCGTCCTTCGGCCTGATGGGCCACGAGTCGCTGATCATGCAGCAGAGCGACATCGGCGAGATCGCCAACAGCATCAAGGATTGCCTGCGCTGCGGGAAGTGCAAGCCGGTCTGCACCACGCACGTGCCGCAATCGAATCTGCTGTACTCGCCGCGCGACAAAATCTTGGCCACCTCGGCCCTGATCGAAGCCTTCCTGTACGAAGAACAGACCCGCCGCGGCGTGTCGATCCGCCACTGGGAAGAGTTCGAGGACGTGTCGGACCACTGCACCGTGTGCCACAAGTGCGTCACGCCATGCCCGGTGAACATCGACTTCGGCGACGTCTCGATGAACATGCGGAACCTGCTGCGCAAGATGGACAAGCGCAGCTTCAAGCCGGCCAATCGCGCCGCCATGTTCTTCCTGAACGCGACCGACCCGACCACGATCAACGCCACGCGCCAGGCGATGGTGGGCTTCGGCTTCAAGGCCCAGCGCCTCGGCAACAAGCTGCTGCGCGGCTTCGCCAAGGACCAGGTCAAGGCGCCGCCGCCGACCACCGGCAAGGCGCCCGTGCGCGAGCAGGTGATCCACTTCATCAACAAGAAAATGCCGGGCAACCTGCCGAAGAAGACGGCGCGCGCGCTGCTCGACATCGAAGACGACAAGGTCATTCCGATCATCCGCAACCCGAAGGCGACGACGGCCGATACCGAGGCCGTGTTCTACTTCCCCGGCTGCGGCTCCGAGCGCCTGTTCTCGCAGGTCGGCCTGGCGACGCAGGCGATGCTGTGGGAAGTGGGGGTGCAGACCGTGCTGCCGCCGGGTTACCTGTGCTGCGGTTACCCCCAGCGCGGCGCCGGCCAGTACGACAAGGCCGACAAGATGATGACCGATAACCGCGTGCTGTTCCACCGCATGGCGAACACGCTTAATTATCTGGACATCAAGACCGTGCTGGTCTCGTGCGGCACCTGCTACGACCAATTGGCGACCTACGAGTTCGAAAAGATCTTCCCCGGCTGCCGCATCATGGACATCCACGAATACCTGCTGGAGAAGGGCGTCAAGCTCGAAGGCGTGAACGGGACCCGCTACATGTACCACGACCCCTGCCACACGCCGATGAAGATGCAGGATTCGGTCAAGACCGTGAACGCGCTGGTGCAGACCGTGGACAACGTGAAGATCGAAAAGAACGATCGCTGCTGCGGCGAGTCGGGCACCTTTGCCATCACCCGTCCCGACATCGCCACCCAGGTCCGCTACCGCAAGGAGAGCGAGGTCCAGAAGGGGGCCGCCAGGCTGCGCGAAGACGGTTTCGAAGGCGAAGTGAAAGTGCTGACCAGCTGCCCGTCCTGCCTGCAGGGCCTGTCGCGCTACAACGCCGACGCCAACACCAGCGCCGACTACATCGTGGTCGAAATCGCCAAGCACCTGCTGGGCGAGAACTGGCTGCCCGACTACGTGGCGCGCGCCAACAACGGCGGCATCGAACGGGTGCTGGTATGACGCGTAGTCCAATCCGCGAGCCTGGTTGCGAACTGTGCGACCTCGCTGCACCGATGACTGTCTACGCTGATGGCAAGCTGTCGGTGATCGTCGTCGATGACGCCCATTATCCGGGCTTTTGCCGCGTGATCTGGCGCGACCACGTGCGCGAGATGAGCGACCTGGCGCGCGAGGATCGCCTGCTGCTGAACGAGGCCGTGTACCAGGTCGAACAGGCCGTGCGCGAGGTCATGGCGCCGGCCAAGGTCAACGTGGCCAGCCTGGGCAACGTGGTGCCGCACCTGCACTGGCACGTCATCCCGCGCTACACTGACGATGCGCACTTCCCCGCGCCCGTCTGGGCCGCGGCCGTGCGCCAGACCGAACCAGACACGCTCGCCGCACGCCGCGCGCTGCTGCCCGCGCTCGCCGACGCACTTGCGCGGCGCATGAACCAACAAGGATGAACCTGCAATGCCACAACCAACCGACCTGGCCGTCCGCCAGAAATCCCGCATCCTCGAGATCACCTTTGACGACGGCAACACGTTTTCGATTCCCTTCGAGCTGATGCGCGTGTATTCACCCTCGGCTGAAGTGAAGGGCCACGGCCCCGGCCAGGAAACCCTGCAAGTAGGCAAGCGCGACGTGAGCGTGAGCGGCGTCGAACCGGTCGGCAACTACGCCGTCAAGCCGGTCTTCACCGACGGCCACAACAGCGGCATCTACACCTGGGATTACTTGTACAAGCTCGGCAGCGAGCAAGCCGCGCTGTGGGACGACTACATGGTCCGCCTGCACGCCGCCGGCTTCGACGGCGACAGCGGCCGCGAGCCGGGCAAGATCCTGCCAGGCGAACTGAAGCGCAACGGCGGCGGTTGCAGCGGACACAGCCACTAACCCAGATAGATCCCGCGGCCTCCACCGCATTGGGCCTGTAGCCTCAACGGTACGGTGGGCACGCTGTACCCACGCGGTTACGGGGATATCCAGCGTCCGCGCCGTGATAATTCGCTCCGCGGCGCACGCAAAGGAACACAGCGCCAACGAGACGCATTTTGGACGCGCCGCGAATCGGCGTCATGCGCGACAAATCCAGCGCTTACATGGATCACCGTTCCGCGTGGGCGCTTCGTGTTTGAGGCCCCAGCCTCAAGCATCCCACCGTACGGTCCGCACCCTCGCCAACAAGACCGCCAACGAACACCACCGCCTAATGAAAAAAGCCAGCTCACGCTGGCTTTCTCATGTCAACTCAACCGGCCAAGGCCGGCATCGCCGATATTACGCTGGCTGGATGTTCGCAGCCTGCTTGCCCTTCGGACCAGTGGTGATCTCGAAAGTCACGCGCTGGTTTTCGGCCAGCGACTTGAAGCCTTGTGCGTTGATCGCCGAGAAGTGCGCGAACACGTCTTCACCGCCGCCGTCAGGCGTGATGAAACCAAAACCTTTTGCATCGTTGAACCATTTAACGGTACCACTCGTCATTTTGTTACTCCCCTAAAGTTATTAGTTGTTATGCCTTGCCTGAACTACTGGTGTGAACGGATGACGTTTAGCGCCGTACTCAACAAAGCAGATTTATTATAGGGATAAGTTCGCTTTCGTGAAGCACAATTTACAGAACTTTTTATGGTCGAGTTGGTCAAAGACGACGTTAAATCCCGTTTTAAATCCATCAGGAAACTATTTGTTACGCGGAACGAATTTGTGGCATTGCAGCATTGCGCCATGAAATTTTCAATTGCCCGATTGCATCCCAGTAAGTCTGAGCGGACGTTTTTGTCCGCCCGGCGTCATGCCAGCCTGCTCAGCGCTTGCAGCGCGCCAGCAGGTGGTGCGACACGGCGCCATACAGGCCGGGATCGGACCGCTGCGGACTATCCGGCCTGCAGGCCTGCCTGACTTCATACGCCTCGATGTCGGCATCGAAGCGCAGCACCGTGTCCGCCGGCGCCGTGTTTTTCGCGGCGGGCTGGCGCGCGCCGTGCGCCTTGAAGAAGGCATACACCTCGGCCGCCTTCGACTTCGGCTCCCACTTGTCGAGCAGGCGCAGGTTTTTCTCGCCGGCGTCCCAGACGTAGATCCGGTAGCCGGGCCTGCTGTCGCGCTGCAGGTGCCGCTCATAGAAGGCGCTCACCAGGTAATGCGTCTTGTCCCGCGCATCGTGGATGACGCCGATCTCCTCGCCGAACAGGTAGCGGTCTTGCTCGTCCACCGTGTTCCCGACCCCCAGCTCGTCCGGCCGGTTGGCCGGCACCTTGGCGCCGATGCGCAGCCAGCCGTCCTTGCGGCCAAGGTAGAGCGTGTCGATGGAATCGCGGTCGCCGCCGGTCGACATCGGTGCGCCGGCATCCAGGTACCAGTCGCAGTAGCCGTCGTTGTCGATATCGGTACGGTAGAAAGCGAGCGCGTTGTACATCCCGGATCCGTCCGCGCGCTCGCCGCCGTTGCCGCTGATTTGCGCGTCGGCCGCTGTCAGTTTCGCCAGCCAGGCATAACCCTTGTCCTTCTTGGCCAGCTTGCCGTATTTCTCGGGCAGGAGCGGCCCGGGGAAGGTGCGGCAGGCCGGCACGTCGATCGTCAGCTGCGTGGTCTGGGCCTGCGCCAGCGCGCCGGCGAGGGCCAGCGCGGCGAAAGCGGAAGTACGAAGAATGGTGTGCATGTTCGATGATCGTTTCAATTGAGTTTCAGGTCTTTCATTTCGAGGCCGCCGATGCCTTTTCCCTTCGTGCCCGGCTTGACGGTATCGGCGCCGAAGTTCTCGGTGCAGCGCAGGGACTTCCAATCGCCCTTGTTCAGCCACTTGTCGGGCGTGCCGAGGAAGTTCTTGACGTAGTCGTAGGAATCGCTGGCGGTCAAGCTGGCCAGGGTCCGCTTCCAGGTGCCGCCATTGTGTGCGCGCGCCACCATCGCCGCCAGGTATTCCTCGGATGCGCCGGGCTGGTATTGCTGCGCCGCCTTGAGATTCTTGCGCATCAGGGCATGGCTCAACAACGTAAATGTATCGAAATTCTCGAACATGCCCATCAAATAGGTCTTGGTGCCGGCGTTGCTCATGATGGCGCTCGTGATCAGCGCCGCCTTTGCATCGCCCGACAGGTTGTCGCCCCGCGAGTTGCGCGGCGGTTGCGTCTTGATGCGCACCATGTCGATATATTCGCGCTCGCCCAGTCCCGTCTCCGCCGTGAATTTCGCCTTGTTGGCGGCAGACAGGTTGGCCCATGACTGGTTCGCCGCGGCGTAGCTGCTGGCTGCCTTCGTCTTGCTCCACCATGCCGCCATCTGGGTGCCCCTGGTCTCGGCGCTCTGCAGCATCTGCTTCTTGTCCGGCGTGAGGCCCACTTGCGCCAGTTCCTGCGGCGAGAAGCTGCTGTAGGCACCCAGCAGCTCTCCGACAAAGGTGCTGGCGATGAATTGCGAGCGGCCGAACGATGGGGTGTAGACCGGTTGGCCGTTGTTCGGCGGGCCGTATTTCAGCTGGTCGCGCGGCGAATAGCACTTGGTGGCGTCGCAGCTGTAGCCGATGCCCGGGCAGCCGTCTTTCGAGCAGTCGCGGTTGATCTGTCCCGTCTCGTTGACCTCGGCCGCGGCCTCGTACTTGGCGATGCGGCGCATCTCGGCGTTCTTCGCCGAACCGTCGCCGCAGGCCAGGATGCGCTGCTTGTGCGCGCCGTTCGCCTTGCCGTTCGTGACGTTGATATTCGGTTCGCCCTGCGCGAATTTGATCTCCGGCAGCAGGTTGGCCCGGATCGGGCACTGGTTGTTGAACAGGGCCTTCAGGTCGGCGTTGATGTAGCTGGCGATCAGCTTGGTCGCGTCGGCGTCGGGCATGTTGACGGTGAATTCCGGGATGCTGATCAGTTCCTTGCCGTAGTGCGAGGTGAACATGCCGGCCATGCCGCTGTCGGCGCCGCCGCCGCTCCAGACGATGCCCGACTGGCCGGCCTTCAGGAAGTCGCCGTTGACGTCGACCAGCAGCGAGGTGCCGTTGGCCGCGTATTCGTTCTGCTTGACGCCGAACGGCGAGGTCGGCAAGCCTGGCTGGACGTTATCGACGATGAAGGCCCAGCGCGCTTCCGTATAGCCCTGCTCGGTGCCGAGCGGTTTGTTCTTGGCGTCGGTGGTGATGGCGAAGAAGCGGATCCGCGCCGCGCCGTCCGGGTCGAAGTATTCGTCCGGCGCGCCGCCGGCGTAGGCATACAGGTCGAGCCGCAGCGGCGCCGGCAGGTCCTGCACGGCGTCGGCGATCCCGGCCGGGTCGGGGCTCAGGAAGCGGCCGCTGCCCGGATCAAAGTAGCGCAGGCCGTGGTAGGACAGGCCGCTGTCCTCGTCGTAGTACTGGCTGACGTAGCGCAGCGGCTGGTGTGCGCTTGCGGTGGGCGCCAGGGCGGTGCGCAGCACGCGCGGCGCGGCGGCCTCGCTATCTTGCCACACCGTCTCGCCATCCTGCGTCATCGCCAGCACGCGGCCGGCGCGGTCCGTGTGCAGGTGGCGCAGCGGGGCGCCGAAGGCCCAGCGTTTCAGGCCGCTCCACCAGCCTTGCGGGCGCAGGTCGGCCTGGGCCAGCGGGCGCCAGCCGAGATAGGCGTAGGCATACTGCGCGCGGCCTGCCGCATCGGCTTCGGCGATCAGGTGGTGGTCGTGGTGGAAGAACAGCGTCGCCGTGGCGCGGCCCCGGGCATCGGTGACGATGCGCGCCACCCGCTGGCGGCTCGCATCGTAGAGGTAGCGCGTGCTGCCGCCGGCGCGCGCGCTGCGCACCAGCTGGCCGGCCGCGTTCCATTCCAGGCGCTGGTCGGCGGCCGCCGTGGCGATCGACGCCGGCAGGCCGGCGGCATCCGCGTCGCGGCCCGGCGAGCGGCGCAGGCTGGCCCTGCTTGCGGCGGCGCCGGCGCTGCTGCCACCTTCGAGGCTGGCCTGGCGCAGGCGCGGCGCATCCGGCATGGCTTCGGCGGGGGCGGGCAGCTCGAACCCATCCTCGCTGCCGTCGCCGTGCACGATGCGCCGCGCAAACGGGACGCCAGCGACGGCCTGCCAGTCGATGGCGGAGGCGACCGCGCGGCGTCCGCCGAGCGCCGCCGGCAGCGCGCCGGCGGTGGCGATGCCGGCGGTGCGGCCTTGCGCATCCAGCTCTTCGGTCAATTCGAAGCGCGCGCCTGCGGCATCGGTGAAGCTGCGGCTGGCCAGCCGCCCGTTGGCGTCGTAGCGCCAGTCGTGGCGCATGGTGACGGCCCGGGGCAGGGCGGCGGCCAGCCGGCGCGCCGGCGTGATGACCAGGGTCTGGCTCAGGATGCGGCCCTGTGCGTCGAATTCGCTGCGCGTCAGGCGCGCGCCGTCGGCGTCGACGATTTCCTGCTCGCGCAGCAGCGAGCCGGCGTAGCGGTAATGGACGGTCTGTTCGGCCGCGGCGCCACCCGGCGCCTGGCGCACCAGCTTCAGTAATCGTCCGGCCACATCCCACTCGGCCTGCTGGCGTGCGCCGCGCGCGTCGATGCTTTCGACGATGCGGCCGGCCGCGTCGTGGCGCGCCAGCTGCCAGCCCTGGCCCGGATTGCGGATCGCGCCGACGCGGCCGAAATCGTCGACCAGGCGCTCGGCGCGCGCATCGCCGGCGCTGATCGTGAGCAGCGCCGTCTCGGCGCTGCTGCCTGGCGCGCCCCAGCTGGCCTGCACGGGTGCGGCGCCGTCGGCGCCATGCCAGGCCACCGGGCGGCTGAGCCAATCGCGGTCAATGCCGGTGGCCGGCGCCGCCGGCGCCAGCGTTGCAATCGCCGCCTCGGCCGGGGCCATCGACACCGGCTCGCGCCGCCCATCGGGCAGGATGCGCGCCAGCAGGCGTCCGGCGGCGTCATACGCATAGCGCACTTCGGCGCCGCCGCCATCCTGGCTGGCGAGCAGCCGGCCGTTCACGTCGTAGCGGTAGCGCGCAGCCGCCGCTCCCGCGCCGCTGACCTCGACGCGCTCGGCCTGGCCGCGCCAGTTCAGGGTGGTGGTGATCGTGCGCACCAGCGGGCCATCGGTGATGCGCACCACGCGCGGGCGCAGCGCGGCGTCGCGCTCGACGATTTCCTCGACGCGGTTGCCGGGGTAGCGCGTGCGCAGCGGCAGCTTGGTGGCCGGGTCGAAGTCGATGACCGTCACATCGCTGTTGGCCCCGCCGGCATTCTTGCCCGCATTCGGCAGCGGCCCGTCGACCGCGCTGCGTTCGCCGTAGCCGTTGTAGCGGTAGCCCACCGTGCGGCTGATCGCCGCCGCCGGCACGCGCGGATCAATCGAAGGCACATAGCCCTGTTCCGTCACCGAAAGCGGCTTGCCGGCCGCCGCGCCGGAGGCAACATAGGCGATGCTGACGACGGCTTCCTTGCCCGCCACCACACTGGGGCGGAAGATGCGTGCCGGCTGGGCGGCGGCGCCGCTGTATTCGAAGCGCTGCTGCCACTGCGGCGCGCCGGGCCGGCCATTGCGGTAGGCGACCTTGCTGGTGGCAAGCGGACGCCCGCGCGCATCGCGCTCGGTGCGCATGCCGGCCAGCGGCGTGCCGTCGGCTGCCAGCGTGGTGGTTTCCAGCAGCCGGCCCAGGTCGTCGTAGCGGTAGCGCACATTGCCCGGCCCGCAGTTGGCGCAGCCGGGGCCGCGCACTTCGAGCAGGCGGTAGGCGTCGCCGAGGATCGCATGGCGGAACACGGTGGGCTGGCCGCGGTCGTTGGTGACGATCGTCTGGCCGCCCTTGCCGAAGTCCAGCGTGACCTGGTCGATGCCGGTGCCCGCCACCAGGCGCGCAGGAACCAGCGGCTTGCCGTCGGCGCCGCGCGCCAGCCGCGCGGGCAGGCCGCGCACCGACAGATTCGCCTTGCCGTTGCTGTCGTAGCCATAGGTGGCCACGCGCTGCCAGGCGAGATGGACTGGCGCATTGGCGCCGGTGCTGCCGCCCTCCGTGACCTGTTCACTGATCCCGGTCAGCAGCGTGGGGAAGCGCGTATCCTCGTAGTGGTAATAGCGGCGCCCGGCCGGCATCTCGACCTTGACCAGATTCGCCAGCAGCAGCCTGGGTTCGGCCTGCGCGCCTTTCGGCGCCGGGCTGCCGTAGTGGTAGCGGAATTCGCCGACCGGGCTGGCGATGCTCTGCACGCCGCGGAAGGCGTCGCCGGCGCGGGCGCGCGCCTTGTCCAGGTAGCGCAGGTGCAGGCTGCGGCCTTGCGGATCGGTGACCTTGACCAGCAGGCCGCTGCGGTCGTGCTGCAGGCTGGCGAACTGCCCGTTCGGCGCCAGGATCTGCACCAGCTTGCCCTTGCTGTCGAAGTTCAGCTGGCGGCCATCGGCCCAGCGCCAGGTGTACTCCTCGCCGCGCGCGGTCTTGCCGATGGCGACCGTGCCGTTGGCAGGATCGGCGCTGGCGCACAGGCTGGGGTCGCGCGGGTCGCGGTTGAAGATGATGCGGGTGCCGTCGGCCTGCACGATCTGCACCGTGCGGCCCGATACATACAGGTCGGTCTCGTAGGACAGCTTCCAGCCGCGCCCCACCAGGTTGGTCGACGATCCCGGCCGGCTGAGCGAGCTGTTGTAGTGGCGGACGATCTCCAGGCCCAGGGTGCCGGGCAGCGGCGCCATGTCCACTTCACGCCCATACTTGTTACCGTTGATGACGTTGATGGGGTTGCCCGCGCCGACGTTCACGCCGCTGCCGCTGCCCATGGCCGCCGGCCCGCCGCCGTCGCAGGTGGCGCCGCTGTTGCCCGGGCCGCAGGTGGCGGGCGGGGTCGTGGGCGGGATGCCGGGTGCGCAGCTCATGTTGGGCGGGCAGGATGGGGTCTGCGGCAGGCCGGGAATGGTCTGGGCGGCGGCTGGCGCCGCCAGGCTGGCCAGCAGGACGACGGGCGCGAGGCAGAGCGATCGGAGCGATCGGAGAGACATCATGGCTGGCATGGGCATGGAGTACATGTTAGTGGCAAAGAAGGTGATGCGTTGGTCGTTGCTCGTCTGGTCGGTTCGCATTGGTTATTTCAGCGTATGGGTCGAATCCCCGATCGTCTGAGAAGACGGTATGTCTTCGCACTTAACGATGCCAATCGGGCATTGGCCATTTTCCGGATTGAGCGCGGTGCTATCCGCACGCACGGTAATTCCTCGGTTGGATTTGGTGCTGCCAGGAACTTCAATGAAACCATTACGAACAGTGATCCCGACGCCGCCGGAGCGGTTTTCGATGCCAGGCATTTCCCCTGCCTCGGCTACTAAGCGATGACCTCCCAATTCAAGCTGATAAGTATTCGCTGAGTTTGCCGTGATAGGCTTTTCTCCGAACGGCTGCGAAATGCTGATCAATCCGTCGCTGCCGAACGCCTTGAACGAACCTGAATGCACATCGAAACGCTTTACGGCCAGGACGTCCCGTTGTAAACAGTAACTCCCAGGGGCCTTGATGTAGGCCCTTGCCTCCTGAGGGTGGCCTTTGTAAATCGGAACGGGTACGCAACCATGAGGAGCACTGATTGCCTTGCCGGTAGAGAGCGCTGACGCAAGCAACAGCAGTCCACTAGTCCATCTTCTCGCATTCATTTGTTTCATCTTTTTCATATGGAGCCGGACTTCTGCAAGCGCACACGTTTTCATGGTGAAGTACAGGCAGGAAGGAGCGTGCCTTGATAAAGCTGCTGGTCCAGTGCGTGGTTGCTGGCGTCGCATAGATATTTGTTTCGATTAGCCAGACCAGCTTCTTTCGTGTCTACCCCCTGAAGAGAAGTGCCAGTATCAGTCCCATTCACTTCGGTCACCCTCCATTCGTTCAACTGGCTTTGCAGCAGCTGAATCTTGTCGATTTCGTACGGGTTGAGCTTGTCATAACCGCCGCCAAACGAAGCCTCATGTTCGGGCATGTCCTCAAATGATTCGCCCGTTATTTATTGCTGAACGAACTGCGGCCTGACTGCTGGACAATCTGGCTGTAACCTTCAAAGGTATTTCCCTCCAGCTTTACATTGCTGGAATCGATGAGCCTGATCGCTGGCGGCGCGTCTCGGAACCATGCCTTGAAGATGAAGCGGTTATGACGAATGACGGTGCCATCTCCATCCCACAGCGTTATCGCCCCATCGTTTGGGCTGGCGGCACCTTCTCCATGCACAATGATCGTGTTGTTTTCAAGCGTCCCACCTGAACCGAACAAGGCGATCGCGTTGCGGCTGTCCACTTCGATGACGCTGTTTCGAATCGTATTGCCGTGACCGACCAGTTGCACGCCCAGCCAGCCGGCACGGATATTCACTTTGCTGACCGTATGCCGCGTCGCTGCATAGGGTGGCGCCTTGCTTCGCACGCCCCAGGCCGCACCGTGGCTGCACTTGACATCGGGCTCGTCACAGGGCAAGCGCGCGTAGGTAGTACGGGGGCTTTGCAGCATGTGAAGGTCGATGCCGATATTCGGCTCGAGGGCGCCAGGAACGATAATCGTGCCGTCATGCACATGCACACTTTGGATTTCCGTATTAGCTTTGATGCCGATCATGTTCTTGGCCGTTGCTTTCAGTTCGTGACCTTGCAAATGAATATCGAGCCCCCTCTCCATGAAGGCAGACGGCGGCGCCCCGAATTCTGCAGGTGCAATGCTTAACAGCGCGGCGCCCTGGTAGGTCTTCATGCCCATTGCGTGAATGTCGAATGTTTGCGGCTGATGCAGGTCGACATTAAGGCAATATCGTCCTATGGCGGGAACCTCACCCTTTATTCCTCCACTGATTCCTCGTGCACTCACCGGCTCGCACGTTTGTGCGATTGCGCCTGGCAGGGAGCACAAGCCGATCGTGACCGCACATAGTGCTTTGATTACTTTCCACATGACGGGAGAATTGTTCCTTGGTATTTTTTTTGATCTAATGCATTGCCATTCGCATCGCACAAGTGCGTGTTTCGGTTACGTTCTCCGAGTGCGTCATTGTAGGTATATTGCGTCGTGGCGTTGGGCCCTGCCCAGTTGACGACTATGCCCCATTGTTCCAGCGTCTGTTGCAGCAACAATAATTTGCGGCTGGTGCTGGGCGCAGTCGGTATGAAACCCTTGCCTTCATGCTCGGGAATGTCGTTGAATTCTTCGAGAATCATCTCGAAATCCGCAAATCGCCTTGCGTTGCTTCCGTTGCCGAATGCAAGCAGTTTTGCATAGACTTCGCGCTCCATCTGAAGCGTGCGTTCTTCGTTGTGATTCCAGTTGAATGTTCCATTGCCCGGAATGGCAGATTTATGGTCGTAGGTATAATCCGGGTGGCTGCCATATCCCCCATGTCCCAATCCTACAGACAGCTGGAACGGATGATTATTCGAATCGCGATGCGCAAACGTATCTTCGAACGAATGCAGGTATTCGCCCATCAGCTGCAATTGCGTACAGCGGGGATTGCGAAGGTTTTTTTCGCCTCTGGAGATTGCGATGGCCTGGCGCAGCCTTCCCAGTTGCGCGTTCTCGGGAATATTTGCGAAAGCCGTATTGTCCAGCGGCGTTCCATAGTCCCGCACGCCCGCTTTCACCCAGCCTGTGCTTGGGTCGATTGTTGTCGGTACTGCCGTGAAATGGTAGGTCAGCAGTCTGCGCCGGTGCTCTTCCGTGTCGTCGAGGTTCAGGGGACGCGTATCATCATTGTCGTCCACATACTGCGCAGCAAGTGCCAAGGTCTGTGCTTCGTCCAGGCTCATCCCTGAAGCCAGCGCCAGGAACATGTTCATGTAGTAGTGAATATCGCTCTGGTACAAACCCAGGGGATCGATGTTCGTCAGCGGATTGCCGTTAACGTAGGCATAAGGGTTGATGCCGCCTGCCAGTCCCATCGGGTCCGGCGTTGTATAGCGCCCCAGCTCGGGATCGTAGTCGCGCAGGTAGTTCTGGTGCAAGCCGGTTTCAGGATCGAATACCTGGCCGGGGAGCCGCAGGTGCATGACGAACGGCTTACCGGAGATGCCGGTCGTGCCCGCATGAATAACTGTCGCTTTTCCGAAAGGGGCGGTATGGGCTTGCCAAACAATTTTCCGTTGGGTATCTGTCACAGCTTGCGGCGTGCCCAGGTGATCGGTATGGATGGCGTAGATGCTGGCAATGCTTGCGTCGGCTGGCGGCTGCTGCCTGCTGGACGCGATCATGCTGCGCACAGCCCGCCATACGGCGTTCAACAGGCTGGGATTCGGCGCCATGTCTATCTTGGCGACGGGTTTTCCATCGAAATAGATGTAGTGGGCGCTGATATGCCCGTTACTATCGGCCTCGGCACTCAGTCGTCCATTGCGGTACAAGCTGTACGTTGTAATGGACTGCGTATCGGTGTTCCGGGCAGTACGGACGACCGTGCCTGTTGGACTGCGTGCTGGATAGACAGTCTTCGCGAAGCGTTCGCCGCGCGCGTTATAGGCGTACTTCGCGATTACGCTTTCCTGGCTGTCATATACCGCAATCGGACGGTTCGCCATGTCGTACTCGAAACGACGGCTGGCTACGGCCTGCGTTGTCGCGGCGCTGATTGTGTCAAGCGTACTGGAGCCGAGACGCGCAAACGGAGCGCCGCTGCTGCCGTACAGCCAGGCGCTGTCGAACAGGCCTCCTTGCGTATGCGTCCTGGCCGACTTTTCGCCACGGTCTTCGCGGTTCCTGGGCCAGCGTGTCAACGCGATCAGCCGGTTGGTACCCATGGCATACACATAGTCGCGTGTACGCGAGGCATGTTGTGCGTTACCCGCCACTTGGTGCACTAACTGGTCCTGCCGAACCTCGAGGCGCCGGTTCCCTCCCTTATCGTAGCCATAACGGACCAGGGCGCCATTTGTGTCGGCACCGGTCAGGCGGTCGTGGATATCGTAGCTGTAACTTTCGTTCAGCCGCTGTGCCGGCAAGGGACCGGCCGCCCCCAATTCGCGTTTGATGCCAACCAGGCGTCCCGCTTCGTCAAAGCGGTTTGCTTGCGCATAGACGAGCTGTTCCGATGGGGCGGAAGCACGGCCTGGCCACTTGCCGAGCCGGCCTGGCCATCCTTGTGCGGCGGCTGGCATTCCTGTCGCGCGCACCGACGTGATGTGGCCGCGCGCATCACGCTCGATACGATGGCGGATACCGCTGCCAGACATGAAACCTTGCAGCCCGGCCGGTCCTTCTTCGATACCGGCAACGACCGCATCGTCATCGAACAGGATCGCGTCCAGACTGCCTTTCGGCGAATAGCGGTACTGGAGCTGGTGCCCATCCGGCAGCAGCTGTGTACGTAATCGCCCAGCGGCATCGTAGGTATTCGATGTGACAAAACTCAGGCCTGCAGCATCGTTGCCGGCGTCCACCCGCGCGAACCAGCGCTTTTCTTCCAATACCTGGCCGAGCGCATCGTAGCGGTAGCTCGTGCGTTCGGTCGCATGCTCTTCCTTGCCGTCGGGTGTCGCGACGATGTCGGCAAGGCGCTTGCCGACATAGCGGTAACGCGTCAGTTCCGGGATGGCGGTGGTCCCGACCGCAACCAGACGGCCCTGCAGGTCATGGCGGTAGCGCGTTTCGTTGCCACGGCCGTCAGAACGCACGAGCAGGCGTCCGGCGGGATCGTGGAAATACAAGGTCACGCCGCGGTCCGGGCTTATTTCCAGCATCGGGCGGCCAAAGTCGTCGAAGCGGCGCAGCGTGGTCACGCCATTCGCATCGGTCACCTGGATCTGGCGTCCGTGGGCATCATAGGCGAAGCCGATCGAGGCGGCGTCGGGCGTGCCCGGCGCACTGGTGCGGCTGGCGAGCATGCCGTTGTCGTCGTAGTCGAAGCGGGTCGCGGCGCCGAGCGGATTGCTGATCTCGGCGACGGCGCCTGCAGCGGTGAAGCGTGCATGGGCCACTGCACCAAGACTGTCGTCCATGCCGGCGACACGGCCGGCTTCATCCAGGCGATAGCGCTCTGCGTTGGTCTGGCGGCCGTTGGCATCGAGCATGGAGGCCGACGTGCGTCGTCCTTCGGTGTCATACCCCGCAGCCATGCTGCTGCCGTCTGGCAACAGCGTGCGCGTCATGCGTCCCCCTGCATCGTAGCCGAATCGCGTGGCAAGTCCGCCCGGCTGGGTCGCGCCTGCCAGCTTGCCGTTCAAATCATAGGTGTAGCGCACCGTCTGCGACAGCGGGGGGCTGCCGTCGGCAGCGGTTCCTTCCACCCGCAGTTCCTCGGGTTGCCCGCGCCAGTTGTAGCGTATGCGCACGACCTGGACGCCTGCGGCGTCGGCAAACCGTGTCACGGTCGGACGCAGGGCTGTATCGCGCTCCAGCACGTCCGTGACGGCGCCGCCTGGCAGCTCGGTCCGTACTGGTAGTTTGATACGGCCGTCGAAGCGGGTGAGCGTGATATCGCTGTTGGCAGGACCGGGCTTGGACACGGCATTCGCTAGCGGACCGTCGACTTCCACCCGCTGCCCATAGTGATCGTAGCGGTAGCGGATACTGCGCTCGATGGTGCCAGCCGACCCGGTCCCTTCCAACGTCGGCATGTAGCCGTGTTCGCTTACCTCGATCGGCAAACCGGCAAGCGCGGCACGCTCGGCATACTTGAACGAGGTCACATACAAGCGGCCTGGCACCACGCTTGGCCGAACGATACGCGCCGGGTAGGTGCTATCTCCTGCATATTCGTATCGCAGCTTGAAGCGTGGGGGCATGGCCTTGCCGCCTGTGTAGGCGATATCGCTCACCGTGGCAAGGCGCCCGCGCTGGTCATAGCTCTGGTATTCGGCCGACAAGGGCGCACCCTCGGCCGACAGGCTGGTGCTTGTGCGCAGCCGCGCCAGGTCGTCGTAGTCGTAGCGCATGTTGGTCTCGCCGCAGCCGGAGCAACCGGCGCCACGGACTTCCAGCAGGCGATATTCACCGCCAAGGATGGCGTACCGGTACCGTGTTTTCTGGCCCAGGCTGTTGGCAACAATCGTCTGGCCGGCTTCGTATGCGAGTGTTACCTGGCCGACGCCGGTGCCCGCCGCCAGGCGAGCCGGCCGCAGCGGTTTGCCGTCGGCACCGCGCGCCAGCCGCGCCGGCCAGCCACGCACCGACAGGGTGGCCTTGCCGTTGATGTCGTAGCCATAGGTGGCGATGCGCTGCCACGCCGGCTTGCCCTGTGTGCCGTTCACCAGTTCGCTGATCCCCGTGAGCAGCGTCGGCTGGCCGGCCTGTTCGTAATGGTAGGTGCGTGCGCCGCTCGGCATGCTCACCTTGACCAGGCTCGCCAGCAGCAGGCGCTTGTCGATATCGGCGCCGGCCGGCATGGGGCTGCCGTAGTGGTAAGCGAAGCGCCCGACTGGACTGTCGATGCTTTGCACGCCGCGGAAGGCGTCGCCGGGGCGGGCCTGTTCCCGGCTCGGGTAGTGCAGTTCCAGGTTGCGGCCCTGCGGGTCGGTTACCCGCGTCAGCAGGCCGGCCGGGTCGTAGCGCAGGCTGACGAATTGCCCACCCGGCGCCAGGATCTGCACCAGCTTGCCTTTTGTGTCAAAGCTCAGCTGACGCCCATTGGTCCAGCGCCACACATATTCATCGCCGCGGGTGGTCTTGCTGATGCTGACAGTGCCGTTGCCCGGATCGGCGCTAGCGCACAGGGTCGGGTCACGCGGGTCGCGGTTGAAGATGATGCGGCTGCCATCGGCCTGCACGATCTGCAGGGTGCGTCCCGAGACGTACAGGCCGGTTTCGTACGACAGCTTCCAGCCGCGTCCGAGCAAATTGGTCGAGGCGCCCGGCCGGCTGAGTGAGCTGTTGTAATGGCGCACGATCTCCAGGCCCAGGGTGCCGGGTAGCGGCGCCATATCGACTTCGCGCCCGTACTTGTTGCCATTGATGACGTTGATCGGATTGCCGGCGCCGACATTGATGCCTGTGCCGTTGCCAATCATGGCTGGGCCGCGACCAATGCAGGTCGTACCGGCGTTGCCGGGGCCGCAGGTGCCTGGCGGAGCAGGTGTCCCCGGCGCACAGCTGCTGTTCGGCGGGCAGACGGGTGTGCCGGGCAGTCCCGGAATGCCTGGATTGCCGATCGGCGGCAGCTGGGCGCGTGCAGGGGCACCCGCCATCGACAGGAGCGACAGGAAACCAAGTGCGGCAGCGAGCCGGATGCTGGATGTACGCATGACGTTTTTCTTCATCAAACCACCGGGCAGATCGGGCAATCGGGCCCGGTGCAGGGCAGGTTCGGGTCCACCGGATCGGGCGGCACTTCCTCGTTGCAGGCGATCCCGGTGCAGGGCGGCGACGGCGCATCGCTGACCGGCGGATCGCCCGGGTTGGTCGGGTTGCCGCCATTGCCGTTGCCGGGCGAGCTGACGGGCGTGCCTTCGATGGCGTCGGACTGCATGTGCAGCGTCACGTGGGTGACCACCGGGATGCCGTTGTCCTGCACGATCCTGGTGTAGGCGGCGTTGTCGCGCGGATCGGTCGCTTTCAGGTAGGCGCTGAAGATGGTCCTGGCGAGCGGGATGGTGGGCTTGTAGCTGTGGATGATGCGCAGCTTGAGCAGGTTGGCGTCCTGGATGGTCTGGCCGGAAGCGCCCGTGACCGCAGGGGTCTTGAACGCCAGGCGCGCGTTGGGAATGACGCGCAGCGACTGGGTGTTGTACTTGGCTTGCAGGCTCGGCTCGTTGTAGGCATCGAAGCTTTCCCTGGTCGGGTTCAGGATGACGACATCGCTGGCCGCGGCCGCGGTGCGCGCCCTGGCCGCCGACTCGGCCAGCTCGGCCGGATTGGTGCCGCCGCCGTACAGCGGGATCAGCGCTTTTTCGTATTCCTGCTCGATGGTGCCGAGATTCGCATGCCCCACGCTGCCGGCGCGCGCCGCCATGAAGCTGGCATGGTTGATCTGGCTCTTGGCGAAGAACAGCAGCGCGTACTGGATGATGCCGAGGCCGATCACGGCGATGATCGGGCCGACCACGACGAATTCCACCATCGCCAGGCCGCTTTGGGCGTGGGCGCGCACGCGCGGCCGGGGCGCCGGGGCCAGGCCGGGATGCTCGAGGCGGTCGCCCGGCTTGACGCCGAGGCGCTCGATGGCGCCGGCCGCCAGTTCCAGCGTGTGGCGCGCGCCCGAGCGTGGATCGGCGGCGCTGGCGCGCCAGGGCTTCACGCGCGGCACGCATTTCAGCACGGCGCCGTTGGCGTCCAGGTAGACCACGTCGATGGCCTGGCGCATGAAGGCGCAGTGCACGCTGGCGCAGCGCGTGAGCAGCAGGCCGGCATCCAGCGCCAGCGGCGGCGCCAGCATCAAGCCGCGCAGGCGCGTCAGGAAACCGTCGGCCAGGGCCACCCGCAAGGGGTGGGCGCCGCTGGCCGTGTGCAGGAGGATGGGGCGCGCGTTCATGGTCTTACAGTCCGTCGTGGATGAACTTCATCGCGATCGGAAAGAACAGGACGATGAAGGTGCAGGGGAAGATAAAGGCGATCAGCGGGAACAGCAGCTTCACCGGGGCTTCCATCGCCAGCTTCTCGGCGCGCAGGAAGCGCTCGCTGCGGCGCTGGTCGGCCTGGGCGCGCAGCACCGGGCCCAGGTTCATGCCCATGCTCTCGGCCTGGATCACGGCGCCGGTGAAGGTGCTCACGCCCGGTTCGTTGAGGCGCTCGGCCATGCCGCGCAGGGCGTCGGCGCGGCTTTTACCGGCGCGGATGTCGCGCAGCACGCGCTGCATCTCGTCGCGCAGCACGCCTTTCGGGCCGCGCGCCACCGCCTGGCTCAGCGCGCCCTGCAGGTTCAGGCCCGCTTCCACGCACAGGGTCACGATGTCGAGATAGAAGGGCAGGCTTTTCAGCAGCTCGCTGCGGCGCTGGACCAGGCGGTCGCGCAGCCAGATCGCCGGATACACGTAGCCGCACACGGCGCCGAACCAGGCCGCCCACAGGTAGGCGTTCAGGCCGATGTTCTCGGCCAGGGCGCCGGGCTGGTCGAAGGAGCCGAGGATCCAGCAGCCGACCAGCGCCAGCAGGATGGCGGCGACCAGGCGCGCGGCCAGGAACTGGCTGGGCGACAGCGAGAAGTCGAGGCCGGCCTTGCGCAGCTTGCCCTGCGCCGCCAGGTGCGACTTGTCCGGCATCAGCGGGTCGATGAAGTAGGCGAGCGCGTGGATCGGCCACCACAGCAGGCGAAAGCCGAGCGGCGGCGGATCCTTGTATTCGCGGTCCTCGCGCGGCACGCTGGCCACGGCGCGGCTGGCCAGCCAGCCGACCAGCGCGGCGGCCAGGCCGATCAGGATGGCCAGCAGCAGGAAGACGGTGTCGGAATGGGAGAGCAGGAAACTTGGCATGGCGATAGTCCAGTAATGGTCAGACGTCGATCGCGACGATGCGGCGGATCACATACACGCCCAGGCCTTCGAGCACGGCGATCACGGCCAGCGTGGCCCAGCCGATGCGGTCGTGCCACAGGTAGGCCATGGCCTCGGGCTCCATCTTGTTCAGCACCAGCATCAGGGCCAGCGGCAGTGCGCCGACCACCCAGGCCTGCAGCTTGCCCTGGGCCGTCAGGGCGCCGATCTTGCCTTCCATTTGCAGGCGGCTGCGCACCGTGTGCGCGGTGCGCTCCAGGGTCTCGGCCAGGCCGCCGCCGGTTTCGGCGGCGATGCGCATGGCCGACACCACCAGCGTCGTGGTCTGGGTCGGCACCCGGCGCGCCAGGTTGGCCAGGCTTTGTTCCAGCTGCAGGCCGAGGCGCTGCTCGCGCAGCAGCAGGGTGAATTCCTGACCCAGCGGACCCGCGGTCTCGGTGACCAGCTGGGCGATGGCGGCGTTCAGGCCGATACCGGCGCGCATGCCGCCGGCCAGCATCATCAGGGCGTCGGGCAGCTGCTCCTCGAACTGGCGCATGCGGCGCTTGCGCATCCAGGCATACAGGGTGCGCGGCAGCAGCGCCATGAACAGCAGCACCGGCACGCCCAGCAGCGCGCTGCCGGTGAGGATCGATACCAGCAGCGGCACCAGCGCCATGCCGGCCAGGTTGACGATGAACAGCTTGCGCGGGTCGATGAACAGGAAGAATTCCCTGGCCTTGAAGCCGGCGCTCTTCGTGAAACTGGTGCGGTAGCGCTTCAGCGTGACCGTGCCCATGTCGATCACGAACCAGGCCAGCACCGCGGTGGCCAGGGCCACGACCACGGTGTACGACATCAGGACGGTGGAACTCATCATCGCCGCGCCTCCTCGTGGCCGCGCTCGTCCGCCAGCTCGTTCGGATGCTGGGTGAACAGCGTCATGTCGAGCTCATTGCCGACCGCGCGCAGCTCTTCGTAGAAGGTCGGCACCATGCCGCAACCGGTGAAGTAGCCCTTCACCTTGTGCTCGCCGTGCTCGTCGCGGCCATAGCCGCGGTGCACGAAGCGGAACACGTCCTGCAGCTGGATCTTGCCGCTCTCCATGCCGGTGACCTCGGTGATGCAGGTCACCTTGCGCGAGCCGCAGGCAAAGCGGGTCTGCTGCACCACCAGGTCGACCGCCGAGGTGATCTGCTCGCGGATCGCCGTCAGCGGCAGGTCCATGCCCGCCATCAGCACCATGGTTTCCAGGCGCGCCAGGCCGTCGCGCGGCGTGTTCGCGTGCAGTGTCGTCAGCGAGCCTTCGTGGCCGGTGTTCATCGCCTGCAGCATGTCGAGCGCCTCGGCGCCGCGGCATTCGCCGACCACGATGCGGTCGGGCCGCATGCGCAGCGTGTTCTTCACCAGGTCGCGGATCGCCACCGCGCCCTTGCCCTCGACGTTGGCCGGGCGCGATTCAAGGCTGATCAGGTGCTCGTGGTGCAGCTGCAGCTCGGCCGCATCCTCCACCGTGATGATGCGCTCGCCGGACGGGATGAAGTTCGACAGGATGTTCAGCAGCGTGGTCTTGCCGGAACCGGTGCCGCCCGAGACGATGATGTTCTTGCGCGCTTCCACGCACACCTGCAGGAAGGCCGCCATCTCCGGGCTCAGCGCGCCGAAGTCGACCAGGTCGTGCGAGGTCAGCTTGCGCTTGGCGAACTTGCGCACCGTCAGGGTCGGGCCCTTCAAGGCCAGCGGCGGGATGATGGCGTTCACGCGCGAGCCGTCCTTCAGGCGGGCGTCGACCATCGGCGAGGATTCGTCGATGCGGCGCCCGAGCGGCGCCACGATGCGCTCGATCACGCCCAGCACCGCGCGGTCGCCGGTAAAGGTCAACGGGTGGCGCTGCAGGCGGCCGTTGCGCTCGACGTAGATCTGGTCGTAGCGGTTGACCATGATCTCGGAGATGCTGTCGTCGCCCAGCAGTTCTTCGAGCGGGCCGAGGCCGATCGCTTCGTCGAGCACCTGTCGGCTGAGCAGGGCGGGGTCGAGTTCGCGCGGCAGCTCATTGCCGATCTCGCGCATGATCTCGGCGATCAGCGAACTGGTTTCGCCGCGCAGCTGGGCGTCGGTCATGGACGACACGTCGCGCCGGCGCAGGTCGATCATGTCGAGCAGCTTGTTGTGGATGCGCTTGCGCCACTCGAATTCGAGTTCCTTGATCGGCGTGGCCGACAGCACCACCGGGTAGCCCTGGCGCGCCGATCCCTCGGCGGGCGCCTCCGCCTCGGACGCGCTGCGCAGCGCTTCCTGCTGGGCGCGCGCGGCATTCGCGCGCGAGTCGTTCAGGGCGTCGGTGGCCTGCTGGTTGCGGTGCACCGCGGCGCTCGAACGCGAGCCCGGCGCCGCCGCCTGCACCAGCACCGGCTGCTCGTGTTCCAGCACGCGCAGGCGGTAGGGGCCGACGCCGATGATGTCGCCGCCGCGCAGCGGCCCATGCTGGGCATCGATGCGTTCCTCGTTGACGAACACGCCGCCAAAGGCGCCCATGTCTTCCAGCAGTACGCCGCCGGGGGTGCGGAACAGGCGCGCGTGCTCGCGGCCCACGCGCCAGCTGTCGAGCCGGATCTCGTTGTCGCGGCCCTTGCCGATGACGCAGTCGTCGGGCGCCTGCAGCAGGCGCTGGGTGCCATCGGGGTCGGTGATTTCGATCTGCAGCATGATGTGCTTCCTTACTGGGTGTTGCGTGGCGCTGGTACGGGAGCCAGGGAGGTGGCCGGCGGCGATTTCTGCGGCGTCCCTGGCGGCAGGCGCCCCGGGCGGTTCGAATCGCTGCCCGGCTGCAGCGGGTCGCTCAAATAAGGCGAGCGGTCGAGCCGTTCCGACAGCCGCTCGGTGGTTTTTTCCACGCGGTCGACCAGGCCCGGGCTGCGCGAATCGACGATGGTCGGGGTCACGAACACCACCAGTTCGGTCTCGCGGTTCTGGTAGCGCTTCGAGCGGAACAGCGGCCCCAGCACAGGCAGGCTGCCGAGGAAGGGCACCTTGTCGACGTCGTCGCTGATGTTGCGCTGCAGGAGGCCGGACAGGACCATGGTCTCGCCTTCGCGCGTGTTGAACTCGGTCTTGGTACGGCGCGTCAGCAGCGCCGGTCCGTTCGGCGTCGACACCGAGGGGTCGAGCGAGCTGACCTCGGATTCGATCTCGGCGCGGATGATGCCGTCGCGCCCGACGCGCGGCTCGATGTCGAGCCGGATGCCGTACTGCTTGAACTGGATCGTCACGCCGTTCTGGCTCGCCACCGAGTACGGGTATTCGCCGCCGGCCAGGAAGCTGGCCTTGTAGCCGCTGCGCGCCGCCAGCTGGGGTTCGGCCAGGATGCTGGCCGTGCCCTGCTGTTCCAGCAAATTCAGCTGGGCCGACAGGCCGATGTTCAGCCCGGTCAAGACGTTCAGCGAGGAGGGCAGGGTCGCGGTGCCGTTGCTGCTGCCGGCGCCTTCGCCCGGCGGCGGCGCGTCCGAGATCGGCAAGCCATTGCCGTTGCCCGGAATCCCGATCGTGTACGGGCCGCTGTGGCCGCGCCGCCCCGGCGCCCAGATGGCGCCGAGCGCGCCGCCGCCGTTGGCGGTCCATTTCAGGCCGATCTCGCGCAGTTCGCTTTTCGGGAACTCGACCACCTTCACGTCCAGCATGACCATCTTTTCCCAGCCGATCGCGCTGGTGAAGTTGACGATCTGCGGATAGCGCTTGGCCAGCTCGGCCACCTTCTCGCGGTCCTCGTCGGACAGGGCCTCGCCTTCGACGATCACCTTGTCGCCCACCACCGAGGTCCTGGCCTTCGGGATGGTGGCGACAAAGGCCGCCACTTCGCGCGCCACGCGGGCGGTGTCGCCCGGGATGATGTTGACCTTGACGCGCTGGTAGCGGCCGTCCTCGTTCCAGATGAACAGCGTCGAGCTGCCGGCGCCGTTCGCGAACAGGATGGTTTCCTTGCCGTCGAGCGCGGCGGCCGACAGGATGCCGCCGTTGCCCACCGCGATGCGCGCCACGCCCGGGGTCGGGAACACGCGCGACTCGCCGACGAACATCTCGATCTCCGGCAGCGGGCCGTTGTCGTCGGTATTCTTCACGGGCGCGTACGGCGTGTTGCGGGCCGCGTCGCGCCGTGCGCCCGGCTTGGCGCGCAGGATCTCGCCGCTGGTATCGCGCCGAACCGTCGCCGGGTTGGGCGAGGCGGCGCCGGTGATCGGCGCCGGCGCCAGGGCCGGCGACATGTGGGTCGATACGGCTTGCGCGGTGGAGGAAGAATAGGTGCCGGTGGAAGCCAGGCCCAGGCAAACGGCAACGACGCTGCGCAGCTGAGCGCCCGATGGCCGGTGGTTCGTGATGATGGTCGATGTCATAGGTGCGGTGGTGGGAAGTTATCGCCGCGGCCGTGCTGCCCGGCCGCGGCGCGGGATCAATAAGCGGCGCTGGCCTGGGCGACGACAGGGGCGGCGTTCGGTGCGCCCGG
>Ga0265798_10001394_pt1 | contig 37742 bp, 37 predicted proteins | sample P3T30metagenome_FD_192430 | JGI IMG/M metagenome (GOLD analysis project Ga0265798, IMG submission 192430) | Plant litter microbial communities from East Loma Ridge, Irvine, California - P3 T30 | ecosystem: Environmental > Terrestrial > Plant litter > Unclassified | place: USA: California...
CTACTCATCCACAGGGCGACCCTATCATTTTTGTACGAGGGTGGGGTATTGCTTTATGAGAGAATGTAGAATATTTGAGCTTCTATACTAGCGAAAAAAGGTAATTGTTAGCTACAAGCAAAATTTGTTGTTGCGCAAGGTTTGGTAGTGAGGAGAAGAGATTGTGCCCAATGGCTAAAGCACATGCAACTACGTCACGCGCAACGAAATGCAAACGGAGTGAAGGTGGGTGTCACATAGACAGCAAAAGTGGAAAACAACGTACACTTGTTGACCTCGTTGTGATGATCTATCGTACGCCTACCCAAAGCTCTTCACAATCAATATACACGCTCTCTTCATCGCAACTTTGCTGGCCCAGCAGGCTCCGGGCTCTTCTTCGTATCTGTCTTCCCAGCCATCCACGAGGCAAGGTCGAAGTTCTGTATCTGCGATGCGGTGTCGGTATTGCCTGATCCGAGCACGCCGTTCTTCTGCATTTGCTCGAACTCTTCCTTCATCTCTGGGTCCACTATGCACAAGTCAGCTATCATTCGAGTGGGAGGTGCAGATAACGTACTGTTCTCCATCAACTTGGGCATGCCGAACATCAAGCCCATGGACACGACTGCCATGAGGATCATTGGGTTCTTCAAGAAGGATATGGGCGAAACTGTGTATGGTCAGCGATTGTGCAATGCCATCAATATCATGTCTACTCACAGCCAGTCCGTTCCTGGTAGAAGAACTTGGTTCCTACAGGCCGCGCCTCAATCACAAGTCCATTACCGCCCTCTCCTCTCGACTCTCCCTTGTTGTCCCACTCATTACCCGAGAATGTCTGCCATGCCTTAACGACCTCCTTCGTCTCGCCGCTGCCCTCGACGGCCTCTTCCAGGGTCACGTCTATTCGTAGTGGCTCGAACAGGTAGTCACGGCAATGTACGGTAGCCAAGTAAGACCCTGCACTGACATTGGCAAAGTTGAAGGTATTGGAGCGAGTGAGGTAGGCATCGAGTGGTGGTCCGTTGCTTTGGAGGGTTGCGTGAGTAGTGGAGGGAAGTGTGGACGGGTTGAGCAGGCCCGTTGGTGGGACTTGGAGGAGGAAGCGGGCGGCTGATGCTGTCCATGCCAGAGAGGCAAGGGTCGCTATAGAGAACTGCATCGTAGAGTCGTTGACGGTCTATCAGTTGGTGATGTGTAAGGACCCGGAGCTATGGTGAGCGTTACGCTTTCATCGTTCGCACTAGCGCCAACATCACTTGGCGTAGGCTCCCAAATGTTCTTTCCCAGATTCCAAACTTCTTCAACACCACAACTTCAGTCACTTCACACCTACAACACCACAATGTCAGACAGCGAGCGACCACGCGACCGCCGTCGTGAGACACGCGAGCCACGAGAAGACCGCAACCGCGAGATGCACAACGACCGCCGCAATCGATCGCGCAGCCCACGTCCCGAGCGCGGCGGCCGGCGCGACAATCGCTACAGATCACGATCACCTATCCGAAGAGATGAGCGCGACAGAGACGGCCCACGTGATTCACGAGGCCGAGGCAGAGGCAGAGGCGGCAACCACAACCACGACCGCGACCGCTTCGATGCGCCTCGGGGTCCTCGCGGCGGTGCATCAGCACCCAGTGGCCCCCGCAGATCCGACTTTCCTCCCCGTGAAGGCCGTGGCGGTCCCGTCAAGCCTGCCCGCGCACCCGAAGAGCCCGTCAAGAAAGAAGAGACGCCAGATGTGGAAATGAAGGAAGAGGTGCAGAAGCCCGAGGACATGGACGAGGACACATGGCAGATGAAGAAGATGATGGGCTTTACGGGCTTCAAGTCGACTCAAAACCAAAAAGTCCCCGGGAACGACAGGAACTACGGCGTCAGGAGGGACAAGACGATGGAGGCGAGGCAGTACATGAACCGGCAGGGTGGATTCAACAGGCCGTTGTCGCCAGGCAGAAGCTGAGCGCGAGGATGTTCGCCTAGTTGATGCATGCAAAGTCATATTGGAACGGAAGGAAACTGCTGGCGCAAGCTAATCATTGGAAGTCTTTGGTTGAGGGGGATGAGCTTTGGCACACCGAAGAGTGCCCAAGCGCAGACACATGCCTAAGTTTCCCATGGAAAGGTCGATACCCAGACTTGAACAAGAATGGATTGTGGTATGCTACTCTTTACACTGTAACCACTTTGGCGCTGGGCGGAATCTGACACATACAGAATGGAAGTTTTGTGCGATGGATGCGATCATACCGCAATCGACTTAGTCTAGGACTTGACTACCTTTCGACAGCAGATGAGAAGGAACACTTTTATCCTCACTGTCACAAATCTTCAGTTTGCATCATGCTGGACTATGTGAACTCCACCAGGTGCGGCAAGAATTCGTGATCGATTAGCTCAGCGAAGCCCTACCTAGAGTACGTCTAAAGTATAGCCTGAATATCCTTAATGCGTTTTGTAAAGACTTCCTGCTTACTTAGAAGTTATCGAAGATAGACACGCTATTGTTTTAGATTGCAAATAATGTTCTAACGTTAACCCTTACACCTAAAGTCGGTAGCTAGTACTGTCTCCATCGATCACGAATCATTGCCAGACCTGGTGACTCCAAGAAATGCATTAAACCACAAGTCTCACATCATCATATCTCATCTTCCTCCTCATCAAAATCGTCCTCAGACCCCATATCATACAAGATCCTGCCTCCCTCCCCACCCTCACCCTTCTGCGCATCAAAGTACGGCAACACAACACCCTCTCGTGTCTGCTTCTGCTTCTCCGTAAGCCCAAGGCTAAACGTCGATTCCATCTCCTCATTCGCAGCATTACCACCTCCAACATCCTGCGTCCTACTATACGCAGGTACTTGCTCGAGCAGGACAACAAACTCCTGCTTCAGTATGCCGTGCGCCAGCTCCTTCACAGGCTCATTGTAGTCGCTCGACCGTGCAGCGCGCAGGAAGTACGTCGCATTCTCAGGTCGTCCAGACTTGCGCCGAAATTCAATTTCCAGCACGATGCCACGAGCGTCGTTCGCGTCGAGACACTGCACGATGCCCTCCGCGCTTTGGAGTAGACCGTGCGCCGGCTCCGGCAGACTTCGCTCGCGCGCGGCTTTCGCGGCGAGCACGTGTGCGAAGGATCTGCATGTAATGATGGTAGTGGCCATGTACTTGAGCAGGTCGAGTGGCTGCGGTGCGTATGCGTTCTGTGCATCTTGGATGGGTAGAAGATCCGCGTGATATACGCCCACGAGCGTGGATGCGAATTTGCCGGCTACGAGGTTGAACAGCGCGCTCATGTCTATGCCTTGAATGGCGAGAAGATCGGAGAGCGAGTCGACGATCACGAGGCTTTCTTTGGAGTCGTTGAGGGCTTTGGTGAGATGTTGGAGGACATCGCCGCCGTTTGTTAAGGTTTGGGCGGGGATGTGGTGGATTGGAGTGGGGAGGCGTGTGCTTTCGAAGGATAGGACAACGACGTTGACAGGGCGTGATAGAGCGCGGCGGACTAGTTCGCTGATGAGTGGATGAGCGCGCTGATTGAGGTCGTCGAGTATGAGGGTGAAGGGCGAGGCGTTGGGACGGATGTTGAGGAGTCGTGATATCAGTTGGATGGAGTGGCGCTGTTGTTGCCAGTTGTTAGGCGGTGCCATGATGAGTTCAGGGTGATGGCCGGCCGTGTGTCTGGGCTTGTCGATAGACTATGCGCTTCAGATGGAGCTCCTTGGTGGGACTTCCTAAGGGTGTTGAACACAGCTTATTTGAGCCCCTCAGCTCAGTGTGTCACACCCAGTTGAAGGCCAGTCTTGATGAACAGGTGAAGGGTGGTAGTACACTTCCTTTGGAACAACTTTGTTTGGTGCTAGAGATTTGTCAGCGACCATTTGCATAACACGTCTTCGTTCTTTACTTCTGAGGTATGATGAAGAGTATTTGTAAGAGCACTGTGTTTTGACAGGCCTGGAGAGAATGAAATAGATCGACAGAGTCTTTGAGCGCATCGACGGCTGAGAAGTCCAGCTTGATAAAATCGACATATGGTGTTGACGTGAAATAACTTGAACAGTGAATCAAGGAAAAGATTTGGATTTCAAGTACTGTGCAATTTGATGAAGGGGACGTACGCGAAGGTGACCCAGCAGTCAGATGAAGTCAGACAGTAATGGTCGTGTCGCACGGACTAGCTAGTAAAGACCATCGATTGAGTTCTTGTTTCTCGGTCGATCTTCCCTACCCAGATTTGGCTGGTATAGTAGATCTGGAAACTGATCCCGCCGGTGTTGTGAGTGGTGAATGCTCGAGATCTTTTTCGGTGCGACCTAGCGCAGATGCGGCTAGCGCTCAGCGGACTTAGGCAATTGAAGAGCCGTCCCCGCAACTCAGATCCAGCAACGTACCCGTCCTTCAGAACCATATGTAGCATGTTAGGGGTGAAGATGCATCATTTCTCCCCTCCGTCGCCATGACAAGTACCGCACCATCCTCATCAAAGCCAAATCGCCCGCGCTCCCCACACTTCCCACCGCACAACGCTCCACGAGTATGGTTCATCACCAGGGGAGTATCGCCCATTGCCATTGCACTGGCGAGGCAAGTCCTTGAACATGGCGACTATGTAGTAGCAGGCGTGATGCCACTTGAGTTTGAGAAAAGAGAAGGCCAGAGCGAGGACTTCAGAGGGTTTCTCGAAGAAGTAAAGGGGACGGAACGATGGCGCGAGCGTTTGCGGGTCGTTGGACTGGATGCGAGAGTCGTTGGACAGTGCCAAGCAGCTGTTGCGGAAGCAGTGGAAGCTTTTGGGCGGATTGATGTACTTTTGTGCGCGGCAAGCGAAGGTCAGTGATGGAAACCCCTTACACATCGCTAATGAGCTGATAAACGTCGTTCATGTAGCTGTAATCGGCGCTGTCGAGGAGTTGGCGCAAAGTAGCCGCACGATCAGCCTGGTCGATGAGATCTTCGAGATCAACTTCTTCGCAAACGTGAACATCATAAAAGCCATCCTACCAGTAATGCGAGAACGCAAGAACGGACATGTAATCGTGATTACGGGAATCAGTAGGTGTCTTGCCAGTTCTCATCTGACTTCGCACTAACAACGTGTAGCTGGTCATTTAGGCACTCCAGGGCTCGGCATGTACTGTTCCTCGCAGTGGGCTATTGAAGGTTACTGCGATGTAAGTCGAGATGATTCGACTGGGTGCGTGGCGATACTAAAATTTCCTAGAGTCTTGCATACGAAATCGCGCCCTTCAACGTAAAAATGTCAATCGTCCAAGCAAACATGGAAGTCAACGTCCTCACCAACCGCATCACATCCGTGCCCCCAATGAGCGAGTATCTCCAAGAAGAAAACCCAGCCCCCCTCGCGCGAGAGATCTTCTCTGGCCTGCTCGATAAGCTGGAACACATCGAAAATCCGCACCCTGGTTTCGACACGAAGTCGCCCGATAGCGAGGACGTCACCTCTCCAGATGCAGATATGAGCGAGCCGACCATGGGAGACCTGCTGAGCTCGGACACGGTGACGTCGTTGTACGCGCCGCTACCGGCTGGACTCAAGAACTCGTTGATTGCTGAGACGGTACATGCGTTAACGGCGATCGGGGGTCATGACAATCCGCCTGCTAGGCATATTGTGGGTACCGAGGGTGTCACGGCAGTGAAGGAGAAGCTGAAGACGACTAGCGAGGAGCTGGAGGACTTCATTGAGGTCAGTGGCGCGGTGGACATTGCGAAGACGGAGTTTGACCCCTCGGTGTCTCTCATGTTTGATCAAGGACTCATGTAGCTCGCCACGCGGTTTTCGAGCGTACTCGATTCGAAGCGACGCGATATGTGCTGCACAGGCATCTCCACAGGGTCATGGATGTTGCGAGTCAAGTAGTAAGTCGACGAATGTCTTGCCTGCTACGTCAACTATGTACAGCCTAGTGAATCTCGTATGTCACTCTCCACCGCCTACGGACGACTTCCGGCTACTCGACATCCCTTTTTGGCTTCCATCGTACGCAATTCAGGATCCACAAGCGACCAAGGCAGCCCCAAGCACAGTTGTTCTGAGAGATGCGGCGCTCGATCTCTTCGTCCAGACTTCTTGTCGCCAGTCCGCCCAGCGCTCGGGCTTGTCGTACCTCTATCAGGTGTCTGTCCTCTGTTGCCGTGTACGAATGACCTTTCCCTTTGTTTGGACCAAAGTAATATTCGCGATTGACTGATCTGGACCGTGCATGTCTCTCACTGAAGAAAGGAGCAGGTTCTGCATCTGCATCGTCCTTCTCATCGTCTTCGCCAATTGTTGTGCCGAGCATCTCGTCGTAGGCATGACCGTACCGAGGCGGGTATCGTGATTGAGTTTGCGGAGCCTGCAAATGGATGTTGTCGGCGGCGAGGGCCGCGCCATATGATCTTCGAATTCGAGCACGTACGTTCTGCGTGATAGCTGCGGTTGAAAGAGGTCGACGGCGTGGACCGACCAGGAATGTAGGAGACCGTGAGGTCACCAAGCTTGAGAAAAAGTCGTCGGGCACGGGAGCTCGGAGTTCCTGACGGAGTGCCGTAGTGGCGTCAAAAAGGCTACAGAGAATGCGCTGTTGGTCGATAGAGATTTCAGGACGATTGAGAACTTGTTGTATGTCGCGATGCAGTACATTATACTGTGCGCTAGCGACAACCGTGGTGAGGTCAACGGGGAAACGCTGAAAGGGTGCGGGAGCCATGGCACGGTTGGCCACTGTTTCTGTCGTAAGTTGCTGTACTCGATTGCGAGCCGCGGAGACCGTCACGGGTATAGCTTGTGGACTCCCGATCATTGCGATGCGTCTACCATCTTCGGAGCGGTTTGATGTCGTGGGCATGATTGGCTCAGTATCGTACCCGCTGTCATTGGTATCAGATCTATTGCGCAGGCGGACCTGTTCGGCGTCGTCGTAATGAGCGCGTGCAGCCATAATGAGCGTGAAGGTGGGCTAGATGTGGGATGAATAGTAGCAAAGAGAGGGTCTGGAGTCTGAACTTCTGTGAAAGTGATGATCGAGGGTAATGGATGTAGTGTGGAACTATGATGTGTGTGTGGCGGTTGTAAGCACGTCGAATGAGAGAGGCTGGAGTTGGAAGAAGATTGATTGCACTGGACCATCCTTCCGTACAGTTTATCGTAGTAGCTGCCATCTTTTCTGCGAAAGCAAGAGCGCTGAAGAACGTGCCTTACCTGCTGCTGATTCATGAATTATACGTAGTCGCGACTGCCACACCACATGTACCATTCTCAAGATCAAGTGTCCTTGGAGCTTGCTGATCATGAGATTGATCAGAACCCAAATATACTTGAAGCAATTCGCAGATCTCCCGCATTCCATTTTCATCCTCTGATGCATCTCCCAAGCCTCAATCTACAGTTGTTCTCCCTTCACAATCTCCCACAGTCTCAAACTCTACTCCCCACACAGCGGCTGCAAATCCAACCGATCCAACAGCCAAACCCATTCCCTCGGTCGTTCCGCCACCCTCCCCGCAATCTCAGCATCAATCTCATACGTATCAAGCTCAGCAAGCGCCCTAGCAAACCGCATTTCCAGCATACGATATCCCTCCCAGAGACGGATGTCCCGCGGGCTAGGAGAACTGCGAGCGTCGATCATGTGGTCGACGACTCTTTGGAGCAGCGGGTTTTCGCTCCGACTGGTAACCAAGCGGTCAATGATCATTCGAGCGATTTGGTTCTCGTCCATTTGTTGGAGCGTTGCATCGTTGAATTGTGAGATGGGGATGCGGATGGATATGGAGATTCGTGGGCCTGGAGGCATTGCTGGATTCTTCTTTTTTTGTGGGGTCGAAAATGGAAGGCACAAGGCGTTTTATGGAATCCATGACGGACAGTCTAGTGCCAGCTGGTCAGTACGTTCGTATATGTGTGGGCAGCCAGGAATGATCCACAATGTTCCAGTCAGACATGCTGCCAACGTGATGCGCGCTGGCTCGAGGAAATGCTTCTGAGCATATGCGAGATCGTTCGACTATACTCTGCAAAGCGATCCACGATCATTGACTCTGAGATAATGGAATGGTCTTGAAGAAATACATCCTGAAGCATACAAGTGAGAGAGGCTAGGACATCTTTTAACCCAAAGTATCTGTTGATAGCTACAACAAGTTGTAAAGCTGCTATATTCTGAATTCGAAATCATCGACGCACTCCTCAGGCGTGCGTGTTTTGATATTCACTTCTAAGTGATAACATGCAGTACAGCAAGAACAACTACCGCGTGCTGCTGTCCGCCACATCAGTCGAAAATTTCGACCGACGTGAAACAACAGACAAAATACCACGACGCTCTTCCAAGCTGCGCGCCATCCCGCTTGCTTTTCGATGAGTGAAAGTGAGGGCGACATGAAGCGCGTTTACGACTTGGCACTCGCAAAAGCAGAAGCCGACCTCGTGATTCTTGCTGACTTTGCGAGGGGGCCCCCAAGTCCAACAAAGCGGTAGATTACATCTCTAATCTCTCTGGGAAGCTCGAGGAAGGTGCAAACAACAGGAAGGTGTGGTGGTGCTGGCGAGTATCGAGGACAATGTGCTTCGTGTAGGGTGTGCTGAGTTGCGGTCTGCTGGACAATGTGGTGGGGCTCTGAAATAGACACGGAGCTGTGGTGTGCTTGAGTTGTGAGTTGTGGTTGCGAGTTGTGACCTTGGGCTGAGTGGCAACGTTTAGAAGCAGGGGACTGATAGATTGTTGGAGGTAGGTCGATAATAGACGTATATGGGCGACGTCTGTCGACGTTTTGTCGCGAGACTGTTCAAGATCTCGATGAAGAGTATGAGTTGGCGTCTAGGAGGAAGTGGGATCTATGTAGTTTTCTTGCTCACGTTTTCGAGACGTGGGGATGACGAGTGTGTTCCAAAATGCTTCTACTATCAAGATTTCAGAGCAGACATCGTGTCATCATGTCATGACATGCCACCCAGACAGAGACATAACACCATGTACGTTTTTCGGACAGCCTTTCGAGGTATTGACAACCTTCTCGTACCCACATCGATATGTGAATTCACATGTCATAATTGAGATCATGCTTCGGCATGCCTCTTCAATTTTCATCGAATCATGATTATCGATAGAAAGGATATACAACAAGGGACGACATCTACTCAACATCACCTAGGAAACGCCAATGCCTTTCTTCCCATTCATCTCATGTGGCCGCCACGTCTCCTCCGCCTTCGTCCCCAGCGGCAACGCAGCATCCTGTCTCGCAGGGTACGCGCCCGTCCCTACACTCAAGCCTTCGGGACTCGCCATGAACCCAGCTTTACCCTTGAGATCCGTAGCCAGCGGCAGCAAATTACCCTGCGCCTTGGCCGCTCTCCTCTTATCCACCTTCGCCGCATCACTCGTGCGGTCATACAAATACAGCCCCACAAACGTGAGCGCCAAGCCAAACGCTTGTATCTTCGTGATGGGCTTGCCGAACCAGACGACTGCAAAGACGATGACGAAGACGCGCTTGATCAGGCTGGCGACGGAATAGGTAACGGGCGAGACGATGGAGAGCAGCACGAACGCGACAATGTTCTGCCCGAAATGGAAGGTGCCGTTGAAGAGGAATTCGAGCAGCAGGCGGCCGTGGTCGAATGCGTCGGGGCGGTCTGAGAGTTCGATGGATGCGTCACGCAGGAAGTCGCCAAGCAGCGTGAAACCTTCGGACCAGAGCCACAGTGGGAGTGTGAATAAGAATGCGAGGCCGGAGGAGTAGCATAGTAAGTTCAGCTTGTCTGGCTTCGTGAAGCGGCTGGGCGGTAGGCCGTCTTTCTCAGCGGCGGCCGCGTCGTTGAAGATTTGCTTGGACACAATGTTTTGCACGACGAAGAGGATGGCGCTGGCAAAGGCGGAGAGCAGGCCGATGAAGTTTGCGTTGAAGTCGGCGGAGCAGGCGAGTATGACGCCGACCGTGAGGGGGATGAGGGAGAGGTAGGTCGGTAGTGAGTAGCGCGTGTTGAGGAAGATGGTGTACGCGCCGACGGTGAGCAGCGGAGACAGACCCTTGATTGTGTGGACGAGCGAGACGGGTATCCGTGACGTCGCATCTGCGCTGAGAATATGGCCTCCAATCTGGAAGCACGTCAAGGGTAGCGTAGCCATAATCAGATCCCTCGACGGCGGGCGGATGCCGTACTTCAGAAACGGCAGCGTCTGCTTCATGCGCGGGAAGCGACGCGCGAGTGCCGCAAGGAGCAGACACCACCCCGACACGAACGCGAATTGTACGGTGGTGAGGGTGACGGGCTGGGGCAGCGCAGTCAGGATGGCCTTGGAGGACATGTTGGTGAAGATGGACGTCATGTACCATATTCCGCAGAGCACGATGAGCCGCGGCGACAACGGCGCTTTCAGGGCTTCTGCGAGCTCGTGCGCGTTCTGCGTGACGCTCGCCTTGCGCGTTCGTATTGTCCGTATTGCCTCGCTCAGGCTTTTTTGCCGGCCGTGTCTCGTTGTTGAAGCATTTGAGCTCGCATAGCTGGAGCCCAGGCGCGAGTCTCGCCGCGGCTGCCATCTGTCTGAGGCGGGTATTGCGCTGCCATTTGCGGGCTGTGTGGGTGCGTGCGAGGGACTGCCGCTGCGTGAGGATGTGAGGCCGTATTCCTCCTCCAGTGGCATGAGATCCGGCTGGAAGGCCGGGAACTTGAACGTCTGGTGCGGACTCGGGTCGCGTGTGAGCGTCATGGCGACAGCAACGGTGCCTGCGACTGCACGGCGCTTCAAGGGTCGTGGAAAGGAGCAATCGTGGGGCTGCTCGTTATGCCATTGTGATGAAGAAAGGGTGCGCTGATTGGGATGTTCGACCTCGTCTTGTGTCTCGTGGCCCTGGCTTTGCTTCACCAGCTTGCGAAATTGTGCAACAACAGAAGCCTGTGACTGCGCAGGAACTTCGAGAACGGCGCAATTGGTGGTTGAAGTTCAGCTGTCAATTGAAGGTTGTCTGTCTTCCCGCAATTAGCGGCAATTCGACCCGTCTTCAGACGCGTGTCAACCACACCTCCCAGAAGCTCCACTTCAGCAGTTCCTGCTTCAACGGGCACAAGTGCTTGCATCGAACCTTGGAAGTACCGTCCATGGCAAACGTAGTCAGCATACGCTTATTCGCAATGCACTTATCAAAATGTTGTTCCTCCACCCTGTCTCATCATCGCTGGCTCTCTTCTTCGTCGCGTTACAGGCCACTCTTGCGTCCTCGCAATATCCGCCCGTGATGGCTCCTCTTGAAGACTCACCAGCCGATGCAGGTCTATTCGCATTTAAGAGCACGTGGCAGATACTAGGACCCTTTCAAATTGGCACCAGAGGTACGCCAGAACGACTCACGAATAAAGCATAGGAAGCTCACGTATGTGAGCAAGTTTACCTGTGACCTCGAGCTAAGACCTTGGATAGAAGCATCTTGGGGCACAGATCCCCTGGAATATTTTGGAGGCTTTCGAAACTTGACATATGAGTCAAAAACCACCTTTCGAAGCTCCCTGCCAACCAATGGGACTGCTACATGGAGCACTATAACAGACACATCTATCACAGCCGACTCAAATTCGTGTTCATCGTCCTTGAAATTCAGCTACGCGAACGTGGACTGGGCTTTCCTGAAAGAGATCTATGGCTGGGCTGCGGTTCAGTATCAAGCTTGGGCCCGTGGAGAGCTTGACATTGGGGGCAAGGAGACACAACACATCGTTTTGCACACCGCCGGTATCCTGGAATACTGGATCGATGATGAACACTACTTTGGAGGTGACTACTACGGATTTCAGAGGGCGCCGCCCGTGCTTCACCTGGAACCTGGCACGCATAGGATCGACCTTCGACTTGTCAGGGATGTGCGAGCATTTGGTGGCATCTTGGAGCCCATCATCGATGTCGTGTTACACGTACAGCAAGTGTCTGGAGACCTGGAACTCGCGAAGCCTGGTATTTTGATGTCTGACGTTATTGACGGTAGACTCGCAAGTCCCCTTGCATCGATCGCTGTCAGAAACACTGGAGAGGAGGACATTGAGATATTGGGCGTCCACGCTACCAATGTGAACTTGCCAATTTCTTCTTCTGAGCCGAATTTGGGAGAGCAACTCATCATTTCCGATGGAGGAGAGCTGGATGGAGGCAAGTCTGGCAGTTCAACGTCCGGAGGCAACGCCATGAACATCAGCATAGTTGCAGGCCAGACACGATCTGTCGCTTTCAACATTGCTCTTCCTGGCACAAACGCGTCTTCGGTCGTGTACAACATCATATACAAGGCCACCAAGGGCACGCTCAACTCCACTTTGCGGGTATCGCGAGTCCTCAAGCACAGGTCCATCTATGAACCCCATAAGATCACCTTCCTCCACCCGGGTGGCATAGTCTCCTACGCCATGCTTCGACCGCCAGCTGAGAATGCAGCGTGTCGACCGGGCCAGGAGAAGCTACCGATACTTCTAAGTCTACATGGCGCTGGAGTTGAGGCGGACAATCCGGAAGCAACAGACATTTTTGATCCAGTTCCAGATCTTTGTGCCTGGGTGCTCTTCCCAACCGGCGTCACGCCATGGTCTGGAGATGACTGGCACCAGTGGGGCTTCGCCGACGTAGAGGCGGCCATCGCAGCAATTCCAACCTGGATCAAACACATGAGCTGGAAGGATTCTGGTGTGGACGTCGACCGGTGGATAGTTGCTGGACATTCGAATGGCGGTCAGGGGACTTGGTATGCTTTGACCCACCGCCCTGACAAGATCGTTGCTGCGGCTCCGGTGTCCGGCTATGCAAGCATACAAAAGTACGTTTCGTATGATATGTGGCAGCCTGCAGATCCTAGACGCACGGCTATCGTCAGTGCGTCGCTGAACAGCTATCGTCACGAAATGCTCATGTCGAACATCAAAGGCATTCCAGTCGAGCAGCAGCATGGAAATCTCGATGACAACGTGCCGGCATATCATTCGCGCTTCCTCGCACAACAGCTCCATCTGGCTGGGGCTCAATCAAACTACAGCGAGGTTCCGGGACGAAATCATTGGTGGAAAGGTGTCATGACTGAACAGCCGCTTGTGAACTTCTATCATGCACAAACACGCAATGAAGATGTACTGCCAAGAAAGCTGAAAAAGTTGACTATGGTTGTCGGCGATCCTGGCGACATGGGTAGCAAAGGTGGCCTCAAGGTTCTGCAATTGCAAGACCCTGGACAGTATGGCAAGGTCGAAGTGAACGGGCACGATATCCGGACATCAAACGTGCTTAGTCTGGAACTCGATCAGTTTCTCTGGACAGGCAGAATCACTGTTGATGGATGTGAGCTTGATCTGAAAGCAGTAGATGTTGCTGCACCAATCATTGTTCACAGCATCGGCACTGGTCAGGCAGCAATTGCTTCCGATAACCAGAAAGTTATGTCTGAGAGACACGGGCGTCAACTGGGATCAATGACTGCCATCCTCCGTTCTCAAGGCCCGTTTCTGATCCGACATCCATCGGTCCACAACACGTCGCGCGTCGCACTTCAGGTCTCACGCAACATGTACCAATACTTCCACGCAGACAGCATAATCCTTTCCTCACTTTCAGACTCCGCTCTCCCGAATACTACAGGCAACATAATCACTCTCACCATCGGCAACGATGTGCCAGCACTCGCTGCTGACTTTCCCATCCAAATTGGGGCTAACGGGTGCTCCGTGCGTGACTCTCAAGGTCACATACATGAGTATGGTCAGGCGGCACGTGGCGCGGCGTTCCTGCAACCGGCCTGGGGAAAGCAGCGACTTGAGCTTGTGATATGGGGCGCGGACGAGGAGGGTCTGCGGCAAGCTGCGAGGATCGTGCCAATGGTAACGGGCGTTGGCCAGCCTGACTTTGTTGTCTTTGGGGACAGCGCGAAATGGCGAGGCATTGAGGGCACGTTGGCAATGGGATTTTTTGACTCCAACTGGGAGGTCACGGGCTCTAGCGTTGTCGAGACTGGTTTCGTCACCACCAAAAGCTCCCACCTTCACCAGCGGTGAAGATGGATCTGGAACATTTTTGCCACCCACGACAGGGCTGCCACGTGGAGTACCTACCAGAAGCAGCTTTTGCTTATTGTTTTTCTGTTTGATTTGATGGTGAGCTCGAATTGTCGCGACGCGTCCTGCCTCGCTTGCCTTTCTGGTCGTGACTTCCTCTTATTGTTTTCCCCGCTTCTTTTCCACAACCTCGACTTGCCTTCCTTTCTCCCACCTTACCTTCTTCCTCACAATCCGAGTGCGACTCGTTGCTTCGACTTCGACCTCGTCGTCGTCCCTTCCCTAGGTACTGCTGATCTACTTCCATCTGAGCGCGTGTTTTTCTTACTGCATTGCATCTACTTTGGCCATTTACGACGCCAAACCAGCATCATCGACTCGGAGTGTACTGCATATTATCTCACATCTGCCCAGTCAGGAAAGACTACGCGCATCTCTCAGATCTCTCTCATCTAACAACCCGTCCAACGCCACCAGACAGCATCAGCAGCAACAATGAGCTTCAATATAACATCCGACGGCTCACCTACGCCCCGCAAGGGCCCCTCTAGGCTGTCTGCCGCTGCAGGAGACCTCAAGATCGACACCACACCAGAGGTACTGGGCCAAGCGGTGCGCGGCTTCGGCCAGAACCGTCACCCTTATGCTGTCCACCGTGCATTTGGCTCATCGTTGACCGCGAACACGCAGGGCATGAAGCGACCCATTGGTGCTTCTACTCTGGGCAACCAGCAGGCTATGCACCCGCAGCAGAACGCCTTCGACGGCTACAAGGTCAGTGATCTTCCTGCTCACCAACACATCCATGTTACCTCTGTCTGCTCACATTGCGCGTCGCTGCACAGGCCACCAAGCTCATGCGAGCATGCATATATGTGATGACGCCGCTGACTATCTAAGAAGATCAAGATGGAGCCTCACGAGGAGTCGACCGTCATGGACACGCTGCTGCATCGCCTCAATGGCCGGTCCTCCCCGCCAGACCAGTACAACTCCTCCAGCGGCTCTGTACCCATCACGCCTGCCACCGACGAGTACGCCTCCACCCCGCCATCCTCCATGGACAACTCTGTGCTCCTCGTCGACGCTTTCGAGTTGCAGAGGCTCAGGTCTGAGCTGGAAGAGGCCCGCAACGAAGTGACTCGCATGAACCAGGAGATGCACAGTCACCAGGTGGCCCGGTCGACCATGGAACACCTGAGCCAGTCATCCGAGGCGGATTACGGCTATGCCGGTGATGTCACGGAGCAGACCCTCGCCCAGCTCCAGAACAAGTTCAATGCTTCGACCCGGACCAGCGCTGCTTGGGGCAGTGAGCCTGTTCGTCCGCCATACAGCAGTGGTAACAGCTTCGGTGCCCCGTCATACCAGGCTCAGCCTCGGCCACCCGTCGCGCAGTCCAGCTATCGCCGCAACGAATACCTGAACGAGCCTACTCACTTCCCACTGAACCAGAGCTTCCGCAGCAGTGGCATGAGCAGCGGCCTCATGAACGGGATGAGCAACAGCTTCGGTGCTATGGGCAACAACATGAGCAACCCTCCCACCCGTCCTGGCTCTGCCTTCGATCCCGCGTACAACCACAACCAGTATGCGATGCCACCCATGCAGGCTCCTGGCTATCACGCATCGCTTGGTCCGATCGGCAGCAGACTGTCACCTGATGCCAACGAGTTCAACGTCTCCAACGGTCATGGTCCCTCGCCCTGGAACTCTCAGGTCAGTGGCTCAGATGCTCGCTCCGATGCATACCTGACCACGCTACAGGCCCCTAGCGAGACGGGCTCTTCTCAGTACGTGCCTCCCATGGAGCCCATGAACTACCGCCGTCTGCTGGATCGCAACATGAGCTGCAACTGGAAGTACATTGTCGATAAGATCATATGCAACAACGACCAGCAGGCTTCTATCTTCCTGCAGCAGAAGCTCAAGGTCGGCACCCCAGAGCAGAAGTACGAGATCGTTGAGGCGATCATCTCCCAGGCCTACCCGTTGATGGTCAACCGCTTTGGCAACTTCTTGGTCCAGCGCTGCTTCGAGCATGGTACGTCCGAGCAAATCACCGCTATCGCTCAGGCCATCCGTGGAAGCACCCTTGCTCTCAGCATGGATGCATTCGGCTGCCATGTCATCCAGAAGGCATTCGACTGCGTACCTGAAGAGTACAAGGCTACCATGGTCCACGAGCTTCTCCGTCGCATCCCAGAGACTGTCATCCATCGCTATGCTTGCCATGTCTGGCAGAAGCTTTTCGAGCTGCGCTGGAGCGACTCGCCGCCACAGATCATGCGCTACGTCAACGAGTCACTTCGTGGCATGTGGCATGAGGTTGCTCTTGGTGAGACCGGCAGTCTTGTGGTCCAGAACATCTTCGAGAACTGTCTGGAGGAGGACAAGGTATGCAGGTATGCTTTTAGTGCTTACGTCGCTAACCTTCTTCAAAGCGTCCCTGTATCAACGAGGTCCTCGCCAGCATCGACGTCATCGCTCATGGTCAGTTCGGCAACTGGTGCATCCAGCACATCTGCGAACATGGCGCACCAGCTGATCGTGGTCGTGCTATCGACCATATCCTGCGCTTCGCCACCGAGTACAGCATGGACCAGTATGCTTCCAAAGTGATCGAGAAGTGTTTGAAGATTGGCGGCAACGAGTTCCTTGATCGCTACCTGGAGCGCGTCTGCGAGGGCCGCCAGGACCGTCCACGCATGCCTCTGATTGATAGTAAGTGCTTGATGTACATCAAACAGACCGTGCGCTAACGTATCTGCAGTCGCCGGCGACCAGTTCGGAAACTATCTCGTCCAGTTCATCCTCACCAACAGCAGCAGCCAGCATCGCGACATCGTTGGCAGCCACATCCGCAAGCACATGGTGTCTCTTCGCGGCTCCAAGTACGGCTCACGTGTCGCCATGCTCTGCTGCAACCCTGCTCTCACCACTCGCCCGGGACCTCCTTCCGGCATGGTCTCTCGCTACAACAACAACCCCATGCCCCGCACCACCAGCGGATTCAGCACCTTCCGCTAAACGCCATTTTGGTCACTTCTACTTGTCTTCGAACATAGCGTACATTGGGTATTGTCAGCCATGGAGCGCTCGTTTCCGACGTCGATCTCGAAGAAGTAATCACGATATGCCCGAAATACAGTCATGTCGAAAAGGTTGTTGAAACCATTGGGATAACACACAAAAAGCGCCATCTCTTACCCGGTTGGCATAAACATCGTTGCACCAGCACTTCGGTACCAACATACTCTTCTTGTTTACTGCAACACCTCCATCGGACTGTTGCACGCTTAGCAGAACCAGCAAGCATACAAGCTGGACAACATATGGTGATTGATGGGAACTTGGCTTTGACCTACATACTTTCCCTTCTTACCACAAATAATGGCACAAAATGGTGACATGGATTACGGCGCGACGTGAAAGGGACAGGATGTAGATATTTTTGTTCGCAATGAAGCGCATCCTCGACTGCACTCTATTCCATCTGCTGCTTCGTGATTTTCGTGATGTTTGGTGTCTCGAATCGACAGTGCATCCGTGAGGGGATGTCTAGAAGATGCCTGACTTGATCATTCGGAGCTCCAAGGTCTTGAATCGGTCGTCGGTGGAGCAGCGGAGAATCCGCGGATCCTACGGTGATAATTCGGGTAGCCTCGCAATGTCAACCATCAGCGCAAACAAGCAACAGATTGTCTCTGAACCAAGACAACAATCGGTCCTTCAACTCAACAATACGCTGAAGAGATTTCACAGGAGTTATTGGAGCCATGCGTTGTTTGTTATTTGTTGCGGCCAAGGCGGCATGTTCACAGATGCCGCTTCGGCTTTTCGAACACGCGATGTTTGCCGAGTCTGAAGGGATATACCGGGAGCGTCGTTGCTTAGTGTGCGGCTTACTTCACCAGTAGGAAGGATTATTCATAAACAAGGTGAAGTATCTCCAAGAAGGTATAGAGGTGGATTGATGAGTTCTGGCGATCGAACGCTGGATGTATGTATGTGCAGTATTGAGGATAGAACAGCAACAATAGAATTCACGGGCCAGCTAGACTCGACAGTTGGACTACATATGTACAACGTTCAGAATTAAGATCCGATTTCATGTACGAAGTAAGAAAATGCGGGCTGGTCTGATCTTGCCGAATGGGAAAAACGTTCTGTACGCTAGCGGCCGCCGGAAGCTTGTTCGGCGACGTCACCATGGTGTCGTGGTTATGTCGGCGAAAAGGTGTGCTCGTGCTTGTCTTTTTATTAATGCTTGCGTGCGCCTGTGGTGCGTGTGAAATTACTACAAATTCCCTCCTCTTAATCACATACTCTGAGCTGCTCCTACGTACAAACATCCCACCTACGAAAATCCTCGCAAGCTCGAATCTCGCAATCACCTACTCTACACACGCGGAGACTTCAACATGAAGGTCCTCACGAAGGAAGAGGAGGCGGCGCATTACAAGTGAGGAACACGTAATCCGAGAAAGACTAGATACTAACAGCGTGACAGTGCTACGCTCAAGGGCGGATCAATTGGTGGTCTTCTAGGTACAGGAATCGGCGCCGCAGCAGTAATGGGCGCAAGCCGGCGATACCCATCCTTCAGAGCGCTCACGCTGCCATTCCGAGTATTCCTAGTAGCATCGGCAGGAACGTTCGTTGGTCCGTAATCCTCCACTCCAGCCCAACACACATCCTACAGACGACTAACACGCTTTCCCAGCCGTCATCTCCGCCGACCGCGCCTCCTCCGCTTACGACATCGAACACACGCCCCAAAAGAAAGCCCAACTAGAACGCGACCGCGCACGCGAAGCCCTCTACGAAAAAGACCGCACAGCCCTCGAGCGCGCAAAAGACTGGGCGTCCGAGAACCGGTATCCACTGCTTTTCGGTTTTTGGGTGGCCTCGATGGCGGGGTCGTGGACGCTGGTCAATCGCAATCGATACTTGAGTGGCAGCCAGAAGCTGGTGCAGGCGCGTATGTATGCGCAGGGCGCGACGCTGGCTGCGTTGCTGACGAGCTTTGCGATTGAGGGCGCGGACGCGGCGAAGGGGGAGGGACGCTGGGAGACGATCAAGGTGTTGGATCCGAATGATCCGGAGCACAAGCATGTTATTGAGAAGAAGATTCATCATGAGAGTTATGCTGGGGAGGACCAGTGGAGAGGTATGTTTGCGTTCTTGTTTGCGGGGAAGACGTGTGATCTTCCGTGTGGAGCCAGAAGTACTAACGATGTACAGAAATGATCGAGGCGGAAGAGGAGCGGATAAAGGAGAGGGATGCGAGGAAGAAGGCCAAGCAGGAGGAGATGCAGGCGCAGGAGAAGGGGGATAGGGGCGAGGAGAAGAAGCAGAAGGAGAAGGGAGAGAGGGCGGGGGAGAAGGAAGAGCGGGCTGAGAGGACGTCTGAGAAGAAGGAGGGTGAGGCTAAGAAGTGAGGGACACGACTTTGTTGTCGGGTTACGACATATCTCTCGGCCTGGACTGCTTCTTCCACCGAATTGCTTTTCTTAATTGCACGTCACGGCGTTGTTGTGGGAGCATGAGACGAATGACAAACCTTTCTTTGGGGATGAAATGTAGGAGTACATATTCTGATATGTCAATTAGATAATATAACGGCCACGTATGGGGACTCTATTACAGGATTATATCTATCATTCATTGACTTGTAGCTTTCACTACCGACATATACGGCGCACTTTAGCGTCTGCACCCGTGCATGGCCAATCATGACGTGTGCATTCCACTGCCTCAAGTCGACCAAAGATTCGTGTTTCTTCTCGTTCACAACGCCCCAAGCACTTCACCACGTCTACATTTGAAGGTTGATGTCCCAAGGCATTTACGAAAGGGTCCTCTCTTTGAACCGCCACATCACCCTTTTGAAACGTGCCAGCACCAACCAATCATTCTATCGTAGAATCGCCGATACCACCACGATGTCGACCCCGGAGACCTTATCTGCACTGTCCAAGAACCTTATGCCAACAACAAGGCTCGCGAGTCCACCGCACCACTCCACCTTTCCAGAACTCACGGCTACCATCTCAGATCTACGAGTCCATCCTACGATAGAGGCCGCACTTCACCTCGTCAACTCAGACTTGCCATCCGCGCATTTTCTCGTCCGCCACATGCAAGCTGCGCCAGCTGTCGAGGGTATGCTACTTCATGGCATCTTACACCGAGCCGAAGGCGACTTCAACAATGCCCGGGCGTGGGTCGGCGATGTTAGGGATGCGTGCGAGGGTTACCAGCCGAAGAAGAAAGATGAGGATCTCAAACTCGACTCAGAAGTGTTTGAGAAGACGAGAGGTGGGAAAGGGATTGAGAAGAGTTTAGTGGAATATGTCTATGGCTCCACCGAACCAGCGGAACTTATCGATGACGTGGAAGCATTCAGAAAGAAAAAGATGGGTCAGAGGGGTAACAAGGACGAGGAGGAGATTGAGGTTAGGATCAGGAGGGAATTGGAGATGGTGTTGGAGTGGTGTAAGCGTAAGTTTGGGGAGGGCGAGTGGGAGGATGCTAGTAGTGCGTGGGTGAAGAATAGTGAGGAGATTAGCAAGATGTCGAATGATATGACGAGTGGGGATAAGGGTCATAGGAAGTTCTGATTGTATATAATCCAACACATCTGGCTGTGAATCTATCGTAGAGGTGATGGCGATGCCAAGCAATGACTCGTAGCTGCCTTTGTGCTTCGAGGTCGCGCGGCATGTCCTCGACACGCGATGGCCGCATGCGGGCGCCAGTCTCGGCTGCCTACCAGAATCCGGGAAATGTTGCAGGTGAACGTCATGATCGCAACAGCAAGCTGCATCACCACCACGTCCGCCTAAGCGAGGACCAACGCAGCGAATCAAGTCTCAACGCTCCCAACGGCCGCAACCCTGTGACATAACGGCCACCTCTGCCCCTAGCAACACAACTTATTCTTCCAGTACCACGTGCCAGCGCCGCGCCTAGCTGCACCCATACAACCATGGCCTCGGAGCACCTCCCAGTCAACGGCCAGCCTCGACCAGGCAATGTCCGCCATCCCACCGCCCCTTCCGCCATGATGAACTCGCACTTTGCCGGCGTGGGCGAGAATGCCCCCAAAGAGGCATACGAGCATGGCATCCAGGTCATCGACGAGGACAAGGTCTTCAATTCGAATCTCTCCACGTACCTCAACATCGAGAAAGTCATCCCCGCGGGCTTCAACTACCATCTCATATCCGTCTTCGGCTCGCAGTCGACGGGCAAGTCCACGCTGCTCAATTACCTCTTTGGCACACAGTTCGGCGTCATGGCCGAGCAGGAGCGGCGGCAGACGACAAAGGGCATCTGGATGAGCAAGAATAAGCGCCGCGAGGGTGGCTCTGGTATGGCCGAGAACATTCTGGTCATGGACGTCGAGGGTACAGACGGCCGGGAGCGCGGAGAGGACCAGGACTTCGAGCGCAAGAGCGCGCTGTTTGCGCTGGCCACGAGCGAGGTGCTTATTGTCAATATCTGGGAGCACCAGGTTGGTCTGTACCAGGGCGCGAACATGGGCCTGCTCAAGACGGTCTTCGAGGTGAACCTACAATTATTCGTCAAGGACAGCAAGTACGTACACATGCTAGGTCGGATATTGAGGCAATGCTAACAGTTACTAGAACTATTCCTAAGTCACTACTATTCTTCGTCATTCGCGACCATCTTGGTACCACGCCGCTCAAGAACCTGCAAAACACACTCATACAAGACCTCTCGAAGCTATGGTCCACCATCTCGAAACCGAAGGGACTCGAGAATTCGCGGATAGAAGACTACTTTGACTTCGCATTCGTCGCACTACCGCACAAGATCTTACAACCAGAGAAGTTTGAGGAGGCAGTAACGAAGCTGAGCCTGCGGTTCAAAGAGGGATATAATGACCCCAAGAAACAAGGTCTCCTTGACGAGGCAGACCTGCCCATCTTCCAGCCACAATACCACCGACGGATACCTGCAGACGGCTTTCCCGCGTACGCCGACGGCATCTGGGACCAGATTGTGCACAACAAGGATCTGGATCTGCCGACACAACAGGAGCTTCTGGCACAATTTAGATGCGACGAGATATCGCGGGAAGTCTTGGTCGCCTTCGACGAGGAGATCACGCCACTGGAAGACAAGCAGGCAGAGGATACGCGGTTAGGGAAACCTTCCGTCATCGCTGACCTTGGACTGGTAATGAATGCTGCGCGATCACTGGTACTCAAGGACTTCGAGACCAATGCCAGCCGATACCACAAGGGTGTGTACAAGCGGAAGCAGACCGAGTTGGAGGGCAAGGTGGACACGCGACTTAAAGCACTGTCACAGAAACAGCTCAATGCTGCTCACAAATCTGGCGTGGAGAGCTTTAGTGACGCTGTAAGCGCCGCAGTGAAGAGCGGGCAGAAGAAGGGCGCATCATATGACTTCGCCCAGATTGTGGATTCGGAAAAGAAGAAGGCGCTTGCGAAGTTTGAGGAAGATGCAAAGAGCATCGTGATCCAAGGCGCATCATGGAGCAACTACGAGCACGAGCTAAAGGTCTACCGGAAAGACCTCGACGACGTCTCAGGCAAGCTTCGGAAAGACGAGATGCGACGACTGGCAACGCGAATTGAGCGCTGGGTACGGTCACGTCTTGACGAGTCAATCGGGTTGGAATTCAACAAGCTTGGCTCTGGACGCGGAGGCTCTGGTGCACCAGAACACGGCGAGCGCCCACCAGCCGAGAAAGATCTATGGGATCGCGTGTGGGCAATTTTCACAGAGACCGTCTCAAGCGCGGAGAAGCGCTTCACCGATCGCGCACAAAGCTTCGATGCCAGCCCAGAAGAAGTGGACGTGGGTCTATGGCGACTACGACGCAAATCGTGGGGCGTGCTCCGCGCAAAGATCGACGAGGAAGTCATGGAAGGCAACATCCTCCTCAAGCTGCGCGAAAACTTCGAAGACAAATTCCGCTACGACGAGGCTGGCGTGCCACGCATATGGCGACCCACCGACGACATCGAGGGCGTGTACACCCGCGCCCGCGAATCGACAATCACGGTTATCCCACTGCTTGCGCGCTTCAAGCTCTCCAAGACATCTGCGCCACCACCGCTCGACGCATGGATCGGCGATGCACCTGCGTCAGTAACGTCCGCAGATGAAGACGACTTAGCGCCAATTGGTGGTGTAGACGACGATGAGGGCAAGAGCCTCGAAGAAGAAATGACAGTGCTGTCCGATGCCAAACAAGCCGACCTGCTCATTCGCTTCAAGAAGACGGCTGACGGCGTGTACGTCGAAGCGAAGCGTAGTGCGATTGGCGGTATCACTCAGGTACCATTGTATTTCTACGGCCTGTTGTTAGCGCTGGGCTGGAACGAGATAGTAGCCGGTAAGTGTCCCAGAAATGTCTTATACCACGTGCCCCATGCTAAAGTAAACCAGTTCTACGCAACCCCGTCTATTTCATTTTCCTGATCCTCCTCGGCGTCGGCGCATACGTTACATACACGCTCAACCTCTGGGGCCCGATGGCGCGCATGGCAAACGCCGCGTCTGCACAAGCGCTTGATATTAGCAAGGAGCGGCTTCGTGACTTTTTGGAGTCGAGCGAGTCGGGCAGGCAGGCGATGCAGATGAGTGGGAATCAGCCGCGCGGTGAGGGTGTGAGGATGGAGAGGCTGAATGGGGAGGGGCAGAAGATGGGGGGTTTGGAGGAGGATTTGGATGATATTTGAGAGATGGGAGGGGGGTTTTTGGGTAGTGTAGGGTGGAGGGGGTTGAGTTGTATGAGTGTATGATGGGTAGTGTTGAGGTTTGGGTATTGATAGACGTTTGAATAGAAGGTGGATGCCATTGATCGAGAGAGGGAGTATGCACCTTGCGTGTATGAGACGTGACTTTTATTTCTCCTCTCACAAGATCAATACATCTGACATACCTAGGTGCACTCACAAAACGGCATGAAAACATGAGTAAGCGGAGGAACACGACACACTGACCGAATCAAAGATGTAGACAGAGAAAAATGTAGACAGTGAGTATCACACTTGGCACTATACAGGCGTGCATTCAAGCAACGACACTAGTTTCACGTTACAACGCTCGCATCGATGTGTGTAGGTTCTAGCTGTCATTGCACCATTTCATAGATAACATTACCGCTACCAAGATAACAAGGAAATAGAAACAACCCCCGACATGCGAGTAGTAGAGCGACATACAAAGTCCGAAGCCGGCCCGTTTGCAGCAAGCCTAGCGCCTGTGTAGTAGCAGAGACATAGCACTTCCTGGACGCCTATTTCATTCGCATGACTCGTGTATCCATGTGCTCAACCGTCAAGTTCCTCATGATGTGCGTGCGCAGGGGCTTTCTAGCAGCACCCGTTCTTCTTCTGTGGGTCGTCTGCGGGCGTACTGATGTCAAGGGGCCTGCGGTTGGCGTCGAGGACGTTTTGGCTGCCGTCGCCCTGGTCGAGCGCTTTGCTTGAGACGATGCGGTAGATTTCTGTGAGGCTTCTTAGCATGTAATTTGGTTATGTCGAGGATGCGGCGCGAGCGGAAGTGGCGGTGTGCACGTGTATGCACAGAGAGGCGCATGCCAACTCATGCTGCATATGCGAGCCACTCTTTCAGCCACCGCGTGTCCACTCTTCGACACGTACCTGTGAGGATGTTCTGGAAGGCGAGCTCGACGTTGCTGGCGTCCAAAGCGGACGTCTCGATAAAGGAGAGGTTGTTGTCGCCTGTAAGCACGTGTCAGCCAGGTCTCACGGCAAAGTGAGATTCACACTGAAGCCACGTACTCGCAAACTGCTTCGCCTCCTCTGTCGGCACTGCCCGCAGATGCCTCAAATCGCTCTTGTTACCGACCAGCATGATAACGATGTTCGAGTCGGCATGGTCGCGCAGCTCCTTCAGCCACCTTGTGACGTTCTCGTATGTCTGGTGCTTGCTGATGTCGTAGACGAGCAGCGCTCCCACGGCGCCGCGGTAGTATGCGGAGGTGATGGCGCGGTACCGCTCCTGGCCGGCCGTGTCCCAGATCTGGGCCTTGATGGTCTTCGCGTCGACCTGGATGGAGCGTGTGGCAAACTCGACGCCGATGGTCGACTTGGAGTCGAGGTTGAACTCGTTGCGTGTGAAACGGCTCAAGAGGTTGGATTTACCGACGCCTGAGTCTCCGATGAGGACGACTGCAGGGTGTTAGCGGGGAGCACTGGGAGAACACGCCGGGGAACATGTACCCTTGAAGAGAAACTGTACGCAAAGAGTCAGTACTGCGTACAAGCACACATGCGTCGCACGCGGAACTCACGTCATATTCGTCGTTGGCCATGCTTGTGGTAGGCGGGGCAGCAGATGCGCGGTGGCTTGTAGGGGCTGGAGAAGCTGGATGCGGCGGGCCGGGAGTCAAGAGAACAGCAGTTCTGTTGCTGTTCGACGTCTGGAATATGTGCTCTGGCAGTGACAGAATGGGTGGTCAGTGGCTGCCTCGAGCGCTCCTTCCCCGACACAAAGCCCGCATGTCTGCCAAGCCCCGCTAGGTCACGACCTCCACATCCTCACAGGTGCTCTGTTTACGCTCTCTTGGATATTCACGTCCACCACAACACTCACAAACGCCATTTTCTTCTACTTGCAGCCAGCGCGTGCAATACGTCACTGAGCAAACTCAGAGGCTGAACCTGCGCTGGGGAGCAATCAGCAAGTGCGCATTCGTGCACATGTCTTGGCCTTAGCCAATCAGAGACGAGCACCTCAGCAACTTGCAGTATCAGACGACATGGACGACTACGACGTGGACCTGAACTACGACACGGACGAGATCTCGCTCACTTCAACAAGGTACAGCGACAACGATAAGGACTACGATATCAAATGCATCTTGTCCGAGGCTTGGGCCGACGACGAGCAAGGCAACACCGTCAAGAAGTACTTGATCGAATGGGAAGGCTACCGGAAGGATGAGTGAGTGCACCACACTGATTGCACCTTCTTGTTGATACTAATGACTATAGATGTAAGAGAGTTCTATTTCATCAGCGCCCGCATGCCAGCTGTAACCCGTTATCTAGACAGGAACCCTTTTGCTGCGTATGCTGACTGGAACAGGTACATGGGAGCCAGAGGAAGGTCTTGAGAAGACAGGCCTCTTGGAGCCATGGAAGCGTGCAAAGGTCAGGATGGGACCAGATGCCTTTCGAAAATTCAAAGATGCACGGGAAGCCGAATTCTACAGAGCCCGCGCAAGACATGTCAAGGGCGAACCCTTCAGAAAGGAGAAGCGTGCGAAGAAGCGTAACCAGTTGAACAAGCTCAAGCGCACCGGGCCACCCACGGATTCGAGCGACAGCGAAGAGGACGTTCCTTTGATGACGATGCAGAAAAAGACAGCCGTCTCTTTGAAGCCGCGGCAGCCTGCACCATCCGTTGTTGGTAGCCAGTCGTCTTACTACAACAACTTCGTGGACAGCCAGGATCCTAATCCTCTACCTCCTCCGCCTACATTCCAGGCATCCGAAGAAGGTCTGTTCGTCGCAGAGCGGAAGGCTCCTTTCAATCAAGACACAACAGATGAAGGATCCTCCTCCTCTCTCAACTCTGATAGCGATGACTCGCTGATGGGCGAACTAGCGGAAGGTGCAGTTCGCAGGAGACTGAATGGCAAGTCAAAAGCTACCCGTGTGCCCAATCTTGGCAACTCTATTCTGTCGCCAAAAAGTCCACGGAGGAAGGCAGCAGTGTCGTCTGAAGGACCTGCACCGAAGAAAAACGTAGCAACAATGTCTCGCAATGACGACAGCGCCCCGAAACTCACAAGAAAACTCACCGCTCCTGTCGCAGCGATGGTGCCGAAAGTCACTCAACTCAAAGCACAGTCGGCACAGTCAGGTGCTCCAGCTGCTCAGAATTCATCCCCGGACTCTCGAAGGAAGAGCATCGGGTATTCCACTGCGCCTGAAAACTCGGTAACAGCACCGGCGAAGACTGCTACGAGTGCACCTTTTGCTGGAGCCTCATCAAGGCCTGCTGGCTCCACTGCCATTCGAAGGACCGGCGGAAGCAACAAGTCATCTGCTGCAGCCATCAAGTTTACGAATGAGCCAAAGACTCAGCAGCGTAAATCATGGCAGCACAGCGAAGACCGTCAGTACAACAAACTCCACTTCCGAGCAGTCGCACAAAAAAGAAGTCAAATGGAAGGCACGCCAGACCTTGCTTCTCTTGATTTTGTCGGTGCCGCTCCTGTCGGTTTGTCCAAGCCCAGAGCTGGGAATGATAATCCATACGGTCGCCGGGAGGCAGGAAGTCGACGCGTCCAAGAGCCTGACAGCTACGAGCCTCGTCGTCGAGATTCCATCGAAGACACTGTTCCACTGGAAAACTACGAAGCCAACAAAGTTCCACTGGTCTGCCCCCATTGGCGATATGGTAGTAATTGTCCGTATGGCCCTGTGAAATGCAATTTTATGCATCGAAACAAGGACGAGAATGGCAAGGACCTACCAGTGGGTGACATGAGTGGCGCTTTACCACCCAAATTTCGTCGACCGCCGTTGACCTGTTTGTACTGGCTCAACAATGAGAGGGGCTGCAAGAAACCGGACGATGTGTGTATCTATGCCCACAAGAACACGGGATGGGTGCCTAAAGATATGAACGACAATCAAGCTGTCAAGATTGATCCAACCGCTCTGCCCGTCAGCGCCTTGGCCACTAAAGCCGGTGTAGGCCGGATTATAGGACCCCAGGAGAAGCGGAAAATGAGGCCAAGCGAACTCACGTGTTGGTACTGGACACAGAACAAGTGCAAGAATTCTGCCGAAAAGTGCACCTTCCAGCATTATGACACTGGTGTTGTCGCTGATGCGCCACCGAGTGCTTTGACCTGTCGCTTCTGGATTGAGAATCGTTGCCGCCAAACAGCAGAGGAGTGCAAATTTCAGCATTGGAATACTGGAATTATATCAGGTCAACCTTCCGCTGTACTGGGTACGTTTGGCATGCTCACCTAACTACTTTGACTAACACACGTCAGGCGATGCTTCCACTTTTCTGAACAATGGTATACAACAGGATCATTCGGCGCACAGTCCTGCCACCGACCTTCACACGGCTTGGACAGAGCCGCAGACGCCTCCCGAGCAATTGGACGTCCCGCCTCCGCCACCACCTGTCCCTCTGGCGGGAGCATTGAAGCCTCGGGCGAAGCATTCCTGCTCGAAAATGAAAGACCAGCTTGAGCAGGCGCTTCAAATTAACTATACCGATATATTCGAGTGGACGCAAACCTCAGCGGGAAGGATCATGATAGATCGCCGAGCAATGCTTCTTTACCACCCTACGGACCATGCTGAGGAATTGGAAGTCATCACTCGGTGGTTGATTATGCATCATGTTGAAGTCAGTAGCCCATGGAACGATGGGTGCTGGGACTACTTTCGACAGCAGATCTCCGACGGACAATCCGGAATCATCCTTGTAGGTCATTCATCATAGTGAAAAGTGAGAGCAACTGAACTAACACGACTAGGCCCATCCTGATTTCGAGTACTATACTCAGCTCCCTGGCTTCGGTAATCTGCTTTGCAAGCAAGTCCGCCTGTGGTCACTAGGTGTCCAGGAAGGCATTGAGTATGATTCTGCGCTGTCGTCTCCAGCAAACATGCAACATGACTGCCTCGAGATCTTCCCCGTTGGTGGTTTGATCTACCTGACTGAAGATGTTTTCGAGAACAAGCCACAGCTAGCGCTACAGATCATGCGGCAGTTCTTCGCAAAGATCGACAAGCTGCGAAAACTTGAAGGTCCCGTGTCACTGTGGCAAGAGGTCGATGATGCGCCTCTGCTGTGGCGGCTTTGTGTCCGCCCAGAGCTCATGGAGTATCTCTTCACGCGATGCGAAGAGCAAAGCAGCTTGCTCGATGCACGCGACCCCGACGCGCTCGCTCGGGCGACACTTTACAACCTGCTCAGCGAGAACAACTACATCGAGCAAGACCATCCTGTACTGCCTCTCAGTGTGAACGCGGACAGGTATCCAGTCATGTCTGAGCGCAGGATCATTGCCGAAGCGCAACCTCTAAACTACTTCGCTACCGCTACACGCGATCCGGAAGAGGCAACCAGGCGAATGATTCGATACTACGCAGGCTTACACGTGGACATGCGCCGCGACTACCGACACTTCTATGTGGTCCATTCGGAGCCTTTTGCACCCCGCGCACGGGAGTGGAAGAAAGACATCCAGACCATTACAGATGTGATTGGTCCAGAGCGGTGCCTGGTAGAGCTGAAGAAGGTCGCAGTCACGGGCGACGACATGCCGTTGTTCGACTTCCACGAGAGACACATGCCGGCATTGACGGATTTGTCGATTCAAGATGCTCCCGTTGATCAAGGTGCGAGGGACCAGAGCAGGCAGGTCACGAGCCTTGCAACTCTGCAAGCAACGGACGGCCAGATTTCGATTGATGGTGGAGAGATGTCCATGTCAGATGGCGAAGTATGATCGAACGAGCGAGAGAAACGAGTTACGATAAGATGATTTTGCACATGGAATACCTGACGACACGTTACTCAGCTTTTCCACTAATACAACGAGACTACAAGTACTGCACATGTCTCGCCTTTGAAGAGCGTTAATTCACATTTCAATCACTCTTATTTGAATTGTAGTCGTTGCTGACCCCTTTCAAGGAGAACGTCCGTAGAAGATACGAACAAGTCCCCACCCGACAATCTGCCGCTACCACGGCATCCACACCCGCCCCTCTCCACTGACGCACGAGGCTGATCGGTGACATCCGAAAGTGACAAAAGGACGCCGCGTGGACATGCGCCGAGCGATAACACAATTCACTCATTGGGTACGCTGTAGTCTTATCGTGTCAATTATGGGTGCTTGTGGATGCTTGGTGTTCCTGCGCTTTCGCGAACGATTGCAAGGTTGCATCTGCCATGTGCGCGTCTTCGGCGTCTTGGCTTGGGCGTGCATCTAGACTTGACTTGTTAGTTTCCCCGCTTAGAGGCGTTTCGACACGCGACAGACGTTCGTAACTTATCTTAGGTAGGGGATTCTTGGTCCTTGTTCCTTGTCTTGTGCATGTACATGATCAAGCGCGGCTGCTGATCTTTCTTTGTGTCGTACCGTACAAGCAACAACCGTTCGCGTCTGCATTTCCAAAAGTCGACAAGAGCTAGGAAGCACACTGTGGGAAAGCAGTCAAGATGATGAAGCGGCGCAGTAATTCCGTCACGGGGAGTATGGGTCAGAGGGGGGCGACGACGGATGCGAGTGCTGATGCGGCGCTCGCGAAGATGGGGTATCAGAGCGAGTTGCCGCGGAATTTGAGTATGATGAGTGTGTTGGGACTGTGAGTACAAGTCTAACAGCTTCACGACAACAACCGTGTGCTAATACTGAAGTATGTAGTTCCTTCGCCATCATGGCCGTTCCATTCGGCCTTTCAACGACCCTCTACATCACACTCACCGACGGCCAAAGCGTTACTATCCTTTGGGGCTGGGTCCTCGTATCCCTCATCTCGCTCTCCATCGCCGCCTCGCTCGCAGAAATCTGCGCCGTGTATCCAACTGCCGGCGGCGTGTACTACTGGTCGGCCATGCTCTCCACGCGCGAATGGGCGCCCATTACATCCTGGATTACCGGCTGGCTAACGCTCGTGGGCAACTGGACCGTGACCCTATCCATCAATTTCTCGGGCGGGCAACTCATCCTATCCGCCATCACGCTGTGGAACGAAGATTTTGTGCCGAATGAGTGGCAGACTGTGCTTGCGTTCTGGGCCGTCATGTTGATATGCATGAGCGTGAATATCTTCGGGGCGAAGTATTTGGATCTGATTAATAAGGTGTGTATTTATTGGACGGCGAGTAGTGTGGTGATTATTATGGTTGTGCTTTTGAGTATGGGGGAGAATAAGAGGGATGCGGAGTTTGTGTTTGCGCATTATGATGCTAGTGCGAGTGGGTGGTAAGTATTTCATTCCTTTTCGAGATGAGATTGGTGCGATGCTGATTCTGTATAGGCCGGCTGGATGGGCGTTCTTCGTCGGGCTTCTACAAGCTGCGTACACGCTTACGGGCTACGGCATGGTCGCAGCCATGTGTGAAGAAGTCGCATACCCCGAGCGCGAGGTACCCAAAGCCATCGTCCTCTCCGTCGCAGCAGCTGGCGTAACTGGCGTCATCTATCTCATCCCAATCCTCTTCGTCCTCCCCGACGTCCAACTACTCCTCGATGTCGCAAACGGACAACCCATCGGCCTCCTCTTCAAAACAGTAACAGGCTCAGCAGCCGGCGGCTTCGGCCTCCTGTTCCTAATCCTGGGGATCTTATTCTTCGCCGGCACCGGCGCCCTAACCGCCGCATCGCGCTGCACCTACGCCTTCGCCCGCGACGGCGCCATTCCCGGCTCGCGCTTCTGGAAAAAAGTCGACAAGCGATACAACATCCCCTTAGGCGCACTCATACTCTCCACGCTCGTCGACTGCCTGCTAGGACTCATCTACTTCGGCTCCTCGGCGGCATTCAATTCCTTCACGGGCGTCGCAACAATATGCCTCTCGACATCCTACGGCATGCCCATCCTGATCTCCGTCATCCGCGGCCGCCAAGCGGTCAAGAACTCGTCCTTTTCGCTCGGGCGCTTCGGGTACGCGATCAATGTGGCCATGATCGTTTGGATTTGTTTGGCGGTTGTGCTGTTTTGCATGCCGGTTAGTTTGCCTGTTGAGCCTGCGTCGATGAATTATGCGAGTGTGGTGTTCGCGGGATTTGCGGCGATTAGCGTGATTTGGTATTTTGTGAGGGGGAGGAAGGTGTTTACTGGACCGCCGGTGCCGACTGATGTTGCGCCGGGGGAGGCGCTGGATGTTGCGGGTGTGCCGGTGGGACATGATGGTGTGGATGGGGTGGCGGATGGGGAGGGGACGGGGAGGTGGGAGAAGCAGGTGCCGAAGATGTGAAGATTGAATGTGTTGGAGATGGGATGGCTAGTTTCTATACTATATGATGTGTAGTCATATTGCGAGAAAGATAGATGGATTAGTTGATCGTGCTTCAATATCGCGATGAGAAGATGACCATAACAACCTTGAAGCAAGGCTGGAGGCTGATAAAATGCCTTTACTTGTAAGATCGTAGCTATCGAAGCCTAACTTACCTTTACCGTTATCGTCAAGGTAAGTTCAGCAAATTAATCGCTACCCTCACTTGGTGAGTGTATTCGTCCACCAATGACTGAAGTACGGGGGTGCGCCACACCACGCTAGGTCAGCCACTTGCAACGGTTGGCGGACTCTTACCACTTTACGCGACAATTCACCTTCACCTTCGCGTTGCGGATGGATGCGTTCGTTTACCCAGGAAATGACGTCGCTCGGGTAAGTGATGCATAGCAACAAACTTTTCTCACTCCGCCGCCTTTACGCCTATTACTACGCGTCACCCACGAACTTCGCGCCTCCACCCAGCAACCGCTAACATGCGTAGCGATCGGACCATTGCGACTGGGATTGTGGACCTCAACATAGACCTCACGATAGACTCCGATAACGACGAGGAGACATCTCAACGGCGCACAATGACGTCGTCTTCGTTGCAGCCAAAAGTCCCTCACTCCTCATCAAGCAGGCCCATGAACGCTCACGCGCACCCCGCGAAGACAGCGAGCCCACGGGTCTCCCACGTACCGCTACCGGTCAGCGCATCACGGAATCCTTCCACGAACAACAGTCTGCGTCAGCAAGCGCGAAACTCTCCATATGGCGCAACGCCACCTTCAAGCTCGAGCGGACCTCCGAGTGCATCGAGCTCTGCTGGCCCACGTCCCGGCAGCGGGTTCCAAAAGAGCCATGTCCCTCTGCCTAGCAACATGTACGACGGCGCGAACGATGCCGATGCCTTTGGGCCCTCAGGAAAGAGGCGGAAGTTGTCAGGGCAGGCAAAGCAATCGCAGGTCCCAGTACCCAAATCCTCAACTTGGACAGGAGCATCAGAGTTTGGCGCGTTAGACAAAGGGCATTCGTATGGGAATGGAATCTCAGCATTTAGGAGAGGTGCACAATCGGGCCCGACTCCCAGCCGCCTTTCGACCATGAGCTCGTCGAGCAGCGTGTCAAACAAGCTTCCCTCCGTGCAGTACATGAACGCCGCGCTCAAATCAAGCGGGACAACGTCATCTTTGGTCTCGCAAGTGGCCTCCGATGGACCACGACCTCTGCAGATTGGCCGCATGCCGGGAGGTAGTGGCTTCAATCTACCAAGTCCTAGCTTGACCTCCACCAGCACTACGCCAACGACCACATCTCCACTGCCGCACAATGCCACCCATGCGTTGCAGAGTCCGAATTCGCCACAAGCCAGACAAGATGTGCAGACTACAGCATTGCGAAATGGCCAGATTCGACCTCGTGCCACGCGTACAGGAACGCACTTATTGCATAGCAAACCAAACTTTCAAATGTTCTCTACAGCCCGTCCGCTTCCGGCAGATGACGACAAGGACATTGTCATGTCTGACACATCTCATTCGGCGAGCTATGTGAAGCAGCGCGCACCTGCGGAAGACAACATCGCTGTTCGACAGCCACCCACTGTGCCCACACCGAAAACGACAGCTTCGAGATCGACTAAAGCACCCACGCCAAAACCGACAGCTTCGAGATGTACTAAAGCGCCCAGTCAGTTCTCAGAGGTAGAGGAGCATCTCCTCGTCTTCTTAAAGGAGGTAAAGAAATTCCCCTGGGCGCTCATTACAGAATGGTTCAACAAAGACTTCCCCGGAAAGCGGCCATACCACACACTTCAATCGCGGTACACAACGAAGACGAATCGAAGAGATCGATCTCAAGATCCAGCGACGCTCAATTTACCCTCTCGCTGGGCGTCAGAAGCTGTCATAGATTGGGCAGCTGTCCATGCTAACAACCCAGGGCCCCGCGACCGTGTTCAGTTGGCGAATCTGTATCGTGACGCTGGCATTAGCCATGCGCCTAGAACGGTGGCTCCCTTGCAGACGACGGAGCAGGACTATTCTTCAGGTACCGACTCTGGTGTAAGGCGACAGCGCACTCGTCGCGGACCTCCGGTCAACTATGATGTACGAAAAAGAACAAGGCACCAGCAAAGTGATGCTGAAGACGAAGACGCTGGTGTCCGGTACTCGGTGCTCGCCACACCTTACCGATCAGAGTCTCCATCCCAAGCACAAGCAGCGATCCCTGGGAAGGCGCTTGTGGTCATCAATGAACCTCTGAAGCTGAAATTCGCCGCGGATGATGCCGATATCGGTCTATTGGTTCGAGCGAAGACGCGGAGTGGCTCACCTAATGAGTTACCATACTTGAAGCAATCACTCCGATCCTCACTGCAAAACCCGCCGAATGGGTGGGACTGGGATCAGCTGTCCAGCCGTGCGTGGCAGGGCTCGTTACTACATGTTGACTTCGGTCCCACCGAGCTCAAGCATGTGCAGCGAGTCATCTTTCGGGTACTGAACACATCATCATCATACCAACATAGCACACGGCGGCGACAGTTGCGAAATCTCCTCAAGAATGTTTCGGACCCCATGCGCTTGCGGCTGGCAGACGCCCTCCAACGAACTCTTCCGAATCGAGACAGTCACAGCATCGATGCATTCTTAGAAGATGCTCGAGCTGGCACAATCGCGGACGATCCGCAGATCTTACGTTTATGTGCAGCTCGACCAGAGAAGGCCACAAGCTCAATCCACACTGCATCTACGAGCTCCATGTTGCGCCATAGAGAGTTTGGTACTCACTCGAGACGAGGTTGGCAGACGGCTACCACTGCATTATCGTATCAGACTAGGAACAAAGTCATGGACACGCTCGGGCCTTCGTTGTCATGGATAGGAGCGTCAAGCGACATACATACGGTAGCGTGGTCGCCGGACGGTGAGCGCTATGCTGCAGGCGCTGTTGCAGTCACGGATTCAGACTCAATGCAGTACAATCGCCCAAACAATCTCCTCTTCGGCAACGTTTTGGATCCCAGCATCCACGAACTTGCGGAGCATAGCACAGAGCGTGAGCGCACTGAGAGCGGGGCAAACTCAAGCCACGCCATGTTCGTCTCGCAAGATCGGGATTTGTACTCCACTGTGACCTCTGTTGCTTTTGCTCCTAGCGGGAGACTCATGTACTCCGCCGGCTACGACGAGTCGCTGTGTGTGTGGGAACTTGGCGAAGTCCCATCGCAGCCAAGGTTGGCTGCGAAGCTAAGACACAAAGGAAAAGTCGAGATGATGGATGTCAACAGCCACTGCGAAGGTCTTTTGGCGACTGCAGCCCAGAGGTCATCTGGAGCATCTATCAAGATTGTCAAGCTGAACGAGGAAGATCCTTCACAGTTCGACAAGCTCAACTTCCACTCAGAGAAAGCCTCGTCGCGGGCTGACTTGCACATTCTCCCGCAAGCTCTCCGATTCGAGCCAAGGTATGGTGCCCACTTACTCGCCGGGTTCGGAGCCAACGTCCGGAATGACAATGGGTTTGACCTCACCGGCGATTTGTGCCTCTGGGACATTGAAACGCAGGATCAGATAGCCATCAACGGTTCGAACAGGAACGTATTCGACGTTGCTTTCAACCCGAATCGACGATACATGCCACAGTTCGCTGCAGGCTGTGTTGCAAACGGCAATGTCAATAGGGGCACTCGATCGGTCATTCGACTCTATGAGCCGGGTCTACCCAAGTACACATGTCCCTTGGAGATCGAATGTAGAGCTTTGGACATGAACGATGTCGTCTGGTGTCCGCAAGACGAGCACCTCATCGCCGCTGGGTGCACAGACGGCCGTGTCTACGTGTGGGATATGCGCAGCCCGGACGACCCGTTGATGACTCTGTCGCATGGGCACTCGCTCATACCCCTTCAAGATGGCGTTCACCACGAGCGAACCGACACGGGCATCCGTTTCCTCTCGTGGGGCGACAACGCGACTCGACTATATAGTGGATCGTCCGACGGCGTCCTCAAAGTCTGGGATGTGACTCGCTCGGTAGAAGACACGTTCATCAAGGACCTAGTCACGCTCGACACTGGCATTATGGCTGGTGCATTCAGTCCTGACTACAGCAAACTAGTCCTTGGCGAGGTCAATGGCTCGGTCAACGTCCTCGACGTCGGTCGGGACGATTGTTCCATGAAAGATGCCGAGAAGCTTCGATTCGTCCCTTACGCAGGCCACGCGACCGACGGCGACTCCATACCAGGTAGCTTAGACGCCTCTTTAACAACCGACTCGGGCTTCTTGGAGGGCCAGCACCTTCTGCAGACCCAGCAACTGCAGGTCATTTCGATGGGTAGCCTCCCCATTAAGCAAGTCGTGCAAGGTCCCGCATACCAAGGGCCCTACGATCGAAGCATCGACGCACTATTCCTGCGCGAGCAAGCCTTGGAATTCCAACTGAGCATGGCAAAGTCGTCTGGTCCTCAATGCACCATCACCGCCTGCAAAGACAGTATCGTCACCGTGACAAGCGAGGAAATCGGTGATTCAGGACGAAGCAAAGACCGTATCCCCGATGAGCTGCGCCGCCAATGGATAGCCATCGATAACGGTACTCAGATCATGCCCGGCAAAGCACGCTGCATGCACTGCAGCCGCGTAGCCCTTCCATCTACGTCAGACGACGCAGACGCGCCCGTGCTTTGTGAACGCTGTTCTTTTGCCTGCTTCCGCTGCGGCTCGACGAATCCGATTGCGCCTGGCACTACCACACTCATATGCGACGCTTGCACTGGCGTTTGGGAGATAGGTGCGCTGGGCTACGAGTGCGTTCAGCAACCTATAGAGAATGGGGTGAAGCTTGATGTTCCCTCTTTGAGACGCTATGGGCGGGACAGGTTGGTTGAGAGGTTCGAGGACAGGAACACGAGTTTTGGGGATGAGATGAATGCGTTAACGGAGTATTACTTTTCGCTTGCGATTGATCGGCCGGAGAGTCCGCCGCTTTGAAAGGTTGCGAGGGAGAGAGAGGATGAGGGTTATGATTATGATGTGTTTGAACTTTGGAGAGATCTGGAGAAGGTTTATGGGGAGATGCGGTTGGAGAAAATTACGTGATGCAAGACTCTGTATTGCAGGAGATAGACATCTGGATCGATTTTCCCACACGGTGATAGATTCCGAGTGCATGTTGAGCATCTGGATTGTCAGTATGTCTACATTATCTTCGTTGTTCGTTTTTCGTGAAGGTATCTTCGTTTGTGCATGTGAGGCTGAGGCGCTAACTTGATCCTGAAAAATGCACATTCGAACCTCACGTTTGAACCAACTCATCACCTTCTGACACACCGTCATCCATAGCGACATAGCTCATTGGGCCAAACTACATGCACCAAAGCTGTAATTTTCGCATCTCAGGCGCACACCGCCAGGTCTATGCGACGTTTACTAGACGTGGAGCAAACGTCGACCTCTTCACATGCCCCCAACGTGATCAATGACAAACGAAGATGCGGGTCTTCCGGTGACTTATGTAGTAGAAACATGATGTTATTCATTCTAGTCCATTTTCCACTGTCAGTATGTCGTGGTGTGGCAGTGTGGCAGTGTGCATACCCGCGACCTCTTTGTCACTTTCACTTCATTGTTCTCTGAATGCGACTGCTATTATGCAGCACAATAGCTGCACTAGCCCGATTTATTATT
>Ga0265798_10001395_pt1 | contig 37712 bp, 35 predicted proteins | sample P3T30metagenome_FD_192430 | JGI IMG/M metagenome (GOLD analysis project Ga0265798, IMG submission 192430) | Plant litter microbial communities from East Loma Ridge, Irvine, California - P3 T30 | ecosystem: Environmental > Terrestrial > Plant litter > Unclassified | place: USA: California...
GGGCGACTTCGAGAACGCGCGGCGGATGTTCGAGCGCGAGGTGCGGCGCGCGCCCTACTCCGACGAGTTCCACTTCTGGCTCGCGGTCGCCTACCTGCAACTGGGCGACGCCGGCCAGGCGCGCGAACAGCTGGCGCTGGCGGTGCAGCACAGCGCGCGCGGCGACATGCGCGAGCTGTATTCGGCCAAGCTGTCGCACCTGCGGCGCCTGGACGCCAGCCGCATCAAGCTCCAGTGAGCCGCACATGGCAAGCCGCAAAATAAAACGGCCGCGCCGCCCGCATCGGTGGATGCGGCGGCGCGGCCGTCAGGTAGCGCGATTGCGGATGCTGCGGATCAGCGGCGGCGCTGGCGTGCGCCGGCCGGCGGAGGACCGCTGCGGGTTTCGAGGTGGCGGAACACGATGCGTCCCTTGTTCAGGTCGTACGGCGACATCTCCAGCTTGACGCGGTCGCCGGCGATGATGCGGATGTGGTTCTTCTTCATGCGGCCGGACGTGTAGGCGACCAGCCGGTGACCGTTCTCGAGGTCGACACGAAAGCGCATTTCGGGCAGCACTTCGGTGACCTTGCCCGTCATTTCGATCAGATCTTCTTTCATGGTGCTTGTCCTTTCATGATTGTGGCAAACCAAGCCTTTTTTCGGGCCGCCAATGGCGCTGCCCGCGACGGCAAAAGCGCTATCGCTGCGTCATCCTCGGGACGCTGGCCTCGATGACAAATAAAGGTCGGGAGAAAAAAGGCGACACCAGCGGATTCGTGGCGTCGTGAACTTGGGGATGAATCAAATATGGGGACATTGCCCCGAAAAAAAAGAGGGAATCGCGTTTTTTCGCCGTCGGGCTTATGCTTGGCGTTTCGACAGCCCCGACCATCCATGCATCCAAGCACCTCCGCCTGGCCCGCCCTGTTGATCATCGACATGCAACATGGAATGGCCGACCCTGCCCTCGTGCGCAACAATCCGATGGCCGAGGACAATATCGCCCGATTGCTGGAGGCCTGGCGCGGCAAGGGCGCCACGGTCGTCCACGTACGCCATATGTCGCGTACGCCCGGCTCGCCATTCTGGCCAGGCCAGGCCGGCGCCGGATTCCAGGAACGCTTTGCGCCCCGGGATGATGCCCACGTGGTCGAGAAAAACGTGCCCGATTGTTTCATTCACTCGGGCCTGGAACGCTGGCTGCGCGTGCGCGGCATCGACGCCCTGGCGATCGTGGGCGTGAGTACGAATAATTCGGTGGAAGCTTCCGCGCGCACCGCGGGCCAGCTCGGCTTCGCGGTGCGCGTGCTCAGCGATGCGACCTTCGCTTTCGCCGGCAATGACTATGCCGGCACACCGCGCAGCGCGGACGAGGTGCACCTGATGGCGCTGGCCAATCTTGACGGCGAATACGCGACCGTCATCGACACGGCTGGCCTGCTGGCCAGCCTGCCGCAACAATATTAACGACGTGGGCGGAAGGCCGACTTGGCCGGCATGCCGCGCTTTTCGATGTGGCGGAAGGTGATCCGGCCCTTGCTCAGGTCGTACGGGGACAGTTCCAGGCTGACCTGGTCGCCGGCCAGGATGCGGATGTGGTTCTTGCGCATCTTGCCGGAGGTGTAGGCGATCAGCTTGTGGCCATTCTCGCAATCGACGCGGAAACGCGAATCGGGCAGGACTTCGGCAACGACGCCATTCATTTCAATCAATTCTTCTTTTGCCATCTGGGAGCTCCGGTGGTGTGACTTGGACAGGCAGGCCTTTGCCTGCGGATGCGGTCCTTGGGGATCGGCTGATCCGAGCAGGACCGCTGGAAACGTTAGGGATGGCCGTGCCGCCCCGCATGCGGGACAACGTGCTCATCTCGGCGGGCATGTTGCCCGGAAGCGGAAAAAAAAGCCCGCTTGCTGCGGGCTTCGTTTCAATGTGACGCCAATGTTTCAATCGCCGCCCCAGCCCCTGCTATCTGCAAGGTGCGGAGCCACGGATGCCCACGCTATCTGCGCAGTGCTCCATCGTGTGACCCGATCGACGTTTGGTATGACATTCCGACCTGGTCTGTTCGCTGGCGCCATCGCACGTGGCGCCCCGCGGACCCTGCAGGAAACGAAAAGCGCTTTGAAGCTATCCGATACACCCAGTGTAACACGGATGTTTGCTTAGAGCACGGAAACTATCAGGTTCAGCGACTTTAATCCAGTAATGCGTGCCAGAGCGCAAACTTCTGCTCAAAATTCAGCGCCATATGCGCCGGCGAGCTCGATGGCAGCACCACGGTGCGGTAGCCCTGCCCGGCAAACTGCGGCGCGAACTTGCCCGAGGTCTGGCCGTTGAAGCCGACCGTCCGCAATGCGGGACAGAGCTTGCGCAGGCGTTCGAAATCGTTGGCGGCGGGTTTGCGGATCGCCGAATCAAGGCTGCCTTCGCGCTCGCATGCGGCCAGCACGTCCCACAGGCCGAAGCGGTGGGCAAGCAGGCGCGGCAGGCGCTCGGCGTACGGCAGGGAATACAAATCTTCGCCGACCAGGGCGCCGACCAGTTTCCAGAACTGATTGCGCGGATGGGCATAGTACTGCTGGGCAGCAAGCGAGGCGGCTCCCGGAAAACTGCCCAGTATCAGGATGCGGGTATCGGAAGCAATGACGGGCGCGAGGCCGGTGAGAAGCGAGTCGGACATAGACGGGCATCATAGTCCGGAATCGGCAAACAGGGCGCCTGCCCTGCCTGCCATGCTGCTGCAATCAGGCCTTGCGGCGGCGCATCCAGGCCAGGCCGGCGATGCCCAGGCCGAACAGGGCCAGGGTGGCCGGTTCCGGCACGGCCGTGCCGGGCTTCGCCGGCGTCTGCGGCGCCGGCTGCGCAGCCAGCTTTACGCCCTGCACGCTGAAACTCACGTAATCGCCATAGGACGCTTTCACGTCGCTGGTGTTGGCCCAGGAAATCGACATCGACTTGTCCTGGGAAATGGCGGCCCATGCCTTGTCGTCGAACGATACCGTGCCGACCAGCGTGTAGTCGAAGATGCTTCCTTCGATCCCTTCGTTCTTCAACACGTTCCAGTGGGCGTACGACACGCCATCGACGTAGAAATCGAAGTACTTGCTGTTCTGGGAAAACAGGTTGATGCCATAGTCGCCATGGGCGGCGATCGTCAGGGTCACGTTGCTGTACTGGGCGTCGCCCAGGTTGAAGACGTTGCTGTACGTCTGGCCGGCCTGGGTCACGTTGCTGGCAACGGAAGCGATGGCGGTATTGCCGGCGGCAACGGGGATATAGTGGGCTTGGGCACTGCCGGTGGCGAAGGTGGCGACGGCGGCGACAATCGGAAGAAGCTTGCGCATGGTTTCTCTGATAAATAGTTATTGCTGTAACGCAAGAGGATATATGCAGTGTGCTTGGATGATGCAGATCATCCTCTTGTACTTGCTGGGTTACAACACTTCTGCCAGCGTCTTATTTCCGGCGGCGGCTCAGCAGGCCGAGACCGGCAAGACCCAGGCCGAACAGGGCCAGCGTGCCCGGTTCCGGCACGGCGGTGCCCGGCTGCGGTTGGGTCTGGGCCGGCTTCAGGGTGCCCTGCACGCTGAAGCTCACGAAATCCTGCCCGCCTTCCAGCGTCGTGTTGGCGTTGTAGGCCATCACGCTCGCGCTGTTCTTCCAGGTGACGGTCATGAGATTGTCGGCGGCAATGGTGGCCCACTGGGCCTCGGTCAGCGAAACGACGCCATACAGGGTGTAGTCGTATTCGGGCGAATTTTCCTGCGAATACGGGGCCTTGGCGCTGCTCCAGGTGCCGAGCAAAAGCTTATCAAGGGAAAAGGCGATGTTTTCGGTGACATCGACGCCGTAGTCGCCCTTCGCGTACAGGGTAAAAGTAATGTCGCTATAGCTCTTGCCATCCAAGCTGAAGGTCTGGCTATAGTTCTGGCCGGCTACGGTGGTGTTGGTGATGCCGGATGCCAGTTCGGTCTTGCCAGCGGCGACCGGGATGTAGTGGGCCTGGGCCGCGCCGACGGCGAAGGTGGAGATGGTGGCGGCGATCAGCATGAGTTTACGCATTTTATTTTCCCTAGTTAATAGTAATTGCTTCAGACAAACTCAAATTAAGCAATTTCAATGCCAGGTGGAAAATTAATATAGAAATCATGCACTTAAGAAAATCGATTCCCGACCTTGGAGCGAAGGTGTAAATTTTCTCGACACGAACATGACGATTTTGACGGGAAAAATCAGCAAACCGACGCACCACGCACTACTGGATGTACTGCTTTCATCAATAAAATTGACTGTAAAGTTTTTCGACAATACATAAATGCCAATATTGACGAAAAAAAGCGGCGGCATGCTTTCACATGCCGCCGCAAAGGGCTTACCGGTTCAGAGGCGGTCAAGCCAGGGAGGAATCGTCCAGGATCCTGTTCAGTTGCGTGCCTGCGCGCGATCGTCGACGCGCGGCGCAACGGCTGCCGTAGCGACGCCCGGCGTAGCGACGCCCGGCGCATCCCAGCCACCGCCCAGGGTGCGGATCAGCGCCACCGTGGTGATGGCGCGGTCGCCGCGCAGCTGCACCGCGTTGCGCTCCACGATCGCCAGGTTGCGCTGGGCATCGAGCAGTTCGAGGTAGCTGCCGCGGCCGGCGTCGTACAGCTTCTGCGCCAGGTCGGCCGAGCGGCGGGCGGACACCACCGCCGCTTCGATCTCCGCGCTCTGCCCCGCCAGGATGCGCAGGCCGGACAGGTTGTCCTCGACCTCGGCGAAGGCGACCAGCACGCTCTGGCGGTAGGAACCCACCGCCTCGTCCAGCGCGGCTTCGCTGCGCACGATGTTGTTGCGGTTACGGCCGCCATCGATCAGCGGCGCCGACAATGCGGCCCCCAGCAGCCAGGAACGGCTGCTCCACTTGAACACCTCGGCGAAGCTGGTGCCGATGCCGCCGCCGGCCGCGCTCAGGTTCAGCGCCGGGAACATGGCGGCGCGCGCCACGCCGATACGGGCGTTGGCCGCTTCCATATTGCGCTGGGCGCTGGCGATGTCGGGACGACGCTCCAGCAGCGAAGACGGCAGGCCGGCCGGGATCAGCGGCAGGGTCGCGGCGTCTTCCAGCGGGCTCGAAGGCGCGCTGAAGTCGGACGCCGGTTTACCCAGCAGGACCGCCAGCGCGTGTTCGGCGCTGGCGCGCTGGCGCTGCACGCCGATCGCCTCGGCGCGCGCCGTCGACAGCTCGGTGCGGGCGCGCGACAGGTCGAATTCGCCGATATCTCCCAGCTCGAAGCGGCGGCCGGTCACACGCACGCTCTCTTCCCTCAGGCGCACGGTCTGGTTCACGGTCGCCAGTTCGGCGTCGAGTGAGCGCAGGCGGAAGTAGGTCTGGGCCACATCGGCCTGCAGCGACAGCAGCACCGAGCGGTAGGTGGCTTCCACCGCGCCGGCATCGCCGCGCGCCGCCGCCACGTTCGACGAGACGCGGCCGAACAGGTCGACCTCGTAGCTCGCCGACAGCCGTGCCGAATAGACGTTGGTCGGTGCGATCGCGGTGCCGCGCGGCAGCTGGGCTTCCAGCGGCGACAGGCGTTCGCGCTGGCCGCCGACGTTCACGCCGACCTGCGGGATGCGGTCCGCTTCGGCGATGCCGGCAATCGCCCGCGCCTGCTTCACGCGGGCGGCGGCCACCGTCAGGTTCTGGTTGTTGGCAGTCGCCTCGGCGATCAGCGCGTCCAGCGAGCCGTCGTGGAAGGCGCGCCACCATTCGCCGCGCGGCTGGGCTTCAGCCGGATGACCGACCTTCCAGGTGGTGCCGTCGGCGGCGCTTTTCACTTCTTCGCTGCCGGCGGATGCCGCAGGCAGCTGGTCTTCCTTGAAGGCGCTGGGCGTGGCCACGCTCGGCTGCACGAACTTGGGCGCCGCGCAGGCCGTCAGCAGCAGGGCCGCCACCAGCGGGGCAACGCCCCTTGCAATCATCGTTTTCATCTTAGTGGTTTCCTTTGAAGGCCGCGGCAGGCTCGCCCGGAATCGCGGGCGGGACGACGGGGGCCGCGGGCGCAGCGGGAGCCTGGCCGTGCTTGGGCTTTTCGAAACGCTTGGCCAGCGTGCGCAGCAGGACGTAGAACACCGGCGTCAGGAACAGGCCGAAGAAGGTCACGCCCAGCATGCCGGCGAACACCGCGACGCCCATCGCGTGGCGCATCTCGGCGCCGGCGCCGTGCGAGAACACCAGCGGCACCACGCCCATGATGAAGGCGATCGAGGTCATCAGGATCGGACGCAGGCGCAGGCGGCAAGCCTCCAGCGCGGCCGCGACGATGCTGCGGCCATGGTGTTCCAGCTCGACCGCGAATTCCACGATCAGGATCGCGTTCTTCGAGGCCAGCCCGACCAGCACGAACAGTGCAATCTGGGTGAACACATTGTTGTCGCCACCGGTGAGCTTCACGCCGATCAGGGCGCACAGGATCGACATCGGCACGATCAGGATGACCGCCAGCGGCAGCGTCCAGCTTTCGTACTGGGCGGCCAGCACCAGGAACACCAGCAGCACGCACAGCGGGAACACATAGACCATGGTGTTACCGGCCAGGATGTCCTGGTAGGTCAGGTCGGTCCACTCGTAGGCGATACCCTTCGGCAGCACTTCACGCGCGATTTCTTCCATCGCGGCCTGGGCCTGGCCCGAGGAGACGCCCGGGGCCGGGCCGCCGTTCATCTCGGCGGCGACGTAGTTGTTGTAGCGCTGGACGCGGTCCGGGCCATAGGTGTCCTTGATCGTCATCAGCGAGGACAGCGGGATCATCTCGCCCTTGTCGCTGCGGACCTTGAGCTGGGCGATCTGCTCGCGCTGCGAACGGAACTGGACGTCGGCCTGCACGCGCACCTGGTAGGTACGGCCGAACTGGTTGAAGTCGTTCACGTACAGCGAGCCGAGGTTGATCTGCAAGGTCTGGTTGATCTCGGCCAGCGAGACGCCCAGCTGCTTGGCCTTCACGCGGTCGACGTCGGCGAACAGCTGCGGCACGTTGATCTGGTAGCCCGAGAACACGCCGGCCAGGCGCTTGTCGGTCGATGCCTTGGCCATGAAGGCCTGCACCGCCTTGTTCAGTTCATCGTAGCCGAGGTTGCCGCGGTCTTCGATCATCATCTTGAAGCCGCCCGTGGTGCCGAGGCCGTTCACCGGCGGCGGCGGCAGCACCATCACGAAGGCGTCCTCGATGGCGCCCATGCGCTTGTTGATCTCGGCGGCGATGGCTTCGGCGCTCTGGTCCTTGCCATTGCGCTGGTCGAAGGGCTTCAGGCTGACGAAGGCGATACCGGCGTTCGGTGCATTGGTAAAGCCGTTGATCGACAGGCCCGGGAAGGCGATCGACGATTCCACGCCCGGGATGCCCCTGGCGATGTCGGACATCTTGCGGATCACTTCATCGGTACGGTCCAGCGAGGCGGCGTCCGGCAGCTGGGCGAAGCCGATCAGGTAAGCCTTGTCCTGCGCCGGCACGAAGCCCGGCGGCACGGCCTTGAACATGAAGACGCCGGCGATCGCGAGCAGCACATACACGGCCAGCGAGGCGCTCTTGCGTTTCAGGACGCCCTGCACGCCCGCTTCGTACTTGTGCGAGGAACGGTTGAAGAAGCGGTTGAAGCCCTTGAAGAAGCGGCCGAACACGGCGTCCATGCCGCGCGTCAGCGCATCCTTCTTGGCGCCATGCGGTTGCAGCAGCACGGCCGACAGGGCCGGCGCCAGCGTCAGCGACAGGAAGGCCGAGATCACGGTAGAAATCGCAATGGTCAGCGCGAACTGGCGGTAGAACTGGCCGGTCAGGCCCGACACGAAGGCGATCGGGACGAACACGGCGCACAGCACCAGGGCGATCGCGATGATCGGACCGGACACCTCTTTCATGGCCTGCACGGTCGCATCGTGCGGGTTCAGGCCGTTCTCGATGTTGCGCTCGACGTTCTCCACCACGACGATGGCGTCGTCGACCACGATGCCGATCGCCAGCACCAGGCCGAACAGCGACAGGGTGTTGATCGAGAAGCCGAAGGCCAGCATCACGGCGAAGGTACCGACCACGGAGACCGGCACTGCCAGCAGCGGAATCACGGAGGCGCGCCAGGTCTGCAGGAACACGATCACCACGATCGCCACCAGCACGATCGCTTCGAACAGGGTGTGGATGACGGAGTCGATCGACTCGCGCACGAACTGGGTCGGGTCATACACGATGCTGTAGGTCATCCCCTGCGGGAAGTCCTTGGACAGTTCTGCCATCTTGGCGCGCACGTCGGTGGACAATTGCAGCGCGTTGGCGGTGGGCGACTGGAACAGCGGGATCGCCACGGCCGACTTGTTGTCGAGCAGCGAGCGCAGGGCGTAGGAGTTCGAGCCCATTTCCAGGCGCGCGACATCTTTCAGCAAGGTGGTGGCGCCGTCGGCGTTGACCTTGACGACGATGTTGCCGAAGTCCTCGACGGACTGCAGGCGGCCCTGGGTGTTCACGGTCAGCTGGAAGTCGGCGCCCTTGGACGGACCCTGGCCGACCACGCCGGCAGCGACCTGCACGTTCTGCTCGCGCACCGCGCTCACGACGTCGCCCGCGGTGAGGTTGCGCGCGGCGACCTTCTGCGGATCGAGCCAGACGCGCATCGCGTAGTCGCCCGAACCGAACAGCTGGACGTCGCCCATGCCGTTGATGCGCGCCAGCTGGTCCTTGACGTTCAGGGTGGCGTAGTTGCGCAGGTACAGGTCGTCATAGCGGCCGTCCGGCGAATTCAGGTGGACCACCATCGTGATGTTGGGCGAGCTCTTGACCGTGGTGACACCGATCTGGCGCACCTCTTCCGGCAGGCGCGGGAGCGCGCGCTGGACGCGGTTCTGCACCTGGGTCTCGGCCTTGTCGACATCGGTGCCGATCTTGAAGGTCACGGTGAGCTGGAGCGCGCCGTCCGAGGTGTTTTGCGAGGTCATGTAGAGCATGCCCTCGACGCCGTTGATTTCCTGTTCGATCGGCGTGGCGACCGTCTCGGCGATGACTTTCGGGTTCGCGCCCGGATACTGGGCGCGCACCACCACCGAAGGCGGCACGACCTCGGGATATTCCGAGATCGGCAGCGCGAAGATCGAGATCAGGCCGGCCACGAAGACGATGACCGACAACACGGCCGCGAAGATCGGCTTGTCGACGAAAAAGCGTGAGATATTCATTGTTCTTGTTCCTTACAGGTCCTGATGAGGCCTTACTTGGACTCGGCCATGGCCAGCTTGGCGCCATCCTTGGCGGGCGTGGCGGTGCTGGCCACCATGGGCACGGTCTGGGCGGTGATGGGCGCACCCGGGCGCACGCGCTGCAGGCCGTTGACGACGATCTTCTCGCCCGGCTTCAGGCCGGTGCGCACCACGCGCAGGCCGTCGACGACCGGGCCGAGGGTGACTTCGCGGTACTCGGCCTTGCTATCCTTGCCGACCACGAACACGAACTTGCGGCTCTGGTCGGTGCCGACGGCGCGGTCGCTGATCAGGAGGGCCGGCTTGGCGCTGCCGCCGCCGATCTGCACGCGGGCGAACAGGCCGGGGGCCATGCCGCGGTCCTTGTTCTCGAAGGTGGCGCGCATGCGCACGCTGCCGGTGCGGGTGTCGAGCTGGTTGTCGACGAATTCCAGCTTGCCTTCGTGCGGGAAGCCTTCTTCGTTGGCCAGGCCGACGCGCACTTGCACCGCCTGGCCGGCATGGGCCTGGCTTGAAACGCGCAGGTAGGTGCCTTCGTCGCCGTCGAAGCTGGCGTAGATGCGGTCCAGCGAGACCACCGAGGTCAGCACGGCGGAGGCATCGACCAGGTTGCCCAGGGTGATCTCGGCCTTCGAGACGCGGCCGTCGATCGGCGAGGTCACGCGGGTGTAGGTGAGGTTCAGCTTGGCGGCGTCGGCCTGGGCCTGGGCGGCGCGCGCGGTGGCGTCCAGTTCCTTCAGGCCGGCGGCGCGCTCGTCGTATTCGCGCTGGGCGACGGCCTTGTCGGCCAGCAGCTTCTCGGCGCGGTTCAGTTCGATCTTGGCCAGTTCGGCCTTGGCGCGCGCGGATTTCGCGGCGGCTTCGGCGCGGTCGTACTCGGCCTGGTAGGGGCGCTGGTCGATCACGAACAGGACGTCGCCCTTCTTGACTTCGGCGCCCGGCTTGAAGTTCACGGAGGTGATGAAACCGGATACGCGCGGGCGGATCTCGACGCGGTCGATGGCTTCCAGGCGGCCAGAGAATTCCTGGGTCTCGGCCACCTGTTTTTCCACCACGGCAGCAGCCGATACCGGCGGCCCCGCCTGTGCCTGCGCCTGGGCCTGGGCTTCGGCGGCCTTGCCGGTGGCGTCCGAGCAGCCGGCGATCAGGGCGGCGACACCCGCCGCGCCCAATGCCAGCACCAGCGGCCGCGCCGCGGTCCGCAGTTGTTGAATCGATTTCATAGTCATGCCCTCCGATGTGGATGATGTTGGTAATTTATTAATATGCAGACGAACGCAGTCCTTTCCTGGTTTTTTTTGGAAAAGACGGGTCTCCCGTGCCTCTGGTGGGCACGTGCGATAGGGGTTCGGGTGCTACAAGGGTGGAACTAGGTGTGGCGGCTCAACAATCTGCCGCTTGCGCCGGCTGCTCCTGCTCGAGGCCGGCGATGAAACGGGCCATCGCCTCGAGGGCCGGTTCCCTGCAGGCGCATTCGGTGCGCCCGTTCGGGTCGAGCAAGCGCGCCGGCGGCATGCGCTGCATCGTCACCGGCACGCCGGCTTGCGCCAGCTTGCTGCCGTAGGCCTCGGCCTCGTCGCGCAGCGGATCGTCCTCGGCCGAGAGGATCAGCGCCGGCGGCAGGTTCTTCAGGCGGCTCGACTGCAGCGGCGAGGCATACGGATGGCTGCGGTCGGCCGCATGCGGCAGGTAGCCGCGGTAGGCTTCGGCGCATTCGCTGACGGCCTGGGCCTGGTTGGCGCAGGTCGGCATCTCGCGCATCGAGCAGGTGGAGAGGCCCGGATCGAGCATCGGCATCAGCAGCACCTGGCCGGCCAGCTTGGGTGCGCCGCGGTCGCGCGCCATCAGGGCGCAGACGGCGGCCAGGTTGGCGCCGGCCTCGATGCCGGCGACCAGCATGTGCTTGCCGGTCCAGCCGAGCTTGGCCTTGTGCTTCTTGGCCCACAACAGCACGGCGTGCGCATCCTCGATCGCCGCCGGGAACGGTTTTACCGTCGCCAGCGTATAGCTTGAGGACAGCACCACCGGATAGCCGCCGACGTCGGCCAGGTAGCGCAGGAAGCTGTCCGAGCATTCGAGGTCGCCGTCGACGAAGCCGCCGCCGTGGAAGAACACGATCAGGATGTCGCGCTTGCCGTCGCGACCGGCCTTGTACAGGCGCGCCGCGAGCGGGCCTTCGGCGCCGCCGGCTTCGAGCTCGCGCACCGCCAGCGCCTGGCAGCCGTTGTCGCGGACCTGGCTCATTCCAGGTCCTCGTTGCAGGCCAGCAGTGTGGCCGGGCCCGCCGTGGCGGGCAAGTCTCCCACCACGCGCGGTTCCGATGCCACCACCCGGAACAGGGCGTCATAGCCGCGCGCCTCGGCGCCGGCCGCATGCGCGTACTCGTCGGTGAATAGCACGCCCGTCATGGCGGCGACGCCGAGCACGAGCCCGAATACTGCTGCATATGCATCCCGCTGACTTTTCATGACCATCTCCCGTGTTCCGTTGAATCTGCTGTGTTCGCTGTTGCGTATGTCTACAAGTTAGCTACTGTTCCAACACTATAGTCTTCATCCAGAATCTAATAAATAGTCAAATTACGAATCGATTGTTCAGATTTATGAACAATCGCGTATTCTGTCGTCCTCGACGCCCTTTATTCATAGGGCTCATCATCAAAAAGGGTTGTTCCATGAACAAGCTACAGGCAATGGAAGTGTTCGTGCAGGTGGTCGATGCCGGCAGCTTCACGCGCGCGGCCGAGACGCTGCAACTGCCCAAGGCCACTGTCTCGACCCTGGTGCAGGCGCTGGAAGCGGCGCTGTCGACCAAGCTGCTGCACCGGACCACGCGCCAGGTCACCGTCACCACCGACGGCGCCGCCTATTACGAGCGCTGCCTGCGCATCCTGTCCGACGTGCGCGACGCCGAGGAATCGCTGTCGCGCACCCGCCTGTCGCCGAGCGGGCGGCTGCGCGTCGACGCGCCCACCGGGCTGTCGAGCGAGATCCTGGTGCCGGCCCTGCCCGCTTTCTTCGAACGCTATCCCGACATCATGCTGGAACTGGGCAGTACCGACCGCCCGGTCGACCTGGTCGAGGAAGGCGTCGATTGCGCGGTGCGCGGCGGCGCGCTGGGCGATACCAGCCTGATCGCGCGCCGCGTCGGCGTGGTCAACTTCCTCACCGCGGCCTCCCCGGCCTACCTGGCGCGCTACGGCATGCCCCAGCATCCGCGCGACCTCGAACGCCACCGCTGCGTGAATTATTTTTCGGCCAAGAGCGGCAAGATCTACGACTGGGATTTCAACCGCGGCGACGAACGCATCGAAGTCGCGATGCGCGGCACCATCGCGCTGAACGATTCCAACGCCTATGTCGAGGCCGGGCTGGCGGGCCTGGGCATCATCCAGATGACCGACTACCTGCTCGACCGCCACGTCGGCACCGGCCGCATGGTGCAGGTGCTGCCCGACTGGCACAGCGATCCGCTGCCGATCCACGTGGTGTATCCGCAGAACCGCCACCTGTCGGCCAAGGTGCGCGTGTTCGTCGAATGGGTGTCCGAGCTGTTCGCCGCCAATCCCTATATGAACATGCATGCGACGCAGCGCCGGCCAGCGCCGGCACCGGCGCCGGCCACTGCCGCCGCTCCCGCCACGGCCTGAAGCGCCGGTGTAGAATCGGCCGCACGGGCCGCCAGGCGCCGACGCCAGGAGACCGCCATGACCCAGCCGCGCACCATCGACCTGCTGCTCGCGCAATACGCCGAGAGCCACCGCCATCCGACCAATGAACTGATCCATATGGTCTGTGTTCCCGTGATCGTGTTCTCGCTGCTGGGCATCCTGTGGAGCGTCCATCCGCTGCTGGCGCTGGCGGCCAGCGCGGCGGCGCTGTATTACTACTACCGGCTGTCGCCGCCCTTCGCCGCCGGCATGCTGGCGCTGGCGCTGCCGATGCTGGCGCTGCTGGCCCTGATGCCGCCCATGACGGTGCTGCCGCTGTCGATCGCGGTCTTCGTGGTCGCCTGGATCGGCCAGTTCATCGGCCACAAGATCGAAGGAAAGAAGCCGTCCTTCCTGGACGACCTGCGCTTCCTGCTGATCGGTCCCCTGTTCGTGCTGGGCTTCCTTTACCGGCGCCTGCGTTTCACCTACTGACGAATCACCGCAAGCAGCGGCGCGCCGGCACGCAGGGGGGACGCGTATGCTGGACCGGCACTTCCTTTCCATGTGCTGGAGCCGATCATGAAATCTCTCTCTTCCCTCGCCGTCCTTTCCTGCGCCGCCCTGCTGGGCGCCTGCGCCGGCCCGCCGAACTCGGGCAATGTCTACAGCAGTTACCAGTCCATGAGCGAACAGTCGGTACGCCTGGGCGTCGTCGAATCGGTGCGCAACGTCACCATCGCCAATCCCGATTCGGGCGTCGGCGCCCTCTCCGGCGGCGCCCTCGGCGGCCTGGCCGGTTCGCGGATCGGCAGCGGCGGCGGCTCGGCCGCCGTCGGCATCATCGGCGCGGTGGCCGGCGGCCTGCTCGGCGACCGCGTCGAGAACGACGTCAACCGCAAGCCCGGCTTCGAGATCACCGTCCGGCTCGACAACGGCGAACTGCGCTCCATCACCCAGCTGGCCGACGAGCTGTTCCGGCCGGGCGAACGGGTGCGCTTGCTGAGCAACGGCTACACCACCCGCGTGACGCACTGAGCCATCGCCGCCGCACCACCGGCACGGAGGAAACACCGATCGCAGCGTTGAAACACGATTCCAGGACCTCATCATGTCCTCCCGCCCTTCGGGGGGACTGCAAGCGGCTTTCTGTCGTTTTCGTGGACTGCCACCAATCTAATGCCCCAGAGCCATCTTGAAAGCACGTATACTTTCTCGATGCCTTCCTACGTCCTGTTCACCATTGCTTCCCTCATCTGGGGTTCCACATTCTGGGCCATCACCCTGCAGCTCGGCGAAGTCGCGCCGGCGGTGTCGGTGGTCTACCGTTTCGCGCTGGCCTCGATGGCGCTGTTCGCCTGGTGCCTGCTGCGCGGCGGCCGCCTGTGGCTGCCCTGGCGCGTGCAGCGCTGGACCCTGCTGCAGGGTTTCCTGACCTTCGGCCTGTCCTACGTCTGCACCTACAACGCCGAGCAATACGTGGTCTCGGCCCTGGTGGCCGTGCTGTTCGCGCTGATGGTGTTCTGGACCCCGATCTGCGCCCGCCTCGCCTTCGGCACGCCGATCCCGCGCCGCACCTGGGGCGCGGGGCTGGGCGCCGTCGCCGGCGTGCTGCTGCTGTTCTGGCATGCGATCGGCGGCGCGCTGCAGGACATCGGCCGCGGCGGCCAGGGCCATTTCCTGCTCGGCCTGCTGCTGGGCATCGGCGCCTCGATCGCCAGCTCGGCCGGCAGCGTGGTGGTGGCCAAGGTGCGCGAACAATCGGGTAATCTGATCCTGACCACCGGCTGGTCGATGTTCTGGGGCACCAGCATGGTTGCGCTGTACTGCATCGCGACCGGCCAGGAATTCCTCATCCCGCGCGCGCACAGCTATGTGTTCGGCCTGCTCTACCTGTCGATCTTCGGCTCGGTGGCCGCCTTCATCTGCTACTTCACCCTGATCAACCGGATCGGCTCGAACAAGGCCGTGTACATCGGCGTGATCACGCCGGTGCTGTCGGTCCTGCTGTCGATCAAGCTCGAAGGCTACCGTCCCGGCCTGGTCGAATGGCTGGGCATGGCCGTCTGCCTGGGCAGCGTCGCCTGGGCCATGCGCGGCCCGGCCGCCAAGCCCGCTCCTTCCGTCCAACTGAACAACGCCATCGAAACGCCATGACTGTAGATACCACTTTCGCCATCCGCCCCGCCACCCCCGCCGACGTCGCGCACATCCACGCGATGATCGTCGAACTGGCCGTGTTCGAGAAGCTCGAACACATGGTGGTGGCCACCGAAGAACTGCTCCAGGAAGGTCTGTTCGGCGTGCGTCCCGCCTGCGAAGCCCTCATCGGCGAGGCCGACGGCGAGGTGGTGTGCTTCGCCCTGTTCTTCCACAACTTCTCGACCTTCCTGACCAAGAAAGGCCTGTACCTGGAAGACCTGTATGTGCGTCAATCGCACCGCGGCAAGGGCTACGGCAGCCGCATGCTCAAGCACCTGGCGCGCCTGGCCGTCGAGCGCGACTGCGGCCGCTTCGAGTGGTCGGTACTCGACTGGAACGCTGCGGCGATCGCCTTCTACGAGGCGATGGGTGCCGACATCCTGCCGGACTGGCGCATCTGCCGCGTGACCGGCGCGCCGCTGGCGGCGCTGGCGTCAAGCTGAACGCGGAAAAGAAAAACCCACGGGCTGATGACAGCGCCGTGGGTGAACCCATTCGTCAAAATGGGGAGGGGAGACTTGAATCCAACGGTTTCAATATAGGCTCCCGGCCAGGCCGTGTGCGGATTCCTTACAAATGCTTACTTCGGTAACAGAAAGCAAGATCCTTCAAGATCAGCCCTGTTTGCCCCCCTTTCAAGCCGGAATCGCGTCCTTCGCACGCTTGCGTGATCACAAACACAATGGATCGACCTGCCAAGACAATGTTCCCTCAAGGGGGGACTACCATGAAACCGAGTGCGATTCCGCTAGTTAATATGCTTTTCCGATGGGCATACCGTGTCTGGCTGCGCGCCCGCATCGACGGCTATACCCGCAACCTGCACGCCATCGCGGCGCAGCGCGAAAACGACTTCCACGCCGAGCGCCTGCTGCACCGGGCCCTCTCCACCACCCGCGCCAAGCTGCAGTCACTGTAGGCGGCGCCGCGCCAGCAGGCGCTCGCAGGCCTCGAAGCCGGCTTGCGTCAGCAGCGCCAGCAGGGCCGCCGGAATCGCGCCTGCCAGCATCATGTCGTTGTCGTTCAGGGCCAGGCCGGTGGTGATGCGTTCGCCGAATCCGCCGGCGCCGATGAAGGCGGCGATGGTGGCGGTGCCCACGCTCATCACGGCCGCGGTCTTGATGCCGGCCAGGATCACCGGCATGGCCAGCGGCAGCTCGACCTTCGCCAGCGCCTGGGCGCGCGTCATGCCCAGCGCCAGCGCGGCCGTGCGCAGTCCGGCCGGCACCTGCAGCAGGCCGGTGCAGGTATTGCGCACGATCGGCAGCAGCGCATACGCGCACAGCGCCACCAGCGCCGGCACGGTGCCGATGCGGCCCAGCAGCGGGATCAGGATGGCCAGCAGGGCCAGCGAGGGCACCGTCTGCAGCACCCCGGCCAGGGCCAGCACCGGCTGGCGCAGCCGCGGCGCCAGCGCGGCCAGCACGCCCAGCGGAATGCCGGCCACGCAACCGAGCAGGACGGCGCAGAGCACCAGCAGCAGGTGCTGGCGCGCGAGGATGCCGAAGCCGTTGCCGAAGGTTTTGGTCAGCAGGCCGTCGCGGCCGGGGCCGTCGACCGTCGCATTACGGCCAGGGTGGACGGCTTTGCCGTCCACGCGTCCAGGCGGCGCCGCTGCTGCCGCACCCGGGCAATTCGCGCGTGGGCTGCCGGCGCGGACGGGGGACCCGCCCGCCCTGCAGGCCAGCCAGTCGCGTGCGATGGCGGCAAAGTCCTTGCGGTCGAGCTCAGCCTCGGCATTCATCGCGATCATGTCGTCGGCCTTGATCGATCCTTCGAGCGCTTCCACGGCCTGCCAGGCCTTCGGCAGGCGCTGCGGCAGGTCGAGGCGGTACAGCAGCACCGCGTCGTAGCGCGGGAAATACGCCTTGTCGTCGTCCAGCACGCGCAGGCCGTACTGGCGGATCTTGGCGTCGGTCGAATAGATATCGATGGCGTCGACCTGGCGCCGCATCAGCGCCTCGTAGGCGATGCCGTGGTCCAGGCCGCGCGGCCGCTGCGGCAGGCCGTAGCGGCGCGCCAGGCCGGGCCAGCCGTCGGCGCGGCCGAGGAATTCGTGCGACAGGCCGACCTGCAGATCCGGATGCGCGGCCAGGCTTGACACGCGTTCGATGCCGGCGTCGCCGCGCGTGGCCAGCGCATAGCCGTTGGAAAAGCCCAGCGGCACCGCCACGCCCAGGCCCAGCGGGCGCAGCGCCACGCGCATCTGCTCCAGCGTGGTGGGCTCGGGATTCTTGAGGATCTCGAGGTCGATCGTGCCCAGGTATTCCGGATACACGTCGATGGCGCCGGAACGCAGCGCGCTGAGCACGATCGCGGTGTTGCCCAGGCCCTGGCGGTGCTCGGCGGGTCCGCTGCGCGCCGCGGCCTGGGTCAGGATCTCGCCGAGGATATAGGATTCGGTGAAGCGCTTGGAACCGACGCGCAAGGTCTGGTCGGCGCTGGCGAGGGCGGGAAACAGGAAGCTGGCGCAGGCGAGCAGCAGGAGGACGAACCTCGGCATGGGACTCCATCGGATCGGTGGGCGGATGAGATGGAGGATAACCGATGCGCCGCACACTTGGGTCCCTGCCTCCGCAGGGACGACGGGATCAGGGTAACGCGATCCGGGGCGCGCGCAGCACGCCGGCGTTGACCACGGCCCGGCACGGATTCGCGCCCATCGCATACGCCAGCTCGGCCGGACGGGCGATGTCCCACAGCGCCAGGTCGGCGCGCTTGCCCGCTTCCAGGGTGCCGATATCGGCGCGGCCGAGGGCGCGCGCGGCGTTGACGGTGCAGCCGCGCAGCGCTTCCAGTGGCGTCAGGCGCCACAGCGTGCAGGCCATGTTCAGCGCCAGCAGCAGCGAGCTCATGGGGGAGGTGCCGGGATTGCAGTCGGTGGCCACGGCCAGCGGCACGCCCGCCGCGCGCAGGGCGTCCAGCGGCGGCATGCGCGTCTCGCGCAGGAAGTAGTAGGCGCCGGGCAGCAGCACGGCCACCGTGCCGGCGCGCGCCATCGCCGCCACGCCCTCTTCCGACAGCCATTCGAGGTGGTCGGCCGACAGCCCTTTGTAGCGGGCCACCAGCGCCGCCCCGCCCTGGTCGGACAGCTGCTCGGCATGCAGCTTGACCGGCAGTCCGAGGCCGCGCGCGGCCTCGAACACGCGCGCGGTCTGCGCGGGCGTGAAGCCGATGCGCTCGCAAAAGGCGTCGACCGCGTCCACCAGGCCTTCGCCGGCCAGCGCCGGCAGCATGTGCGCGCAGACTGCGTCGATGTAGTCGTCGGCGCGGCCGGCATGCTCGGGCGGCAGCGCGTGGGCGCCGAGGAAGGTGGTGCTGACGTTCACCGGCAGCAGTTCGCCCACGCGGCGCGCCACGCGCAGCATCCTCGCCTCCGATTCCAGGTCGAGGCCATAGCCCGACTTGATTTCCAGCGTGGTCACGCCCTCGGCCAGCAGGGCCGCGATGCGCGGCGCGCTCTGGCGCAGCAGCTCGTCGGCGCTGGCCGCGCGGGTGGCGCGCACCGTCGACATGATGCCGCCGCCGGCGCGCGCGATGTCTTCGTAGCTGGCGCCGTTCAGGCGCGCTTCCCATTCGCCGCTGCGGTTCCCCGCATGGACGATGTGGGTATGGCAGTCGATGAGGCCCGGCGTGATCCACATGCCGCCGCAATCGTGCACGCGCGCCGCCGCCGGCGCATCGGCGCGCGCACCGGCCCAGGCGATGCACCCGCCGCGCACCGCCACTGCGCCATCCTCGACGATGCCATAGCCATCGTCGCCGCCGGCCATGGTGGCCAGCCGCGCATTCACGAACAGCAGCTCGGCCGCCTCACTCATAGTCGCCGTCGCCGGCGGCAAGGTCGTCCTCGTCGTCGTAGTAATGGATGTCGGCGATGAAGATGGTGCCCTGGCCGGCCTGCAGCGTCCAGGTGGTGTCTGGATCGAGCAGCACGGCGTCGTAGCGCACCAGGTTGATGCGCTGTTCCTCGCTGCACAGTTCCAGGCCCTCTCCTTCGGCCAGGAACAGCACGGTGACGTCGGCGCGCGCGACGAAGGTGGAGTCGCCATCCAGCACGCGCCGCCCGAAGCGGTGCCAGCAGCGGTCCAGGCGCGTCATCACGTTGAAATCGGTGCTGGGACCGCGGCTCAGCTTGGCCTGCACCTGCGATTCGCCGTCGAAGGCGGCCACCGGCTCGGCCTTCGAGAGCATGGTCGGTTCGCCGTCGATGTCGAGCGTCATGCCGTGCCCGTCCACCAGCACCAGGGTGCGTTCGACCCCGGGAAAACTCGAGAACGGTCCGTCCGCGGCGATGGTCGCCAGGCTCACGCGCCAGTCGAAGCCGTCGAAGCCGCCATCCGGCGGAAACACGGCGATCTCGGTGGTGCTGCCGCCGCCGTTTTTCCACGACACCGGCGCCAGGCCTGCAAACGGAATCAGCATCGTCATCTCTCACCCCTCCTGGTAATGTCGATCGGCTGCGACAAGGATAACCCGATCAGGCCGAGCGCAGTTCACGAACCGCCGTGACGTAGCGCCGGGCGATCGCCTCCTGCGCATGGTGGCGCCCGCCGCGCACCGCCCAATGGCCGCCGGCAAGCACGTCGCGCACCAGGTTGTCGTTGCCGCAGAACAGGAAACGTCCACATACTTCGTCGGGCTCGGCGCCGTCCAGGTTCGGGTGCGCCTCGTCCAGCACCAGCAGGTCGGCGCGGCAGCCGGCCGCGAGCTGTCCGACGCGCCGTCCGGCCGCCTGCGCCCCGCCGCGCAGCGCCTGGCGCCACAGGAAGGCGGCGACGTCGCGCTCGCCGTCCCCGGTGGCGACGTTGCGGCGCTGCTGCGCCAGGCGCTGGCCGTATTCGAGCCAGCGCAGTTCCTCGACCGGGCTCTGCGACACATGGCTGTCGCTGCCGATGCCGAAGCGCCCGCCGGCCTCGATGTACTTTTCCAGCGGAAACAAACCATCGCCGAGGTTGGCTTCGGTGCTCGGGCACAGCCCCGCCACCGCACCGCTGCCGGCCAGCAGGCCGATCTCGTGCGGCGCCAGATGGGTCGCATGCACCAGGCACCAGCGCGCGTCGATGTCGACCTGCTCCATCAGGTATTCGACCGGACGGCGGCCGGTGGCGTCCAGGCACTGCGCCACTTCGGCCTGCTGTTCGGCGATGTGGATGTGCAGCGGCCGTCCCGCCGGCAGCGCCTTCGCCAGTTCGCGCACCTGGGCGATGGAGGCCGCGCGCAGCGAATGCGGCGCCGCCCCAAGCTCGCACTGCGGCCCGCGCCAGGGCGCCAGGTCCTCGACGATGCGCAGCACGGCATCCGGGTCGCTGCGAAAGCGCCGCTGTTCCGGCTTCAGGGGCGCGTCGCCGAAGCCGGCGTGAAAGTACAGCACCGGCAGCAGGGTCAGGCCGATGCCGGCGTCCCGCGCGGCGCCGGCGATGCGCAGCGCGGTTTCGGCCGGCCGTGCATAGGCGGCGCCATCGGGGGCGCGGTGCAGGTAGTGGAATTCGCACACCGAGGTATAGCCGTGGCGCAGGCATTCGGCATACAACTGGGCGGCGATGGCCTCGATCTGCTCCGGCGTGATGCGGCCGGCGAAGCGGTACATCAGTTCGCGCCAGGTCCAGAAGCTGTCCGGGCCGTCGCCGGCGCGCTCGGTCAGGCCGCCGAGGGCGCGCTGGAAGGCGTGCGAATGCAGGTTGACCATGCCCGGGACGACGTAGCCGGCCTGCTCCACCCCGGCCGGCGCCGCGACATCGGGCGTGACCGCGGCCAGCTCGCCCTGCGCATCCCATTCCAGCAGCACCTCGCGGCGCCAGCCTCCGGGCAGCAGCGCGTGGCGCGCGAACAGGGCGCCCTTCATGCGCGCACCCACTCCAGCGCGGTGCCGAACAGCTTGCGCAGCAGCGGCTGCACCGCGCCGGCGCGCTCGGGCCGGTAAGCGAAGGGCGCGGCCTCGTCCATGTACAGGCACTGGCACATCTCGAGCTGGATCGCATGCACGCCTCCCGCCGGGTTGCCGTAGTGGCGGGTGATGTGGCCGCCCTTGAAGCGGCCGTTGAACACGAAGGAATAGCGGTCCTGGGAATTGGCGGCCTGGATCATCGCGCCTTCCAGCTGCAGCGAGCAGGACTTGCCGTCGGCGGTGCCGAAGTTCAGGTCGGGCAGGCGGCCTTCGAAGAAGCGCGGCACCCGCGACGCGATCGAATGCGCGTCCCACAGCAGCACGCGGCCGTGCAGGGCCAGCAGGCGATCCAGTTCGGCGCGCAACTGCGCGTGATAGGGCTGCCAGTAGCGCTGCAGGCGCCGCGCGACTTCGGCCGCATCGGGCTCCATGCCTTCGCGGTACAGGCGCTCGCGCCCGAAGGTGTCGAGCGGGCACAGGCCGGTGGTGTCCTGGCCCGGATACAGGTTGCTGTCTTCCGGCGGGCGGTTCAGGTCGATCAGGTAGCGCGACCAGCGCGCCGCCAGCGTCGATGCGCCCATTTCCCCGGCAAAGGCGTACAGCTGCGCCAGGTGCCAGTCGGTATCGGCCTTCGCCGCGGCGCACGGCGCCAGCTGCGCCGCGACCTCGTCGGGGATGTCGGTGCCGACGTGCGGCATCGATACCAGCAGCGGGACCGTGCCCGCCTTGAAACTGTAATCCATCGCTAGCCCTCTCTGGGTGATCGGTCAGGGATGCAGGCTGTCGAACAAATCCTTGCAGGCGGCGGACAGCTCGCCTTCCATCACCATCGCGCGCGCCGCCTCGATGTCGGGCGCGAAGAAGCGGTCGGCGTCGAAGGCCGGCACGCGCCGGCGCAGGCGCGCATGCACGTGCTCCAGGTGTGCGGAGCTGGTGAGCGGACGGTGGAACTCGATGCCCTGGGCCGCGGCCAGCAGTTCGATGCCGACGATGACACCGGTATTCTGCGCCATCTGGCCGAGCCGGCGCGCCGCGAAGGTCGCCATGCTGACGTGGTCTTCCTGGTTGGCGGAGGTCGGCAGGCTGTCGACGCTGGCCGGATGCGCCAGCGATTTGTTTTCGGACGCCAGCGCGGCGGCGGTGACGTGGGCGATCATGAAGCCCGAATTCACGCCCGGCTCGCGCACCAGGAAAGGCGGCAGGCCGGACAGGGTGGCGTCGATCAGCAGCGCGATGCGGCGTTCGGCCAGCGCGCCGATCTCGGCGATCGCCAGCGCCAGCGTGTCGGCGGCGAAGGCCACCGGCTCGGCGTGGAAGTTACCGCCCGAGACCACCTCGGTGCGCGCCTGGCCGTCGTCGCCGAGGAAGATCAGCGGATTGTCGGTGACGGCGTTCGATTCGATCAGCAAGGTGCGGCCGGCCTGCGAGATCAGGTCCATCACCGCGCCCATCACCTGCGGCTGGCAGCGCAGGCTGTAGGGGTCCTGCACGCGCTCGTCGCCCACCAGGTGCGAGGCGCGGATCGCGCTGCCCGCCACCAGTTCGCGGTAGATCTTCGCCGCGGCGATCTGGCCCGGCTGGCCGCGCACCGCATGCACGCGCGCATCGAAGGGCGCATCGCTGCCGCGCGCGGCGTCGAGCGACAGCGCGCCCGAGACCATCGCCGCTTCCAGCAGGCGCTCGGCCAGGAACAGGCCGTGCAGGGCCAGCGCGGTGGACACCTGGGTGCCGTTGATCAGGGCCAGCCCTTCCTTGGCCGCCAGCACCACCGGCGCGATGCCGGCCGCGCGCAGCGCCGCGCCGGCTTCCATCAGTTCGCCGTGCATGCGCACCTGGCCCACGCCCAGCATCGCCAGCGTCATGTGCGCCAGCGGCGCCAGGTCGCCGGAAGCGCCGACCGAGCCTTGCGCGGGAATGGCCGGCATGATGCCGGCGTTGTACAGGGCGACCAGGGTGTCGACGATCAGCGGACGCACGCCCGAATAACCGCGCGCCAGGCTGCCGATCTTGGTCAGCAGGACCAGGCGCACCACCGGGTCCGGCAGCAGTTCGCCGGTGCCGACGGCGTGCGACAGGATCAGGTTCTGCTGCAGCTGTTCGAGCTGCTCGGGCGGGATGTGGCGCTTGGCCAGCAGGCCGAAGCCGGTATTGATGCCGTAGGCCGGATCGCCCTTGGCGACGATGGCCCGGACCGCGGCGGCCGATGCCTCGATGGCGGCGCGCGCATGCGGCGCCAGCGCCAGCGTGGCGGGTGCAAGCCAGGCGGCGCGCAGGTCGGCCAGGGTCAGGGCGCCCGGGTCCAGGGTCAGGGAATGATGGTTCATGGTGTGCATGGCGTTACGTGTATTACTTGATCATGGGGAGGGTCAGGCCGAAGCGCTTGGCGGTCTCGATCGCCAGCTCGTAGCCGGCGTCGGCGTGGCGCATCACGCCCGAGGCGCAGTCGTTGACCAGCACGCGCGCCAGGCGTTTATCCGCCGCAGCGCTGCCGTCGGCGACGATGACCACGCCGGCATGCTGCGAGTATCCCATGCCGACGCCGCCGCCGTGGTGCAGCGACACCCAGGTGGCGCCGCCGGCGGTGTTCAGCATGGCGTTCAGCAGCGGCCAGTCGGACACCGCGTCGCTGCCGTCGCGCATGGCCTCGGTTTCGCGATTGGGGCTGGCGACCGAGCCGGTGTCGAGGTGGTCGCGGCCGATCACCACCGGCGCCTTCAGTTCGCCCGTGCGCACCATCTCGTTGAAGGCCAGGCCGGCCAGGTGGCGCTCGCCCAGTCCCAGCCAGCAGATGCGCGCCGGCAGGCCCTGGAAGGCGATGCGTTCGCGCGCCATGTCGAGCCAGCGGTGCACGCGCGCGTGCTGCGGGAACAGCTCCTTTATCCGGGCGTCGGTTTTATGGATGTCCTCGGGGTCGCCCGACAGCGCCACCCAGCGGAACGGCCCGCGGCCCTCGCAGAACTGCGGCCGGATATAGGCCGGAACGAAGCCGGGGAAATCGAAGGCGTCGGCCACGCCCTGGTCGAGCGCCACCTGGCGGATGTTGTTGCCGTAGTCGACGGCGTGCGCCCCCATCGCCTTGAACTCGAGGATGGCGCGCACATGGGCGGCGCAGGATTCGGCCGCCGCCTTTTGCAGTTCGGCGTGGCGCGAAGCATCCTGCTGGGCGTCCTGCCACTGCTGCACGCTCCAGCCGCGCGGCAGGTAGCCGTGGATCAGGTCGTGGGCCGAGGTCTGGTCGGTGACCAGGTCGGGCACCAGGCCGCCCTCCTTCGCGCGCCGCACCAGTTCCGGCAGCACCTCGGCGGCGTTGCCGAGCAGGCCGATCGACACCGCTTCCCGGCTCTCCTTGTACTGGCGGATCATGGCCAGCGCTTCGTCGATGTCGCGCGCCTGCCTGTCGAGGTAGCGCGTGCGCAGGCGGAAGTCGATGCTGCTCTGCTGGCACTCGACGGTGAGCGAGACCGCGCCGGCGAAGCTGGCGGCCAGCGGCTGGGCGCCGCCCATGCCGCCCAGGCCCGCCGTCAGGATCCAGCGGCCGGCCATGTCGCCGCCGAAGTGCTGGCGCCCGGCTTCGGCGAAGGTCTCGTAGGTGCCCTGCACGATGCCCTGGGTGCCGATATAGATCCAGCTGCCGGCGGTCATCTGGCCGTACATGAACAGGCCCTTGCGATCGAGCTCGTTGAAGTGTTCCCAGTTGCCCCACTTGGGCACCAGGTTGGAATTCGCCAGCAGCACGCGCGGCGCGTCCGGGTGGGTCTGGAACACGCCGACCGGCTTGCCCGACTGGATGAGCAGGGTCTGGTCGTCCTCGAGCTCGCGCAGCGAGGCCAGGATCTGGTCGTACGAGGCCCAGTCGCGCGCGGCGCGGCCGATGCCGCCATAGACCACGAGACGCTGCGGATTCTCGGCGACTTCCGCATCCAGGTTATTTTGCAGCATGCGGTAGGCCGCCTCGGTCAGCCAGCTCTTGCAGGAGAGCTGGCTGCCGCGCGGGGCGGTGATGACGCGGGTGGGATCGAAGCGCGGATCGTTCATGGCGGACTCCTCGAGATGGACGCGCGGGGCCTGGCGCAGCCCCGGTTGCCGATCAGTCTAGGTTGTCTATACAAGCTCGTCAATCCGTTTTTCGCGCTCGTTTCCGCCGGGTTTACTTCTTTTTATAGACCTGGCGGCCGGCGACCCAGGTTTCCAGCACGCCGGTCTTGTAGATATCGTAGGGCGACATCTTGAAGAGGTCGCGGTCGATCACGATGAAGTCGGCGTACTTGCCGGTTTCGAGCGAGCCCTGGTTTTTTTCCTGGTGGCCGGCCCAGGCCGCGTCCAGGGTGAAGCAGCGGAAGGCTTCCTTGAGCGACATCTCCTGTTCCGGATACCAGCCGGCGATCGGCTGGCCGCCGGCATCCTGGCGCGTGACCGCGGCGTGGATGCCGAAGAAGGGATTCGGCGCCTCGACCGGGAAGTCGGAACCGCAGGCGATGCGCGAGCCCTGGGCCAGGAAGCTGCGCCAGGCATAGGCGCCCTTGATGCGTTCGGCGCCGACGCGCTGCTCGGCCATGTTCTTGTCCGAGGTCGCGTGGGTCGGCTGCATCGAGGGAATGATGCCGATGGCCTTGAAGCGCGGGATGTCGTCCAGGGTCACGATCTGGGCGTGCTCGATGCGGTGGCGCAGCGCCTCGCCGCGGGTGGCCGGGATCTCCTTGGCGAAGGTGTCGAGGATCTGGCGATTGCCGGCGTCGCCGATGGCGTGCACATTGACCTGGTAGCCCTTCTTCATGGCCTTGGCGATCATCGTGTCGATCTGCTCGTTGGTGTTGAACAGCAGGCCGTGCGAGTGCGGATCGTCGCTGTAGGGCGCCAGCAGCGCCGCGCCGCGGCTGCCCAGGGCGCCGTCGGAATACAGCTTCACGGCGCGCAGCGCGTACATGTCGCCGCCATAGGTGTCGAGCGGACCGTTCTTCGCGAGCTGGTCGAAGTCGGGGCCGGTGCCGCCGATCATCGCGTAGATGCGCGCGGTGAGCTTGCCGTGGTCGGCGTAGTCGCGGTACAGCTTGTCCTGGGCCACGCCGATGCCGGCGTCGTGGGCGCTGGTGAGGCCGACGCTGGCCATCTTCTGCAGCGCCTTGTCGAGCATGACGCGGCCATCCTGCTCGGTCGGCTGCGGCAGCACCTTCTTCATCAGGTCCTGGGCCGCATCGACCAGCACCCCGGTCGCCACGCCGTTCGCATCGCGCACGATCTTGCCGCCGACCGGATCGGGCGTCTTGTCGGTGACCCCGGCCAGCGCCAGCGCGCGGCTGTTGGCCCAGCCGGCGTGGCCGTCGACGCGCTCGAGCCAGACCGGACGATCGGCGGCGACGCCATCGAGTTCCTTCGCGGTCGGGAAGCGGCCCAGCTTCCAGTTCTCCTGGTTCCAGCCGCGCCCGCGTAGCCAGGCCTGGTTCTTGTTGGCGCTTGCATAGTCGCCGATCGCCTTGAGCGCCTGCGCCAGCGAGGTGGTGGCGGACAGGTCGAGCTGGGACAGCATCTCGCCCAGGCCGAACACGTGGCCGTGCGCATCGATCAGCCCCGGCAGCACGGTGCGCCCCCGCATATCGACATGGCGCGCCTTCGGCGCCTTGCCCGCCACCTCCTGCGCGCTGCCGACCGCAATGATCCTGCCCTTGTCGTCGAAGGCCAGCGAAGCGAACTGGACAATATCCCCCTTCGCGTTCAGCGTATAGCCATTGGCATTGTCGATCACCGTATCGGCCATCGCCACCGACAACGCCCCGCAGGACGCAAGAACGAACAAGGAACATTGCAGTGAAAGCTGACGCAAGCGCATCGGAGTCTCCGTTGAGTAAAAGGCAAACGGCGAGTGTAGCGAAATTTGTGGTTTGGTCAACGCCCCAACTTCGGGGTCAGAGCACAATTTCGCCAAAATTCGGGGTCAGAGCACTTTTTGCGGAAACAGCCTTTCCTCAATTGAGATGCATCCAATGCTTGAAAGCTGAGAATCGCTATGGTCTTGGTTTTCGTCGACGAAGAAACGATGCCATGGCACGCCGCCCACGTTTGGTCCTTCCCGCGGTACCGCTTCACATCATCCAGCGCGGGAATAACCGTAGTTGCTGCTTCGAGAGCGAAGCGGATTACCTCGTGTACCTGTCGCTGCTGCAGCAATATGCGACGAGGGCGACATGCCAGATCCACGCCTATGTACTGATGACCAATCATGTGCACTTGCTGCTGTCGTCAGGCCGTCCTGACGGACCGAGCGAACTGATGCGCAGACTGGGCCAGCACTATGTGCAGTACTTCAACCGGCGGCATCAGCGCACCGGGACATTGTGGGAAGGCCGATTTCGTTCCTGCCTGGTGGACCATGAGCGCTACCTATTGATCTGTCAGCGCTACATCGAGCTGAATCCGGTACGGGCGAAAATGGTGCAGGATCCGGCGTCCTATCCGTGGTCAAGCTATCGGGCGAATGGCTTGGGCGAGGAAAACCTCCTGGTTTCGCCACACCTGGTGTACATGGGCCTCGGCGCCCACGATGCGGAGCGCCGGGCAGGCTATCGCCACTTGTTTGCCGAAGCCATATCGGAGCATCTTTTGACGCAGATTCGGCATGCCGGGAACAGCAACTCGCCTTTGGGCTCCGAGTCGTTCGCCGAACACGTCCGGGCACGCCTGGGGCATGGGCCACTGGCCAGTCGTCGCGGCAGGCCAAAAGTAGCCCAGCGACACTTGCCATAAAAAGTGCTCTGACCCCGAATTTGGGCAGAATTGTGCTCTGACCCCGAATTTAGTCGTGCTGTTCGCGTTCGCGGTCCAGCAGCTTGCGCTTGCGCTCCACGCCCCACCGATACCCCGACAAGGCGCCGTCATTGCGTACCACGCGGTGGCAGGGGATGGCGATGGCGGCCGGGTTGGCGGCGCAGGCGCTGGCGACGGCGCGGGCGCCTTGGGGCATGCCCAGGCGTGCGGCCAGTTCGGCGTAGCTGACGGTCTGGCCGGCCGGCACCTGGCGCAGGGCGTCCCAGACGCGCTGCTGGAACGCAGTGCCGCGTACGTCCAGCGGCAAGGAGAGTCCGATGCGCGGCGCGTCGACGAAGGCCACGACGTCAAGCAGGGTGCGCTCGAAGCCCGGCTCCGCTTCCTGCAGCTCGGCCTGGGGGAAGCGCGCGCGCAGGTCGTGCAGCAGGAGCGCGGCATCGTCGCCCAGCAGGATCGCGCAGATGCCCCTGGGCGTGGTGGCGACCAGCAGCGCGCCGAGCGAGCAGCGGGCCAGCGCGAAGCGGATGGTTTCGCCCTCGCCGCCCTTGCGATAGCGTCCCGGCACCATCCCGAGGCGCTCCCCGGCGGCGACGTAGAAGCGCGCGCTGGACTGGTAGCCGGCCGCGTACAGCGCCTCGGTCACCGGCGCGCCCTGCCCCAGCGCCTGGCGCACGCGTTCGGCGCGGCGCGCGTCGGCGTAGGCCTTGGGGGTGATGCCGGTATGGGCCTTGAACACGCGGTGGAAGTGGAAGCGGCTCATGCCGCTGGCCTGGGCCAGGGTGTCCAGGTCCGGCGTCTCCTCGGCGCCCTCGATGAGGCGGCAGGCGCGCGCCACCGCCTCGGCCTGGCGCTGTTCGAGCGGCGCCTGGTCCGGCTTGCAGCGCAGGCAGGGACGAAAGCCGGCCGCCTCGGCGGCGCCGGGGCTGGCGTGGAAGGCGACGTTGGCGCGCAGCGCGCCGCGCGAGGCGCACGAAGGGCGGCAGTAGACGCCGGTGCTGCGCACCGAATACCAGAAGCTGCCGTCGGCGGCCCGCTCGCGGCGCTGGACCGCGGCCCAGCGGGCGTCGTCGGTAGTGTAGTCGGGCTGGTTCATGGCGTTTCCTTGCATCGAAGGGGAGAAAGTGAACACATCGTAGCCAGCTTGCGCCCCGGCGTCATCCCGGCGCTTGCTTTCGAATCGGGGCTGACTGACAATCCCTGCCATACGGGCATCGCGGCACGCCCCGAGGCACACCGACATCACCTTTTGGAGAGCAGGTTGGAACAGCACAGCGCCCAGGACAGCACCCCCATTTTCCAGCGCATCAAGGACTACCTGGTCGGCGAGATCGCCTCGGGCCGCTGGAAGGAAGGCGACCTGGTGCCGTCCGAGCAGGCGCTGGTGCGCCAGTTCGGCGTCTCGCGCATGACCGTCAACCGCGCCGTGCGCGAGCTCACCGCGGAACAGGTGCTCACGCGCCGCCAGGGGTCCGGCACCTTCGTCGCGCCGCAGAAGTACCAGGCGACGCTGGTCGAGATCCGCAATATCGCCGACGAGGTGCGCGCCCGCGGCCATGTGCACGCCAGCCGTCCGCTGCTGCTCGAACGCTGTGTGGCCGGAGAAGCGCTGGCGCGCCAGTTCGCGCTGGAACCCGGCGCGTCCCTGTTCCATTCGCTGATCGTGCATGCCGAGAACGGCGAGCCGATCCAGGTCGAGGAGCGCTGGGTCGATCCGGCCTGCGCGCCGGCCTACCTGGAACAGGACTTCACCCGCACCACCCCCAACGAGCACCTGATGGCCGCCGCCCCGCTGCAGGGCGCCACCTACAGCATCGAGGCGCTGCCGGCTCCGCGCGACGTCGCCGAGATGCTCGGCGTCGGCGTCGGCGCCTCCTGCCTGGTGCTCAAGCGCCTGACCATGTCCCGGGGCCGGGTGGCCTCGGTGGTGACGATGTGGCATCCGGGCCACCTGTACAAGTTTACGGGCCGCGTCGGCCAGGACTGACATGACAGTTGAACCACGGCGCAAAATAAATCCGATAGGACCAATCCATGCGCTGCCGGTTTCCATGATAATGGTGGCGCTCCAGGTCATTTGCAGCCGGCTGCGCTTTTATACAAAGCTCACGAACACGCCGCGAAGAAATCGGTTATTATTCCGATGAATCCCCGCCTGGTATCCTCTTGCAGCTCTTCCACTATTGAATATTGGACACAGTGCCTCCACCATTGTGTTACGAGCCAGTCTGACAAGTACAGGATCGGCGAACCCGCCGGAACAGGATCGGCAATAGGAATATCGAGAGATCCGTGTGGGTTTTTCGAAATTCAGATACCCTTTCAGGCGTTAATTGACCTACCTCACATTGAGGAAAAAATGAGCGAAAACATCAAACACATCAGCGATGCATCTTTCGAAACCGACGTACTGAAGTCCGACCTGCCGGTGCTGGTCGACTTCTGGGCCGAGTGGTGCGGCCCTTGCAAGATGATCGCCCCGATCCTGGAAGAAGTGGCCAAGGAATACAACGGCAAGCTGCAGATCGCCAAGATGGACGTCGACGCGAACCAGGCGGTGCCTGCGCAGTTCGGCATTCGCGGCATCCCGACCCTGATCCTGTTCAAGAACGGTCAGGTCGCAGCCCAAAAAGTCGGCGCCCTGGCAAAAGGCCAGCTGACTGCTTTCATCGATAGCAACATCTGATACACTAGTCCTAGGTGGCGGCAGCGCGCCCGCACTGCCGCCTGTTCCGGAACGGAATGGCGATCGGCCCGATCCCATCCATTTGATCAACCCACGCAGTTCCCTCCCCTACCTTTACATTCCCGTCACGGGACACCCGACACATGCACTTATCTGAACTGAAGGCAATGCACGTCTCCGCCCTTCTGGAGATGGCGATCAGCCTGGATATCGACAACGCAGCCCGCCTGCGCAAACAAGAACTGATGTTCGCGATCCTGAAAAAGCGCGCGAAACAAGGCGAGCAGATTTTCGGCGACGGCGCGCTCGAGGTCCTGCCGGACGGATTCGGTTTCCTGCGCTCGCCCGACGCGAGCTACATGGCCTCGACGGACGACATCTACATCTCGCCGTCCCAGATCCGCCGCTTCAACCTGCATACGGGTGACTCGATCGAAGGCGAAGTACGCACGCCGAAGGACGGCGAACGCTACTTCGCACTGGTAAAGGTGGACAAGGTGAACGGCGAATCGCCGGAAGCCTCGAAGCACCGCATCCTGTTCGAGAACCTGACCCCGCTGCACCCGAACGAGCCGCTGCGCCTCGAGCGCGACATGAACGGCGCGGAAAACATCACCGGCCGCATCGTCGACCTGATTTCGCCGATCGGCAAGGGCCAGCGCGGCCTGCTGGTGGCCTCGCCGAAGTCCGGCAAGTCGGTCATGCTGCAGCACATCGCCCACGCGATCACCTCGAACCACCCCGACGTCACCCTGATCGTCCTGCTGATCGACGAACGTCCCGAGGAAGTGACCGAGATGCAGCGTTCGGTGCGCGGCGAAGTGGTCGCCTCGACCTTCGACGAACCGGCCACCCGCCACGTGCAGGTCGCCGAGATGGTGCTGGAAAAAGCCAAGCGCCTGGTCGAAATGAAGAAGGACGTGGTCATCCTGCTGGACTCGATCACCCGCCTGGCGCGCGCCTACAACACCGTGATCCCGGCATCGGGCAAGGTGCTGACCGGCGGTGTCGACGCCAACGCGCTGCAGCGTCCGAAGCGTTTCTTCGGTGCCGCCCGCAACGTCGAGGAAGGCGGTTCGCTGACCATCGTCGCGACCGCGCTGATCGAGACCGGTTCGCGCATGGACGACGTGATCTACGAGGAATTCAAGGGCACCGGCAACATGGAAGTGCACCTCGAGCGCCGCCTGGCCGAGAAGCGCGTCTACCCGTCGATCAACCTGAACAAGTCGGGTACCCGTCGCGAAGAACTGCTGATCAAGCCGGACCAGCTCCAGAAGATCTGGATCCTGCGCAAGCTGCTGTACTCGATGGACGAGATCGAGGCGATGGAGTTCATCCTCGACAAGATGCGCGCGACCAAGAACAACATCGAGTTCTTCGACCTGATGCGTCGCGGCGGCTGATCTTAGCCTTGGCATCGAAGGAAAAGGGCGAGTCGTACTCGCCCTTTTCTTTTTATGCGCGACGATTCATGCAGCGCAAGCCCTGGCGGCGCGGAGACCGGAAAATCGGTCCGGGTCCACCAGCGAGAACACGATGGCCACCGACGATGTGCACGCCGGCTGCGCCCCGGCGGTTGCCTCACGGGCCGGGCTGGCTTATAATCGCCGGTTCCGTATCCACCCCTGGCAAGTGATCGGCAATCGGGTCAAGAAGCAGGACGACCGACGAAGTGCCGTTTGGCTACCAACTCAACCAAGGCAATTACTATGAAGACCGATATCCATCCGGAATACCGCGACGTCGTGTTCCACGACCTGTCCTGCGATTTCAAGTTCATCACCCGTTCGACCATCAACACCCGCGAAACCATCGATTTCGAAGGTAAGCAATACCCGCTGGTCAAGATCGAAGTCTCGGCTGAATCGCACCCGTTCTTCACGGGCAAGCACAAGATCGTCGACACCGCTGGTCGCGTCGAGAAGTTCCGTCAGAAATTCGGCGCGGTCGGTTCGAAGACCTCCGTCGCCAACGGCTAAGCCTCCGGCGAGGACCGTCAAGGAAGCCTGCGGGCTTCCTTTTTTTTTGCCGCCCTGGCGATCGGGATGGGCAAACTGTTGCTTGCCGCGACGGTTTCGCCTTGTCCCTTTATACTACGCGACTCATTCTTGCCTCATTAACCACTGGATCAGTTATCGATGAAACCAGTCCGCCTTGCCGCCGCCGCCACCCTCGCCCTGCCCCGCTGGGCCTTGTACGGGCTCGGCCTGCTTTACATCCTGCCGGGCCTGATCGGGCGCGATCCATGGAAGGATGACGCCGCCAGCTTCGGCATCATGTGGACGATGGCGCACGGCGGGCTGCAGGACTGGCTGATGCCGCACGTGGCCGGCCTGCCCGCGCCCGACGAAGGCCCGCTGGCGTTCTGGCTGGGCGCCCTGTGCATCAAGTTGTTCGGCTGGCTGGTGGGCGACGTGATGGGCGCGCGCATGTCCACCATCGCCCTGTTCGTAATCGGCACCGTGTCGCTGTGGCACACCGCCTTCCACCTGGGACGGCGCGCCGAAGCCCAGCCGCTGCGCCTGGCCTTCGGCGGCCAGCCGGAACCGGACGACTACGGCCGCACCCTGGCCGACACCGCCGTCCTGATCTACCTCGGCTGCCTGGGCCTGCTGCTGCACAGCCACGAGACCCTGGCCGTCACCCTGCAGGGCGCGCTGTTGTCCTGGTTCCTGTTCCGCTCGGTGCGCCTGATCGAGGACATGAGCACCCGTAACGCCCTGCTGGTGGGCCTGGCGCTCGGGCTGCTGGCGCTGACGCGCGGCTTCGCCCCGCCGCTGGTGCTGCTGGCGGCGCTCTACCTGTGTACCCGCTTCCTCAAGATGCCGTCGGCGCCGACCCTGCGCCACCTCGGCCAGGCCGCCTGCGTCGGCGTGCTGGTGCCCATGGTGTGGGTGCTGCCCTCGAGCGTCGTCGCGCCCTACGGCGGTTCGCCGGTCAGCGAGTGGCTGGCCTGGAACGCGAGCCAGCTCAGCATACCGGGCTGGCTGTCGCTGAAGACCTTCTTCCGCGTCGGCGTCTGGTATTTCTGGCCGGCCTGGCCGTTCGCCGCCTGGGCCGCCTGGGCCTGGCGCCGCCAGCGCGGCCTGCTGCACATCATCCTGCCGACCTGCTTCGTCGGCACGCTGACGCTGCTGATCCTGTGCGATCCGGTGCCGGAGAACGGCGACCTGCTCAAGCTGCTGCCGCCGATGGCGCTGATGGCCGCCTTCGGCCTGCCGACCATGAAGCGCGGCGCGATCAACGCAATCGACTGGTTCTCGGTGATGGTGCTGACCCTGCTGGGCGGCCTGGTGTGGCTGTTCTGGATCGCCAAGCTGACCGGCTGGCCGGCCCAGCTGGCCAAGAACGCCCTCAAGCTGGTGCCCGGCTTCAACCCGGAATTCGGCATCCTCTCCTTCACCGTCGCGGCCAGCGCCACCATCGGCTGGATCGTGCTGGTGCACTGGCGCCTGTCGCGCCAGCCCGCGGTGCTGTGGCGCGCGGTGGTGCTGTCCTCGGGCGGCCTGATCCTGCTGTGGGTGCTGTTGATGACGCTGTTCCTGCCGGACCTGAACTACGCGCGCAGCTACGCCAGCGTGGCCCAGCAGATCGCCACGCGCCTGCCGGCCGACGCCGACTGCATCGACACCAACGTCGGTCCGGCCCAGCGCGCCTCCTTCGCGTATTTCGGCCACCTGCCCTTCGCCCCGGTCGACAGCACCGGCTGCAGCTACCTGCTGCTGCAGGACAGCATCAAGAACCCGACCCAGAACACGCCGATGCAGAACGGCGCCCTGGTGCGCGGCGGCGCCGCCAGGCCGTTCCGCCCGCGTGACTGGACCCTGATGTGGGAAGGCCGCCGCCCGTCCGACCGCGACGAGCGCTTCCGCCTGTATCGCCGCGCGCGCTGAGCGCCGGTGCCATGAAATAAAAAGCCACCTTGTCCGGTGGCTTTTTTCATGCGTCGCGCCCAGGCTCAGGCCTTGCGCAACCGCGAGCGCAGCGGCGCCGGGGTCCGGTGGCGCAGCGCCGTGACGCCAAGCAGGCCCAGGCCGGCCAGCAGCATGCCCCAGGTCTGCGGCTCCGGCACCGGGGAAATGGTGAAGTCGGCGCCGAAAGCGCCGCCGCCCGCCCCCACCACCAGGCCATCGACGCGCAGCGCGTAGTAGCCGCCCTGCAGGCCGAAACCTTCGATCGACCAGGCATCGACCGGATGCTGGCCGAAACCGGTGTTGTTGATGCCCGAGATCGCGTTGCCCAGCACCTGGTTGGTGGCCGGATCGTAGCGGTACAGGCTCAGCGAGGTGATCAGCAGATCCTTGGTCAGCGGCGTGTCGAGGTAGGACGAGGTCAGCGAACCGGCCGCATCGAAGGGCTGGCCGGACACGTTGAAGGTGAAGATATCGGTGAAGGCGCTGCCGGCGGTAGAGGCGGCAAAGCTGTCGCCGAAATTGGCATTGAAGCCGCCCACGCCGTCCGCAACCGTCAGCAACGGCACGGTACGGTCGATGGCCTGCGCACTGGCGCCCTGCGCGACGAAGGCTGCGCCCGCCACCAGGGAACTCAAAACGAAAGATTTCAGTTTCATGATTAATCCCTTGAGATAAGTTAACGGGACTCGCTATTCAGAGAATCGGCCTTTCATATCGTCACCGATCCTTCGTTACAGCTTAAGTTCGACCAATACTAGTAACCGTTAGATTGCGCACAAAACTCATCCATTTTTTGCTCATCAGTGAGGATTTTTTATCCGGAAATTTCCTATCCAAAAAGAGTTCATTTCGGCAAAAGCAGAATTGAGAAAAATCAAATCTTCATAAACCTGCCACCGCAAAATGGCAGATACGGCCCGGTCGGGGCTGTCGATCCTCAAAGGAGGCCAGCAATGAAAAGCGTGAGGTTTTCCGATATCGAGCGCATTCGGAATGGAAGGCAATATCCGCCTGCCACCTATTCCCCACGCGTGCTTGCGCTTGCCCTGACGCTGACACTGGCCCTGCCCTTGATGGTGCTGATACTACACCTTGCCACGCCGGCCACGCCGCTGGCCTACATCGTGTTGCCGGTCCTGGCCGGCGGCCTGCTGCCGCTGGCGCGCGTGCTGCCCGGCCGACTGGAAGTAAGCACCCGCTTCGAAGCCTGCCACCTGGTCGGCGCGCTGGACGAGGAAATGAACAAGCTCGGCTATGTGCCGGCCGAGCGCGGCCCGGGCACGGTCCGCTACCGCCAGCGCAACGGCGCCGCGCGCTGGCCGCGGCGCTACGCCCGCGACATCGCCGTGATCGTCTACGAACACGCGCTCGAACTCACCGGCCCGATGCCGGCCCTGCGCACGCTGCGCCGGCGCATGGAAGGCGCAAGCGCCTAGCGTGTCGGCCCGCACACGAAACCTCCCCGCTTCACTGGTCAGTTTGGCATGAGCTATGCTAAGATGCGCGCCTGCGCTTGCGCCTCTGTGGCGGAATTGGTAGACGCACTTGACTCAAAATCAAGCGCCGAAAGGCGTGCCGGTTCGATTCCGGCCGGAGGCACCATTCGCAAGCATGCATTTCTTAAAAATCAAGGACTTACGATTCTTTTGGGACCTGCGGTGTGATACAAACCGCTCACCGGGTGTGATACACTCGGGCTTCCTTCAGAATCCAATGCTCCTTCCCGTCAGTCCCATCGTGTCAGTCCGAACCCGCTACCTCCAGCAGCGCGGCGCCGTCTTCCAGTTCGTCATGCGCGTCCCTACAGACCTCGTCGAGAGGCTCGGGCAGAGGTTCATCCGCATGTCATTGAAGACCTCCGACCCCCAGGAGGCAATCAGGCGCGCGGAGCCGCTTGCAAAGCAGTACCTCGCCCAGTTCACGTCCCTCCAGGCCGACCAGACCCTGGTGCCTGCATACGCCTCCAAGACCCCGACAGAAGTCGCCGCGCAGTACGGCAACGTCGAATACTTCATTCGCCACGTTGTCGATCCCAGGACGCTCAAACATCCCCGTGGGGACAATGCCGTCCCGGAAGAAATCCTTAACCCCTTCGAACTGCAGGTCCTCGACGTCCTTAACGAGGGTAAGGGACCGCTCCGCCTCTCTGGGGCGATAAAGCTGTACTGGAAAACCCACAAGAAAGCGGGCGATCCTGACTTTGTTGCTGGTGTCCAGCGCGACTGGACAAAGCTGATCAAGCATGTCGGCGACATCCCCCTGGAGAAGCTTTCACGTGAAAACGCCCGCACCTTTGTCGACCACCTTGCATCGGAAGGCAACAAGACGACAACGATCAGGCGGTGCATCAACCACATCAAGGCAGTCCTCAGCGCAGCGATCAGGGAGGCCGAACTGACCAAGGTGAACCCCTTCTCTGCCCTGAGGATCGCCAACGAGGGACAGGATGCGACCGCAGCGGCTGTTCCCGAGCGTTCGACCTTGGAAGACATCGCCAGAGCACTCAAAGACGACACCACACCGGTCGGTATCCTCACCATGATTTTGATGGACACAGGCACTCGGATCGGCGAGTTCTCCGGCATGAAGGTGTCGGACGTGTTCCTTGACGCTCCCGTGCCATTTGTCAGAGTCAAGGCCAACGAGTGGCGCACCCTGAAGACTGGATCGAGCAAGCGCGAGTTCCCGTTGGTCGGCCTGTCCTTGGATGCCATGAAGCATGCCCTGGCCCTGCCACGAACAAACGATGCGCTGTTCCCCAGCTATGGCCGGAAACGTGGTCAAGACAGCGCCTCTGCTGCGGTCAACAAGCGCCTTCAAAAGTGGGACATCACCAGCAAGAGTTTCCGGCACTCCTTGAAGGACCGTCTACGGGAAGTTGGTTGTCCGAAGGATGTCCGTGACGCCATTCAGGGGCACGAGAACGGCGAAATCGCGGAGACCTATGGCCTGGGCCACACCCTGCAGACAATGAAGGACTGGCTGGAGAAGGCCAAGGTCACCGTGTAGATGATGGCAGCATGGCCTCAGCCATGGAGACACCGCTGACCATGTACACCTGGCGGTCGTATGCGCTCTACAAGCGGCTGTCTCGGTGACTGAGCACTCACCCTCAGCGGTTTTGTCCCGTGCCTTCTACGGCACTCTGGAGACGTCCCAGGGGTGGGCTGACGCTGGGCTGTAATGGCTCGGCAGCTGTGACTGTGGGGGGATTACCCCACGATAGCTCGGCGAACGGACCTGCATCGTTCGCTAGCAACAATAAAGTCTGCCACAGCCTGGACGGCGCGTAGGGTGCGCGACAGTCCGCTTTCGACCCAGAGCGTGATGTTCCCACCATCCGGCGTGTATTTCGTAGCGTTGTTAAGCAGGTTGGCGACCACTTGGACTAGGCGATTCCGGTCGCCGATGAT
>Ga0265798_10001396_pt1 | contig 37701 bp, 22 predicted proteins | sample P3T30metagenome_FD_192430 | JGI IMG/M metagenome (GOLD analysis project Ga0265798, IMG submission 192430) | Plant litter microbial communities from East Loma Ridge, Irvine, California - P3 T30 | ecosystem: Environmental > Terrestrial > Plant litter > Unclassified | place: USA: California...
GACTGGGTGCCGTCCGCCGAAGCCGCCGCCGCAGCGCGCGGCGTCAACGACGATTTCGTAAAAATGTGCGCCCAAGCGCCGGACAAGCTGAGGGCCTTCGCCACCCTTCCCCTCAGCGCGCCGGTCGCGCAGATCGTCGAAGAAATCCAGCGTATCGCGGAGTTCAAAGAGATGCGCGGCGTGATCATGGGCACGTCGGGGATAGGCAAAGGCTTGGATGACCCGGAGCTCGATCCCGTCTGGGCGGCGCTGGAGAGCGGCAAGAAGACCGTCTTTCTGCACCCGCACTACGGCCTGCCGAATGATGTCTATGGCCCGCGCGCAAACGACTACGGCCACGTCCTGCCGCTTGCGCTCGGATTTCCACTCGAGACGACAATCGCTGTCACGCGCATGATACTCTCGGGAGTCTTCGACCGCTACCCCAGCCTGTCAGTCCTTCTCGCCCACTCGGGCGGCACTTTGCCCTTCCTCGCCGGCCGCATTGAGAGCTGTATCGTGCACGACGGGCACATGCAGAGTGATCCGGACATCAAGAAGAGGCGTGGCATTTGGGATATTCTCAAGACGAACGTCTACCTCGATGCGGTCGCTTACGGAGAGGGCGCATTGAAAGCGGCAGCTGAGGCCAGCGGCGCGGACAGGATCATGTTTGGTACTGATCATCCGTTCTTCCCGCCTTTGGAAGCGGACGCGGTGGAGTGGCTGAGTACGAGGAGGAACCAGGAGCTGGTGCCGAAGGTCTTCAAGGATGCGGATGTCGCTGCTGTGATGGGTGGGAATGCGCTGAAGTATTTGTAGGTTGCGGTGACCTCTTGGGAATATGTTAGCAAAAGTTGGCTTGTCATTGGATTGGCGCTCGGTCGTGGGAGCAAGTTTTTTGGCATTCGTGGCATTCGTGGCAGCAGACTCTCAGTAGCAGCAAGTAGAGGCATCCTCAGGAAAGGCCGCCGATGAAAGTGAAAGCGGGTTGAAAGCGCAGCTGTCGAGTCCAGCACCAAGTTTTCAGTGCCATAGAAGTCCAGTCATGGGCGACTAAGCGCCCACAAGTCCCGCCAACTTCTCCCCATCCAGAATCTCACCCTCAATCAACCTGCCAACCTCCTTCGTCACGCCGTCAACTTTCTCATACTTGACGAGAGCCGGAACATTGTTCACATTCCAGGTAGTCCTGAAGACGTTCTTCTGATCTCTCCATCTGCAAAGCGTGATTAGCAGGAATTCGTAGAACACCCATGCGACTGGGAGGGCAAAGTACTCTGGCCTTTGGCCCACTTCAACAAAAGCTGCCTGCGGTTTCTTGGCTCCGGTAAAAGTGCTTTCGAGCGTTGGGAGGGCGGCTACGACATCAGGACACCAGGGCTTCTTGGTTTGGGGATCTTTGGAGGCGAGGAAGGCGATGAAGAAGGCGTTGGTTGAGGCTGGGATCGCGAGGTCTGCGGCCGTCTTGGGCAGGGTGAAGGGTTGGAGGATGGGCATGCTCTTTTTTTTTTTTCCGAGTCTGACGGGTTGAGAGGTAAACGTCTGAGTATGCAGCGCTCCGTTGCAATGTCGAGGGTATAAATGTATGAAATGTTTGGTTTGTGGAAAGAAGGATTGAAGCTGACACAGTTTAGCATGGACTCGATTCGTTTCACTTACATGCCTCCACGGCTCTGATTGGCTGCGGGATGTCCGGCGCTAAGGGATGTCCAGTGAATTCACGATGGTGACAAAAAAGACCATAGGACTCGAGATGCACGTAACTTCACCAATATCGGACGGATTTAACTTTCGATTGGAGCATCTTGAGATTGACACGAGAGGCTGCAGACTTGTCTCTTCAGCTCAATCTTAATTTGCGATGACTTCTGCTCACTCTTGACAGCCCGGGTTAGGGTTTGGGAGCCACGGCTTCATTACATGTACAGCACTGTTCAGTCATCGAAGTTTTTGCAGAGTGAAACTTGTTTCTACGCAGGCACAAGAAGCAGGACTCGAATTGGATCATTGACTCGAGCCATTTAATCCAAAGAACTGGGCATCCTCCCTGAACACCACTAGGTTGGAGTCTGTAGAGCCATTTTTATGGCGCCCAGATCGCTTTCCAATGCTGCATATAGGACAAGGCCCACAAGAATATGTCGACTTTCAAGGCACAGTCCTTCAACAGCACATCCAAACCATGACCTCGGACGCAGTCCATCTATCGCTAATGACCATGACACCCCACGCGCACGACTATTCACCACTGATCGCACCTGGCTCAAGAAAATACATCCCTGTATCGACCCTGGTCACTACAAGTCTGTCCTGGCACCGAGCCCTGATCGTCGTCTCTCAGCTATGTTTCTCGAGTCTTTTCTGTTCATTCTTCGGGTGGTCCTGGCTAGGTATAGCGCTGAACGCCTTCTCTGTGCTCGTTCTGCTCGGTGTCGCTTTTGGCTCTATATCTACGGATTTGAAGTCGCATGATCAGGGCTGCAGTCGGCGAACCCGTGCCTTGCTTTCTTTCCGGTAGTGGTGGCATCCAATGTGTCGCACGCAGAATGCAGAAGCCCTCTAGCGTCCCGTTCATTGATACCAATGGTGGAACCTTCCGTGTATGGCCCGGGCATGGTGATAGCAGAGTCGTACAGAAATGCATCCAGTCCATTAGCGTCCGGCCATAGCTACCAATGAAAGATTCCCACAACCTGCGTCCTCAGGCTTGTCGTACAGATGCATCCAGTCCATTAGCGTCCAGTCATAACTACCAATCGAAGCTTTCGTGTAATTTCTGATCCGTGTACGACCTGCGCAGGCGAGATCCGGTGAGTTGCCCGTGGTGGTACAGAGATGCAGCCATTCCGTTAGCGTCCGGTCACGATTGCCAATGGATTGTTCGTATGCTGAGAATGCATGCATGCACCCTCGCTACCATTCCGGTGATATGGTGTCACTGTGTCACGCAAAACTGCAGCCTGCCATCAGTGCCAGTGTATGGCTACCAGAGAGAGCTCCCATGGAAAGATGGGATGGAATATTAGTGAACTCATTTAGATGAGATATAGGGGTTTACCACGTAGACCTTGTGAGTTTTGAGGAACTGAGTACTATATGTGTACTTTGGTGCAAGGTTTTTTTGCGGCACACAGCGAGACGGAAGATCCAATGTTTCTGCACTGTACAATAGGGAGGACAAAGCTGTCTTGCTGTCTGATGGAAATGCAGAAACCCCAGCCTCGAACTTCGCGTGTGGGGAAGTCGCGGTGTGAACATCAAACACGCCGTCAACATCCCATCCACCATCACCGGCTTGACCGGGTCACGACGACGACGACGATTACGACAATTTGGGCTGGTGCAAGATAATAGAAAGAAATCTAGACGCGTTTCCATCCACTGGCCTTAATTCCCAAGGCTAAGGAATCTGGACTTATTGCCACGCAATATCGAGAAGTACTGGACTACACAGGACAACAGACATGTCCGCCCGCAGCAGGCCCCGCGCGAATCACAACCAAGATGCAGACGAAGAACGGCGGCTATGGAAAGAAATCAAAGACAAGGCACATGAAGTCGACGCCATGATCTCGCGCTCAAACGAAATCGGCCATGAAATCCTCAAATGGGAAACCCAACAAGCCGCGCTCCTGGAAGCCGGCAAACCCGTGGAAGCGGCCTCGGACAGAAAACTCGAAGAGCTCTACCGCGAAAACCTCAAGCTCTGCGAGGAAGTGCAGCACCTTATCGCAGGCGCGTCCAGCGACATGAACGTCCTAGACAGCATCAACATCCTGGCGGGTCTCCGCGAAGCCTCCAGCGCAGAGCAAGCTTTCGCCGCTTCCGCCGCACCGCTCGGCCAGCGAGATCGCACCGCCAGCAGTAAGCTGGCCCGCGAAAGGCCCAAGAAATCCGGCAGCAGAGGCTCCAACTCCGCCGCCGTGACCGAAGACGGCGGCGACGACTCCGCAGCTCCCTCCCCACGCATCACCCTGGGCCAAGCCAGCCGCCTGGGCGCAAAAGACAAGTCTTCACGCGCAGGCTCAATTCCCGCCACGCGGGAGACCAGCGTCAAGATCGAAGACGGGGTCGAAAGCGTCGCGAGCATGGACTCGGCTCCTAGCTTTAGCAAGGGAGAGTCTCTCCCACCCGGCGCCCGGTCTACGAACCGCGTCACCTTCAAAGCCGGCGAGACGGTCTTCTACCGCCACAAAGACAAACTGCTCGAAGGCGAGGGCATCCTGTGCCGCGTCACGGCCGTCATAGGCGAGGGGAAACAACGACGCTACGAAATACAAGACGTAGACACAGACATCACCGCCAACAACACCGCAGCCGCTTCGGGGGGGAAGGCTCCCGCCGTCGCCAACCCGAGCGGCAGCTCGAGTTCTTTCCGCGCTTCTATATCTTCGCTCATGCAGATTCCGGAGTCGAACGAGAGGCTACCGGATTTGCCAAAGGGGAAGCAGGTTTTTGCCCTCTACCCGGAGACTACGACTTTTTATAGGGGCGAGGTGAGTGCGAGTTGGAGAGCGAAGCATGATGGGGGGCATGTGAGGGTGCGGTTTGAGGGGGAGATGGAGAATATTGAGAGCCAGGTGGTGGAAAGGAGGTATGTGTTGCTGGACAGGTAGTGATAAGTAGGGTTAGGTACCTAGGGGGTAGGATTGGGATTTGGAGATGCTGGTGGGGTGGGATGGCTCTGAAGGTTGGGATGAAGTGCTGGTGATGTTCAAGATACCCGCTGGTCTCTTTGAATGACTTGCAAGAGGACCTCTCGCCGTGCCGCTATCGCTCTATGCACGCAGCTGCAATTGGATGGGGAGAGACGGTAGTACTATACCAGTGCATCTACGGGTTGAATTCAATGATGCCATTCTTGCGCTCACGAAACGATGATCCATCCTGAAATTCGGTCACTACTGACTCGAACCCTGACTGATCAAGCAGGCCATGTCCTACGATAGACGCACATGCCATGACCGTAGGGAATGTTGTCGTCCGGTAAGTAGATATCGTCGACGGCAATTGGCACGTGGTGATGGAAACGTGCGCGCCTTCTAATCTGTACCGAGAGCCTCGGTTCAGCCGATCGACCGGGATTAGATATTTACGGACGAGAGAATCGATAAGATGAACTGCCAGGCAGGGGCTCGTGCCAGCCCTTGCTCCGTCAATAGTGCTTATACCATTTTACTAATAACCACCATCAAAACCTCTCGCTCCTGACCTCACCTCCTCTCGTTCAGTCTCACCACAGAAACACCGCCAAAATGCCCACCGCCGCAACCCTCATCCCCCCACCCCCACCGCGGGACTCGCACTCCCCCATGGAAGCCGTCCTCGAACTCACCCACCTCTCCGACATCAACCCCAACCTATTCACCAACACCCGACCCCTCTGGCACCCCCCGGGAGCCCGCGGGATCTACGGCGGCGCCGTCATCGCGCAATGCCTCGCCGCCGCCCAACGCACCGTCCCGGAAAACTTCTACGTCCACTCGATGCACTGCTACTTTGTGCTGAACGGCAACGCCGAAATCCCCATCATCTACCACGTCGAGAATGTGCGCCAGGGCCGCAGTTTCGCCACGCGGACGGTGCAGGCGCGGCAGCGCGGGCAGCCCATCTTCACCACGACGCTGAGCTTCACGCGCGAGGGCAGTGGGGGCAAGGAGACGGTTTCGCACGCGCACAAGATCCCCAAGGGCGTCGAGGCGCCGGCTGAGGAGGAGGATGCTGTTGACAAGGGGGCCAACTCGCCCTTTTTGAGCCAGCGGGCGGGGATTGTGAACGAGGAGCACCCGCGGGCGGAGGTCAAGCGGACGCGGCAGTGGATTAAGGCGCGGGGAAGGATCTCGGAAGAGGGCGGGCATCAGGCGCATTTGAGCGCGCTGGCGTACATGAGCGACAGTTATTTCATCGGGACCGTGGCGCGGGTGCACAAGCTGTGGCGGTACAACACGAACGAGAAGGCGGAGGATGGCAAGCTGGGGTTGGAGAAGAGGGGGATCACGGTGGAGGTTATTGAGAAGTTGAAGGCGCTGGACGAGGACACGCTGAGGCGGATGGACGGCATGGACGAGGACGTTATTGATCAGTTGAAGAGTGTGGAGATCAAGGATGGGGAGATTGTTGGGTTCAAGAATGCGAGGCCCGAGATTGGGATGATGGTGAGCCTGGATCATACGATTTACTTTCATAATCCGAAGGCTTTCCGCGCGGATGAGTGGATGTTTACCGAGTGTGAGAGCCCTTGGGCGGGTGATGGACGCGGGCTGGTGTTGCAAAAGATGTACTCCAAGGATGGCACGTTGGTTGCAAGTTGTGTCCAGGAGGTGAGTTTGACTTGTCTGTTGATGGATTGGAAGTGTGCTGTGCTAACTTTTGTATAGGGTGTTGTCAGGCTGAGACAATCGAATTCGAAGCTGTGAAGAGCAGTTCGAATGCTACCAGCTCACGGATGAAACCAAGTCTTAAGAAGCAGACTACCATTTACCATATAAATGAGACCTCAGGGGACTAAGATCACGTCTTACTTGCGAGTCTCATAGACCGCGAACAGAAAGCGTCAAGCTTGATCAGAGAGAAGCAAGTACAGCCTGTTTTGGTTTGTCGGCTTGTCGTCGGATATGATTGACTGCATGGCCAGGGGTTGAATCTGGAAAAGACGCTTAGGGCGTGAAATGTTGACCATGTCATTAAATTAGGGCGTGCACGCAGATTATGGTGGCCGGTACCGGAGTGCTTTGTTGACTGCTGTTGTACTTGCGACTGAAATAGATTGAGCGAGGAAGAAGATATCCACACGGATAATGGACTGAATCGATGGATGATATTGTATCAATCAAATATACATCAATATTGCTTATCCGTCCACTAACACGTGCAAATGATTTTGACTTGGTTTCCCCCACTTGTCAACCCCGCGTTTCCAGCAGTGACGAAGGAAGCATCTCAAAATTTGTTGGCCGGTCTCGCGCCAGATTCCATTGCTTGCCGACGTGCTGGAGTCATAAGGTACTGACCACGAACTCACTCTCTCTCTTCTCACTTTTATACCTTGCTGTCATTAACACAACCCATATACCCCGTGTTATCTATTTCTCTTCGCAACATCTGTCTGACCATCCACCACAACTAACCCTTCTCTAATTGACCTGGCCAACGCGCCGATATCGCAATCATGCCCATGTAAGTCTGCGACTGACACCAATGTCTACAATACAACACTCACAATCACCAACAGGCTCGCCGATCCCTCCACAAAATACAAGGCTTTCAAGCCCATCAACCTCCCCGACCGCCAATGGCCCAACAAAACAATCCAGAAACCTCCCCGCTGGCTATCCACTGATCTCCGCGATGGCAACCAGTCTCTCGTCGACCCCATGGACGGCGACCAGAAGTGGGCTTACTTCAAGATGCTCACCAAGCTCGGCTACAAGGAAATTGAAGTCTCCTTCCCTGCGTCGGGAGACACCGACTTCAACTTCACACAGAAGCTCGTCAACACCCCGGGCATGGTCCCCGACGACGTCTGGCTACAAGTCCTGTCGCCTTGCCGCAAGGACTTGATCAAGAGGACGGTGGAGAGCTTGAAGGGCGCCAAGAAGGCGATTCTGCATCTTTACCTGGCCACGAGCCCTTGTTTCCAGAAAATCATCTTCGGCATGAACAACGAAGAGTCGAAAGCCATGGCTGTGGAGTGCACAAAATACGCAAGGTCAATCACAAAGGATGACCCCAATTCGGGGGTTGAAGAGTGGGCGTATGAATTCTCACCCGAGACTTTCTCGGACACCAGCCCCGAGTTTGCCCTGGAGGTTTGCGAGGCCGTCAAGGCGGCGTGGGAGCCGACTGAGGAGGTCCCTATCATTTTCAACCTGCCTGCCACTGTGGAGATGGCCACCCCGAACGTCTACGCCGACCAGATCGAGTACTTCTGCCGGAACATCAGCGAGAGGGAAAAGGTCTCGGTTTCTCTGCACCCGCACAACGACAGAGGATGCGCCGTTGCCGCGGCAGAGCTTGCACAGATGGCTGGCGCGGACCGAGTAGAAGGCACTCTCTTCGGCAACGGTGAGCGGACTGGAAATGTTGACCTCGTCACTCTCGGTCTGAACCTCTACACCCAGGGCGTCCACCCCAAGATCGACTTCAGTGATCTTAACAGCGTCATCGAAGTCGTGGAGAGGAGTAACAAGATCCCTGTGCACCCGCGTGCACCCTACGGCGGCCAGCTTGTCGTCTGCGCCTTCTCCGGCTCTCACCAGGATGCAATCAAGAAGGGCTTCAAGATTCGCGATGAGAACGGTGCCACAGATCTCGACAAGTGGGAGGTGCCTTACCTGCCGCTCGACCCGGCAGACATTGGCCGTACCTACGAGGCCATCATCCGCGTCAACAGCCAGTCTGGAAAGGGTGGCGTGGCCTGGATCATCAGCCGTACCCTGGACCTCGACCTGCCCCGCGGCCTGCAAGTCGCCTTCTCCAAGATCGTGCAGCGCGAGACCGACAAGCTCGGCCGCGAGCTGCAAGGCACCGAGATCAAGAACCTCTTCGTCGAAGAGTACCACCTCGAGCGCAACCCGCGCTTCCACCTCGTCGACTACGACATCACCGCCGACCGCTCCGTGTCCCCCGCCCCACCCGCAGCCGGCAAAACCGCCTCCTCGCGCGACCTGCGCAGACGCTTCAAGGGTGTCATCGAGATCGACGGCAAGGAGCACAGCATCGAGGGCGTCGGCAACGGCGCTCTGTCCTCGCTCGCCAACGCGATTAAGAACCTCGGCATCGAGCTGGACATTGCGGATTACAAGGAGCACGCCATCACCACCAAGGCGACCGGCGAGAAGGGCGGCAAGAACGTCAAGGCCGCCACCTATATCGAGTGCACGGCGTTCGGCTCCAAGCAGAAGGTCTGGGGCGTGGGCATCCACGAGGATGTGGTGCTGGCTTCGCTGCATGCGCTGCTTTCGGCTGCTTCGTCTGTAAGTTGTGTCCCGGGGAGAGAAGAAGAAATAGAGTCGTGAAGGTGCTTTCTTCGAGATGAAAGATTTGCTAACTTTTTGTCTTTCTTTTCTTGACAGTTCCTATCTTCTCGCCCCTCATCCCCAGCTTTCCGCCCCAAGTCCTCCGGTCTCAGCCCGCTGAGGCAAGAACTCCACGTCCCGTCTGCGGGCAATGGTAACGGCAGTGCGGGCCAGGGCCAGAGCTCCATTGTCGCGAATTTGGAGAGGCAGGTCGAGGGCCAGACTGAGGCTGCTGTCAATGGTGGTGCTCCTCCTTGAGATGTCAGCCTGAAGAGGTCTTGACGGATGTGTTTTTTATCAAAAGTTGGGGGACCAGGGCGGAGTGGCGTTGTGTGGTTTTTTTTCGATTGAGCTTGGAATGGAGTCACTTACTGAGACTACATACACACATGTAACGTTACTCGGTGGACGTTTCCTAACAAGCAAAAATAAAGAAAGGTGTCTCAAAGTAGGATAGAATTGTGCAGATTTTGCTGGGTTGCTGGGTGGAAAAGGCATGGATTGTGAATGTAATTATGTACTTCACTTCATTCCTTATGGGCCGCCGGCAGCAACATCACGGGAAGAGGGTGATTGCCTCCACCAGTTGGAGGGCGTTTGTTGGTTATGCGGATGAAATCGTTGACTGTTCCTCACGCGTGCAGGAGGCGTTTGCTCGTCATGCTATTGTGACTTCTTTGAAGTTATCCTAGGTCAGTGATTTACTCTTACCTCACTTCACTCTTCGCGGGCCGGCGGCGGAACATTACGGGAAGAGGATTGTTGGTATTCCACCAGTGAGAGAGCCGTTTGTTTCTTGGTCATGTAGATAGATAGAGATCCTTTGAACACGTGAGGTCTTTGACCTGGCGGAACATATAAGTAGGAAAGTCGCGGACGGCTTGGAGAGCTGAGGATACCCATCAACTTACCACTTTCTTCCTTGCACACCTTTTCCCTTACCAACATCTTTCCTTGACGACTCATACCAACCCGCGTACCCACCAACCGGTCTTCTTTACCTACCTGTACCTCGACTTGCATCTGCATCCTGCAATTGTTTCAGTGCCTTGCAGGTTTGCTTCGGTCACCCACCCAAACACCTTTCCTTTGTCTCCTCGGTCCATATATACCAAGGCAACTTCAGCAACATGGGTCCCAAACACCCCGTGGACGACGAGCAGTGTATGCACCAGCTCATCCTAGCCTACAAGACAAGCCACCAGACCACTAACACATCTCCAGCATCGTCATCGTCATCTGACTCCAAGCGCCAGAACATAGGCAAAGGAGCAACTCGTCGCCGTCGTTCTGCGGCAGTCGCTGTGCTCGACATCCATGTCGTCCCTGGTCCTTTGGTCAATTCGTACGGCAACCCGGCCGAAGGCATGCTCGGTACGTCAACCGAGACGCAACAGAATCAAGCCTTCCATCCAGCGCACCTATACTGACTTCCCTTGCTAGTAACCCGCAACACCCCACAAGCACACCTCGCTCAGTACGTGCGCCGCTGGCTGGCCAGATACCAGCTCGCACAACTCAGCCTGCTGCCTGAGGGGTCTCACTTCGCCCTGGTTTTCCCTGACGGCATGAGAAGTACGCTGCGTTTGATGTCACCGCCAGACATGGTCGCCGTGCAGGACCAGAGCGGTCGATGGTACCGTCGGCAGCGAGATCCTCACTTCGACGAGGCCCAGACTCACAGTCATGAGTTCTACCAGCTGTGGCTCGCGCAGAATCACTTGCCACCTTGGTTCTTGCGCGGTGTTCATACGGCGGTCCTGAGTGACACTGTCGAGGCGAGGAGGCTGGGGATCGAGGTGCCTGCTGCTGTGAGGGAAGTCAGGCAGAGTGTGCCGACGGAGAGGCAGCGAATTCAGCATCGCAGAATGCTCCGGGGTATTCACGTTGCTGGCGGCGGTATCGTCAACCCGACGCAGATCCCGGCTGGCGTGGGACACTGGGAGTGGCTGGACTCGACGGATCGCGACGTCGCTGAGGCCTCTGGATTCGGATCGTCCTTCGAAGACATCACGAACGCTCGCGCCGCGGGAGCCTTCTCGTTGAACGCCGATAGGCAAGACGTCCCCTCAGTGGTGTGGTACCCAGATCCTCGGTACTTCAATCCGCAAGACCAGCCAAGTGGGCCAGGCCACTGGGCTTTCTTGACGACCGGCAGGGACGGACACTCAGACCAGGGGTTTGCGCGTCTCAACCTGGGAGGCACGTCAGGAATGTCCAATGACCCGACCGCAAGTCAGATCTTCCGACTCAGGCAGCAGTACCGCGCACAGGGCCGCGAGGATCTCACGGCCGAGATGCGTATCGTCTGGATCCCTGGCGAGGACGGCTCCGATTCCGAAGGCGATGATCCTGTCCTGCAGCCATTGTCGCCGGACGAGGAAGACAGTCTCTTCGTTCCTCCCGACGGTCCTGGTGCCGAGCAAGTGGAGGCACCTCAGCGACCTCAGCACGGCGTCCTCGGCCCAGGAATCCTGCCCTCGGACTTCGACCCAACCAACGGCAACCCCGGCGGCAAAACCGACCAGACCGCCCGCCTCTGCAAGCCACGATACTACACCTTCCGTATCGCTGGCAGAGTCATCACCCTGGACCGTGCAGTTCCTCAAGTCGGCAAAGTCGAAGAGCACAAGACATATGTGTTCACGGAGGAAGGCTGGCGGCAGCACACCGGGCACGTCGAGCTCGACTGGACGAGCCAGAAGGTCTTGTCAGCCCTGACACGCTGGCGCGAACAGGCGGCCAGACGCAATGGCTGGCCTCAGATCCGGCCTGCGCCGAGAGTGGTCTACGCCGATGACGAAAAGGCGTGGATCAAGGAGCAGGTGCATCGAGATCTGGATGCCGGCCGCCCCTACGATATCCCGGCGACGAACCTGGGGTTCCAGAAGTTGTTCGGGATTCGGCGCAAGAGGACGGAAGTCGCAATTGGGTCTATCATGCTCCGGATCAAGAAGGAGTGGGAAAAGGCTGAACCGGCTTCTGCGCTGATGAGTGGGCTGCTGGACGAGGAGGATGAGGAGGACGACCAGTACGGCGAGGGTGAAGAGGCTAGTGAGGGCGAAGGAGGCGAGGAGCACGATGGCGAGGAGGCTGTTGAGGGCGAGGAGGACACGGAGATGTACGACGAGACGGCTGCGTTGGCGACGGAGATGGAGGCGCTGAAGAGGGAGAATGCGGCCGAGGACGAGGCGTTGGCGAACCTGGAGGAGGAGAGGAGCAGACTGGAGCAGAAACGAAAGGAGGCCGAGCAGCAGGATGGTGGCGAGCATTCGAATTTCGAAGACGACATCGAATGAGACACTGCTGTCGTGGCCTGAGTGATCAGCACGTAAGCAAGCGAGCAAGGAGGATTATCTGCAGTACGAGGAGGAGTTGGACGGTGCTAAACCGTCCAATGCGCATACCGACGCGCAACCACCCTTGCCAGAGCTTGCGCCATCCGGCAGCGATGGGGATGCCCTATCTCCTCCACCGAGAACTCATGAGAAGGCGCCACAGTTTCGCTCTATACTTGTCGGCAAACGACCTTGGTCAGAGCCTACACCGGCTGTATCCTCGCTATTGGAATCTTCGGGAGATCTAGACGAGTGGCGGAATCTCGCGGTGGCCTCTGACTTAGTCCCGTCTTCGTATACCGTCTTCTTCGTTGCTGTGAATCGAATTCGTCACAAAACATGTTGAAGAGAAGCGTGTTGTGATTCCCGTGGAGTATTTGACGACTCATGCATATAGGCCCGATGATTTCGCAGTGATTTCATGACAACGGCCAGTTGATCCTTCTTTTGGTGCATCGGATGTGTGTTGGCGTGATGCATGGCCTGAGTGGATGTTAGAGGCCGATGTGGAGTTATTGTCGTGGGCTAGGTCGCGGCTTCCCGTGGAGTAGTGCCTGTATACTACAAGTGCTTGTTGAGAAGTTTCTCAATCGCTGAAATCAGGATTGTGGGAGGTGTGGTGTGTTTACATCTCTCGTACTTGGCCGTTCATGCTCGCAAGACCGGTAGCTTCACAAGAGTACGGTGGTAATGAAGGTTCGACCCAGTCTCTGTACATCGGACGCGTGCTGAATTGTTGGTATAATGTTGTCGACATGGATCCATATCATTGCTGTGAATAGACTTCTTTATGACCTGAATTTAAGAGAGGCGTAGAGTATTCCCATTCTGAGATGCTTGATCGTTCAGCAGTGCAAGGCTTGTAATTACACAGTAGTGTCGTCGCAGTCGGCCGTTGGTTTCGTCATATGTATGTCGGGTATGTGTTGTGTTGATTCGTGATTTCCTCTTGGAGATTTAATGTGAAGGCAATGTGGAGTTGCTCAAGTGGGTCTCGTCGTGAGTGCGAAGGCCAAGCCTTGGATCCAGTAATTCGTCCATTCGGTCGGTGGTATACGCGCTGGTCGAAGTCGGTTGGAATGATCGTAGGCACATCGGAAAGAAGAAAGGTAGGTACTCTAAGACTCTATCAGTGTATAATTACAAGTTTACGCTCAAAGAAATTCATCAGCTTGAAGTGTTGTTTGACGTTGCATTTGAACTCTCTATCCGTGCTTGCCTGTCGCGATCGTATACCATGAACCTCACTACGTCATCTGAGCTGAGCGTGCGTGAACTGAAACGTCTTGAACTTCCAAACTATTGTATCGTGCTTTCAAAATATTTCATTTGAACACCTCGAGCTAGCCGCAATATGGCAGGTTACGGGCACTCGAAGCATGCGCAAGAAAAAGGCAGCAGCAGGTACCTCCATCCCGCAGCCACAGCGTAAACACCAGCCCATGCAAACCCATTGATTCCATTTTAACGGTTGCTCTTGGCGACACGCTCAAGCTCGTCCTTCTTCTTGATGGCGTAGGAGTTGCTGGAGCCCTTGGCGGCGTTGATAAGCTCCTCAGCAAGGCACTCGGCGATGCTCTTGATGTTGCGGAAGGCGGCCTCGCGGGAACCGATGGTCAGGAGGGCGATGGCCTGGTTGACACGGCGGAGAGGGGAGACATCGACGGCCTGGCGACGGACGGTACCGGCGGAACCGATACGGGTGGAGTCCTCACGGGGACCGCAGTTGACGATGGCGTCGACGGCGATCTGGATCGGGTTCTGGTCGGTCATGATGTGGATCTGCGGATATTAGTGTAAGTATGCTGGTTGATTGTGCGCGGCGTGCGTTCCAAGGACGTACGATCTCAAAGGCGTGGGCGACAATGCGGACAGCCATGAGCTTCTTTCCGTTGTTGCGGCCGTTCATCATGAGGGAGTTGGTGAGACGCTCAATGATGGGGCACTGTGCCTTGCGGAAACGCTTCTGGGCGAAGCGACCGGCGGAGTGAGGCAGGTAGACGGGTTGACGGATCTGGATGTAGTCGCTGTGTGGTCACATCGTCAGCCTTTACGTTCTTGTATTGCTGTTCCCGTGCCCGCTTCCTCTGTCGTATCTCTCCCAAATCGCATTCCCAATCCCACAACCGATCACATCCACCTCTTTGTTCTGTCCATCGCGCTGGCGGGGTCGCACTCACGTCAAGGAGATATCCCTGATCTCGACATCCTCGTAGCTCCACTTGTTGAACAGCTTGGTGGCGCCAATCTCCTGGGAGACATCCTTGGGCAGCACCGGGTAGCCCTGGGGCGCCTCGACCTCGACTTCGCCGTCGGACATTTTCGCTGAGTCCTTCTGTGTAAGAGTCTTCCGCGGTATACGAAAGACAAGACTGAAGGGTGCTGGGTGTCGTCGCTGTTTGGTTAGTGTGCGCCTGGGAATTCCGACTTCGACGTTGCTTGCGCGCTGGCCGCTACGATGGAGTGTGGATTTCCGAATCGCACGTCTTGGCGCGCTAAAAATTCGAAATGCCTGAGGCCGGAATTTGACTTCGACAAGGGCTGGCAATCATTGACCATGCCGTAAATGAGCCTTCTTGCTGATACACAATAGCATTACGAAGCATCACGTGTCCGATGGTTATCATGAGCTTCGTACCTCAGTATATTTGTCCATTCATTAGCGTGGCATAACTCACATCTCGTTGACAGCATGTGTCATCGAGAGAATGCACGTTCTGCTACAACAAAGAGTACGGCGAAGACCACCAATAGCAAGACCCAAGGTAGAGACGTCACGCCAATACTACACATATCTAATATCCGCGACCTCATACCCTCTCCCCAACTCACACAAACTCGGTCAGCTCAGCACCAAACGCCCCAATCATTGCTACACTCAATCCACCTAACGCAAAAAGACACCATGTCACACCTGCTGCCTTCCATCCGGCCACTGAGAGCCCAAGAATGCCAACTCGCTCCCCTCCATGCTGCCCAGATTGGACCTGCGATCTTGCTCTCGACTGTGAGCGTGCTCGAGATAATATAGGTCTACCAGGCGAAGCACCGTGCCTAGGTCTTCCTGGACTACGGCTCTTGCTCAGTGCACGAGCGATAGCGTACCCATTCTCGTTGGCAGACTCGCTCTTCCGGTGCTTGGATGGTCGTCCACGCTTGCGGACATACGCTTCTGCCGTCGCAGTCGTTGGCGCTTCGTTGGGCCTGGCAAAGCGAGTGAGGTTTGTCACAGAAGCAAGCTGCTTCACCGCGGCGAGGAAGCCTTTCTTGTCCTGGTCCAGTCTGATGGTACGATTCAACTTCTCGAAAGCCACTTCACTCTCGTCTCGTAGCCAGGGAAGCAGAGTGCAGCGAAACATGGTCCTTGAATTTGCTTCCGCCAGCGCTGCCCATAGTGCGATGACAACAGCTGAGAGTACGACATCCCATGCCATGGCGTTCGCTCGACCTGTATCCGCTAGCATTACGAATGTTGAGCGAGCTGCGTATTTCAAATCTCCGAGGCCTTGGTCTGTTGCTTCTCGAGGTTTGAAATGCCAGAGATCATTCCACGTCTCGGAGTGGAGTTCAGAGCCTGCCTGCAGTAGTGTCTGTGTCGCAGCGTAGATCCAAATGACCATGAGTGGCAAAACCATCAATGTGAAAGTGACAGCTCGTGATCTTCTTGCAGCAGCTGCTGTGGAGTGATATCTTCCTAGCCGACGAGGATGGATCCACTACATTCTGTCAGCGTCGTGACTGAGACCGCCGGCGACGAAGATGCTTCTACAAGCGGTTGGAAAGCCCCAATGTTGGATTCAAGAATTACTCACCGTCATCGCAGTAAACGAAAGGTATACCACTAGTCCAGTGGCAAAGACTACAAGCGAAGTGCCCGCCCAGGCTGATGTTGAGGGCAAAAGGCCCCAAGCAGCTGTATGTAGCCAGAGCGGTACCAGCAGTGACGCTTGGTAAGGTGTCCAGCGATCGAGACGTTTGTCGCAAATAGGCGACATCAACATCAGTGCATACAGGAGGCATTGCGACCCTGACAGGCTGACATAGCCAGAAAGAAGGGTAAGCAAGATGGGCGTGGTCCATGGGAGAGCGCGCAAACGAGCTAAGGGCTGTTGTTAGCTGCATGTAGGCAAGACTCGCAAAATCACTCGATAAGGCTCACTCTCATAGCTCAGGAAGAAAAACCAAATCATGGCTCCCCAGTAATACTCGCTTGACCACCAGTAGTCTGCCGGGCTCCGGAACGGTGGCAGCCATTTCGCAAGAGTGTTCCCAGCATCGACCAAAAGCTCAAAGTCGAACGGAAGCTTGTCGTTCAGCCACTGAGAGAGTTTCGTCTGTTTCTTGACAGCGATGTACGTCCGGCCAAGAGAGCTAATTCACAGTCAGCCCACGCATTACCGAAGCCCAAACAACACAAGCTGGACCTACGCGCTCGGAACCTCCACCTGCTCGAAATCACGTTCGTCCCCATTCCCAGCTGCCCACCATTTCTTCCGTGCCTCTTCGTTCTTATGTTCAGCCTGAACGGAATCCCCTCCATTCCCATCTCCTCGCCGCCATCTCTCTCGCGACTCCGCATCATCATGCCAATCAAACCCACCAGCCAAAGTATCCGCGACCTCCGCCCTAGCCCCTGCATCGACGTACTTCAAACCCGTCACGACGATGAAGCAAGCAATTGCTAGTCGAAGGAATAGGACCACGAGTCGTCGCCTCTGGGCGCCTTGTCTTGTGCTCAGGGAGCGACGGGCGCGCTTGTATTGTGACAAGACGAGGGCGAGGGTGCAGCCGATTGTGAGGGGGGCGGCGGCGAGGATTAGGATGGCGAGGAGGCTGTGTATTTCGGTCTTGTGGAGGGGGGAGGAGAAGGGCGAGGGGATGGACATTTCGGGCTTGCCACCAGGTGGTAGGGTTTCTTCTTGTCGTTGATGTGCTTGACTTGGTCAACAGGCTGGTCGGCGCCTGGTCGGTTGAGGTAGTGTTGATCTTGACGCTCGGGTTCGGGTGCCTATGTGTTGTTCAGTTGTTGGAATGCGGCCTGTAGCCATCCCTTGCATGGTCGACTTCGAGATGCTTGGTGGAACCTTGATCATTGACCCGATGCAGCCCGGTATTCACAACTCTGTTCACGTTCGATACAGCTTTTCTGTATATTGTGTCTATATCTACAAGCGCAAGCCTTCATCTCTGCTTCTTATTCTGCTTCCCCTTCTTCGCCTTGCCCGTTGCAACTGCCTTCTCGGCAAGAGCAGCAGCCTCTTCCTCCTTTTTCTTCTCCTCCTCCGCAAACAATTTGAGCAGCGCAGGGGTGAAGTGCTGCATCTCCGCGATCTCGCCAATCTTGACTCGCATGTAGTCGAAGGCGACGCAGACCTTCATATCAGACTTCAACTTAAAGTTGACGGCCGTGGGGACTTTTTCGACTTTGTCCGGTAGGTTGTATTGTTGGCCTGAGGCGTTGTCTGCAGCTTGGGCGGGGAGGCTGGGGGCTTCGTCATCTTCAGCGCCTACTGGGCCTTCGAGCATCGAGTCAGATCCTTCTTCTTCGGCTGGATCAGAGGCGTTGTTCATGGGGACGTCTTGGGCTGCTACGATGTCCCTGATGTTGGGCTCATCGTCGGCGGCGTGCTCGAGGACTGGCAGCTTTTGGTATCTCTGACTGAAATGCGTCAGGACACAGGCTTTGGCGCCCATGGCTTGCGCCACACCAAGAGCTTCAGAAGTCGTGGAGTGATTCTTCGCCTCGGCGTCACCCTGGAGTTCGTCGTCGAAAGTCGCTTCGTGGATGCAGACAGTGGAACCTTTTCCGATTTTGGAGAACACCTCGCTAGGCCTACAGTCGCCAGAGTACGAGGCCTTGAAGCCTGTCGGCCACGTGATGGAGATCGCGCGAGCGCCGTGGCAGTGCTTCACTAGACACGCTTGTACGTCCTCCAGGCCGAGCAGGGAATGAGAAACTACCATCGACGAGATCTTATCTCTGCGGTCTTGGAAGTTCATCGCGTTCAATGTTGTTTGGGGAATAGACCAGCTCAAGTGCGAGACTTGACCGCGGTCGGGGAATGCAGGAGACACATTGAGCGGTGCAAGGCGAGAGTAGCCGTAGTCTTCCACCGCGGCGTACTCCAGCAGCCAGGAGGACATTGCCGGCTCAGATATCACCGCAAGTCGCTTTCCATTTTCGAACAAGTCTTGGACGGGAGCGGTGGGCAGCGGTGTTGATGCTGGCTGTGACTTGTGCACCCTCTCATACCACTCTTTGATAACACTGACAGTACCCAGATGGTGGTCGGCGTGCATGTGGCTGATGACGATAAGACGTAAGCCTCTGATAAGTTCGTCAAATTCTTCTGGCGTGAAAGCACGCTTGAGCTGGCCGAGGGTGTTCTCGCCGGCGTCGAAGAGCATGCTTCCCCAGCCGGGCACTCTCAGCAGTGTAGCAGAGACATTACGGTACTTGGACGGCAATGCGGACCCAGTACCAAGTGTTGTGATCTCCACGTCTTTCTCTACGACGGTACTGGCCCACTTTGCGATGGAGTCTTGGTCGTTGCTGATGGTTTCGTGCGCGCGTGCAGCTTCATCAAGGACCTCATTCGACATTTCCTTTCTGGTAAGTTCAATGTCCAAGGGCGCAACCGTTTCTTTTGTGTTCACCTCAACGCTTGGTTCGAGTTGCACGACCTGGCCTCTCACCGCGGCTTGGGCGTTTGAGACAAGAGGCGTCTTGGTATCGCTGTCCATACCGCTTTCCACACCATTGACATTGTCGTGAGTGGAAACTCTGTATCGCTTACCATCAATTTGTGCGAGACGGACAGTCGCCGCTGCCGCAGAGTCAAAGGCAATGTTGTTGGGGCAGTAGTCCGGCGATGAAACAACATGCTTCAGCGTGCTCATCGCGGCCATGAAATCGCGTAGCCTGGAGTCAAGGGCGACGCCAGGTCCACAAATCCAGACAACTGCGCCGACGCCTGACATGACCTTTGGCTCGTGCCATTCAGGGCGAGCGATCAGATTGTCAATGTATGTTGGGTCGGGTAGATCGATAACAGCGAGGCCGCCACCTTCTTTGCTTGGGCCTAAGACTTGATCCGCAGTGATTGTCTCGCCATCCTCGTTCAAAACGTCCTCCCCAGATGCGAGTTTGGCCCACGTGTGCCCCTTAGGAACTTTGAGGGCCATAGCGCTTTTTGGGTTGAACTTGCCCCGCTGCGTGTGGTTCCGGATGATGTAGCTTACGGCCTCCTTGGCAGGCTGTGTAGGTGGTAGACTCTCCACCAACGCGCCAGGCCAAGGCTTTCGCACAAGGACTTCCAGGTTCGCAGTTTGTTCGTCGATGTTTGCGCTGGGCGGAGGGCCTCTGTACTTCTCAATCTTGTTTGTATCGGCGTTGCGGATGAAGATTGTGGCAGGCATCTTCACGTCAGCTAGGCGAGTAGGGTATAGTGTGTCGAGCCTCCATGTAGAGTTGAACATCTCGCCCACCACGGCTTTGGCCGTGAGCTGGTCGCGCTCGTCCGATGTTAATCGATCTGCCATGACAGTCCTGCCTTCTTCCGGTGCCTCGCCTTCGTAGACCTCATCTAAGCTCCTCTTGCGTGGACTACCAGACTTTATCTCTTTCGGGCTTGCGGGTTTGGAGGTCGACGATGGAAGGATGGACATGGGCCATACTTTGATATTCTGATCGGCCCAGTGCGGCGCCCACTCGTCCTCGCCTTCGAACTTCATTCGGTCCGTTCCAATCTCATGGACATTGAGAGGCATACCTTTCCTGAAGACGAACCGACGCGCTGTGGCAAGCATGTGATTCAAGTTGGGCGGCGCGAAGATTGTAAGGCCGTTCCCACCGACTTCAGCTTTGGCAGCGTCCTCTAACTCCTTGAGCTTTGCGTAGTCTCCTGCTACGCCCAATGCCTTTGCCTTTTGTGCCGCTCTCCGCTTCGCTTCTTCAAGAGCCGATGCCTGGCTTGTGGAGGTGACATCGGCCAATGTCAGAATCATGCCAATCAGGCCACCAGTGTTCTTCCACTCGCTCCTGCCTGTTATGAAGCACTCGTTGACCTTGAGCAGCCTCGCTCCCATTTGTACGCATGATCTTTGTGTGCCCTCTGCTATGCTGCCAATAAGATATCTCTTGTTGTCAAAGTGTAGCATCAGGGTAGTGCCTGGCGTGTCCGCCGTGGGCGTAGTGAGGACCTGAACGAAGGAACGCATGATCGGCGCAAATCGTGTGTGGTCGGGACTGCGCTCGGCGCGGAAATGGGTTTGAAGGGGAGAGTTGAGTTGCCCGACGTGGCGGTTCTTGAACCAAACGTACGAACTGGCTGGCTCCGGTGGCAGCGATTCCTTGGGTCTGATTGAGAAGCTTTTTCCACGTTTGCGCCAACGATCTACCGTAGATCCGAGTTCATATCTTGAGATGGACGGGAGAATCTGCGCTGCAGGTGTTGCGGCTTCGCTTGGTGGCTTCGGTTTGTGGGTGTCGTGCGGCGTCCTTTTGTCGCTTGACTTGCTGGAAGTGTGGCCGAATGCAAGAGCTTGTAGTCGGGAGAGAAGGCTGTCCGAGTATGCACGAGCGGGAGCGCGAGAAGAATTACTTCGGGGAATAGAAAAGATTCGTAAAGTCGTGAAGCCGTCTGCGAGCCCGCGCGTCGGCGCCAACTTGAAAGCTATTTTGAACGATAGCGTGGTGGATGTACAGTGGTATGAAGCAATATGCAGATGCGACTTTCAAGCAATCATGTTAGATACAGTGCGGCGATGCTGGCGCGGACAATCCTGTCCGATCGTCCAAAGCGGTAGTTTGCTATATTCTTGGCGCCGTAAGCTCAGGCTCTAAGCGTCCCTCGGTCATGTCGGTGTTCCGGATGAAACAATTTCATATTCCAGAAGTTCGGAATAATCGCGAAAGGGCGAGTGATCATGGAAATCTTCAATTACGACAGCTTTATGCTAGGTAGCGATATGAACAGTATTTCTCTAGGTATGATGCATCACACAAAAAAGTAGCCACTCCGCCCTACTTCGCCTCTCTCTCCTCCCTAAATATAGGATATTCGTACGCAGTTCCCACCGGAAGAATACCAAAGTAGGTGAACGATGCAAAGGTCTCCGGCTCAAGCGTAACAAACGCCAAAGCAGCATTCTTCTGCCTTGAGCTGACTCTCCAGCTACCGGCCGGAAGCCACAAGTCTTCTTTGATGTACGGCTCTGTCGTGACAGTATTGCGTACGGTGCCTTCTGTGACTTCAGTGTCGAGCGTTGAAGATGTGATGTTGTACGCTTGCACAGTACCGCGGTATTCGTGCTTCAGCTCTTCGACTTCCACCCCCATGATGCGGAGACGATCGGCAACAGCGCCCCAGTTGCGTGGGATGAGATAGGCTTCGGGGCGCGGGCGGGTCATGTTGGCAAGAGAGGGGGTCGTTGTCTTGAACTCGATGGGGACTTCTACTACGCTGCCGTTGCGGACGTCAACCATGGTGAAGGTTCGGTTAGAGCTGGGCTGGATGTCGGTCAAGATGATCTCCTCGTCACTGTTGATGTAGTCCTCGGCTGCGGCGCTGAGGACTTCGATAACTTCCTCGGCGTTGTCTCGTGCAGTGGTCAAGATGGATTCTACCATCGTCAAGGATGCAGCTGTGCGACGTTGGAAGTGCTGGTCCGCGAGCCACTGGCCGCGCACTTCGGTCAGGATGCTGACCGTCTGGGTCAATCCGTAGCTGTTCGTGCCAGAGGCCGGCATGGTGGCCAATTCCTCGAAGAGGATCGGCGAGCCCTCGACATCGCTGGTATCCCCAAGGACGTATGGACCCCATCTCATGCCGCGAGACTCGAGCAGACTGCCCATGTTGGCAACGAAAGTACCTTCGCTGAGGTTGCGTATCATCGGATGAATGTTCAGGTTCTTGCCGCCGCCGATCATAGCATCTAGACCATGGCGGTAGCGTCCGCTATACAGATTGTGGGCTGCAAATTCATGCATGTCGATGGAAATGTGAGAATCGTAGGATGAGAATAACCGTTTGACGTCTTGGGAATGCTGCTTCACCAATTTTGTGTGCTCTCGGTTGGGGTCTATGTTGGAAGCGAATTCACTTCAAGTGTTGTTAGTCTCAAAGGCTCCCCACGATTGAAATCCAATTTGAGGTTACCTACCGTTGGAAGTAATGCACTCCATCAGGATTGTATCTAGGCATCACGAAGATGTCCATCTTTTCGAGAAGGCTCGCAGTCCAAGTAGTGTCAGTGTCCATCTTGCCCAAAAGTGCCATGGCACCCTGGTCAGCAGCGGGCTCATTGCCATGGATAGCAGCCTGAAGCCACACGCGAAGTTTGGTGGAGTTCGATGATTTGCTGTTCGGATCGCTCAGGAAAGCTGTGAAGATCGGCCGTCCTTGCTCAGACTTGAAGTCGGCAATCTGATAGTTGAACCAATTGTGTCGACTCGCAATGCCTCTCAGAAAATCGTCTGGCAAGTTGTTAATTGCTTTTCGTCTGCGATCACACTGCTGCCGGCTTACCGAGTACTGTCTCGTTGGTCGGCCCAGATGTCCCGTTGGCAAAAGTCCCGGTGGGGATCGTGTCTGGCCATAGGAAGGCCGGCGAATGGAGCTCCACATCGACGTCTTGATACGCTCGAGAGATTGCATCGTTGTCTTTGCTGATGGGCGAGTAGTTCCAACCTAGAGAAGACTCAGGAAGGGTCTCTCGTGCAATGTATGATTATGAGTGCACACCGTATGTTGGGGGTGGTCTCAACCCTGCGCTCTGAGTGTGTGCCAGGTACGGCAGACCTAACAAAGCAGCTTGTATGGCGCTAGACGTTTTCATGTTGTCGGTGGATAGCGTACTTGTAAATGGTTAAAAGTTGGGTTGTAGTGTGCTCGTTTCGATACAACTGGCAAGTCAACGAAAGTCAACACAGGTCAAGCAACTCCATGGCCTCCATTTATACCTCACGCCTACCTGCTTTCCAAACTACCGTACATGCCGGGCTACATGCATCGTCACAGCCAAGCCACTTGCTTCAGGACCGAACGCAACATTCCGAGAATTGCAGCTGTCGGAGGCCTACCTGTGGACATGAAGCTCAATCCAAAGCCCGGAGTTCAGCACTCTATACAAGCACAAGTACGCGCATGGGGTGTGTCGGACAATCTCGTCCGATGGAGAGTCGCACTGCCACCTCTGAGTAATGGAGCTGGTTTGGGCAGGCGACAAGGCCGAGCGGGGTCCGCCCAGAGATAGCAGGCTTGGAAGGTGAACGACATCGGCTTTGATTGAGCATGGCTGGAAGAAGTGGATGTCATGTCGACTGCAACAGCCCGATGTTCTTGAACAAAGAACATCGTTAGGTAAGATGTGGGAATGTTGTTGTTCAAGAAGAACAATGGATGTCCCTTGGTCTTTGTAGCTGGCGGGCGGTGCACAGTGGAAATCGCGGCGTCGGCGAAGCGGGGTTTGCTTGTCCGACTTCGCACTCCCTTGTCCGATCGACTTCACTTCCTTTTTCTCATGCTTCACACCTCTCAGCACTTTGGTGTCTGAGCCACGGGCGAAGGAGTCCACGGAACACAGGCCTCCAGCTCCCAGCGATGTTGCCGAGAAGACTGATGGCCTACACCAATGTTAGCGGTGGCAGGCCGGGCTGGCCTGCCGATGTCACCATACTAATGTGCTGTTCGTATACGCAGAGCACATCTGCAATGCAGCCACGAGTCTCTGAAACCCTCTGTGCTACTAGGTCCCGACTAGCACTGCTAAACGCATTAAGTGTTAACCCTTTGCGCCGCGTCAGATTTTACTCGACGGCTATTGATAGACGACAGGCGGCATCGAGGGGAGAACGATATTGCGCAAAGGATGTGCGCACATCTCTCATGACTGCGCAGGGAAGGGAGACACCACTCGAAGTGCAATGCTGTGACAGCGGTTTCGACGAGAACCTGTCTCTCCTCAAGGTCAAGGTTCGATCGTGTGTGGTGGGCGTCGTCGAGGCTCAGTGGGAAGAGGTAAGAGAAAAAGAACAAGAAAGGGCTCAAATATATTGCAGCAGGTGGTGTGGTGGTGAAAGCAAACCGCAGGAAGAAAACGCGGTAATGGGATTGGTTTGCGCGTGCGCGCGCTAGTGGTTTGCCACCACGCAGTCACTGACCTGGCAAGGTAGCTTAGACACTCTGTGACTGAAGGAGATGACATAATCTGGTCGCATGCGGGTGCTTCGTACGATGAAGTGAAGGCAGACAGACAGACTGCGACGTCACCTCCTGTCGCCCCACTAGCGCGCGACAATGGCCTCGAGGACCTCGAACCGCCTCTCGAACTTTTGCAACAACCCATCCTTTTGCACATGCTCAACACAATGTCTTCGACCTCCTCGGCGCCCGAGTTGCTCCCTCGCAACATGCCTGGCGATAGCAGCCACATCAGCGAGGCCATGCCCGCAACATCGTCCGCAACATCGTCCTCCGTGCCGGATTCGCTCCCTGGCCACATGTCTAACAGCATCAGCTCCGCCGGCCGCAAGACAGTCTCCACAGCAAAATCGTCCTCGGAAGGGCGCTCAGCAGTTCTCGCCATGGGCGAAGGTACGATACCCACTTGCTGACTTCCATCACTCGACCTCGAATTGACATTCCCTCCAGAGCAGCATGTCCAACCCCTCGAGACGACTAAGGGCACGCCTTCGTCGCAGCAAATCAAGACCGAGGAGACCCCTGCTGTCGCTCACATCATGTATCCCTTGTTGGACCAGATCGGGAAACTCAAAAGCAAGTTGGGCACCGCTCGTTTGGCGAGCGACAGGCGCCCCGGCATTAACGAACCCTCGCTCAAGCTCCAAGAGCTATCCGAAGAGCTCGATCTAGAGTGCTTGTTCGTCATGCTGGATCAGTTTGCGCCAAAAAAACCAACCAAAAACGCAGCCAAAATCACTTTTGACCAAGGATGTCATGCTCAGGGTTTTTGTGTCGGTCGCTACAATTCTGTTCGACTGGAAAACAGACATTCTGGGCCACGATGTCGACGAAGATGGCACTGACCTCGAGCAACTGTACGCTCATACAAGAGGTGACCACAAGAATATTAAGGAAGCAGAGCTTCTCGCATCTTGCGCCTACCACCTACCCCACATCGAAACCGACAAACTCCGTTTCCACCACGAACACAGCAGTGAAATCATGCGTTCTGCTCCCACGGTCAGAAAACTTGCCAAAAGCATGATGCCCTACATCATGCAATATCTGGATCCCAGCATTTTCCCGGATATTGAACGCTTTCTCTACGAACTCGGCGCGAGAATCCTGATCGTGGCCTACAACGACCTTGAAGTCTCCAAGAGTGGGTTTTTCGACGCGCTTCTCGGAAGTGTGTTTGCGCGACCCATGAGCTCCGAAGCTCGTGAAGAGTGGGAACCATATCTGGGACTTGATCATAAAATCGCGAAGGACAGTCTCGAGGACAGGGACCCATTCATCTTCATTCACAGGGCAGTCCTTGCTTACAATGAGAAGTGGGGGCTGGCGAAGAGAGGGCAAGCTGACGATAGAACTCTGACAATCTCTGAGCCTGCAAGCGACTCTCTGAACTCCACCGTGCTGTTTGTGCCGAGGCAAGCTACTACCCCGGGCTATTGACTGCCTTCGATGACACGGCTCCGCCACCTCCACCCGCAAAATTGCCCTCAAAAATTCCGCAATACATCGCGAAGCAGACTCAGCGCAAGCGCGGGAGAGCTGCACAGGCTACCCCTCTGGGCGATGGTGCCGCCTCGAAGACCAAAAAGCCGAATGTCGACCCAAAATTGCCCACGAAGACTCCGACTGCCGCTGACAACTCGATTTCCCCGGCGAGTATCGCCGCTCCGGGATCAAACATTACTGCTGCTTCAAGCTCGTCCAATCTCGAGCCTTCTACCCACAAAAAGAAGCGAGGCCGCAAAGCCGCTGCGACCACAGGCTCGAATGGATCCGCCCGCCCAAAGCCACAAGAAAATGTAGCACAAAAAGTTATCCGCGCACAGCCAAAGGATGCTGCCGACCCGCAGGAGGAAGGCGTGGAACGTGTGACAGCCACGATCGAGAACGAGGAAGGTGTGGCAACCACGATCGAAGACACGGACGAGGTGCCAGAGGTGAACAACAAGCCCCCTGCACCGCCAGTCCAGGACAAACGCTTTTCTACTGTCAATGGTCGCATCGTCCCGTCAGGCAAGCGCACTGCCCGTGCCATATGCGATTTCTTCACCGAGAAAGAGCAGCTTGCGTTGTACGAGAGATACTTTGCCATTGCCCATGGAATGTACAATCATTTTGGTGATCGGGTTCCCGCAGAGTTGTGGTGTGAAATGTGGCAGGAGGTTGCTTTGGCTGTTCCCGGCCGTAGCGTGATCAACTGCATCGAGTTTTACGTCGACAACGAGGAGAAGTTCACGTTCTGAGCTTCTCTCTCCGAGCTTTGAGCAATTCCATAAGCAATGAGTATCGGGAATCATGGTGTTACGATTGGAGAAATGAACTAGCGGACGGATGCATTGTCGGCTGGATTCATAGTTGAATGATTGAATGAGAGCCTCAAAGGGCAGACGCGTTCTCAGCCTGCATGAACGAACAATGGAATGATCTGTTAAACACGAATCAAAGACTCGTTGTGCACTGCCCCGTGACTCAATGCCTTTTGTGGAAATACGTAACCTCATCTGGTCTCACAAGCATATCAATCCCAATGCCAGGAGGTGTTTGAATCGGGCCGGACTGCTGTGTTTGTATTATACCAATACCTTCGAGACGCGGGAGATGCTTTTCCAACTCCCAACAGTCACTTCATCGAGTGAAGTGATGTTCAAACGAGGGTCGGCCGCCCACCTGACCTCATTGGCACCAATGCTGTGCCTGCGTCACAATAGCAACACGGACCGCTCCAGCCACCACACAAAAAAAATACTTGACTTACCGCAAGCCCGGAATCCTTTCCTTTCCCTTTTCTCTTCCCTCCTCCCATAACCTGGCCAAATTCATTTCATCCGGCCGCCCATTGCCGTGTTCTTTTTCTCATTACCTCCTCAATCCGCAGAGAGTTTCCTGCTCTCTCCTGCGCAGCCACGAGAGATTGCGCGCGGGCGCACTCCGCGTCGCCGCACTTCGTTCTCCCCTCGACGTCGTTTCTTGCGGAAAGCTTCGGCGTGCACAGGCTCCGGCCGGCGCGTGGCTTATACGACACTCGGCACAAAGGGTTCCAGAGACTCGTCGGCTGCAAATTAACCGAGGGGTCGATGTCGGATCCTCAGGGCTCTCGCGAGTTCCTTGAGCCCGTCGCAGCACTCACAAAACCCCTATGCCGCTTAGCACGTCCTCCTGGGTGCAGGACTGGTTCGAAGCGCTTTCACAGGCTATCTTTCTGGCGATGTGCCTGGGAGACTACCTTTCTCGGAGGTTGGTCTGCAGACAAGGGTACGGGAAAGGTGTTCGGCCACTCTGGATGACGAGTGCTCGGTTGCAGGCATGGCTGATCATAGGAGTCACTCTCTTCACGGCCATGAGGCACGGTGCCGGATTGTAGAGGTTGTGCGATGTGGGTACGTTTTTCTTTTTGACATTTGAGCGTGCGGGCCCTCGAGGCTCGCCGTCCGCGCTAATATCGGCAGGCCATCAGTCTTCCAGCGACTTGTCGCTGGGTTCTGGAGGCTTGTTCCTGACAGACAAAAGGAATTGTCCTTCACAAACCCATTGGGAGAAGTTGGGTGAGATCGGAGTGAGGTCGAGAGCGGCGAAACCAGGCTAGCCCGATTCGTCAGGGACACTTTCCCGCCCTTTTGGCTAAACAGCAGCGCGTGTGATCCTTTCAATGTATTCAAACACAACGAAGCACTATGATCACCGCATCTTTGGATGCAACAAATGAAGTCGGCTGATGTTGATGAACAGGTGGAACGACGGCAAGAGAAGCTTGGGCTGGAAGGCAATATGGGAAGTGTCTCGAGTATATCAGGCTGAACTGTAAGACCCAGTCCCACGTCTCACCACGCCCCCGTCCTCCGTGTTATTTCGGTAGCGGATTCTGCAGCAGCGCGTTGCTCCGGAAGACTACCTCTTACTTGCGGCAAGCCTTGAACCCCAGACAGCTCCAAGGCGCCTCAGTATGAGATAGAATACCACGCCCGCAGACGTGAGATCTTGCGAGGCAGCTACATAACCTGCACCACGTCCGGCACGATCAGGGATTAAGTACAGCCCTCCTTCCTTTCTACTACACATCGCGCGTTTGATACCGCGTCTTTACCTCAACATGCGCGTCTCCTCTATCGCCGTCTCCGCCCTTGGTCTGGTACCAACCGCGTTTGGAGCAGACCTTTTCGCCAGTCACTTCTCAGGAACAGTCTACTCGCTCTCCTACACCGCTGGAAACAATGGCAATGGCTCGCTTGCCATCAAGTCTTCCGCCTCTGGCTGTGGACGTATGCCGTCTTGGCTGACTTTCGACTCGCCCTCCAAGTCGCTTTACTGCTTCGACGAGACGGGATCTTGGGGCGGCGGCAGTGTTGTCGCATCTTTCTCGGTCGACAGCAACAGCAAGCTTACGTCGAGCGGCCAGGCAAAGTCGACTGGTGGTGAGGTTCACGGCTCGCTGTATGGTGGTAGCAACGGAGTGGGCTTTGTTGCCATGGCCCAATAGTAAGTGCGTTCAACAGCCGCGTTGTCAGCAGGACTAATGCAAGCGTAGCGACCCTTCCACCATCCAGACCTACAAGCTTCCTCTCACGTCCAGCTCTCAAGTCCTCCAAAAGGAGACCTTCACCATGTCCCAGCCCGGGCCCAACGCCGGCAGGCAGAACGCTCCCCACCCGCACGCCATCTTCAAGGACCCGACTGGCCAATACCTCCTTGCGCCAGACCTCGGTGCCGACCTGATCCGCATCTTCAAAGTCGACGCCACCAGTGGAAAGCTCACCGCATGCCCGGCCGCCCAAGCCTCTCCAGGCGACGGGCCTCGCCACGGTGCCTGGTGGGCGCCCACCGCCGGCAACACACAAGGCCAGATGCTGTACACCGTCAACGAGCTCACCAACTCGGTCTCAGCCTGGACGGCCAAGTACTCTACCTCCGGCTGCATGACCCTCACCAGGACCCAAACCCTCTCCGCCTTCGCCCCCGGCAAGACCCCCACCGCCGGCCGCCAACCCATCAAAGCCGCCGAAGTGCGCGTCGCCGGCAACTTCCTCTACGCCTCCGTCCGCAACGACCAGACGTTCGGCTCCCAGCAGGACTCCCTCGCGACTTACAGCATCGACGCGTCCACGGGCGCCCTCGCGTTCGTCGAGTCCACCAAGGCCAACGGCTGGTACCCGCGGACGTTTTCCATCAACAAGGCCGGCACTCTGGTGGCTGTCGGCGGGCAGACTTCTGCGAACGTTGCTATCGTTGCGAGAGATCCGGCTACGGGCAAGCTCGGTGGCCTCATGGCTACTCTTCCGGTCGGCAGCAAGGGCACTGATGGTGGCGAGGATGGGTTGAGCGCTGTTGTTTGGGCCGAGTAAGGGAAGGGGGTTGGGAGGGAAGGTGTTTCTGTGGAAGTTTTCCTTTTTCCTGGACGGACTGCTTTCCTGCCTTGTCACCTCTTTTTGTATACAAACGGTTAGGGAATCGGACTTCGCCTTTACTGTGAACCACTGTTTTATCCGCATGAAGCTGGTTGTCGTAGTCGACGGAATCACGGCTTTTGCCTATTCCGCAAATCTTATGATGCTTTTGTTTCTTCTTCTTCTCTCTCTCTCTCTCTCTCTGGAATTCCAAACTCTCGGTCCCGGCTTATAGCCTTCTTGTCATCGTCATCAGCCGAGACCGAGATTTATTGCTTGTTCGAAAAGATGCGAGACGGTGGGTTTGCCTGCTGCAGGCGCCTTCCTGAGAGGTTTCGTTTTATATGCAGTTTGGCGTAGTGGTAGTAGTAGTAGTAGTATCATCGGGCTTGCGTATGACGCTTGTTTTTACGATGCAAGAATGTGTGAGATGGGGCGAGTGAGGGTAAAGCAGAGCGGCTCGCTGGAACGAAGTGTCTAGGTCTGGCAGCGTATGTTGGGTGTACTTGTGAGCTCAGGATAGGGAATGAGGAAAACGGAAAAACAGATGGAATGGCGTGACGTAACGCGAGGGCAGGCGCGCATGCAGTCGAATCGCGCGTGCTGGCAGGTTATGCTCTCGTATAGGATGTGATGCCTTGGTGGATGTGTTTTGGGGATTATTATTCTTTTTTTTTTATGGATGTAGGCGATACCACTAATGCCAGGCCGTCAAAAGTCATGTGTATAAGTGTATATATATAAGGTGTGTAAAAATAACCAACGATTGGTTGGATGCAATTCTAGTTTCCGATCTTATAGCCGCCGGGCAGCAGCTTCTGGAAGACTCTCTCCGGGTCATACTGGCGGGAGACGTCGAGCAGACGCTGCTTGTTCTCGGCGCCGTAGCCGTCGTAGATGTCCTGGAAGTAGGTCGCGTCGCCCATGTAAGTGAACGGGTCCCACAGGCCGGCCTCTTGCGTGGCGTTGGTGATGGCCCACGTGGTCTCCTTGACCCAGGCGTGCACCGCCTCGTCGTACTGCGAGCCCCTCCACTCGACGACCTCGGCCCACGCCATGTAGGTGCCCTTGGTCTCCGGGTCGAAGCCGAGGGCGTTGCCGCCGGGGTTGGACTCGCGCGAGCCCTTCTGCCAGAGCTCGCCGAGCGGCTGCCAGTCGACGCAGACGAGCTGCAGGTCCTCTTCGGGGACGATGGCTTGCAGGGCGGGGACGCGCTCGAGGAACATGTCGTTGACGATGTTGACGCCGCGCAGGATGTCTTCGTAGGTCTTGCCGACGTGGGTGCCGGCGATGAACATGTTGTTGATGCCGTCGACGACGAGCTGGCCGGTCTCCTCGGCGAATTCGGCGGTCGTCTTGAAGTCGACGCTGCTGGAGATGGAGGGGATGTCGAAGAAGGGCGCGAAGCAGTCCGGCTTGGCGGTGTCGGGGCTGTCGTAGTACAGGATCGCGGCGCCGAGGGTGGTGTTGCCGGACTGGATGACCTGGGGTACGAGGTGGGCGAGCGGGTCGGTGTTGTACTGGGAGAAGTTTGCCGTGGCCGCGAGGAAGGCTGGGATGTCGGTGACGGAGTAGACGCCGGCGAGGACCTGGGTCGAGACGAAGGTGTTGAGCTTGAACTTGGTCACGATGCCGTAGTTGCTGGATCCGCCCTTGAGCGCCCAGAAGAGGTCAGGGTCGGAGCAGGCGGTTGCGTATTTGACGGTGCCGTCTGCGAGGACGATCTCGTACTCGATGACATTGTCGGCGGCCCAACCGTGCTGGTTGCCTTGGAAGTTGACGCCGCCGGCCAGGAGGAGACCGGGGACGCCGACGGGGGAGAGACGACCACCGGCGCAGGTCAGGTTGTACTGGGCGAGGTAGGAGAAGACTTGGCCCCAGTTGTGACCAGGTCCGACCCAGACATACTGTTCCTCTTCGTTGACCTGCAGTGCAGTCAAGTTGGACATGACGAACAGAGGGCCATCGTCGATGTTGTTGGAGCCCTGTAGATGAGTGGTTAGTCTCGTTTGCGATGATCACTCTTTGAGGAAGTGATGTAACAAACCTTAATGGCCATGTGGCCGCCGCCACGGACAGCAAACTGTGTCTGGGTGTCTTGCATGATCTGGACGGCCTGGGCGACCTCATCGGCACTGCTCGGACGGAAGACGCACTCAGGGTCCATGATCTCGTTGTTTGACCAGAACTGCTTCGACTCGTATTCGTAGACATCGTCGCCGCGGTAGAAGATGGTGTTGGGGACATTCTGGCTCAGAGCGTCGCAGCCATTGGAAGAGCTGCGAACACCCTTGACCGAAGCCGCCGCAGCAGTCGACAGGAGAAGCGGTGCGAGAAGAGACAACATAGTGTTGTTGACGGTGAGTAGGGCAGATGTTTCAAGAGAACATGGGAACCCAGAAGAGATGTCGAGCACCTTTTAGACGAGGGCAAATCGAGGTCAGGACGGTGGCAATTTCCCACCGGAAGCGATTTGCCATTAGCAAGCGTTCATGCATTCTCCAACTCGCCATCTGGCCGAGTGTGAAGATCTGTCGAGTCAAGACAGGGTAGGGTAGGCACAGATTCAGGGCCCATGGCGGCAGCCCAAGATCCCGAGTGGAGTTCACACAAACACGTTTTACGCGCGCTAGCCGGGTGTAGAAGTCGAGCCGCCGCCTGTGGCTCTCAGGTTTGTCAGGTTGGAGAATCAAAGACATGATGGTCTCTTTTAGGCAGTGGACTGGTGGAGTTTTGAATCTTTATCCCGTGTTCTCGTGGATCTCGTGTAAGCGATGTTCAGGAATTTTTTTCTTTGGGTCGTCCGCCGTAGGGTTCGAGGAGGGCTGTAGCACTACGATAAAGAAACCTTGTAACCGAGGGCATGGAAGACGAGATACCATGCCATGCATAGAGATGAGAGCCATGCTTCAGGATGTTCTTAGTATGTTTGTCGTGGAGGTGCAAAGGAGCCGAACGACACGTCGTCGTGTAAGGCTTTGAAGTTACAACATACTCAAGGCTTTCCAGAAGAAGTTTGAGCATAAAGATAGTTCGTCTGGCATAGGTAGCTGTCGATCATGGTCAGCCACCCACCACTGCTGCCACCTGCGAATGTGGCGTTGTTGTTAGTGTTGATCATGGCAACGGTGGTGCAAGGCCCAGCAAGGATGAGGATGGGAGGTATGGATGGTGAGGAGGAGGAGGAGGACGGATGGAGCACCGGATCCGAGACGATCTGCCAATAGCCTTCTGTCACGCGGCTCCCGGCTATGCGGCTCGTGTGCGGCCCTTCGACTCTTGTTTTTACCACGTAGCCATTAGTATACTCCTTTAATTTACCTAATTCTGATGACTCCCACATGTGAACACGCCAATCTTCAACTATACAGTACTCCCATACAGTATAGTATTCCCACCTGTTCCGTGCCTCGGCCGAAACATTTCTGTGGGATTTTTTGCCAGGATGAATAGGGTTTTTGGTGGCGCCGGGGGATGCACAGATTTGCAGATGCACAGAGCAGGCAACTCGGTTGATATTGCTGCATGCAAGCGAGACGACTACCAGGTACTAATTCTTCTACTAATCCGACTAGACTTGCTAGTCCACCAACTCCGAGGCAGGGTCTTATACTACTGTCTTCCTGCTCACCAGTCACTACTATACGCTTGTGTCGGGGAATATCTGCCACGCTACAGCTCTCCAATCTCCTGGCTACGATGATGCTACAGCTCCACCGAGTCCACCTCGTAGGCAGTACAGTAGGGTTGATGGCAGTAGTACCTGCTACTCGTCTCTCTGCTCTCACACGCAGCCCCTGAACAGCCTCGCCACTGCCTTGTTGCCCCGAACCAATCTTGCTGGCTCCTCAATCTCTTGTGCGAAGGACCGCAGTCAGTAGTGCCGTCGTCGAATGTCCACCCGTTCGTTCAGGCGGTTCCTCATGGCCGCACGGTGATTTCAGGCCTCTCGACGCTGCTCCCCAGTAGTCACCTATAGAGGCCTTCAAGAAAGCTAACGAACTTTGACGAATCGTGGGCAAACGACTCCATCCTTGGAGCGACTACGAAACATGGCCCTCGCTGAATGCTAAGGCCATTATCGCTGATCGACCTCCAACATGACCGGCACTGTGAGATCAGCCTAAGCGGTAACGTGCACTGGGGTTCGTAACCTCATAATGCTTATCAGGTTCATCCCCCTACCCACATCATTCTCGAGGACTCTTCTAGACCTCTTCGACCTCGAATCGCCTTGTTGCTAGTGGTCTTCACCCGATTCTCACCATGTCACTCTACAATGGCGTCCTCTACCCGGCGGATCCTCCAGAAGGCGTCGAACGCGACCCTGATCAATCGCCAGAAGCAAATGTTTTGATTATTGTAACGGGTATCACATTTGCCATCAGCACGATCAGTATGGCCATTAGGATGTATGCAAGGGTGGTACTGATCAAGAAGTTTGCTTTTGACGACTGTAAGTTGACTCGTTCCAAAGCCCGATCAATTGTTCTGACATCAACCGATAGTCCTCATGCTACTCGCATACCTATGTAATGTAGGGATGGTAGCTTCCATTCTGGACAGTAAGTCAATGACCCACCATCGCATCCGCCAAGTCATCACAACTGACTTCGAACAGTGTTACAATATGGTCTTGGGAAGCACTTCTGGAACGTCCCAATGACTCCCGATCTCTACCCTGGGTTCCAGATCGTAAGCAATCTCAATGATCGATGCCCACCGAACAACCGGCTAACTTCACCGCAGAGGAACCTCGTCGCAGCAATCCTCTTCTGCGCTGCCACAGGTCTCGCAAAAGGCAGCATCCTACTCTTCTACCTCCGCATCTTCCTCGGCCGATACATCACGATAGTTGTCTGGACCCTATTCGCATTTGTAATGGGATACTCTTTCGCAGGCGTTTTCGCCAACATATTCAGTTGCAACCCAGTCAGTGCCAGCTGGGTGCTCGAAGATGTTGCGACGGGAGTGTGCATGAACCGACCGGCGTTCTACTTCGCGCAAGCGGCGCTGGGAATCTTCACCGACATTGCGACTGTTGTTACTCCGATGCCGTTGCTGCGTGGACTGCAATTGAGGACTCGCCGTAAGATTGGAGTTGCTGTTGTCTTGACTCTGGGTGGATTGTGAGTGAACACCTGTATCGCCGGCACTGCCAATTGATCTTTACTAACACACCAACTCACAGCGTCTGCGTAGTCAGTATTATCCGCCTACAAAGTCTGAACGTCCTTCTGAACAATACCGACCTGACCCGTAAGCTCGGCACTATCACTGCAACAACGCAAGCCAAAGCGGCTAACAAGTTACCCAACAGACAACACCGTCCTCGCCCTAATGTGGTGCGTCCTCGAACTAAACCTCAGTATAGTCGGCGGCTCGATGCCCGCCATGAAACCCGTCCTGCAAAAATACGCCCCCAAACTCCTCGCCTCGACCCACGGCCAGACCGACCCCGAAAGCTACTACATGAACGACTCGCTCAGCAAGCCCACCAAAGGCCGCTCGCGTATCACAGACCCCTACAACATCAGCCGCGACCGCGACAGCAAATCCGACACCGAGAGCGAGCGCCGCATCATCGTCGCGTCTTCGCAGGAAGTCACAGGCAGTGGCAGCGACGGCGACAAAGCGGCGGAAGCTGCTGCTGGTGGTGGTGGTGGAGTCGGAGGTGGAGGCGGCGTGATGGGAGCGTCTTACAACAAGAAGAAGAGCTGGAACGAGACCATTACGAAAACGGTCGAGTATGGGTACGAGGTCGACAACGAGATCAGTTCTCTGCCCGGCCATACTTCGCGGCAGGACGAGGAGGCGCAGATGGTGCGCGCTCGGTCACCGCCTCGGATGTGAAGGAGTTGCGTTTGCGTTGTGTTTCATGCATTTCTGTCGATTCCCAGGGGGTTTCTTTCATATTTTCTCTTTCGATTTTCACGGCCTTTTTTTTTTTTATACCACACACTACCTGGATCCCTCAGTTTTGATCCCCCCACTCAGCCTTGAGATGCTTTTTGCTTCCTTTTGTCAACCGCTACGTATGCTATTCTTTCTGCCTTCTTTTCCCCCCAAAACATCTAATGTATATCGCTACAAACGACGAGCTTCGAAAACGGCACTCTCTATTCCTTTCTTGAAGAAGCTAGGAAGTTTGCACATTCTACTAGGAACAATGAGAGACGATTCGTAACATTTCGCAAGAAGAGTTACTACTCGTCCTTTGACCAGGAAGGAAAAGGCAAAATATCCAACAACAGCAGGAGGAAGCAATCAGCGAGTCCCAAACCGACATAATGCAATCACCATCAAAGTCCACCGGCACACTAGAACCTCCTGAGATTGATCAGCCACACTCCAACACCCATACTCGAAGCCAAATCCTCGGGTAGGTATCGACAACAATCACACACCACCACCGATCCGTTCTAAGGACCCTGGCCGAACTCCTCCACAATACATATCAGATACCAGAGCCCAAGGGAAAAAAGGAAACCCTCCAACCAGGCTTGCGGCTCGGGAAATACAGCTCCTTGTGTGCGCGTGTGTGTGTGTGCTTTGTGCACATGTTTGGTCAGAGCCTCCGGCACTATGTATTGCTAGTCCATCCACAGTAGTCTCCATCATCACGCGAGCACGCGAGCTCAAGTACTGTAGCAGTGCGGTGCGGGTCTCTCGCGTAGGGATGCCATTATTTCCCCCCTGCTTGCACGCGAGCCTGGTGGCCGGTAAGCCCGCATCGGTGTCCTCGCGTGTTAGAGGGATTTCTCGGGAAAAAACGTCCACGACGGGCTTGGGATGTGGTTTTTGGTAGGTTGATGTAGAAGTCGTTCCTGCGCCAAAGGGGGGGATGTGATGAGTCTCGCCTCTCGTCATATCCTTTCTTTCTTGAACAAACAAGCAGAGCAGAATTTTGTTGTTCTTCTTTGCAGATCTCGCCTCTAACAAAAACTGCTTACATGTAGGTATCGTCACCGTTATCCTCGCCCCAAAACGAAGCCGCCCTCTTCTCCCTTCCTACAACACCTGCCTAGACCGGCGAGAGAAGGCGAGTGGAGCGGAAACCATTATTCGGGTAACGAAGATCCCGTTGCGCGGAACGAGCACGAGCAGCTTTCTTTGACGGCGCCGAGTAGTAGTTGACCCACTAGCACTGTTGGAACTTGCTGATCTTAGCTGCCGTGTCCGACTCCACAACCCTTCGGTCCGCTAACGAGCCGATGGGATGTTGTCTCCTCCGGTGCTCTGTATGACTCGGCAACGCTTAGGAGAAGCCGATTCTCCACTCGGCTTACCGCGGGATCTCCAGAAAAGCGAGAGAAGAGAGAAAGAATGTTGACGACGGACAGGAACGGGCTTGTTTCAGGAATCAGGCCTTCCGTGGAGGCAAAACTAATGGAGGGCCGTAGAAGCTCCCCGTTCACGTGCCGTTGTTATCATTATATTTTTGGGGCCATGGACGGCGGGACACATACTATTTTACTGCTAACCACCGACTTTTTTTTTAGTATGGAGTAGTGCGGTTGTATTCGTTCGTTTTCGTTTCGAGACAGGCGGTTCTTTTGGAACTGTGGATGGTAGCCGTTGGAACGTATCTTGGTGCGCGAGAGATGCGCTGGCATAGTTATGGACGCGCGATGGATGGGGATGGTGTCCGAGGAGGTTACCACTACTCAACTGCCTCCTGCACCGTTTTGGACGGGAGCCTCGCCGCCTCCGACTATATGATTGAATCCACACTTGACGACTAACGTTACAAAGTGCAGCGAACGTTCTTGTGGGATTTCAG
>Ga0265798_10001397_pt1 | contig 37676 bp, 31 predicted proteins | sample P3T30metagenome_FD_192430 | JGI IMG/M metagenome (GOLD analysis project Ga0265798, IMG submission 192430) | Plant litter microbial communities from East Loma Ridge, Irvine, California - P3 T30 | ecosystem: Environmental > Terrestrial > Plant litter > Unclassified | place: USA: California...
CGTTCACGTGGAACAGGCCGATCGTTTTCAGGCTGTTTTGAAAGAAATGCTGTTCGACCATATCGATATTATCGGACTAAATTTAGGAAAAATGCCGGATTATCAAAGCACCGTGGAAATCTTCCGTAATGCGATAAGCGCAAGTACTTCGTGAAAAACATCCGTCAGGAAATCCGAAGCGATTGTATCTGATCGTTTTCGATCTCCATAAAATACGTCATCTCAACGGGACTCCCCGGAAACGTTCCGGTTACCCTGACGCTGAGTTCCGCCTTATTCCCGTCCTGCCCGAACTTTAAAGGCTCGACGCGGGTGTTGTATTTTGCTTTGGTTTCGGCTGCCCAATCTTTTATTTCCTGGCGGCCATGATGATTGCGGCCCTCATCGAAAACTACCGCTGTTTCTGAAAAACATTCGGAATGGGCTTCGTGGTTCGAATTGTTCTGCGTTTCGATCAAGGTCGAAATTACATTTGGAAGTTGCATAATCGTAGTATTTAGAAGTTGATATTTATCAGATAGTAGGCACGGTTCCGCCGTCGATTACGAATTCGGTGCCAGTCAGATAGGCCGCTCTCGGAGAGACGAGAAATCCGACCAATTCGGCGACTTCAGCAGGTTCCGCCGGACGTCCGAAAGGAATCCCGCCTAATGCATCCATCACGCTCTTCACAGCGCTTTCTATGGATATGTTCGAACTTTCGGCGATGCGTTCCATCATCCTGTCGGACGCCGTCGTCTTGATCCAGCCGGGAGAAACGGTTAGTACCCTCACGCCTTTCGGACCCACCTCATTCGAAAGGCTCTTGCTGTAATTGATCAGTCCGGCCTTAGCCGCGGCATACGGCAAAGTGGAATCATAAAGCGGAAGTTTACCCTGGATCGAGGCGATGTGGATGATAACGCCGCTTTTTCCATCGAGCATCTGGGGTAAAAACGCTCTGTCCAGCCGAACCGGTGCGAGAAGATTGATCTGGAATGACGCTTCCCACTGTTCGTCGGTAAGGACGGAAAAGCCGCCACCGGGAGTATCTGACGCGCCAAGATTGTTGACGAGAATATCAACACGCCCGAACTTCGACATAATTTCTTTTACGACGATATTGGTTCCGTCGGGCGTAGAAAGGTCTGAAGCTATAAAATGCAGATCTGGATTTTCCTTTTCCGGACGGTTTCTTGCCGTAATTACGACCGTAGCGCCTGCATTTTGCAACCGTTCCGCAATCGCTTTTCCCGCTCCCTTGGTCCCGCCGGTTACCAGGGCGATCTTCCCGGACAATTCGTTGCTGTAATCAAATGATGCTGTCATACTGTTGTTTTATACAAAGTTCTGACGTATGAGCATTTCCTGCAATAAGGGATTGTCGAATCAGATACGGACAATTTTATCCCTGTCCTTATCTGATCAGGATTGGTCGGATGCTTCGTCTGCAACAGGCTGCTTCAGGATAAGTTCCCGCAGACGTGCCTCGTTCTCATCACCCCATTGCCCGAGAGCGGCGATAACGGGAATAAGGGTTTTCCCGAAATCGGTAAGGCTGTACTCTACTCTTGGAGGAACGACCGGAAAAACGGTTTTGGAAATCAGTTCATGGGTTTCCAATTCTTTGAGCTGGACATTGAGAACGCGCCTTGACGCATCCGGGATCTTGCGCTGCAGCTCGCTGGGTCGCACAAAACCTTCGTTGATGAACCAGAGCAACCTGACTTTCCATTTGCCGTAAATAACCTGCGCGATGAGATCGAGGCCGCAATTGAGGTTCAAGGGAATTTTTCTTTCGTACATAGCGTAAAAATAGACGTATTATCTGATGTGGTGAATATGGGATAAATTTATCCGTACGATGTTAACTACTGCAACAATTTGAAGTGATCTACAATATTCGTTAAACTTGAAAGAAATAGTCATAATAATGGTGGGTAATTTTATACGAAAACCAATTCCGGCATTTTCTTTCTTTCTAAGCCGGTAAAATTTAAAGAACTCCACATATCAAGAAGTTTTTCAGAGAAAAATGCTCGCACAGCCATCTGTATAAATAATATATCTTCTTCCTGATGTTTCTTATCTATTGCGATAATTTTAAAGTCCATTAAGCTGTTTTTTCTGAAACCGGTTATGAAGTCATCGCAAGATTCAAAAACGTATTCTTTGTAATTTCCCATTTCCTCAATACCGGAAAACAATACGGATTGAGGAAAGTTGATTTCTTGCAATGTTATGAAGCGCTTGGTAAATAGCTTCATCGTCACATCCGTATTTCCAATTTCAACGTCAAAAACCCTATGAAAACCTAGGTTCATATGGCTAAATAATGAGTAGGCCCTCTCACTGATTATCCAATTAAAAATAAGTTCAGAGGTATAGTACTTCATCAGATCCGTCAAGATCGCCCTCTTTTCTAATCTTCCTCTTAAAATAGGTAAGTTTAAGTCGGAGAGCTTATCTTGAAATAAGAAATATTTAGAATTTCCATAGTCAGCACGAAACTGCTTTAGAATCTCGGCTTCAACACTTGAATGCCAATCAATCTTTATCCCATTTCCACTTCCAACTACCTTTGGCTCAATTGAAATAGTTATAGGTGAATGCATAGTTCGCTAATTAGTTTGGACTAATATAATTAATTTAAAGGACGTTTGCCTCGGTATAACATGATGCTTTTGGATCTTAGGAACCTTGACTATCGTCGCTACTACACCGCCAGCTTTTAGTGCTATTTTGACTGCGAGTTCAGGAATAATGGCCCTCCAAAACCGTACGCGTAGAAAGCAAAAAACCCTTAAAATCATGCGATTTCAAGGGTTTTGAGTGTATTTGATAAATCTTTGGTGGAGAAGATGGGTGTCTACACCTCTTCTTTACACCTTTATATCATTGGGCTGACGAGCAGCTAACTTTCAAATACACCGAGGGTTACACCTCGATTTTCAGCTCCTTTTGCGAGTTGTAAAGATACCTAATTTCTCCCGAACCTACGACCTTTTGGCGTACTATTTTTTGAACAGGTTCAAGGATGAAATTTTTGACCTCAAACTTATCCACTTAGCTTTAAACCAAGGTTTTGAGAATTGCTTTACAACGGGTTCTTCCTCTTTGAAAATATACAGTTGACACCAACCATTATTTTGGAGAAGACGGAATAGTCCTATGTTGGTTTTCCATTCTCGACCCTTCCAGTATCCATCTTGGATTTCAGTGGGGTCAAATTCAGTTTGCCCATCCAAATCCGGCCCGAGTTCCTGCACAAAATACGAAACCAGTTTTTTGTATTCTTCATAGCCCATTACATAGCTGTTCGCCGGATGTTCTCTAGCCAGAATCATAAGGGCATTATCTTCAGACGGAATCGGGATCATCAATTTATTGAAGAAGTCGAAAAAGAAATATTCGGGGTATGATACCCAACCGAACATTTCTCCGTCTTGGTAGTTCAATGGTTCCAATTTGTTTACGTCGTGTGCTGCTCTTATCGTTTTCCAGTGTTCTCCGAAATCATGTACGTTTAGATAGTCGTTATAATACTTAAGGAATTCATCGGGCTTTAAAACGCGCGTGAAAACCCCAAGTTTTTCATAGACAGCCTTAGACTTTCTGTAATTCTTATCATCGTTGGTAATGTAAAAATCGCATCTGGTGGCAAACGCGGTATGAAAGGCATCCTCTGTCGTATTCCGGAATGTGTTTTTCTCTTTTTCCGTCACTTTGACTTTATCTGCCTTATATCCATGCATATCCAGCTTGATATATTCGTTGCAAATTTCATCGAACCATGCGGGAGCATTATTGGAGTTTTTAAAATACTGCTCCGGGTTGAGGTTTTCCATTCCCTTCTTTTCATATGCCTGGCCGATTACGTCAAACGGATTTTTGTGTTCGTTGAAATGGCCGCTATTGACTCCCACCTGCTGAACTATTTCTCGCAGGTCTTTATAGCCTTCGGTTTCGTTTAAGTTCATGTACATCTTTCCAAAGCTCTTAAAGAAGCCATCCATGGTTAAATCATCTTGTAATCCTGGAAAGAGTTTATTCAGGGCTTCCGCAGATTTTGGATCTTCATATGCTTGCTTAAGGCCTTCTTCTATGGGAATTGCCGCAATCAGCGCTTTGTACATATTCCCGATCGAAGCCATAAGCGGATCATCTTGAAATGAACTGAAAAGTTTATCGATACTGAAATCGGTGAACATTTCAGCTTCGCGGATGCGATCATCTATTAATTCACGTGGATCCCAATATCCAAGGTTGACTGCTTTAGAATCATTGGCCAGGCAAAGATTTCCGGTAAGATGGGTGATAAAGGCCAAATCTTCATCAATGATTTTTCGCTGTTCTGAATCTTCTGAATAACTGGCGAAAATGTCGCCTATGTGTGAGGTCGAATATGGCAGAAGAAATTTCTGCCGATTTGAAATAAACGTCTGCTCCAATTCCTTGAAGTGTCCGGCTTTCATGCCCGAGATAACATTCCAGTCCACATAAACCTTTATCATACTTCTTCAGCAATAGCGTTAAGTTCCCGTTTCACGCGCCGCAAATCTTCTTCAAATTCTTGTAAAACTCTCAAAGTTCCTTTGATCTCTTTAAGGGTCTTTTGAGATTTTATGCCGTCCAAAAATGAATTGTGCATTCGTTCCACCAATTCTCCATACGTAACGCCACTATTTTGTGATGTAAGCCTGTCCCTACCCACGATTTTGATAATATCCATTAGAAGCAGCTGCACTTTATAATAATGCGTGATGCTCCTTTGGCGATAAATGAACTTTACTATCATTATTTGTGAACTACACTGAATTTTGAACTGCTTGGAAATGTGAGCGAACTTTAGTTGGGCTGGACGCTCAGATCATCCGATGATGCATCGCATAACTTCGTCGATTGGTAGACTTGTGTAGTTACAGAATTCTTCAATCGACACAAACTGCTTGGGCTCTTTGTCTAGATCTGACTTTATTCGATTCAGATACAGCCGCGCCTGATTATATGTCTTTCCCATTATGCGTTGAATGTCTTTCGGATAAATGCAGACTCTTTGGTTCGCTGTTATCGCATTCATGACTTATGCATGGCTTTACCCTGAAACAAGTATGGGCTAGCCGTAAGGCAAATCTAGCCATTTGTCTGACAAAAAGGTCAATTAAAATACACGATTATAGACGGTTATGGTTTGTTTACAAATCATGGAATTGGAAAAGCGGCGGGTATTGGCTAAACTTTGCTTCTCAATCAAAGTAAAAGTTGCAACTGAAAATGCGATTGGACGGAGTTTTAATCATCATTCATTAATCAAAATCAAGTATTATGGCACAACAGAAAGGCATAATCAAGCTGAAGGGGACCATTGGTGGCATTACCTTCTACAAGACCTCGGCGGACGGGCATTTGGCCCGGGAGAAAGGAGGCATCGAGGCGGAGCGGATCGCGAATGATCCGGCGTTTCAGAGGACACGGGAAAACAACTCGGAATTTGGGCGAGCCGGGCGCGCGGGCAAGACATTGCGCACGGCGCTCAGGGCACTGCTTCTGAATTCTGCCGACAGCAGGATGGTAAGCCGTTTGACGCAACAGATGATGAAGGTCATCCAGGCGGACGCGACTAACGAGAGGGGGCTGCGTAACGTCATTGACGGGGAAGCGGAACTGCTTGCGGGATTTGAGTTCAATGTTCGAGGGAAGCTGGGCACGAGTTTGTTTGCTCCGTACATGGCGGCAATCGATCGGGTCACCGGTGAGATGACCATCGACGTTCCACCGTTTGTTCCAACGAACATGATTTCGGCACCGACCGGAACGACGCATTACAAGATCATTTCGGCTGGAGCCGAAGTCGATTTTGAGGCGGAGACGTTCGTGGTATCGAATTCCGAGACGGCTGTTCTTCCATGGGATGCCGTAGCGACGGTAGCCATTGCGCAGACCAATGCCGTGACGGCTGCGAGTACCAAGCCGCTTTTCCTGGCTTTGGGAATCGAGTTCTATCAGCAGGTAAATGCGCAGATGTATTCGTTGAAAAACGGGGCATTCAACCCGTTGGCACTGGTTCAGGTAAGCGGTCTCTAAGATGGAACTCGAGCTGGTTCGGGAATATTTTCCTGATGGAACCAACGGCAGTATTTTTCTTGACGGCGTATTTATTTGCCATACGATTGAGCTTCCGTGGAAGGACAATCAACAACGGCAATCCTGTATTCCCGAGGGATGCTATCGATTGGCAAAACGTTTTAGCAATAGGTATCGATGGCATTTATTGTTGGAAGACGTGAAAGACAGAGCACTGATCCTAATGCACGCGGCAAATGATGCCGCAAAAGAGCTCCGGGGCTGTATTGCCCCGGTAACTTCCCTGACCGGAGAGGGTCGTGGAAGTTCATCCAAAAAAGCCCTTGACAAGATTAAGGGTTTTGTTTACCCAGAACTGGATAGAAATATTCCGGTTCATATCATCATCAAATCAAAATCTTTAAAATCATGAACATTATCGAACGCGCGACAGCGCCAACTCCTTCATTTTTTAAAAAACTCCGCAACATTGGGCTTACCCTTTTGGGCTTGAGCGGGGCCGTGCTGACAGCCCCTGTTGCCTTGCCCGCAATTGTGGTAACCGTTGCCGGCTATGTGGCCGTTGCCGGCGGAATCTTGTCGACTGTAAGCCAGGTTACGGTAGAGGACACGGCCTTGGTTAGTGACCGGAATGCTGCAAAATAACGGGACGCTGAAGATCTGCACCGCGGCGGGTACGCTATTGAGTATGCTTCCCAATCTCTCATCAGAAGATATTCTTAAGACAAGCCTTCTCGCCGGGATAGGTGCCACCGTAAGTTTCCTGGTAAGCCTGGCATTTAAAAGCCTTTTTAGGAAAACGAAACGGAAATAAAAAACCCGGGCCTGTTGGTCCGGGTTCTTTTTTGAGGCTTTAACTAACAATGACTTTGCAGTAATACCTTATGTATCAGGCGTCGTTGAGCAGGATCGGGATTCGGTTCTGACTTTTTACCCGAACCTCCCGGTATTGTTCCTCCGCCGGTTTGGACAAAATCGTGCTTCTTACCGTCTGAAGGAATACGTACACCGCCTCCGGTGTCAAAGCAGGCGTTACGATTTTGGACATCACAATCGATTGGAACTTTCGTGTTTAAAGTTCCGTTCAAGTAAAAGTCGACCTTTTTTGCTGGTGGATCGATGGTCTGACCACGGCCACCGGTGTCGGAAGTCAGGCAAAAATCCTTTTTCTTGCCATCATCTGGAAGCTTAATACCGCCACCGGTATCGGATGCACAGGAGTTAGCGTTTTCCATGTCTGACAAATGACTGGAAACTGCAGGCGCAACTTCGGTTTTTGCAAGAGAGCTGCTGTTGATTCGCTGGCGGTCGTTTTCGCCTTGGGCAAAAGCCAGTGCCGAGATGGCACAGGCTAAAATAAAGAGTACTTTTTTCATGTTTAGAATTTGAATAGCATCTACTTTCAGGTTTCTTAAAGTCGCTGTTTCGATTGTTCCGACTTGCAATATTGCGTTGAGATCTCGGATAACAATTTAGAAATGAGTATCATAAAAGCCAATGAAAAAAGCACATTTGATTTGCCTTATTTTGGTGTAAATCAGTTATTTATAAATGTATTGATATGGTTTTACTTGTTGTGTTTTAGTTTTTTTTGTCTCGATATGGCATAACAAAAAGCGCTGTCTCTTAAAAATGAGACAGCGCCTAAACAATTGAAAAATCGTCGCAAAAGGCGACATAGCTGTTAGTTTTTGCTCACGTAGCGATACAATATTACGCGACGCATATCAGAAATGAGATGCAGGTTTTTATGGAACTGCGCTTCCTTGTGCTCGAGCATTCGCAGTGCATCGATGTTCCTTTGATGTGCTGCCTGCTCAGCAAACATTTGGGACGCTTTGGTCTCAAATTCTTTCCTGAACTCGAAAAGCCGAAGAAAGAGTATCACCGAGCCGACCAAATAGTAATGCCAAAAATTGGCTTTCCAGAGGCTGTAAGCGAGCCAATAGAATGAATCAAGATCTTCCCAATCCTGAAAGTGGATGACAAAGCAGTTTGGACAGGCCTCGCGAAGCGGCTTTCCGCTGTTGCGACCTTTGTTGAGGATAAACAAATGAGGCGTGAGATAGCCTGTTCCGGGCCTGTGGGTTTTGATGGAAAAGTTTTGCATGGCGTTTAGTTTTTGATAGTTGACCTTTTGCTTACGGCGACTGAATCCAGGATTGGAGCGACATGTATTTCGCGGCGATTTTTGCCGAGCCATTTAGTTTTGGCGACGATGAGGGTATCGCCTTCCCAGGCGCAGTCTATTTCCTGAGGAAGATAAATCCTTGCACCATTGTATTTGTAGACCAATTGCGGCCGACAGCTTGTTAATGCTAGCGTTGCGGCGACAATTAGACTAGCGCGATGTACGCAACGACGAATGTTTTTTTGAAGACGGATGCAAACAACATTTTTTTTCATGGCTTTGAAGTTTTGGCCGAGACGGCGTTATTTTTAAAAGAAAAAGGAGAAAAAGAAAGCCATCGATTACAGCGAAGGGTTTGAAAAAGGCAAGGCTTGCGCAAAAAATACTACCTGCAGGGTGGAGATTTTTTGTGCAACCGAAGGCCTTGGCCTTGCCTTTTTCAAACCTGTAGCTGACCTTTAGCTTCTTTTTCTCCTTTTGTTTTGAAAATGAGAACCGAAAATTTCTCTTTAGCCTTCGAGAAAAGAATACCGTAACGAAAAAAGTTGTTGGGGTGGACGGTCGCTGATTGTGACGAGTGAATTAATTGGCCGACCCAGAAAGTTCTTCTGGACCGGACGGGCGGGCGCATTAACACTTAAAAAAGGGTTTGAAAAACGGCCATGAAATAAGGGCGAGGCAACCCGAACAAATGCCGATATTTTAAACGGTATTTGGTTGGCTTGCTCTTATGGAAAAGAGGGAAAGCAGGGCATTTAACAGGTATATCAAACGAGAGGATTTGTTGTTCGGACTATCGTTTGTTGAAAGACGATATGCGCTGCTGACCGGAAGTTGTAACCCTATTTAAAACCGAATGAAGGGTGGGAAAAATTTCGAAGCCGACTTTTTATATATCCCGGCAAGAGCCGGACAATTAGCGAGGTGAGACAAGCAAATACCTGAGCTTAGGACCGTAGGGAACTAAGTGAAGGTTTTGTGTAGGCGAACGAGATAATTGGATGGCGTGTTAAATGCCAGGAAGGTCCGGTGAGGATAGGTATGAATGTAAAACCGCGGAGATGATAGGTGAATCGAAGCAGTAATAATGGCAAATGAACTGGAAGCGAGTGGTCGTCAAAGGACGACGCGAAGGGCGAAGTTTTGGGCTCTCATAAGGTTCAATTAACCGAAACCTGCCGCCCAAAACATCGCCCTGGAGCGGCGGCCAGGCGCGTTGGCCGTAGCGGCTTTTTTACATAATGTGTATTATAGCTGCGCAGCACTATAATGCCACATTATGTAAAGAAGCTTTGGGAGGTTTAGCAAACGGCGCCGTGATGTGGAATCGAAGAAAGGTGTTGATGGCCGTTTGCGGTTCCTGGCGCAAGTCGCCGGAGCCTGCGGAGGCGTACGCCTTTTTGTTGGACCGTGCAAAAGCTCTTTGGCGTTTTGCGAACGGATGCGTTGTGGCTTCCCTAGCTGTTTCCGCAAAATAGCTAAAGTGCTTTGGAGCGGGCTGACAAAAAGTGTGACAGGAAAAACCTTGGAGCGGTGGGTTGGCTTAAAATAAATTCACAATTTTAAAATTTAGAATCAAGAACTAATAATCTTTTTCAGGTGCCTATATACTGCCATCCATGCTTCGTCCTTCAATGCCCATTTGTTAATCGGTTTAAGGTTGTTTTGACTATCTTGGGGAATGAAATAATACTCTCCCATTTTAACTTTCTCAATATCATCTCCGTCATATTTGACATCCAATTGTAAATCAAAAATGGTGGATTCGCTCAAAACGATAGGGACGATCTCGCTAGTTCCTTGGAGTTTCTTCTTCATCGCTAATTGAAGTTCATTGTCGTAGATGAAATCAGACGCTATGAAGTCCTGGCTAATTAATAAGATAACAATGTCCGCATTATTCAAATTTTTAAGGATTTCGTCCTTAACCTTCACACCTGCATTAATTTCAAGATCGGTCCACTTTTCTATCTCTCTATTGCGCTCGAAAGAGTTCAAGAATTTTTTCAACTCTTTCATCTCATCTGTATTGGCATGGCTATAAGACACGAATATTTTCTTCATTTTCTTTGTTTTGTATTTTACGAAACTTTGAAATAGGTAAATAGGCAATTCTCTCGTCACATTTGAATCAAGGTAGCGCCGCTTTACGATTTTGCTGTGTCCATCTAAATTAATGATCTTTTCCTCTACCTCAATTATTTTACTGGCGGATATAGTAAATTCTCTCTCTATATCTTCTGAGACTAATCTTTTCGCCTCAACAAAGTATTCATCGTCAACTGATATGTAAAAATCGTCGGGAAATCTCTTTGATAAATTTTGAAATCGGTCGATTTTATCAATAAGTTGTTTCTGCTTAAATGTCGTAGCGGCAGCATTTTTTTCTTCTGCGTTATTTCCTCCAACACCATTATTTCCGCCGTCGATAAATGTATCGTAACCGATGAGAGCTGTATTCCAATACACCGCGAGAATACAACTAAATATGTATTTCGTCAATTGTGCTTTTTCATGCTCTTCATTGGTTAGATAGTGAAAATGTACTGAAATCTCAAGACTATCAAAGTTGAGTTTGATCAAAACCTTAACCTTTTGTTTTAGGGTAAAAATCAATTGATCCCTCCAAAAATACTTAGTATCATCATATTTACCAAAATGAGAAATTAATTGGTTCACAATCCCGAAAGGCAAAAAGGATTTGGACTTTATCACAAATTCTGGCTTCTGAAGACCAAATGTTATCATCTTATAATTTGCTTCATGACTGTCGCTGACCAACTTTAGAAAATTTGGAATTAAGTATTTTTTTGATTTCAAATCAAAATATATGACATGCTGCATTAGAAGCAACTTGATCACTGCGTTATCCGCATTTTCTTCCAGTATTTTTTTATCTATGACTCCATTCTGATTTGTCAGAACCTTTTTTAATATATCATCATGTATGTGCTTGGTTGTAGCTGTAGGATTTAGCCATGCGATATTTGGAAGCGAATCCTTGTAATATAGAATAAGCCCTTGTTTGTGTAATTGATCCAATTCATTTTTTAAATATTCCCTGATGTCCGACTTAGTTTCCCCTTCCTTGATTTCACGTTTATATTCTTTACTAATTACATCTAATTCTGTTGCCTTAGCGTCTGTTGAATTCAATACAAAATTTATGAAACTGCCATACCATTTTGGCCTATCTACGTATGTGCGTTTCTGCTCAATCTGCTCTTCGAGACTGGCACAAAGTAAATCAAGTGCTATTTTGAGAACACGTGATTTTCTAACTGAAGTTGAATCAAGTGAAATATAAAATTCATCGAAACCGTATTGTGTATAATGATTTGCGGCTAAATTTATCTTTTTAGATTTATCTGAGTCAGCCTGTGTTTGCACTAAAAAAGTAGACCCTTCCACCAATCTTTCATTTGATATCTCAAGAAAATGGGCCAACTGACCTATCCAATATTCCTTTGTAAAATCTCTTGTGAGTTCTCCGTGACTGTCATACCTTAACTGATTTTTGTTATTGAAAACGTTCCAAAGAATAATATTTATAGAATCATTAGTCAAAAAAGCCTTGTAAATTCCGTGATAGTAGTCTTGTCCTCCAAAATCGTAGTAGATAATTTCTGGTAACTCTTTCTTCGAACGTTTTTTGGGATAGGACTCGACTCGAATGATATGTGTGCTGTTTTTATGTGGTCTAAGTAATCCCTTATCTTCACTTAACAAATGATCTAAAAATGTTGATTTACCGCTTGCATGATTTCCTAGAAGCAATACTTTCACAGGCATACGATAGTTGATTTGTTCGTTATCGATCCTACTAAAATATTCCCTGACCAATCCAAGCTGAAATGTGTTATTATCAATTTTCCAGCCCTCTGTTTCACAGATTGGGTTGTCAATAATATCCAGATAAGCTAACCGTTTTACCAAAGGTTGTAATGCTGTGATGTCAGTAATGTTGTTGTGCCCTATTCTCAAGTCCTTGAGTCTGGTAAGAAATTGGAGTACGGAGATGTCTTGAAGATCGTTCCCGCTCAGCTCCACATTTTTGAGTGACGTTATCGTCTTAAGACTATCAATGTTCGAAATAGTGTTGTCTTTAACATTTAAAAACGATAGTCTGGGAAAGTTGGCACCAACTGCCAATGATTCGATTTTATTGGACTCCAGGCTAAAAGATTTTAAGTTAGGCAGGTAATCTAAAAACGAAATATCCCTGATGAAATTTCTGTTCAATTCAAGGTTCTCCAAGCTAGGAAGAGTTATGCTTATGGAAACTTTTGAAATCTTGTTATCTCCAGCATACAATTTCCTAAGTATAGGCAACCCATCAATAAAGTCAATCTTTCCGAGTTCGTTACTTATCAAATTCAAGTGTATCAATGTTTCCGGTAGATGATATTTTTTTACAAATGATATTTGGTTATTGGAAAGATTCAAATGCGTTAAGTTTTTCAATGATTTAAGAGGCTCTAGATCCTTTATCCTGTTGTGGCTCAAATCAAGAATTTTCAAGTTCTGCAAATTGGAAATTGGAGTTATCTCAGTGATGTCATTATCATGCATATACAGTTCTTCCAATTCCGTCAGATTGTTCAAAAAAGTAAGCTTTGAAATTATTCCGTTCGAAATATTCAGCTTACAAATTTTGCCTTCTCCATTAAGTATATAAGTATTGCTACTGCCCGCTACAGTTTCACTTTTTTCTAAGGTTACCTTTAGCGATTCTTCCAGCAATTCAACGTTAGTCATGAGGGATTTACGTACACCTCCGGCAAACTGTTTTAATAAAAGCTCATATTCGTAATCTGATATCTTGGCATTCGGATTGGATTCGATGCTGATATTATGGAAACTCAAAAACGTAACTGCTCTATCGAGAGAAATATTTAGCTCTCTCAGTACTTTATTAATTCGAATAGTCCTTTCCATATTATAAGATGAGTTTTTCTTAGTGTTGACGAGATATTAGCGAATAACGCTTCGGAATTCGCTAAAGCCTTTATTTAGAATATAGTTATTTTTTTAAATATTTTTTTTAGGGACGCTGCTGCGTACAAAATTTGTTTGTCTTGGACTAAATGCCAATTTTCACGGACCTGTCTTTAATCAAACCTATCGACAAAAGCTTTCGCTTCTTTAAACGTCCGGTTGCTCTTATGGAAAGAGTAATAGGCAATTTTTAATGATTTAAGGTCGTGTTCCATAAACTGGATACCTTCGAGTTGCCCGCGGCGACTATCCATCAGTTGCTGAACCGCTTTGACAATGGGCTGCAATTGTGTCTTATCCGCCTTTATTAGGTTCTGGAAATAATTGAAAATCGATCCGCGAAGATTGTGGAATCGCTCGAATTCGAACCGGTAACTCAACTCGATGAGCCGGACGGCTGCTTCTATTTCGGGCTGGACGTATTTGCTTAGCGCAAAATCGTAGAACGAAAAGTCAGGGTCATCCCCGGCTTCTTTTATCTGCGCAATGGTTTCTACGAAAAGCTCGAGTGCGCCGGCTGCATTGTTCTCGATAAGCTTGTTCGTGAGTTTGAGTTTGTTGTTGGGGTTTTCCTCCATCTCGAAACGCTGACGTAAATTTGCAGTGATCCTGTCTTTGTACTGTCCGTCTTCGATCATGAGATCGATCGCCTGCCAAAAAAAATCGCTTGCTTCTTTGGGAAGCATACTTTCGAGGTAATCAAAGTCTTTGGTTTCACGGAAATACGCCAAAACAGGATTGTCGTGGCGGTATGTGCCCTGGACTGCCGGTAAAAGCCTTTGAATGTTGTCTTTTATCAAGGGATAGTTTTCGGTAAGGTTGTGACGCACCGAAAAAAGGATGTGGTTGTTCAGTATTGGAAAATAGTCGATCCCGGATTCAAGATTTTCGCGCACTCTCTGTTTGACAGCCTTCATATCGTTGATCTCATCGACGAGCGGATCAAAATACTCCTCATATCGTTTTCCCGTTTCCGAAGTCATTCCTCCGATATCTTCATAAGAGAGCAGGTCGAGATTTGTTTCCTTATCAAACCTAAAACCTAGCTTTCCTGCCCAGGAATAGACGTACCGGGCCAATTCGTTGAGACGGAAACTGGGATATCGGACGTCATAAATCGCCCTTCTGAAATCTACTTTAGAAACCTTATCTGCCAACCAGGATTTCATCTGGCTTGCCTGGTCTTCGGTAAGCGTATATTTATGCTTCTTGAGATCTTGGTGTATCTCACTGATAAGAATATCGGTGATATTGGGTTTCCTGAAATAGGCCTGTACCTCTTTCCTAGTGAGCGTATTCGAGAAACGGAAATCGAGTCTGTTGCGCAAAAACTCGATACGCGGGTCGCTGTAGTAGAAGAATGGCTCGTCGTACCAATCCGCTTCTTCGAATATCTCTGATTCTATGGTGGATGACTTGCGAAAGAACACCAGGATGTCTTTGAGAAAGCGTTTTGCGTCGAACAACAGGTCAAACTTGCTTTTCTGGAACTGCGCAGACTCTTCATGATTTGGATGTTTGATGCGTTGGCTCGATTCTATTCCGCGTTCTTTCAATTTTTTTTGCCAAACTTCCCTGACCTCCTTTTTTTCGTCTGGAAGCAAATCGAGCAGGTAGGAGGCGTCGGTTGGCTTGATTTTTCCGGAATCGAGAGCTTTCACCACGACATCCAGAGATTTCATTGTGAGCAGTTCTGCCACAACATTGGCAATGAAATTAAAATTCGACCAAAATGTCGGGTTCTTCGAAAACAGTTTCTGAAGCACTTCCTTTTCGGCACCAAGCACGGAGATGATGAAATTACCGAGTTTGAAATTTGTGATGGTTTCCTGCCATTCGTACCAGCTCGAGAGGTTCTCTTTTTTCGATTCGAATTTAGATAGCATTTCCACCAACTTCTTTATCAACCTTTTGTTGTTTTTACGTTGTTTTACGGCTTTCTCGAGTTTTTCGATTATTTTTTCAAGAACGTTCGTCGCATGGTAGCGGTCGTAATCCGGGAAAGAGGCGAACAGTGGTCTGGCAGCGGAAAGCAGGGCTGTTTCGTCTTCGATGTCGTAGAAAGCGTGTTCGAGATAGATTCCCTCGTCCATCAGCGATACGTCGCCGCGCCCGAAATCCGGTCGACCCGAATGTCTGTCCAGAAGCTGAAGCCCTTCCAGAAGATAGACAAGGTAGTCTTTCTGAAGACGGCAGTGCGTTATGAAACGATACACAGCCGCCCTGACATAGCGGTCGTACCGCAGAAATTCATCGCCTGATGTAGCCGACCGATCAACAATCTCTTTTTTCTGCTCTTCGGAAAGGAATTCGCCGTATTCGGATAGACAGTGGTAGCTCTGGGAGATCTGATCGCCCACCTTGTTCGTAGGCGTAATCACGCCTATAAGTGTCTCGTAAAGGCTTTTTGCACGGCCCTGGCTGGGCTTGAAATTCCCCAAGAGTGATATCGCCTGACTTCTTGCCCTGAAATGAGTGGATGTTCTTACCTTGTTAACCAGATACTCAAATCCTTCGTGGGTGTCGCCAAACGCTGCGAGTCTCTGCTCATCGTAGACAGAACGGTCTATCCACAGGTCTTTTTGCTCGAAGTCCTCAAAAATTCTTTTAAAGATCGCGATTCGCTCTTCGATGGCGAAACCAAAGTCTTCTGCATTCACCAGCACATAAGGATGATTTTGAATAATATTCCTTGAGAAATCGGAGTCGACACCTTTCAACACCAATAGCATGCTTATCGCGTTGAACCAAGTAGAGGGTATGTTCAGTTCCTGTCCTCCGACTTCAAAAAACTCCCGGAAAGTATCCCAATCCCTGTCCGCGAAATAGTATGCTGCCAATATGTCTTCGGTAAACTTGTTATTGTTGTTGAACCGCACCGTCTCGTCGGAATCGTCTACGTGCAACAAGTCTATCTTACTGATAAGCCTAAACATCCTGCTGTCGAATTCGACCGCCTTGCCGATTTCGCGCAATGGGAATTTATTGTTCTCGACGAAATTGTTGATAATGGACAGCCGCTCGAGAAAAAGGCGAGCCTTGAGCACCATCATCTTATCGCTGCTGTGTTTTGCAAGGTCTTCGTTGATTCGCTTATGCAATATCAGCGTAACGGAATTTTCGAGTCGCTTGTTCTTCACGAAGTATTCGCTGACGTGAAAAAGGTTGAACGGAATCTGGAGCGCGACTTCTATTTTCGCAAAGACCGGATCTTTCGAAATCTCTGCCAGAATCTTTTTATGGCGAAGGTATCCTGAGATCTGTTCGCTGGTCAATCTATCCAGTTCGTGTTTGGTAAAGGAAACGGACGCGTATTCGTTTTTACCGAGAATTTTCAGCTCGTAACGACCGCTTATGAGGCAACGAACATGGCTGTACCGTTTCAGATAGTCATATAGGTTTTCTTCAATACGTTGCTGGTCGAGGTCGTCCCCGATTTCATCGAGGCCATCCAAAATCAAGAGAGGATCCTTTCGCTTATGGAAATGGGCTATGATTTGCTCCTCAATCGAGGTATTGGGATTTATTCCCTTTAAGTTCAACGTGTAGGGTGTAATGTTTGCAGTATCCAAGATAGTCTGCCCGAAAAGATCTTCGAATAATACGTTCAACGCAAACGACTTTCCCAATCCGGCACTGCACACGAGCTGAACGTAACGGGCGGCAGGATCAGCGAAAAGTTCCTTGATGGTCGTGTGTATGCCGGTATCACGGTTGTGTACCACCCGATCTAGCCTGAACTGCTTTTCGGACATGTAATAGTCCGCTTTCTTGAACGCGGCTTTGTCGGTTTCGACCAGATGACGGTATTTGAAGTCGACGCCGTCGATGCATTGTTCCAGAAGTTCCTTTACCTCCACGATGTCAGCTGGCGAGAGCCCGTCATTGAGGCGGTTGCGGAGCAAACTCACCATGCCATTTAGGTCGATGAGGTGCTCGTGTATGTTGAAAATAAAGGTCGAGCCCTCTAAGCGTTCGTTGACCTTTTTTTGATCCGGCATTTTCTTTTCGTCCAGAACGAAATGGTACAAAATATCGCAATCAGCATAGTATTCGACATTTTCTTTCCACTTGGTCAGTGTCTTGTACAATTTCGTCGCTTTGTTGTCTGAGGTCACCTGGATGATGATGCGTTTCTTCCGGTCTATCAAATCGGCTGCGGGCGCATTCGGTTTGGTTATGTTCAGATTCTTGAAATCTGCATCGAAAATCTTGTTCAGGCCCACGATGAAAATATCCTCGCACAGACTGTTGACAAAATAGTCACCGCTGGCGTTTTTTTGCTTTAACGTAATCAGTAAGCGTTCGATGATCCCGTTTATCTCGTCGAACTCCGTTTCTATCGCTATCATGTTCTTGCGTCTTATCGATTGCAATTTCCAAAATCCTTTTTGTTTTTCACAAATCTCCTTTCCTTTCTTTATTGATTTGGTCGAGATAGTGCCCTAAATGGTGGAGCTTTACAAGATCGGTACGGTCATCAGTGAGCTGCGCCAACTGGACAAACCCTATGTCCTGATGTCGCACTTTCTCACCGAGCAAATCCTGCAACATGATGAAAATGAGTTGCAGCAGATTTTTGTTCTTCGAATAGACCGTGAAGTTCTTCAGGTAAACTACCATGTCGATTTTAGCACGATTGGTTTCCAATGGAACGAAACTGAGGTCGCTTGTTTTAAGGGTGATGTCCTGGAAAACATAGGGTTCGTCGAGGCCTTGCTCCATTTCTTCATAGTCGCGTGACGGTTGTATGAAGGCGGTGTATGTCCAGCCTGAGAGTTGGGGGGCATCGCAAATAAGGGTCTCGACGGTTTCAAAGAATTCGGGGTCGCCGTTGGCGGTGATGATCAGTTCGATTTGCTGATTTCCTTTTTCGTGGAAAACAAGTAGGTAGTCGAGACCAGGTGAGTAGAAATGGAGATGCCAGTCGAGCCAATAGGCGGTTTGTTTTTGCTCTTTAGCATCGAGGGTGCGGAGCGTTGCGATGCGTTCGTGGTTTTCGAGGAACCAAGTCCAAAAATGGTGATTTTTAATATCCATCTTTATTGAATTTTATCGTTTGTCTTTTGTGTTTTTATCGTAGGCGATCAGATTGACCATTTCCCGAAGGCGGCTGCGAACCCGAAGGCCGTAGTGCGTTTCAATCTCGGATGCCGATAAATTTGTGGTGAGGTGTGTCGGGATGCGTTTGGAGATGAAGATGTCGTAGCGGCTCAACAGGATTTCGGCCATAACGTTGCACTCGTTGCCGTAGTAACGGAAGTTGTTTTCGAGGCCGAGATCGTCGAAGCATAAAATCCGCGGTGCGGACTCGTGCAATTTTCCCCGGGCATATTTATGGAGTATGGGAAAACCTTCTTCAATGAACTCCAAGCCGATATCACGGCAGGGTTTGATGCTGAATTTGTGTCCTTCGGCGGCGATGTATTTCATAAGGGTCATGATTGAGGTTTTGCCACAGCCTACCGGACCGGCGAGCAATATTCCTTTTTCGGGATCGAGTGCGTAGCGGTCACATGCCGATTCATCACGCAAGAACCAGGCAAGAAGCCGCATGATGACAGGGTGGTCTTCGGAAACGATTCGGAAGTTTTTGCCGAAGATCTCGATGCCTTTGCGCTCGATCCATAAAATTACCTGGTCGTAATCATAGTGGCTCTGAATAGTCTTTTCCGGGTCTGGTGTCGAAGTGACGGTTGGGGTTTGTGGTTTCATGGGTTTGGAATCTGTCGACGTTCAACATCCAGTTTCGGGCGGCGGCCTGCCAGTCGGCCATTGGGGTCTTGCCGCCGACGAGCCAGCCGATGCTTTGGTAGTAGTTGAAAAATTTGTGGGCTTCGGGGTTGGGGAATTTTTCGGATTGAAAGAAGTCTTCCACTTCTTCCAGCGAGGGAAACGCCTCTTTCTTTTTTTCGCGCAATTTTTTTTCTTTCTCATGCGCTCCAACATTTAACCCCGAATTTTCTTCGTCAGAATTTTGCGTGGACGTTTCCTCGTTTGAACCGTTTTGATTGTTTGTAGTGTTTATATTGTTTATAGAAGGTACTAGTACTTGTTCATCAACCTGTTCAGGACTAGTTCGCTGCTTGTTCACTACTTGTTCATTGGCTGGGTTAATTTTTGGTGTGGCTGTGCTTTCCTTCTTGTTGTCTGGCTTAAGGGCTTCGGCAAAATTGAAAAGGAAAACATGGCTGCCGCGATATGGATTGTACGAGGGTTCATAACGGATATATCCATGGGCATGCAACAGCTTCAGGCATTTGTGGTAGGTGGCCTTTGAACTGATTTTGCTGATGCGCATGAGTTCATCGCGTGAAATACTGATGGGGTTCCTGAAACGGTTGAGGTTCCAGAATTGGAAGATTGCGATGTATAGTGCGATGTGGCTCGGGTTGAGCAAACGGTCTTTGGCTACACGTTCGAAAAATCCGGTTAGGTGCCTGATGTAGTTCATGATCCTGGATTAAGGACGGTTGAACAAATTCGGCAACGCCTCGACCTTGTTGGATTTCAGCAGTTTTTCGATGTCGTCGTTGTCGTAGTAGATGGTTCCACCGATCTTGGTATAGGCCAGCGTGCCGTTGATACGTAGGTTTTGGAGTGTGCCCGGAGAGATCGCAAGGAGCTTTCGCACTTCGGGTGATTTCATCCACTTTTTGTTTGTGGTGGCAGAAACTTTGAGTAGTTCTTTGAGATCTTTTAGGAGGAGTTGGCGAAATTCAAAAAGGTCTTCGCGGGTCAGGACTTCGATTGCCATAATTCAAAGGATTTTGATGGTTATGGCACAAAATTGACCTGATCGAGAATTTATTTTTCCCAAGTCAATCCCAAGTTGGGAAAGAAATAATTGCAAATTGTGCTATTTCAATCTTGGTAATATCTTTTTTCAAGCTTTTTTTCGATCTTATTGACGTACGCATATAATTCGCTCAGATCTGAATCATCCATTTTTGAACTCTCGAAATATGATTTGATCGGTTTTTCAAGATCGCGAAACAATGCCTGTTTTAGATTCAGAAGAGTCAATATTTCACTGAAGAGCCCACCGGTTACAAGAAGCGACTCCGGAGGGGTGCGGCCATAGAAATTGATGAGTCTGTCGGTTTCGAGTCTAAATTGATTGAATGTCATCTTGATCTGTTTTTGTTTGGCCCGATAAGGGAAGTTCATTTTCTAGTTCACGCACAAAGGTGATCGGTGAAATCTTAACGCGCTGCTTAAAGGCACGCGTGAAAATTTGAGTGGAGCCGAAACCGCCCTCGCTGGCGAGCGCTTCGTTGGTGTAATGCCTAAAAAATTGATCTGTTTTGAGCATTTCGACTATATAATCGATCCGCAAAGTCATTTATGTAGGGCGTAAACCGTTTTCCTCGAAAATGCTTGACCAGTTCTGCGATGTATTTTGGATTCGTATGAAAATTTTTTGCTAAGCTTGTCGAGGTTATATTTTTCTCCAAAAACTTATTCCCTTTTTCAAAACGCTCCAACTTTATAAGCAACGCATCTGCTAATTCTTGTGCGAAAATGAATTTCCTTTTTTTCGCCTCAGTCTCAACGGCAAGTTTCTCTTTTTCAGGTTCCCGCTCCATGGCAAGTTGGAACAGCTTTCGATTCCGGACTCGGATCAAGACATTCACTGAAAGTGATACCGCTAATGCAGCGCCTAAAAATGCCAGGGCATAATAAAACTTCTTTAAGGTGCGGCTTTCCTTTTCGTCACGTTCCTGAATGAGGCGTCGGGTATCGTACACTTTGTAAATTCGCCCGGACAGGTATTCGAAATTGCGATCAAGAATCCTGTCAGCGCGCAGCAACCTATCTACATAGTGGTCTTTCAGCTGCTGGTTGCCAACTTCTTTGTAGTAGTCAATGAGCAGTTCGTAATTTTGACGCAATTCCGGCCTGATGTATTTTTCTTGTGAGAAAGCGGAATCAACCGATTGCAAATACGGTATGGCTTCGGACTTTTTGTTTATCGCCCAATAGTTTTTGGCCAGATAAAAGTTGGCGACCGTTGTGTTTTCCAAATCTTTCCGACCCGAAAATACTATTCGGAGTTTACGTAGTCCTTCTATGGAATGTTGGTACTGTTTCCTGTAAAAATCGTTTACCGCTTCCGACAATTGAAAGAATGCATCCATTTTGTGATTCCCGAATGAATTGGCCGCGGCAATTCCTTGTTTGTTGTAGGCACTGCTTTGCTCGATTTTACCCAGCCTGTTGAAGCACAACCCCAATGCGTGAAGCGAATTCAGATATCCCCTCTGGCTTTCAGTCGCGTAATAGTCGTGGCATTCTTCAAAAAGTGAAATTGCTTCGTCGTAAAAGCCTAAATAGAATTTTGTCTGGCCGATGACGTATTTGACTTTATAAAGGGAATACTTGTCGTTGGTCAACGCGATATGCTTGTCTGCCATCAGGTAGTTATCAAGGGCAGCTTCCTTGTCCTTTACGACAACCAGCATTCCTTTGGTGACATAGGATGCACCAATTAAGGCGTTGTCGTTGGAATGCTTTGCCGCGATGAGCATACTGTCGGCATATTGTACTTGCCTGCTCCCTTCCGGAAGAAAATGAAGTGCTGTTTTATATGCCAAGGCCTGTTGTCGCCAATTCGATTCTTTCTTGGCCTGTTCCAGCCATGCAATTGCAAAAGAGCCCGCTTTTACAGAGTCGCGCTTGTTCTGCTCGACCAGTTTCTTGAAATGCTCGTAGTCGCGATCATCCGATTGGCCGCAAACGGTAATGGGATTGCATAGATATATCTGCAGGCAAATTATACATAAAATGAGACGTGTCCCGATCATCACAAGAATGGTTAGGTTATAGATGGGCGAAATGGGCTATTGCTTCGAAAGAAAGCTAAAAATAGGAAATGTTTTGAGATATCGAAAACAGCCTTTGCAAATCGTGAATTTCATAGTGAACGGGAAGATTTTTGGCTTTTCATTTTCCGGAAAATGATGGTTTCAAATTCCGGAAATGGATACTACGATAGTTGCCGCCGCGATTCTGACCCCATAGTTTTGCCCCTGAATTCACTACCGGCCCAGAAGGCCAACTGTTCAGACTACCCCGGGCGAAATGAACTGACGAACCCAATGTCAGACATTTTATTTTAAACAAACATGAAAAAACCATTCTTATGCCTATTCTTACTTTCCCTTGTATCCTGTAGCCAACAAGATGATGCCGCAATTGAGAAAAATGGCGCTGTCATAGCTGATCCATCCACTTATTTGAGGACCGTCGCTGACCCGGCAGAAAACAGCGCCAACCCTTTCGATCTAGCAGGAAAGGTACACGATGAGTTATTCCAATTGTATTTTGCGCAGCCCGTGGCTCCCTTTTCAATTACCAGCATGGCTTCGCAAATTGAAACATTAGCGTCATTGAATAAAAATTTCCAGAGGCTGAACGGTGCTAACGTACCGCGCACTACTGCAACTAAAACGCAGGCGTACTCGGGACATGAAGCTTGCGGGGTGGCGGATGCCATTACGACTTCGAGTCTAGGCGTTGCTGCTAAGGCAAGCCTTACCGCTTTTACAAGCACGATCCTTTTGATGAATTCAGGAACCAGTGATTACGATGCTTTCTATACGTACATCGAAACCTATGAAAGTGGCGTATTGGCCAATTCACAATTTACGGCAGGCGAAAAAGAAAGACTGTTGACAGTTTCGTCTATTTGCAGATATTCCGCCTATCGCGGCAGAAAGAAACCAAAAAAGAATGACGATCCTGATTGGGACTATTTGGTACTGAGTCTCGCAGGAAGTATCGATGGTGCCGAACAGAACACTGCAGAATCTGTCGTTACCTCACTTACAGCAGGAATTTTCCAAAATCATTAATAACCTGAAAGGCTGCCTCTCGGCAGCCTTTCTAATTTTCATCTGCTTCGTCCATACGGCGAAGCAGTTTTTCTTTCAGGGCGTTCAGGAATTTGGTGCGGTCTGCTTTTCTTTCCCGGATCTCAAGAAAGGTTTTATGGAATTGTCCCAACTCAAGATTGAATGCTTTCTCGAAAAAACGTGCTATGTCCTGTAAATCTGATGCGCCGTTGTTAATTGCACCCTGGGCGTGCAAGGCATAGATCAATTCTACCAACGCCACCTTTGGAGCCGTCCACTTGGTTGTTTCCTGTACTAACGTATGACCCATAGGTGTATTTATTTCATTCCTGTACAAATGACTTTCAAGATATTGCTTAATAAGATCATTTGCCAAGATGCGGGCTACTTTGTAATCATGCGAAGTGCTGAACCGATTGTCGGCCTGAAAGTAGGCGCTGTCAAGGGTGAGCCGCACGTCGAACCTGCCACGTATAAAGTACTTGGCATCCAATTCACGGTTTCCTGTGCGGTAGTATTTATAGAAATCCAAGTTGTCGTCAAAAAAGGATTTTAACTTAGCTAATTGGGATTTATAGTGTTTCCGGACTTCTTTTACGGCGCCGGCAGGCTTGCTCACCTCTATGTTGTAGACCTCGTTGTAGTAAATGAGGCGGGCGGCGAACTGCGGCTTGATGTCGCGAAAAAATTCCACTTCTTCTGCTTTTGTGGGAAATCTGTACTTCACCGAAAACGTCTTGAGCCTTTCCAAAATTACGATTGAAATCTTGATGGCTTCCTCTGCTGACTTGACCGGATCATCTACACGGCCGTGAACGACCGACAACTGCCGTTCCATATCGGACAGCAGTAATTGGGAAAAACGCCTCATGTTTGTTCTTTTTGGTCAAACAAACCTATATGCACCGATGCAAAGTAGCAAATTGTGTAGTGTTCAATTCCAGAAATGAATAGTTAAATTCCAGAATTGAATAGTTTACTTTCAACAACGAAAACCGCAACCCTTTACCTTTGCGCGACCAAAATTATACGCCATGTGGAACTTCATTTTTGTTGGCGGCCTTCTACTGCTTTTCATATTCCTTTTTTTCAGGCAAGACCGCATTGACCACAAAGCTCTAATGAGACGCGATCGCGAAGGAGATTTGCATATCATGAAGGAAATGAAAAAGTTTTTCGATGAAAGAGGGCAAGATTCGTCCTTTTTGGATGAGAGCATCCTGGAATTGGAAAAAGAATTTGGTATTGCAAAGGATTAAATTTCCTGAAAGAATGCGGCGATTAAGGCGATAATCACCGCAATAATGCGGCGATTATATCTATTTTCTATCGCAAAAAGTCGAAATGCCCGAGGAATGCGGCGAATAATTCGTATATTCACCGCAAAAATGCGGCGATTATGTTTATATACGATTATCACGACTGGCCAAATTTCACTTGGGATGCCGATGCCATAAGTGCTCGGCTCGGGGAAGTACGGCACCGGCAAGGCAAGATATTGGGACAAATGCAAGGACTTGGGTTCTCGTTGCAGGAAGAAGCCATGCTCCAGACTCTTACCTTGGATGTCATCAAGTCCAGCGAGATAGAAGGCGAACTGCTTAATCCGGAACAGGTTCGTTCTTCTATCGCACGCCGTCTGGGACTCGAGACAGCAGGTACGGAAAAAGCCGAACGCGATGTAGAAGGTGTCGTGGAAATGATGCTCGATGCAACGCAGCACTTTGACCGACCGCTTACCGCAAACCGTCTCAAAGGCTGGCACGCCGCATTGTTCCCAACCGGTTACAGCGGGATGTATAAAATAAAGGTAGCCGACTGGCGTGAGGACGTGATGCAGGTCACATCAGGCGGCATGGGAAAAGAAATCGTACACTTCGAAGCCCCGCCTCCGCGAAGAGTGCCCCACGAAATGGAACGCTTCCTCGACTGGATGAATGGCGAACAACACCTTGACCCGGTACTGAAAGCCGCCATAGCCCAATTGTGGTTCGTGACCATACACCCTTTCGACGACGGAAACGGACGCATCGCGCGTGCCATAGCCGATTTACAACTTGCCCGAGCCGACAACAGCCCGCAACGGTTCTATTCCATGAGTGCCCAAATACTCCTGGAGCGCAAGGCCTATTACAACATGCTCGAAAGCACCCAGCGCGGCGACCTGGACATCACGCCATGGCTTTCCTGGTTTTTGGACTGCCTGTACCGATCCATGGAGCGCACCGATGAAACCGTTGCAAAAGCCTTGACCCGAGGCAAGTTCTGGAACACGCACGAGCCAACCGACTTCAACACCCGTCAACAAAAAATGCTACAGCTGTTGCTCGATGACTTCTTCGGAAAGCTCAACGTATCCAAATACGCCACGATCGCTAAGACCTCCACGGATACTGCACTGCGCGACATACAGGACCTGATGCAAAAGGGTGTGCTGGAACAGGAAGGTGCGGGACGAAGTACTTCATATCGTTTGAAAGCAGACGATTAACCTTTGGCAAAAACGATCTTTTTTTGCCAAAGGTTAATTAATGATCTATACGAAAAGGAGCCGCCATGTTGCGATATGCGATATGAGCGCTTTCATAGTTTTCAGGTAGTCTTGTGTGCAGAAATCAGATTTTCCGGATTCGAGTTAAGGACGGAGATCCGATAAATACTAAGGTTTTTAAACAATTCCGTTTTGCAGTTATATAAGGGGATGCTGTTTTCGGCAAACTTGAACACGTTTCAAGATGTTCTCAGCAATGTCAATTTGAGACGAAAGAAATACCCATTAACTCTAATCTAACCTAAGGAGTAGGTTTGATGAGGACCATTATCTATGTTATCAAAAGTGGTCAATCGTGGCTTTCCCGATTCAAGTTAAGCAGGGAGAGCCCGTGAATACTAGGTTTTATAGAAAATGCGGTTTTGTAGTTATGCAAAAAACTTTATCCTTTCCGTTTCTGAGTTAAGTAAAAAATACTGCTATATCACAGGCTTAGATAAAAATTCCGCTTTTCAATTAAGCAAGATCAGCCCCAAACCGGAATATACTCCACAAATTTAGTAGATGTGCTATTTGGATCCTTCGGTTTGATTTTTCCCTGCGCCAAAGCTTCCTTGATTACAAGCGAAACCTGTGGACGCTGCTTTTCGTGCATCTTAAATCGCTCACGCAGACTTGTGTTGGTCATACCTCCTCCAGAATAGTACTTTATTATGCTATGTTGGTAACAGGCTTCGACACGTTCTGTTGGTGTCAATTGTGCAAATGTTTTTGGGCTATACATGGTAACACGGAAAGAATTTTGCAATTCCTCGAATTTCAGAGGCGGAAGGCCATATAATTCTATTGAAGAAACAGCTTTTTCAAAACCAGACCCCCGTTCTTCACAAATGTTATATCGACGGAAAGCTGCCGCCAGTATCTCATTTCGTGACTCTGGAGTTGTACGGATCAACCTATCAATTCTTTTTGAGGGCAACAGTCGTCCTGGGTTAGAAATCTCAATACGATCTGAAAATATCTCAATCATCGGACCCGATCCGCGAATAGTGAAGTCTTGATGTATCAATGCATTGGCAATCAATTCACGAAGGGCAATCTCTGGATAAACGGTCGTCTCGGCTCGTAAAGCATTTTTGATAATCTCGCTGCCCGGTAAAAGGGCTTTCAAAAAGGTTATCAAACCCTCAAAACCAATTGCATAGCCCTTTGACCCTGGATATTCCCGCTCTGTCTCGGTTTTATTAACCCCTTTGTATTTGATTAATCTTATTGTTTTCCTGGATAAACCATCAAAATCAGGTAGATTATCCGCGGCAGCTAATGCACCAAAGTTAGTAATGTAGTAACCTAAGCTATCTACCTCGTCCACCATCTTTTCATCAGTTAGCCATTTCAACAGGTCTTCTTTGGATTGTGGTATCGGTTTATCCAACAATTTAAATATTGATCTATAATCCAATAGATTAAGGATTTCCTCAGAAGACTTTAGTTTTGACGCATGCAGTTCCTCAAAATGAAGATTCTTACTGTTGAGCATCAAAGCGCCAACTTCTTGCCTAGAAGCTTTACGAGTTGTTCCCCCGTTTCGGACAAAGGCATCTTCGATAGTTCCCGGGTTTAAATGTACTGGCTTCACAGCGCTTTCAGGAATATGTATAAAAAGCAGTGGCGAACCATTGAAATTCTCAATTGTGTGCTCGATTGTCACAACCGGCTGAATGGAATCACGACAAATACTACTCATTTTTTGGACAATAGTTTCCGCCTGTAACTGTGTTACGCCAAGGGGTGTTCCTGTCTTGTCATCTATCCCAAAAACCATAAACCCGCCACCCGGCAGGTTCGCAAAGGCAGAAAGATGTTTTGCAATCTTGCCATTGTTTGGCGACAGCGTCTCTTTCCAATCCAATTCATTTAGTTCCTGTGGCACGGGAGACAAGCTATGCGCGAGTGTATCGATAGCCCTTTTTATCCAGTTCTTCATTGTATAAGTTACGCAACAAGCCCCTGATAATTAAGGGCAACGTCAATTTTTCCGTTTTCGAATTAAGCAAAAATACACTTTTGCAAAAGATTGCAATGCCGGTATTGCAAGACTTTGCAATCTCGACTTTATAAAAGGTAATTGATAGACAAATCTATTCGTAAATATTCAGAAATTTGAAGGAAGAGGAAATGATCACTTAGAGCCGTAAGTGCGAAAGATTGCAATGATACCTTTGCGTTGGATTGTTGAGACAAGATTACTGGAAACTTTTTAAAAATTCTATTAGGGAAGTGTCATTTGGATATTGGCAAACTTAGTAAATGCTGAATGTTGCAAGATAAACTGTTGAAATATTTAATTAAAGGGCTGTTAAAGGCATGTTACTATCCATTCTTGCAAGCTGTTCCTTTGCAAAGTTTTGCAAAAATTTCACGCTGTTAAAATCACGTAATTTATACCTTTTAAACACATAAAGTAAACAATGGAAAATCCATTTATAAATCAATCTCCTGATGAGAGCCACGGGTATCATTTCTTGGAAAGAACTTTTTCTGAGTATATTGATGTGCGGGGATTTGAAACCATGCAGGACATTCTATTTGAAAAATGCACTTTCCCAAATTTTACTGTTCTAGAATCTCTTTCGTGCCGTGAACTCACTTTTATGAACTGCGTTTTCGAACAGTCTTTGTATATTAGTAAATCAAAATTTCACAGCTTAGCATTCTTTGATGTCAATGTTCATTCCATGGACGTGGTTAAAAATGAGGGAGATGTATTGTCATTTCGAGGAGTGACATGTAAGAATCTTGAAATAAATGGCAGTTATCGTTCTTGCCAAGTTGTTTCCAGTACGATAGAGGAGCTCGAAGTAGACGACCTTAATCCTGAGCACTCCCATCGTGAGACCAAAATAAGTTTTCTTGAAAACAACAAGATAAAATCAATAAATTTTACCTGCAATTCCTGCCATTCAACTATTCTATTTAGTGCAGGCAGTTATAAGGATGTAGCCTTCGAAGGGGAATTCAAAAAGCGAATTGCTTTTGGAGGTAATTTGACCATAGACAGTTTACGATTTGAATCTGTAATTTGCCAAAATCGGTTAGATATTGACCAAGGGCTATACGATTTTGTAATGCTTAATCGCTGTCAATTTCATGGCTTAGTATATTTCAGTGATATGCAACGCTTCGACAAGCCCGGAGAATTTCGTATCAACATGATGATGTTCAATTCGACCCATTTTGAGAAAGATGCTACAATTGAGATAAGCAAACTAACTAGTTTTAGTAGTTCAAATTGTAATTACGGTGAAGTACTAACTATTAACAACTTCCGAGATGATGGATCGGGAGAAGCAGTACGCATTAGTTTCGACAGTGTCAATCAGGGTAGTGTTGTGGTGCAGCGGACCTATGCCGATATCGCCATGGGAGGCATTAATTTGGGAAATATCTATTTTAACGAAATTGACATTTCGCACCTCACATTTAGCGACTTTGAGAATAAAGGGTCAATCTCTTTTCGTCATTTACGGTCTGGAAATATGATGGCCATTCAGGAAAGCATTTCAGGAAAGCTTAATTTTCTAAACGCAGACATCAATCTTTTTGATGAAATAGTCATCGCCAACAGTGATATTGATGGTGCAAACTTTCAGCGTTACCCCGAAAAAATTCGATCTAAAAGTTCAAGCCCGCAAATTGGTTATGGGATAAAGTCAAATAAGCATAGACACGCCAATTTGCGTATGGTATATAATCAATTGAAAAAGATTGCAAAAATCAAGGGCGATATTGACAATGCCTCAAGATTTGAATCACTAGAACACCGCGAACTTCTTTTAAGCAAAAGGTTTGGATTCGACACTATTCTGTTGGTCTTAAATTTTTTGTCGAACAATCATGGAAGAAGCTGGTTTCAGGCGCTGGTATTTACGATGTTGATGGGTTTGGCGTCTTTCATGGCTTACGCATCAAGAGTCGGTATAAATATAGAAATAGAATTTTGGGAAAATTACGTGCTATTTTTTACATCCTTCCCCAAGTTGCAGTTTGATAGCTTAGAAACCTCTAACAGAAGATGGGATGTGCAATTAGTTATATGGGTGGGAAGGATATTTATCAGTTATGGTATTTATCAGACTGTAGCCGCTTTTAGAAAATATGCGAAATCTTAAAGTGACCGATTTTATAATTTTATCGATCACCGCCGAATGCCTAAAATTATCAGGCATTAAAAAAGTTAATTCCTTGGCAACCATTCAAAAACCAGTCATTAGATGATAATTCCAGGTACATTAAAGTTTTCCAATCCAAAAGGCCTTGTCCTTCGCGACAGCTATTATAAGTTTCTCCAAGATGCTCGACTAATACGGATTTATCTTTTGCGTACAAATCTTTGAATAATCGTTCCATACTTCTAAATTCCCTATTTGCTTCGTTCGAAAACAATTGAGCAATATTGTAGCTATCAAAATGCGTATTGGCTCGATTAAATCGAACAATATCCCAGTGATCCGGTCGTAATGTCCTATACCTAAAAGACAATGGGGTAGTTTGCATCAATTCTGCCCTGATCCATACTTCATCATCTATTTTATCAAAGTATGGATGATACGTTTGATTGTCAGCTGTAGTGGGATAACTGACTAATTTTTCAGTGTTGCAGTCTCTGCAACTAGGCACCAAGTTTATTGGGGTGATAGCGAGTATGGAGTACTCAGCTTTTGGTAAGAAATGATCTACTGTTTTGACTGTTCCTACTGTACAGTAAGGACAAATATCATAAGGAGCTGACATATAAATTTGGTCATAAAGGCCCCGTCCGTTCGGTAGCTTTAAAAGTCTGTATTCATAATAGCTGACCATTTTATCATGATCTACTCTTGCTGAAATAGGAACATTACGAGGGATTTCAAACAATGTATTGTCTACGACTTTAGCTGCAAACGAAGTTTCCGCGTCTATCAAAACTGGGTTGAGACTGTCAATGTCTGCGTGCACGCGTCTTCTTGCCGTATCACTTTTGAGGATATCCATCACCTGTAAAACTGTTGTTGTAGGCTTATTCAAATGTTTCATTGATTACCTTTATTAAAAAAAAGACTTCTTAAAATTGCTCTGCCTTCGACTCCCAATTCCCCGTCGATGCTACTCATCGCCCTTTGATAGCTATGATTTTCTTTGGCCAAATCATTTAAGATGTTATAAAAACCAGATTCAGTAACCTCGAGACCAAATATGTCATTTGTCAAAACGCTGATGTTTTCGCCAAACGACTCTATTTTAAGATTTTCGAATTTTGCGAGATTCCCTTTTCGGGAAAGTTTAAAAACACAGGATCTAGGAACTTCCTGAAGTACTATTGGGGAATGAGTAGACATGATGCACACTGCATTTCGATTTATCAGCAGAGCCTGAATCGCCCGCATAAAAGAAGAAAGCAGTGGCGGATGCAAATGTGTTTCAGGTTCATCAAAGAAAATTAGACTTTTTTCCTGCGAAAGCTCTACTAACCTTGTGACGGTCAGGATAATAATTTTATGCCCAGAGCTTAATCTTGAGAATTTTTCCCGGATCGGCAACAGATTTTCAGCATCATACTGATCTATGATCTCTAAAAAGTTTTCATCATGGAATATCGGGTCGCTGTTTAGAAGCCTAATAGTCTCTTTCCATCGTGTCTTTTTGGAAGAAGCTATTATAAGTCCCAGACTAGACGTAAGATCATCGCCGAAATCTCTTTCTATTGATGTAGCTTTATCATTTTTGATTTTTTCAAGGCTTTTTATTCCGATATAATGGTATTTGATTTTGGAATACTTATCTCTACCCTTACTGTGGAAATCGTACTCGTCAAATGCACTAAAACTAACGCATATTAAATTTGAGAAGCTTTGGTCTCGATTGGGCCTATTGAAAACAAATTTACCAGTTTGCTCCCTCGACGACACCTCTAAAATACTGTTAATCATTGCATTCAAAAGATGAGATTTGCCTACGCCGTTTCGGCCAATAATGATTTGAATATTTGTTGGAGGCTCATGCTCTGCGATAACATGAAAGTCAATTTTTGATGGACTAGTCTTTATTTCATCTTGTGCAAAGCGGTAACTAAAACTGTAATTAGTCAATCTAGCCCCTCCTTTTGCGATACGCCGATATTGACCTACAACAGTATCAGGCGAAATATTCCTAAATAAGGAAGAGTGTGTCACGTCTTCTTCGAAAGCCATATCATAAATCTCCGGATCGAAGGCAATATCTCTTAATGCTGTCAGTATGTGATCTCTCAAGTCATCCCCTAATTCTGTCAAATTACTATAGTAAGAATCATCACTGCCGAGCGAAAAATAGTTTTCTTCTAATTTTAAAAATTTGTCATTGACTTTAAGTTTTTTATATTGGCTTCCTTCCTTTTGACCGACATATGCTATTCGAACAGATCCTATTTCAATCTTTTTTCCTTCACTATCTCTGAACTCAATACCAAAAGCGGTATAGTACGAATAGTCATTCCAATCGTCCCAAGTTAAAATAACAGTATTTTTTGTGTTGCCATAGCTACTGCCAAATCTGTCTGTAATCAAAAAAGTAATATCTTCCACTTAATGTTCGCTTTTTTAAGATACTTATGACGACCAAATTTTATAACCTAAAATAGCCGAGTATCGCTGTATTATTCAAAACTTAATTTAGAAATTTTAAATTGGCGTGAATTTAGTTTTTTCTAGGCACAAACATCGGATCAATTTCAAGTTGGCAAGGGTTGTTATACAGTTCTGTATCAGAGAAGCTGTTTGCGGTTACAATTCTTTCCACTGCATCTTCCCATTTACAAATTAGATGATAAGCCGTTCTTCTATTGACAATTGATCTAAGCATTTGGAAAGGCGTCATGTCCGTCCGAAGAAAATACCATTGACCTTTGATCCTTACAACTGTATTGGCAGATGTGTTGGTCACAATGACGCCTCCTTCAATTATTGTATCATAACTATCGGCCACGGGTTGCATCAGGTCATAGATTTTGTCCTGAAAATCTTTGCCAATCGCGATTTTGAATAAATCTTCCTGAAAGCCGTCCAAAATCTTTAGCTCCCGGTTTCCTTTCTTTTTCAAATAAGGCGCGATTGCAATAGCGGCATCTTTCCTAAACGATTTTTCCAAATCAGAATTATTAAGGTCATCGAACGAGATAAAGCCTACCTCGTAGTCATTGTCTTTACCAAACTCGGCCATGTCAATCGGTTTTAGACAGGTGTATATAAGGTTTTCTACAAACGCCTCGATATTGTTTAGAAACAACTGTCTCTTTATCTTGAAAATTTTAATGTGTGGCTTGTTGTTTTGATCACTCACATTTCGGGTCAAGTGGAGATTTATGTCGTCATATTTCTCATTATAAACCAAGGTGTAATGAATGTCCATGGGAAGCTGGCCAAGCCGAAAAAACACTTGGCCCTTACGTAAGAAAAGGTCAAAGATCTTTTCAAGTTGGATTCTACTGAGATGATTAACCATAATATTTAGGAAATAATAAAAGTCGGATTGCCATTCATACTTAGGTCATTGATAATTTCTTCGAGTGCAATTTTAAAATTTTCACTTTTACAATTTAAATGGAATAATGCGAAAAGCTTTTCGCAATATCCTGTATCTAAGTTATTAGCTAATTTTTTACAAATTAGTTTTGCCAATTTTTGTTCAAACAAATTCCATTTTTCATTTAGAACGATTTCATTTCGCGCAGAATTCAAATCGAGATCATTAAATCCGTGGACATCTAAAACCAGTAGGATAGGGAATGGCCATTGGAGCGACGTCTTTTTAGCATTAAAACTATATTCAGGAAACAATCCACCTTCATAGCTGATTCCGTGTATAGAAAATAGAGCATTTGACTTTGCGATTGTTTGTTGACGATAGGAGCTCTTGATCTTTCCAGTGTCATCAATTTCTAGAGAATCACCTTTTCTCAAAATGCTATTTATATCCCAAAGCATCTTTAAACTTAAAGTAAAGTTTTCTCCATTCACATCGGTTTCATTAGAATGTACATCTACCTTTTCTACTGGTTCCTCATCTTGCTGAATAATTCCGACGATTGCATTGCCAGTAAACCCGTCCTCGTCGATTATAATTTCTTCCTCCCTTATATTGTGGTTTTCTATCCAATACGATCCTTTAAGTTCGGCCGCCTTTCTAATACTAAAGTCACGTTTGGAAAATTTTTGCTCTTCCACTCCCTCGACGAAAATTGAAATTGGAACCTGTGGATTTGGAACTGCCTTTTTAATAGCTTTAATCAAATCTTCTCCGACATAGTGTTTCCACGGATGGTCCTTTCGCAACAGAAGAACTGTAGTCGTTCCCGGTTCCTCTTTATCAGATTTTAAGACTGTGAAAATACTATCGTAGCCCTCTATTACAAGTTTGAGCGATGAGTCATAAGAATATTTTCCATTCAATCTTTTAGTTTGAACTTCGACACTTTCTGCAACCATAAATGTGGATAGAATTCCAATTCCAAATCTCGAGATAGGTGTAAATTTAAAATTAGCCTTGGCTTTCAGTTCAAAAAAGTCTTTAGACTTATAAAATGATGACCCAACCTTTGAATAGTAATTATTTATGATGTCTTTGTTCATTCCCATGCCATTATCTGAAACTTCTAGAAAGTCATCGGCTCCGATCGAATAAAACTTAACCGCAATTTTAGGATAGTAAGGAGCGTTCCAAGAAGTGTGCATGGCTTCACTTAGCAAACAGGCATCTATCGAGTTCTGAATAAGTTCTCTTAATGCTACTTCTTTGCTCCCATATAATTGTGTGCCCATAAGGAGTTCGATCACCTGATTTTTATTGAGATTAAATGACGTATCCCAATACTCATAAATTGGATCGCCAGACTCGATATCTTTCTCTGGACCGATTCTGTCACGATTTACCTTGAGAGGTAAATTCAATTTATATCTTTCAAATTCTAAGTGGGGATTCTGTTCTGAAATTTTTGTCAAAATTGCCGAACAATTCTTAAGCTCCAAATCTATGTAGTCACAGAATTTATTTATGGCTGATTCTATTGCCGGGTGTTGACATTCAGCTGCGAACGATATTTCGGTCGCATTAATTCTCCACGCCTTTATAGACCGATGTTTTTGCCATTCCGCTAATGACACAGCATTTCGGACAGCAAGGTGTGAAAAAAGCACAGATGGAGTTCTCTTTGCATCGAAATCAAGCAAATCCGCCAGTCGGAGAATCACGGCGATATAAGGAATACATATATTAGTGTCCTCTCCGCTTAAATAATTAGGATCTAGATTTAAGAGAGAAAGTGCATCTTCGTTATGACTTTGACATATGTCGGCCAAAATCTTTGTCAAAGGAGTGTCATCATAAAATATCAAATTCTTCCAGTCTCTAGCTAGAAGTCGTTTTACGCGTTGGGCGTGATTAAGTCTTATATATTCAGATATTAAGTATTGCTCAATCAATTCGGCTTTTGGATGGTTTCCGTTTATTCGAAGTCTACTGATTTCATCTACTCGATCAGGTTGAATCTTCTGAAAACGCTCAAAACTTTCAAATTCCTTGAGTTCGTTTGTCGTGGGAACATCACTTTTCCATTGCTTTTTCCAAGCTTTCACATCATCTTCGTCCGGAGACATACCAAGATCATGAAAAAAAGCAGAAAGGATAAGAAGCATAAGTTCTGGAATCGATAGTTTCTCCAGTTGCTGATAAGGAATAATTCTTTCCATCAAGCCTAACACCCTAAATAAGTGCTCACTGTCATGTAGTGTATATTCAGGCATATACTTCACAATCAACTTTGCCTTATCATACGAATACTTTACACAGTCATATATTGTAGCACATATTTTGGAATCAATGCTATCTCCTTCAAGCTGCGCTTTTTCCTTTAATTTTATGTAAATCTTACTCTTTAAAAGACCCGCCTCAATATGTTTTTTGGAATCGCTCATTGATTACTATTTGTTTTATTATCGTCTTTTGACTATTTCTCTTGTAAAATTCTCCAACTCAGAAATGTCTGCTAACATTTCGGCCGCATTTGGCATTGTCTCAATCAAAGCGCCTGCACTATCGTGACCGAAAAAGTAAGTAGAGCATTTTGACATATTTGCATCCACCTTTTTGAAATCTTCGCCCGTTAAATCGATTACTTTAGATAAACGTTGTGTTTGAATTTCTCTTCCAAACCGTTGTACTACGCCATTTAAAAGAACCTCTTCAACAAATCTTTCCCAAGTCTCTCTTAGCATTCCATACATAGGCTTAGCCTTTTCTTTATAGACTTCGTCGGTTTCATCCCTCTCAATCTTCGCCAGTATCTGCTGCCTCGCTTTTAATATGCCAAGTCTTTTTGTAACTCTAAGAGCATCCCAGGGAAGATTTGTCGAAATAATGCCAGTTTCAATCTTCTTTCTTGTTAGACTTTTGATGTCTATCGCCGCCGCTAGCTCATCAGCATGCTCCTGAAGCATCAACAAAAATGTGATATCATGTGTAAAAACAATAACCTGTCTTTGTTTTGATTCTTCAACAATCCTTTTGGCAATTTTGTTTCTCCATTTGTGGTCTAATGAGGAAACCGGGTCATCGAACACGATAGCACTTTTATGATCGGAAAGAGATAATTCAGATAAAAATGTAGAAAGCGCGATACATCTGTGCTCTCCCTCGCTTAAAATATCTTTAAGAGGCACGTTAGGCGCATTCGGCTCGTTTAGTTTTAAATAGTGGTATTGTTTTCCTCGGACGCCTTTGGTTTCTGTTTCAATCTTTATATTGGTAAAACCCAATCCAATTAATTCATCCTGAAATTTGTCTTTTAAACTTTGGGTAACATAAGAGCTTGCCAGACCATTGCTCAAAGTAGTCACAGTCCTGGTATTGCAATTTGCAATACATTTATTCAAAAGGTTAACTTTCTGCTGTCTATATATTTCGCGGACCAATTTTCTTTTGAAATTGTATAGTTTTTTCTGATTTACCAGTTCTTTTAATTCGGTCTCAAGTGGCGTCAATTCATCAGTGATGGATTGTGTTTCTAACTTTTTATTCTCGGCTTGAAGATTACTGATGACCGAATCAATAATTTCTTTAGCATTAACTTTAAGTTCGGGAGTGTTAACTGCTTCGACCTGTCGCTTTTCATTCAGAATTTTTAACAGGTATGTACGTTGTTGCAAGAGATTTTGAATGTATAAATCCTGAGCACTTCTATAATCTTTGGATAAGGTTTCCAGTTCTAAGATTGTGGGTTCCTGTTCCTCGAAAGTAAAATATAAAGCAATTACTTTGTCTAATAGATCTTGATGATTTTTGGATGCAGCATCATGTTGTTGTTGAGTGTCGTGTTTAACGAATTCCTCAAAATTCAAAAAACGTTGCTTTGCATCTGAACCTAATTCCTGTAAACAAAGAGGACAATTCGATGCTTCTGAAGTATCGGGGAAGGTATGTTCGTGATTATTGTCATCGTAAAATTTTCTTGCGCTCTCCCAAAGTTGTTTCCACGAATTTCCACCAATTCCATTTAGTGGAAGATTTGCAAAAACAGTCTTGGACGTAGCATCTAACGTTTCGTGCGTACTCACGAATTCATTACAAGTCGTTTCCACTACTTGTTGTGCCTCGGGAGTAATTAGAACTGTTTCTAAAGCTTGAAACTTATCACGTAAAATTTTGAATCTATTTACCTTCTGAAGATTTGTTGATATTTCTCTTTGAGGATCGGCGGCTTTTAAGGCTAGAATCGCAGCGTCCAAAGTTTTAATGCGGTCACATTTTTCCGGCTTCCAATCACAATTTTGCTTAAGCTGATCGATAGTTGTGTTGTGAGAAATACTGTTGAGGAACACCTTAGACGGCGTGCCGTCCTCAATTTGCATTACTGAAAAATCAAACCTCCCCTGAGTGGCGACGTGCAATTCTGCAGATATTTCTGTTTCGATTTGTTTTAAAACGATCGCCAGCTTTTCAACGAGGGATAGTCCCTGTGGAATAAAGGCGATTTCGTCTTCGCCGTCAATGTAATGATTTGCGCTTGATGAATCGAAAACATCCACCCCTTTTAAGACGCTACTGTCAATCGATTCGTTTATTAGCG
>Ga0265798_10001398_pt1 | contig 37661 bp, 34 predicted proteins | sample P3T30metagenome_FD_192430 | JGI IMG/M metagenome (GOLD analysis project Ga0265798, IMG submission 192430) | Plant litter microbial communities from East Loma Ridge, Irvine, California - P3 T30 | ecosystem: Environmental > Terrestrial > Plant litter > Unclassified | place: USA: California...
TGAGGTAAAGGTCGCGCTTAGCAACACGTTTGGCTTTGGCGGGCACAATACGTCGGTGCTGTTTCGCAAGCTGTCGGAGTAGCGCTACGGTTGCTTAGCCCGCAAAAAAGAACGTCATGCTGAGCTTGCCGAAGTATTTCGCTCGAATCGTTGGGGATTCATTACCTAGCGGCGCGAGCGGGATGCTTTGGCAAGCTCAGCATGACGTTCTAATTTTTTATCACAAAAAAGCTACGTAAAATGCCCCTCCCTCTCTTTGGTCTGTTTCGGCGGCTGCTGGGCAGCGATAAGCAGTTTCGGCAGGCCGTAGCCACCGTTATCGGCCAAGACCCGCACAATGCGCGCCTTTACCAACTGGCCTTCACGCACTCATCAGTGGTGAAACAGGACCCCGGTGCGGGCCGCCACCAGAGCAACGAGCGGCTCGAGTTTTTGGGTGATGCCGTGCTTGGCACGGTGGTGGCCGAGTACCTGTTCAAAAAATTTCCCTACGAGCAAGAAGGCTTTCTGACCGAAACGCGCTCGCGCATCGTGAACCGCGAGAGCCTGAACGCCATCGCCCTCAAAATGGGCCTCGACAAGCTCGTGCAGCTCGACGCGACCCAAAACCGCGTAGCCCGCTCGCGCTCGGTAAACGGCAACGCGCTGGAGGCGCTGGTGGGCGCGGTGTACCTAGACCTGGGCTACAAGGCGGCGCGCAAGTTTGTTCTCAAGGGTTTAATCCGGCCCTTCGTAGATGTCAACAAGCTGACAACTACTACTTCCAACTACAAGAGTAAACTCATCGAGTGGGCGCAGCGCAACGGCAAGGACGTGCGCTACGAGCTAAGCGGCGAGCCCCGCCCCGGCGGCGTAATGGAGTTTACGGCCACCGTGCTGCTGAGCAATGAAGTAATTGCTACCGGCATGGGCCTCAATAAAAAACAGGCCGAGCAGCTAGCCGCCGAGCGGGCACTCACGGCGTTGGGGGTGTAACGGTCCGGTCTTTTTAGCCGTCTGTCATAGCAAGCGCAGCGCGGCAACCTTTCCTTGTCGCTCACTCATTCGGGGTTACCGCCCCAACTATAAGGAAAGGTTGCCGCGCTGCGCTCGCCATGACAGCTAATTCACTTAATTCCTTTTCCCTATGCGCATTGCCGGAGCCGCCCTCAACCAGATTCCCTTCGACTGGGCTCATAACCTTCAGAATATCAGCGCGGCCATCACCCAGGCTAAGGCCGAAGGCGTGGAATTGCTATGCTTGCCCGAATTGTGCCTGACGGGCTATAACTGCGAAGACCTGTTCTTGAGCGACTGGCTACCGGCGGCCGCCCTGGCGCAGTTACAGAAAATCCGGCCACTTACCGAGGGTATTTGCGTGGTGGTGGGGCTGCCCGTGCGCTTACAGCACCGCACGTATAATACCGCCGCCGTGCTGCGCGATGGCCAGATTCTGGGCTTCGCGGCCAAGCAGTTTCTGGCTAATGATGGGGTGCACTACGAAACGCGCTTTTTTGTGCCGTGGGTAGCGGGCGAAACGACCACCGTGGAGCACGAGGGCGAAAGCTGGCCGCTGGGCGACCTCACCTTTGAGCACCTGGGAGTGCGCTTTGGCTTTGAAATCTGCGAGGACGCGTGGCGGCCCGACGACGTGCGGCCCGCCTGCCGCCTCATGGGCAAGGTGGAGTTGATTATCAATCCCTCGGCTAGCCACTTCGCCATGAGCAAGACGGATGTGCGCTATAAGCTTGTGCTCAATGGCTCGCGCAAATTCAAGTGCACCTACCTCTACGCCAACTTGCTGGGCAACGAGGCGGGCCGTACCATCTACGACGGCGAAATTCTCATTGCCCGCAACGGCCACCTGCTCAAACGCAATCAGCTGCTGAGCTTCAAAGAAGTGGATATGGAATGGGCGGATGTGGACTTTGCCACGCCACTCGAAATCGCCGATACCATTGTGCCGCTGCCCGAGCCTGACGAGTACCGCGAGCTTAACCAGGCCATGAGCCTGGGGCTGTTTGATTACCTGCGCAAGGCCCGCAGCCGGGGCTTCGTGCTAAGCCTCAGCGGCGGGGCCGACTCGTGTTTTTGCGCCGTGGGCGTGGCCGAGATGGTGCGCCTGGGCGTGGAGGAGCTGGGCGTGGACGAGTTTAAGCGCCGCAGCGGGGCGTTTGACATCGCCAAGGCAGCGACGGTGCAGGCGGGCGCGGGCGGCGCGGCGGCCCAGCAAGCCAACGATGTAGCTAATGACACCGCCCCAGAAAACCAGAAACCTACCTCTACCAACCAGACGCTCGTCAACCACCTGCTAACCTGCGCCTATCAGGGCACCGTCAACTCCTCGGACGATACCTTGAACTCGGCTAAAGAGCTAGCCGACAGCATCGGCGCCCGCTTTTTCGATTGGACGATTGACGACGAGGTGACCGGCTACGTAGGCAAAATCCAGCAGGCGCTGGGCCGCGACCTTACGTGGCAAACCGACGACCTGGCTTTGCAAAACATCCAGGCGCGGGTGCGTGCCCCCGGCATCTGGCTGCTGGCCAACGTTCAAAACTGCCTGCTCATCACTACCTCCAACCGCTCGGAGGCCAGCGTGGGCTACTGCACTATGGACGGCGACACCGCCGGTAGCATCTCCCCCATCGCGGGCGTCGATAAGGACTTTGTCAAGAAGTGGCTGCGCTGGGCCCAAACGGCCCTCGGCTACGAAGGCCTGCGCCACGTCAACGCCCTGCAACCCACCGCCGAACTGCGCCCGCTCGCCGACAAGCAGACCGACGAGCGCGACCTCATGCCCTACGTGCTGCTCAATCGTATCGAGCGCCTAGCCTTCTACGACCGGCTGGCCCCGGCCGCCGTGCTGGCCCAACTCGTGGCCGAGGAGCCCAGCTACGAGCTTGAGCAACTGCGTGCCTACGTCAAGCGCTTTTACCAGCTCTGGAGCCGCAACCAGTGGAAGCGCGAGCGCTACGCACCCAGCTTCCACCTCGATGACTACAACGTGGACCCGCGCTCCTGGCTGCGCTTTCCCATCCTGAGCGGCGGCTTTGCCGAGGAGCTAGCGGCGCTGTAGGCCGCGTTAGCCTGGCTCCGATAACTTTTTTTCATACTTAGCGCACAGCCGCGCAAGTTTTTCGGGCTAAGGGCACCTAAGCTTGTGGAAGGCCCGTCACTAGTGGCGGGCCTTCCCTATGTCCCTACCTGGCCCCGTTGCGTTGGTTTTTATGACTTGTAGCCTGCCGTTGTCTTTCGCCGCTGAGGCGCGGCCCTGCACCGGCGCAGGTGCGGCGTTAGCCGATGCCGAGCTGGTAGCCCAGCTTCAGCAAGGCAATGAGGCGGCATTTCGCACGCTGGTCGGGCGCTACCAAGACCGCATCTACCGCACGGCGTTCTCGCTGCTGCGCTCGGCCGAAGAGGCGGAGGACGTAGCCCAGGAGGTTTTTGTGGAGGTGTACCAAACGGTGGGGCAGTTTCGGGGCACGGCGGCCCTTAGCACCTGGCTCTATCGGCTCGCCACCTCGCGCGCCTTGCAGCACCGCCGCCGTAGCGCCGCCAAAAAGCGTTTTGCCTACTTTACCAGCTTGCTGGGCTTTGATAACCGGGTGCTGCACGACCCGCCCGACCACGCGCACCCGCAGGCGCTGCTGGAGGGGCAGCAGGCGCTGCACTCACTGCTGGCCCACATCGGCCGCCTGCCCAGCCAGCAGCAGGTAGCCTTCACGCTACGCCACGAGCAAGAGCTTAGCTACGAAGAAATAGCGGCGGTGCTGCATACAAGCACCGCGGCGGTCGAGTCTTTACTATTCCGGGCGCGGCAGACGCTGCGCCGCCACCTTCAAGCCCCCAGCCGCCATGGCTAAGCCAGTCTTTCGCCCGGGCTCCGACGAGGAGTGGGAAGCCCTCCTGCACCAATTGCGGCAGCAACCGCTGGTGCAGCCCCGGCCGTTTTTCTACGCCCGGGTGCAGGGCCGGCTCACGGCCGCGCCGCGCCCAGCGGCTGGCCTGCTGGGCTGGGTACGGCGCCCGGCCTACGTCGCCTTGCTGGGCTTGCTGGGGCTAGCCATGAGCGGCGATGGCGTGGTGCTACCCCCAGCCGCTACCCAGCCAGCCAGCCCACAAGCCCGGTTGCGGGCACATTGATTTTTTTTTGCTAGCCGCGCCTAGCCGCGCCTAGCTGCGCTAGGCCGGTTTTAAGCCGGGCTTCGCGGTACGGAGTACCTTTGACACCTCTCGCCTTTTTGCTACTTATGACTGCACCGCTCGCCTACATTCCCTGGAACATCTCCCCCATCATTGCCGAAATCGGGCCGCTGCTGCTGCGCTGGTACGGCGTGCTCTTCGCGTTGGGCTTCGTCATCGGCTCGTTTGTGCTCACGCACATTTACAAGGAAGAAGATGTGCGGCCGTACTGGGTCGATGTCATCACGTTTTATATGGTGGCGGGCACAGTGCTGGGGGCGCGGCTAGGCCACGTTTTTTTCTACGACTGGGCCGCCTACCGCGAGCACCCACTGGAGATTCTCAAAATCTGGCACGGTGGGCTAGCCTCGCACGGCGCCACCATCGGCATCTTGCTGGCGGTATTCATCTTCAGCATTCGCAATAAATTTGACTACCTCTGGGTGCTCGACCGCATCGTGATTGTGGTGGCCATCGGCGGGGCGTGCATCCGGCTGGGCAACCTCATGAATTCCGAAATTGTGGGCAAGCCTACCGATGTGCCGTGGGCGTTCGTGTTCCCGCGCGACACCGAGCACCTGCAAGCTCCCGTGACGCCGCTGCCCGCCGGGGCCGTGCTGGTGCAGCGCAGCCGCCTGCCCAACGGCGAGGAAAACACCGAAGTGCTGCCCGCCGGCACCACCGCCACGCCGGGCATGGAAATGGCCGTGCCGCGCCACCCTACCCAGATTTACGAGTCGTTATTCTGCATCTTCCTGCTCGTACTGCTCTACAGCCTCTGGAACAAGTACAAGGAGCGCACACCGCGCGGCCTGCTCTTTGGGCTGTTCGTAGTGCTGCTCTTCACCTTCCGCATTTTGGTTGAGTACCTAAAGGAAAACCAAGTGGCGCAGGAAGGCGGCATCATTGAGCAGTATCATCTCAACATCGGGCAGCTGCTCAGCATCCCGTTCATCCTCATTGGTTTGTGGGTATTGCTGCGCGCTGGCAAAGACCCCAAAAACCCCTACGGCTACGCCCCACGCGGCCTCACTGAGGAAGAAGCCGCCGCGCTCCAGCCCAAGCGCTAGCCCTTGCGTGGGTGGTAGTGCCCGCAATTAGCGGCAAGCCTAAGCTCTCGACAGCAGCACCGCCCTAAGAAGCTCAAAAGCCAGCCTTTCCGATAGTGGAAGGGCTGGCTTTTGAGCTTCTTAGAGTTACCTATATTGTTGAAAGCAGCGTCAGGCTGAGCTTCTCAAGGCATCTTACTACCCAAAGCACTAGCCACTTAGGCAAGTTCGGCCTAACGTTCTTCTAGCATTTGCTACAGCGCCAGCTCGTACACATCGCCTTGCTCGGTAGTGATGAGCAGCGTATTCTGGTCCTTAAAGGCCGCGCCTTCCGTTTGGCCAGCACCTTTGAGGCTGATTTGGCGAGGAGCGGCTTTCAGAATTTCCGCCCAGGAATTCCCGTCCAAAATAAACAACTCCTGGCGGGCCAGCAGCACCAGGCGATGCCCGTCGGGCGAGAGCGTGGCATCGGTTACCTGCCCGGGAATGGCGAGCTTAGCAACTGCTTTGGCAACGTAAGTGCCGGGCTTTTCGGGCACCGAGTACACCTTACAGGTGCTTTGGGTAGCCCGGTCCTTGGTGAAAAGATACACCTGGCCATCGTGCCAGAGGCTAGCCTCGCAGTCAAAGTTGCGCTCGCTCTTACCGGGCGGAAACGCCGTCTGGTCGGGATATTTAAAGTTGATTTTGCCTACCTGGCTAGGCTGGGCGGGCCGAAAGCGCAGGATGGCCAGGTTCTGGCGGTCGGAGCCGTTGTTGCCGCAGTCGCCCATGTAATAGTTGCCGCTGTTGTCGCGGCTCAGGCTTTCCCAATCGTGGTTGGGCGCCCCCAGCGTGAACTCGGCCACCTGCTGGCCGGTACCATCCACGCGCCACACGGTGGGCTGCTGCCCATCGTCGCCGAAGGTAAAATACGTGCCAGCCTCCGGGGCCGGGCACAGGCCCGAGCTTTCCAAAATACCATCGGTGAGCTTGCCCACCCGGCGCAGGCCATCGGCCTGCGCGGCGGCCTTATTCTTTTTGTGGGAGCCTTTTTTGCCCTTTTTGCCACTTTTATCGGGCTTGCTTTGGGCTACGCCCTGGGGCTGGTCGGCGCTGTTCTGGTCGCCGGCGGCGGGCGAGCAGGCGGAGGTAAGGAGCATCACGCCCAGCAGTGGGCGCAGGAGAAGAGGAATACCTAACATAGGCCTTTTGTACGCGAAAGGCGGGCTGTTGGCTACAAAGAGCCTGCCTGTTGGCTCCCGGCAGCTACGGCACCGGGTCGTGGCCGTGGCCGCCCCAGGGGTGGCAGCGCCCGATGCGCCGCAGCGCCAGCCGCCCCCCGCGCCAGGCCCCATACGTGGCGATGGCCTCGGCCGCGTAGGCCGAGCAAGTGGGCGTGTAGCGGCAGCTCGGCGGCGTAAGCGGCGAGATAAACAGCTGGTAAAAACGAACGAGCAACAGCAGCAAGCGTCGGAGCATAGGCAGTACAAGGCGGGGTAGCCGGGCAGAGTTCGCGCCGGTGGGCTAGCCATTCTAAGGCGGGTGTATTACTATTGCAAGTTATTTATACCAGGTATTGCAAGGCTAATTTGTTTCTCAATGCTTGATACCCTTACTGCTATTCGCCAGCGCCTACGCAACAAAGACTACCACAACGAGGAGCATGTGCGCTTGGCGCTCGTGGCGCGGGTAGTGCAGCAACTGGGCTGGGATATCTGGAACCCGCGCGAGGTCTACGCCGAGTTTAAGGCTACCCGCAAGGAAGACCAGACGCGGGTAGACCTCGCCTTGTTTACGCACGATTTTGAGGCCACTACCATCTTCATCGAGTGCAAGAGCGTGGGCGGCCTCAACCAAGACCTGGCCGCCGTAGAAAAGCAGTTGCGTGACTATAACCGCGACCACACGGCCCTGTTTACCCTCATCACCGATGGCCGGCACTGGCGCTTTTATTACTCCTTCACCAGCGGCGAGTTCAAAGACAAGCTATTTTGCAAAATTGACCTGCTCACCGATGACTTGGAGGAAGTAGCCAGCTACTTCGACACTTTTTTGCTGCGCGATAACATTCTCAACCACAGCGCCCGCCACAAGGCTGAGGCTTACCTCACGCTAGGTAAGAAGGAGCGCGCCATGCAAGACGTACTGCCCGACGCCCAAAAGCTGGTGTCGCAGCCGCCCTTCCCCTCGCTGCCGCAGGCAATGGTACAGCTGCTGGCAGCCAAGATTCTGACCATCTCCGTGGGGGAGGCTCAAGACTTTTTACTGGGCAACAGCCTGCGGCCAGCGCTGCCGACTGCGCCCGTTGCCGACATCGCCCCGCTCCCCCAAGCACCCCGCCAACCCCAGCCGGCCAAGCCCACGCCTACCCCGCCACCGGCAGCCCCAGCCGCCGTAGCGGTAGCCGTCCCGCCGCCCCACGTCCTGTTTGCCTTGCAGCGCCCCAAGGCCGGCTTTCGGGCCGAGGCCCACTGGCTGCCCACCGGCACTATGCGGGTGCTGGCGGGCTCCACGGCGGCCGGCAGCCCCAGTAGCAGCATCAGCGCCACGGGCTACGAACTGCGCCAGCACCTGCTCCAGACCGGCGTAGTGCGCCCCCACGAAGGCGTGCTGCGCTTCACGCAGGACTATGAGTTCGACTCGCCCAATCGCGCCGCCGAAGTTGTGTGCGGCGGCTCCGTGAATGCCCGTATTTCCTGGCTACGCCCCGGCGATGGCCAAACGCTGGGGAGCTATCTAGCCAGCCAGGCGAGCACCTAAACCTACCAGGCGCACACGCACTTAGCTTGGCAGCTTTCGCAATCTTCTTTTTAGAAATAAATCGCGGGTCATTATTCATTTAAACTTCGCAGCGGGCTTATATTTCGGCGTTAATTTCTTTTCACGCCGCTGCCTATGGCTAATTATTTACTACTGCTGTTTTTTTTAGTACTGCTGGCCCCCACCCGGCTGCTGGCCCAGGGCAACGGCCCCGCTGGCCACGGCGGCCGGGCGCAGGCCTTGGGCAATGCTTCGGCCACGCTGAGCGGCGAGGTGTGGGCCGGGGCCAATAACGCGGCCGGGCTGGGCAGCATCACCCGGCCCACGGCGGGCGTTTACCTCGAAAACCGCTACCTCATCACCAGCCTCAACGTGGCAGCGGCCGCCGTAGCCCTGCCGCTGGGCGTGGTTGAGCCCGCCGCAATGGGGCTGCCGGCCCGCGCTAGCCACGGCGTGCTAGGGCTAGAGGCACAGCGTTTCGGCGGCGTGCTCTATAATGAAACGCGGCTGGGCGCGGCCTACGGCTACCGGCTGGGCGTGGTGAGCATCGGCGGCCGGCTCGATATGCTGCAAGTGAGCTTTCAAGACCTGGGCAGCCGGCGCGTGCTGGCTGCCTCGCTGGGTGGGCAAGCCGATATTCTGCCCCAGCGCCTCACGCTGGGCGTGCACCTCTACAACCTCACCCAGGCCCGGCTAGCCAGCTACCAGGATGAGCGCGTGCCCACCGTGCTGCGGGCGGGCCTGGCCTACCGCCCCGGCAAGCAGGTACTGCTACTAGCCGAAGCCGAAAAGGATGTGGAGCACGCCGCCGGCCTGAAAGCGGGGGCCGAGTACCTGCCCGTGCCGGCCGTGGCCGTGCGCCTGGGCTACGCCAGCCTGAGCCAGCAGGCAACCGGCGGCGTGGGCCTGCGGGCCGGCGATTTTCAGTTTGACTACGCTGCCGGCTGGCACAGTGCGCTGGGGCTGAGCCAGTATTTTAGCCTGGCCTGGCAATGGGGCAAGGCCGCAACGCAGCCGTAAGCATGAATGCGCACTTGCTTACCCCGAGCCCGGCAGCATTGGCCAGCGGGTCCTGCTTCAGCCTGAAATGTGCAGTGGTGCTAGCCGGCTTGCTGCTGCCAGGGTTGGGCGTTGCCCAGGAATTTCCGCGCCGGGCACCCGCGCTCGACCGGCTGGCCCAAGAGCTATTTGCCGAAATTCAGTCGGACCAGGTACCGTACGAGGACCTCTACGGCACGCTGCTCAACTACTACCAGTCGCCGCTCAACCTCAACACCGCCACGCCCGAAGAGCTGCGCGCCCTGCCGCTGCTCACCGAAAAGCAGGTAACAGCCCTGCTCCAGCACCGCCGGGCTACCGGCCCGCTGCTGAGTGTGTATGAGCTGCAAGCCGTGCCCGGCTGGGATGTGCGCGCCATCGCCCGCGTAGCGCCCTTTGTGACGGTGGCCAGCACCAGCCCCAACTCGGTGCGCGGTTCGCTCTGGCAACGCCTTAAAAACGAAGAGAATAACGCCGTACTGCTGCGCTACGAGCGCGTAGTGCAGCAGCGCAAAGGCTACGCCCCGGCCGATACCTTCCAGGGCCGGCCCACCCTGCGCTACCTGGGCTCGCCCGATGCGCTGGCCCTGCGCTACCGCGTGAGCCACGCGCACGATTTCAGCCTGGGCTTCACGGCCGAAAAGGACGCGGGCGAGCCGCTGGCCTGGCGGCCGAAGCAGAACCAGTTTGGGCCCGATTTCCTATCGGCCCACTTCGTGCTCTACCAGCAGGGGCGGCTTAAAACCCTAGCACTGGGTGATTATCAGCTTCAATTCGGGCAGGGGCTACTGCTGTCGTCGGGGCTGGCGGCGGGCAAGGGGGCCGAAACCATCACCTCGCTGCGCCGGGCTTCGCTGGGCGTGCGCCCCTACGCGGCGCTGCTCGAAAACACGTTTTTTAGGGGCGCGGCGGCTACCTACCAGTTGGCGCCGCGCTGGGAGGCTTCGGCCTTTGCCTCACGCAAAAACATCGACGCCAACACCCGTCAGACCACCGACTCGCTGGCGCAGTTTGAGGAGTTTAGCAGCAGCCTGCTCGTGACTGGCCTGCACCGCACGGCCACCGAAATCGCCGGCCGCCAGCGCCTGGCCGAAATTGTGGGCGGCGGCCACCTTGGCTACCTCAGCGCCGATGGCAACCTGGCGCTGGGCTTCACGGCTGTGGCCACGCACTACGGCAACGCCTTTCAGAAGCGGGCCGAACCGTACAATCGGTTTGAGTTTGGCGGCCAGAATAACCTGGCCTTCGGCGCGCACTACAGCTATGGCTGGCACAATCTGCTACTCTTTGGCGAGAGCGGGCGCAGCAGCGGCGGCGGCCTGGGCACCGTGAATGGTCTGCTAGCCAGCCTCGGGCCGGCCGTGGATGCGGCCGTGCTCGTGCGCCACTACACCGCCGATTTTCACACTTTTTATGGCAATGCGTTGGGCGAAAACACGCGCAACATCAACGAGAGCGGCTTTTACGTGGGGCTGAAAGTGCGCCCGCTGGCCCGCTGGGAGGTGTCGGCTTACTTCGACCAGTTTCGCTTTCCGTGGCTGCGCTACCGCGTGAGTGCCCCCAGCCACGGCCAGGATGCGCTAGTGCGCGTGGCCTTCACGCCCACCAAAACCAGCTTGCTCTACGCCCAGTACCGCGCCCGCCTCAAGCCCCTCGACCTGCCTACCAGCAGCACCGGCCGGCCCTTGCCGCTGCCCGGCCAGCAGCTGCGCCATTCACTGCTGCTGTATTGCGATGTGCAGCCTACCGCCCGCCTGGGCCTGCGCACCCGCCTGCAAGCCAGCTACCTGCGCGCCGACGATAACCTGCCCTGGCGGCGCGGCTACGTGCTCAGCCAGGATGCCTCGGTGCAGTTGGCGCGCCGCGTAAGCCTGGCCGCCCGCTACGCCGTGTTCGACACCGACGACTACGACACGCGCCAGTACGTGTTTGAGCAAGATGTGCTGTACGCCGTGTCGGTGCCCGCGCTCTATGGGCAGGGCACGCGGGCCTACGCCATTTTGCAAGCGACGCTTAACAAGCACTTTACCTGCTGGCTGCGCTACGCCGACACGCGCTACCGGCACCAGGCCACCGTAGGCTCGGGGCTGGAAGAAATAAAGGGCGCGGCCCGCTCGGAAGTGACCGCACAGGTGCGCTACAAGCTATAGCCGGTGAAGATTTTTTGGCACGTAGAAAGTGGCTAGCCACTAGAAATTTGGCGCCGGCTATGCCGCAGGCTAAGGCCGCCGGCTAGCCTCCACAGTAGCAGCCAGCGGTTTGGGCGGCGCGTTTAAGGCGGTAGTTATCACCCGCAATGGCCGTTGCGGCGGCCGCCATTTAGCTACCCTGTCCCATGCAAAAGCCCATTTCCCGCCGCCAGCACGGCTTCACCGATTACAGCTACATTCCCCTGGCGCTGGCCCTGCCCAAGCTGGCTGGCTTCCAGCAAGATGCCCCGAAAGCTGCAATGCTCACACGCGTGCTCGCCAGCAACATTCTAGCCTCCAGCATTTTTACCCGGGCCGAGTGGGGCATCATCAAGAAAATCCCTTTTAAAACGCACCTAGTACTCGACGTAGCCGTGGGTGCCTTCGCCGCAAGCGCCCCCTGGCTGTTCGGCTTCGCCAAAAACAAGGCGGCGCGCAATTCCTTCCTGCTGCTCGGGGCTTTCGGCCTGCTGGCCGGCACCTTATCGAAACCGGAAGAACTAACTCGCCGCTAGCTCCTTGGCACACAAAGCACACGTCTAAAAAGCCAAGAGCCTCGGGCTTCATTCAAGCTACTGACTGAAGGAAGCCCGAGGCTCTTGGCTTTCAACTAACGGAGGCTAGGCGTCCGTTTTCACTAAGACCACCTGCGCATTATCGGCCTGGCTGACTTTGCGGCGGAAGTCCTGGTAGTCGGAGTAGCGGGCGGCGGGCAGCGTAGCGCCCCCGGCGGGGCGGCGCGTTTCGAGCTGGCGCACATACTGCAAGGTGCCGTCGGGCAGGGCCGTGCAGGCGCTTGAATAGGTGCCGTAAGCCGTGGCAAGCTGCGTGGGCGGCGGCAGGTTTTCGACCCGAAAGCCGGTGGGTACGTGCAGGCGCACGGTATCCTGGAAGAAGCCGGGAGCCGGTAAAGCCAGCGGCGTCTGGCGCGGGCCCACTTGAGCGGGCAGCGGACTGAGGCGCCCTAGCAGATTGGGGGCCAGCAGGATGCGGCGGCCAGCGGCTGTGCCCACGCTGGCCAGCTCCAGGCCCATCGTTTCGACTACGCCTGGCAGCGTCTTGGTAGGAGCCGCCGCCAGGCGCAGGCTCGTGAGGGTGAAGTGGCTAAGCCGCAGGCGGTTGGAAACGTATTTTTTCTGCTCATCGGCATCCGCTGATTGCAGCAGCTGGGCGTAGGTATCCTGGGCCAGGCCCAGGCGCCGGGTGCGCACAGTGGCTTTGGCTCCGCCGGTGGCATCGAGCCAAAGGTCGGTGCGGCGCAGTTGGCTGTTGGCCTGGGCGCCGTAGCGCGGCGTGGCCACGAGGCGGCCGCCCTCGGGCGTGAGCAGCAGCGCGTGGCGATTGCCGGTGAAGTTGCCCATGTAGCCAAACGCATCGGTCTGGCTGGTGCACTCCAGCCACACGGTATCGGCGGGCGTGGCGCCGTGGCCGGCCAGCGGCATGCACAGGATAACGTGGTTGAACTGGCTGCTCGGAAAGCTGGCGCGCACATCGCGGTGGTCGGCACCGGCTCCTACCAGGGCCACGTAGGCGGGCAGGCCCGCCGCCTTGAGTAGGGCGCGGGTGTAGTTGCTCAGGGCCTTGCAGTCGCCATAGCCACCGGTGGCCACGCTGCTGGCGGGGGCGGTTTGCCAGCCGCCCAGGCCCAGCTGGATGGATACATAGCGCGTCGAGCCCTGCAAAAACTCATACACCTTGCGGGCCCGCTCGCGGGGGTCGGGGCTGGTGACCATTAGCTGCGCCATTTTGGCGGTGAGGGCGGGCGGCAGCACGTCGCGCCCCTCCCCAAGCTTGTAGTTCCACAGGCCCATCGTTTGCCACGAGTCCATGGCGCCCGCGTAGCCCTGCACCTCGAAGGTGGTGGGCGCCAGGTGCACGGCGGGCAGCAGCGTTTCGAGCGAGGGCGAGAGCGGTTCCTCCTCCACGGCGGGGGCGGCGGGCAGCTGCCAGCGGTAGGTAGTTTGGGTGCCAGCTACCACGGGCGCGCTGGCCGCGCCGGCGGGCAGCAGCTGCTCTTGGTAGCGCAGGGGCAGCGCGGTGGGCGTGGTTACTTGCAGGGTAGCGCCTTCGAGGGCCACGTTTTCGGCCGATTGGGGCTGCCAGTCGGGGTAAAACAGCGTGTTTTCCGATACCACCTCGTAGTCAAACTCCACGGTATAGGGCGTGGCGGGCTGGCGCAGGTCGGCGTAGCGCAGGCGGTTATCCGTCATCAGGCTGCCGGCCTCGCTGCCCAAGCCCTGGTCGTGCACTTCGGCGGGGCGCAGCTGGTGCAGGAGCTGGCCCTGCGCGTCGTACACGGCCCCGCGCAGGTAGCTGATGTGGTTTAGCACATCATAGCCCACCTTGAGCACGCCGTAGTCGTCGCTGCTGGCCTCATCGAGCACCGTCACTACCTGGTGCACCCGATGGACCAGCTGGCTGGCCGACTTTACCACCACCACCTCATCGTAGGCGCGCACCACGGCGTGGGCATTCTGGCGCAGGGCCGGGGCAATGGCCTCGACCGGGTACTTGGGGGCCGGCGGTGCCAGCAGCAGCAGCGAGGAGAATACGGGTAGAATCATACGGGCAATTCTTTAGCACAAGTTATTAATTATCAATAGTCTTAGGGCCTACTTCGTTTTTTTGATAAGCAAGGCTTCGGCCTGCTTGGCGAGTAGCTGCTGGTATAGCTCACGGAGCGCCTGGTATTCCTCGGCACCGTACACGGGCTTGTCGAGCGTGAGGCGGCTGGTCAGCTGCACAGTGGTAGGTGTGGGCGCGCTGGCCACGTACACGAAGCGGCCGCCGTTGTCGGGCAGCACCAGGTTGGCGGCCTTGGGCAGCTCGGCGGTGTAGCCAGCCGGCAGCGTCAGGGTCAGCATAATAATATCCTGCTGCAACATGCCGATATCAACCGGGTAGCTGCGCTGCGCGTGCCGAAACGGGTTTTGCCGCTCCCCAAAGGCTTCCAGCGGCTTGAGGTACACTTCCGCCGCCGCGCCCGGCGTGGCCGCTGGCTGGTGCAGCTCGTAGCGCAGGGCCAGCGGCTGGTCTACGGCCGCCGAGGCCGTAAACGTGTAGCTGGGCACCTCCCAGCCCAGGCGCGCGGCGGCGAGCTGGCTCACGTATTTCTTTTCGCCCAGCTGCTGCACTTGCTCCCGGGCCTCCAGGGCCGCGTAGCCGCCGTGCTCTTCCTGCACCTGCCCGGTGAGGTTGCCCTGCGCATCGAGCGCCAGCTTGATGGTTTGAAAATGCGTGTAGCGCTGGCCGGGCGCCAGGTTTACCCAGCGGCCCTCGCCGCCCTCCACCACCGTGTGGCCGAGACGGTTGAGGCAGCGCCGGGGCAGCACGCCGGCCGGCAGCAGCGGCTCGGTGGCATCGAGCAGCAGGTCGGGCTGGCCGGGGGTTTCCAGCAGCGCCACCACGTAGTTGAACTGCTCCAGCAGCGGATATTGCTGGCTCACGCGGCCGTGGGCGCGGGTGCTCAGGATAACGGGCTGGGCGGGCAGACCGGCCTGGCGCAGGGCCGCGATGAGCAGCAGGTTGGCATCGGCGGCGGTGCCGCGGTGCAGTTCGTAGCTCTTTTTGAGCGGGCCGCTGGCGTGGTAGCGGTTAGTGCCGTCGTACTTCACGCTGTTCAGTACCAGCTCGCGCACGGCGGCGGCGCGGGCCACGGGGCTGGGGTACTGGGCCACCAGCGGCCGCACGGCTTCGGCCAGGAAGTCGTCGTGCTTCAGGGCCAGCCCGAAGAACTCGTCTTGCAGCAGCATCTTATTCTTCTTGGTCCAGCTGTCGGTCAGGTCGCGGTATTCTTCGTTGGGCATCTGGATGCCCGCCAGCTCAAACGTGAGGCGCGGTAGGTAGTCGCGGGCCGTGGTCAGGTAGGGCTCCTCCCGAAACGCGGGCACGTTGCGCATTACCCAGCGGTGCTGCTCGGTGCTCAGGCTCAGGTTTTGGCTGCTGGAAGCGAGGCCGTTGCCGACCTGCGTATCCAGCACCATGTTCGTCGTCCCGGTGCCCAGCTCATTCACCGCAAAGGGTAAGTAGCCCTGGTACAACGCCTTGTACTGGTACACCTGTGGAATACTCGTGCGGTACTCGCTCCAGCGGGTTGGTATTTCGGATTGAAATGTCCAGTCCTGAAAGTTGTTGAAAAAGGTGGACGTCACGGTGTAGCCGTACTCAATCACGGCGCCTTCCTGCACGTTGGGCAGCGTGAATTTGTACACCTTCAGCTTATTCGTCCGCTTTTCCTCGAAGGCCGCGCTGGGCTCCAGCTTGGTTTTGGTCACCTGGCCATCGGCCCCGCGCACGTAGGTAAAGCCGCGCAGGCTGCTCAGCTTCTCCGAGTTTTCGCCCTCGTGGTAGAGCGGCACTTCTACCGTGGCGTAGCGGTAGCCGGCTTTTTTAAGAATCTTGAGCCGCGTTGTGCGCTCGGCAACGATGGCCATGTGCCCCGACACGCTGGCGAAGCGGGCCTGCCCAAAGTCGCAGAGCACCACGGCCACGGCGCCGCTGTCGGCCACGAAGCCCTGGGGCTCCAAGTCGGCGGGTTCGGGCTGACCAAAGCGCAGCGGCAAGGGTGCCGCCTGCCGGGGCGCCGCCGTTTGGGCGCGGGCCGGGGCGGGCGCACCACTCAGCCCCCAGCCCAGTAAGCCAGCCAGCGCGAAGCCGGGCAGCCGAAGTTTGCATGTCATAGTTAGGGAAGAATAAGCCGGCTGCTGGGCGGGTAGCCGCCCAGCAGCGGGTAATTACTGCTTTTTAATCACCAGGGCCTCAGCCTGCTTAGCCAGGGCCAGGCGGTAGAACTCCCGGAGTGAGGCGTACTCCTCGGCCCCGTACACGGGCTTGTCGAGGGTGAGGCGGCTCACGAGCTGCACAGTGCCGGGCGTGGGGCTGCTAGCGGCGTACATATAGCGGCCGCCCTGGTCGGGCAGGGCAATGGTGGCGGCTTTGGGCAGCTCGGCCGTGTAGCCCTGGGGCAAAGTCAGGGTTAGCACGATGATATCTTGGTTGGCCGCGCCAAAGTCCACCGGGAAGGTGCGCTCGGCGTGGTGAAACGGATTTTGGCTTTGGCCAAAGGCAGCTAGCGGGCTCACGTACAGCTCACTGGCCGAGCCGGAGGTGCTGGCCGGCTGGCGCACGTCGTAGTTGAACGCCAGCGGCTTGCTCACTTCGGCCACCTCGCTGAAGGTGTAGGCCGGAAACTCCCAGCTGGGGTGGCGGGTAGCCAGCTCGGTCACGTACTTCTTTTCGCCCAGCTGCTGGAGCTTTTCGCGCACGGCTGCCCCCGAGTAGCCGCCGTGTTCCTCGTGCACCTTGCCCACGAGGTTGCCCTGCGCATCCAGCGTCAGCTTGATGTCCTGGTAGTGGTTGTGGCGCTGGGCGGGGGCCAGGCTTACCCAGCGGCCGGCCAGGTCCTTGCTGCCCACGAGGCGGCCGGTTTGGTTGAGGCATCGGGTGGGCAGCACGCCGCAGGGCAGCAGCGGCTCGGTGGCGTCGAGCAGCAGCTCCTTGTCGTCGGCCAGCGGCAGCACCCCGATTACGTAGTTGAACTGCTCTAGCAGCGGAAACGCTTGGTTGACGCGGCCGTGGGCGCGGGTACTCAGCAGCACCGGCTGGGCGGGCAGCCCTGCCTGGCGCAGGGCCGCGATGAGCAGCAGGTTAACATCGGCCGAGGTGCCCCGGTGCAGCTCATAGCTTTTCTTGAGCGGCCCGCTGGCCGAGTAGCGGTTATTGCCGTCGTATTTCACGCTCTTGAGCACTAGCTCGCGCACGGCGGCCGCCCGGGCGGCCGGGTCGGGGTACTGCGCGAGCAGCGGCTTGAGGGCGGAGTCGAGGAAGGCGGCCTTGCCCAACTGGCCCCCAAAATCGTCGCTGGCCAGCAGGTCGGCGTTGATTTTTTCCCAGTTGCCGGCTATGTTGTGGTAGCCATTACCCGGCATGGTGGTGCCGGCCAGCTCAAAGTTGAGGCGCGCCACGTAGTCGAGCGTGGTCGTCATGAAGGGCTCATCGCGCAGGGCGGGCACGTTTTGCATGGCCCAGTGGTAGTTGGTGGCCCGCGCCATAATAGTCTCGTTGCTGGCCGCCACGCGGCCCGAGCCGCCCCCGCCGTAGAGCCCGCCGCTCCCGTTGCCGGCGCCGCCCTCCGTGTGCAGGTTGTACTGCGTTTGCACGTTCTCGCTGGTTTGCAGGGCCAGGGGCTCGTAGCCCTGCATCAGCATTTTATAGTCGAAATACTCCGGGATAGTGGCCTGAAACTCACTCCACCGGGTGGGCACGTCGCGCTGAAACGTCCAGTCCTGGAAGTTGAACAGGAAGTCCGACGTCACCGTGTAGGCGTACTCAATCACGGCGCCCTCACGCACGTTGGGCAGCGTAAACTTGCGCACCCGGATGTTTTTGGTGCGCTCCTCGGTAAAGCCTTTATCAACTTCGAGCTTCACCTTTTCCACCTTGCCATTGACCTCGTTGTAGGTAAAGCCGCGCAGGCTCACCAGCTTTTCCTCTTCTTGGTCGCGGTGGTAGAGGGGCACCTCGATGGTGGCCAGCTCATAGCCTGCTTTCTTCAGAATCTTGATGCGCGTCACGCGGTCCGACTCCAATTGAAAGCTGGCGCCCTTGAGCCGGAAGCGCGCGGAGCCGTAGTCGTAGAGCACCACGCCCGAGGCCGCACTATCGGCCACGAAGCTCTTGGGGCTGAAATCAGCGGGGTCGGGCTGGCCAAATTTTATTTTTACCACTTTCGCGGCATCGGGCTGGGCTTGGGCGTGCAGGCCGCCGGGCAGCGTCAGCAGCAGGGCGGCAAACGGCCCCACAACAAGTAGTTTTGTAATCATACCAAGAAGAAGATGTAGTTGCCCGGCATAGAAATTATATAGCCGGCCCTAGCCTGGTAAAAGTAGCTGGTCGCTACCTATTTACCAACTCTTCTCCCCGCAGCTTACACTACTTCTTCGGGGGCACCCACGGCCAGGGCCTCGGCGGCCTGGGCATCGTGGGTGGGTGGGCTAGCCGGGGTGGCGCGCACGCCCAGCAGCAGGTAGCCCAGGGCAGCCAGCACGCACGCCAGGCTCAGGGCGTGCACCCAAGGCAGGCGGCCGGGCTGGTTGTCGAATATCCAGCCGGCGAGCAGCGCGCCCAGGCCAATGCCCACTTCGAGGGCGATGTACATGGTGGCCACGCCCCGGCCCCGGCGGGCGGGGTGGCTCAGGTCGATGGTCCAGGCGTAGAGCGTGGGCGAGTTGAGGCCCGTGCCGATGCCGAATATCACCGCGCCCAGCAAAAACACCGGCACCGACGGCGACCACACCAGCACGGCTAGCCCCAGCGCCAGCAGCCCCGACGACCAGCGCAGCACCGGCACCCGGCCGTGGGTATCGCTGGCTTTGCCCGCCACCAGCCGCACCACCAGCGAGGCCACCGTGTAGCACACGTAAAACAGGCCCTTGGTAGGCCCGGTGAGCCCCAGCAGGCGGCTTTGGTCGGGTATCACGGTGAGCACCGCGCCAAAGGGAAACAAGCACAGCAGCGTGGTAAGGGCAGGGGCCAGCACGCGCGGCTCCAGTATCTCATCCAGCTTGAGCTTTAGCAGGGAGAAGCTAAAGCGCTGGCGCTGGGCCTGGGGCAGCGTTTCGGTGAGGGTGCCCTGCACCAGCACCGAGAGCAGCGCCGCCGCGCTGGAGCAGTAAAACATGGTGTTGAGCGAGAACGTCTCGGCCACCCACGAGCCAAAGGCCGGGCCGGCGGCCATGCCCAGGCTGCCCGTTACGCCGAGCAGGCCCATCGCCTCGCCGCGCTTCTCCACGGGCACGATGTCGGCCACGAAGGCGGCCGTGCCCGTGGGCTTGAAGCCCGTGCTGAAGCCGTGCAGCAGCCTGAGGAATAAAAAGCTGCTCACCGTGAGCGCCCACGGGTAGATGAAGCCGCACAGAAAGCACACCAGCGAGCCAAACACCATCACCGGAATGCGCCCCACGGTGTCGGTCAGCTTGCCCGAAAACGGCCGCGAAATGGCCGCCGTGAGGGTAAACAGGGCAATGATGAAGCCCTTGTACTCGCCCCCGCCCAGCTGGCTGAGGTGGTCGGGCAGCTCGGGCAATAAGAGGTTAAAGGACAGAAAAAACAGAAACGACGACAGGCACATCAGCCAGAAGCCCCGCGAATACGAACCAAGCATAAGTGGGGCAAAGGTCGGGCCGGGCGGCCACATGGTTGCCCGCTTAGCCCAGCAGCGCGGCCAGCGCGGCGGCCTCGGCCTCCAGGGCCTCGGCGCGCAGGTGCAGCAGGTGCCACTGGCTGCGGGTGGCGGGGTCGAGGGTAGTGGCCTGCAAATCGAGCCAGGCGCGCACGTAGGTGAGCCGGATGGCCTCGCGCCGGGTTTCCAAGTCGGCGGTGGGCAGTGGGGCCGGGGCTTCGGGGGGCAGGGCGGCGCGCAGGCCGGGCAGCGCCCGCGCCCAGCGGGCAGCGGTGCGCGCCTGCGCAGGCAGCTGGCGCAGTTGCCAGCGCAGGTTGCCCGCGTGGTAGAGGCACGCAGCGCGCCGGGCTTCGAGTGGGGCGGGGTCGAGGGCGCCAGCGGGCGGCGCGGTAGGCAGCGGCGCATCGATGGGGGCGGGCTGCATCTGCTCGATGAAGGGGGCAAGCCGCGCCGAAACGGCGGGGCTGGGGTAGCGACGGCCGGTTTCGTAGTGGTGGGCCAGCGTTTCTGAAATGCTCAGGCAGACCGCCAGCTCGCGCAACGTGATGCCATAATAAGCGCGTACCCGCGCAAACAAGGTTTCGGCGACACGGGAGGGGCGAGGCATACGGCTAGGGTGTAAAGAATACTCAAAAGTAGGCGGCTATTCTTTACACGTACTGTAAAGAATGAAGGGAGCTTTATTTTTATTCTTTACACTCGTTGTAAAGAATAGCCGGCAGTAGGCACTCATTCTTAACTCCCGGCTGGCTGCCAAAACGGCCACTCCCCTACCCCGGCCCCAAATGTGCCGTACTGCCGACCTATGAATTGGTTAACTTCTCTTTTAACACGCATTTCGGCCAAAAAACCCGGTCGCTCGCGCGGCACTGAGCAGCCCGCCGTGAGCGTGCGGGAGCGGGTATCAGCCCTGCGGCACTTGCCGGCTTTTCTCAAGCTTATCTGGCTTACCTCGCCCAGCCTCACGCTCGGCAACATCGTGCTGCGCCTGGTGCGGGCGGCCCTGCCGCTGGCCATGCTCTACGTGGGCCGCCTCATCCTCGACGACATTGTGGCGCTCACCAAGCTGCCGGCGGCGGGCCGCGACGTGTCGCCCGTGTTCGGCCTCGTGGCCTTGGAATTCGGCCTCGTGCTGCTCACCGATGCGCTGGGGCGCGGCGTGGCCCTGCTCGACTCGCTGCTCGGCGACCTCTTCGCCAATGCTTCCTCGGTGCGCCTCATGCGCCACGCCGCCGAGCTGGACCTCGACCAGTTTGAGGACAGCACCTTTTACGACAAGCTGGAGCGCGCCCGCCGCCAAACGCTGTCGCGCTCGGTGCTCATGAGCCAGGTGCTGGCCCAGGGCCAGGATGCCGTGACCCTCGTGCTACTGGCCGGCGGCCTCGTGGCTTTCCAGCCCTGGCTGCTGGGGCTGCTGCTGCTGGCCGTGGTGCCCGCTTTCCTGGGCGAAAGCCATTTCAACGAGCGCAGCTACTCGCTCACCCACTCCTGGACGCCCGAGCGCCGCGAGCTCGATTACCTGCGCCAGACCGGCGCCAGCGACGAAACGGCCAAGGAAGTTAAAATCTTCGGCCTCTCCGATTTCCTCATTGCCCGCTTCGAAACCCTCTCCAACCAGTTTTATGCCCAGAACAAGGGGCTGGCCCTGCGCCGCGCCGGCTGGGGCACCGTGTTTGCGGCCGTGGGCGCGGCGGGCTACTACGGGGCGTATCTCTACATCATCCGGCAGGCGGTAGTCGGCACCATTTCCATCGGCCAGCTCACGTTTTTGGCGGGCTCGTTTGCCCGGCTGCGCGCCCTGCTCGAAGGCATCCTGAGCCGCTTTAGCCAGGTGGCCGACGGGGCGCTGTACTTGCAGGATTTCTTTGACTTCTTCCAGATTACGCCCCGCATTGTGCGGCCCACGGTGGGGCAGGCGGTGCGGCCGTTTCCGCGCCCCATCCGGCAGGGCTTCACGTTTGAGGAGGTCGGCTTCAAGTACAAGAATGCCGAGAAGTGGGCCTTGCGCCACCTCAGCTTCGAGCTGCACGCGGGCGAGAAGCTGGCCCTGGTGGGCGAAAACGGCGCCGGCAAAACCACGCTCGTCAAGCTGCTGGCCCGCCTCTACGACCCTAGCGAGGGCCGCATCCTGCTCGACGGCCACGACCTGCGCGAGTACGACCCCGCCGAGCTACGCCAGGAAATCGGCGTCATCTTCCAGGACTTTGTGCGCTTCCAGCTCCCCGCCGGCCAAAACCTAGCCGTGGGCCGCATCGAGGAGCGCACCAACCAGCCCCGCATCGAGCAAGCCGCCCACCAGAGCCTGGCCGACTCGGTTATCGCCAAGCTGCCGCTAGGCTATGACCAGATGATAGGCCGGCGCTTCAACGGTGGCGTGGACCTGAGCGGCGGCGAGTGGCAGAAAATCGCCCTCGGCCGCGCCTACATGCGCGAGGCCCAGCTGCTCATCCTCGACGAGCCCACCGCCGCCCTCGACGCCCGCGCCGAGTACGAGGTGTTCGAGCGCTTCAAGGAACTCACCCAGGGCAAAACTGCCGTGCTCATCTCCCACCGCTTCAGCACCGTGCGCATGGCTGACCGCATCCTGGTAGTGGAGCACGGCCGCGTGCAGGAAATCGGCTCGCACGAGGAGCTGCTAGCTAAGGGCGGCCGCTACGCGGAGCTATTTCAGTTGCAGGCAGCGGGCTACCGCTAGCATGGGGCAGCAGCGTAACTTGCGCTAAGCCAGCCTAGCACCCTACTAAATGAAAGCATTCTGTTTCTTTTTGCTTTTGAGCTTAGCTGTTATCTCGCCGGTTGCTGCTCAGTAAACTTATGCTTGGCTTCAAACACGTCTCCATGCAGCCGACTCCGTTGTAATGGTTTCGCACGAGGATTTCCGAGGTGCTGTTGACAGCCTGGGTAATCCTCGGCCTGTGCCACCACTGATTATAAAAGGACATCCCAGCTACATGGTGTTTATCAAGCACCACGCCTTAACTACCGCACAACGTGCCGAATTAAGCAAAACATTAGTACGGCCTTATCAGGACAGGACAAACATCACGATGCACTGCTGTGCACCTCACCATACTATATTCCTCATTAAAGGCGACAAAACATCCTTCATTAACCTGTGCCTCGGCTGCCGCTGCATTGACACCTCCGCAGACCTAGCCCGGCTTTACCAGTTTGATGGTCGCAAGTGGTCCGAGCTAGGTAAGCTATTTGATAAGCTCGGCTTAGCTTATCAGTAGTAGCCAGCCGTGCGTTAGCCAAAGCTATTTGAGCTATTTTAATTGGGAGCTAGCCGATTTCTCATAAATACGGTCATCTGGCCGCTAGACCAGTCGGCACTGGAACGACCAATAACCTGAGCATTAGATGAAAAAATAATTTCTGGGCGTAGCTTAGGGAGTCTAACGAATTCCCTCCTCTTCTACCCATGAAATTTACTGCTACCCTTCAGCTTCTCTGCTTGTTAAGCTTAGGCTTGCTTTCTAGCTGCCTCACCTCCCGCGACGCCCGCATCGAGTCGAGCTACAGCTACCGGGGCCGTTTCCGGCACTACCGCACCTATGGCTTCCTGAGCGGCGATGGCCTAGCCGCCGACAGCACCCGCCTCAGCGAGTCGCTGCGCGAGGCTATAAAGCAACGCCTGCGCCTGCAAGGCTACAAGTACGCCCGCCGCAGCCCCGACCTCATGGTGAGCTACAAGCTCTTCGAAGGCGACATGCGCTTCCCCGGCTTCGTGCAGGAAGACATCACCCGCTGGGTAAAGAACAACGATGCCGAAGACGAAGAAACGCCCGAGGAGCAGCGCCACACCTACCAGCCCACCCGCATGCTCATGCTCGACGGCACGCTCATGGTCACGCTCATCGACACCAAAACCGACAACGCCATCTGGAACGGCTACGCCTCCGGCGTGACCGTGCCCGAAGGCATCCGGGGCGAGTACGTGCTGGTGCGCTCAGTGCGCTCTATCTTCGACCGCTACCGCATTTTCACCGAAAATTACTTCAACGGCGGCAACCTCGACGGCGCCATGAACGGCGAGTCAGGGGCTCCCAGCATGGCCCCCGCCCCCGCCGAAAGCCCCCGCTAAGGGCCAGCCCGCCACATTTCGCTTTCGCTCAAACCTGCGCAGGTGTACCTTTGCCTGTCCGCGCCAGTGCGCCCGCTACCTAACTAGCTGACTTTTATGCTTCTTGCCGTCACCTCCTCCTATCAGCCCAGCGATTACCTGCCCATCGTCATCCAGTTCGGGTTGGCGATAGCCTTCGTGGCCTTTGCCATGGTCGTTTCGCACCTCGTAGGCCCCAAGCGCCACAGCACGGTCAAAGACTCGTCTTTTGAGTGCGGCATCGAGAGCGTGGGCAATGCCCGCACGCCCATCTCGGTGAAGTACTTTCTCACGGCCATTCTCTTCGTGCTCTTCGATGTGGAAGTAATTTTCATGTACCCCTGGGCCGTGAATTTTCGCCAGCTTGGCACCGCCGGCTTCGTGGAGATGATTATCTTCATGACCCTGCTGATGGCTGGCTTTGGCTACGTCATCAAAAAGGGGATTCTGCGCTGGAACGAAGCTGTCCCCAGCCAAACTTTCGTTGCAAAGCCGGTGTTGGAAAAACAGCCCGCCATTGCTGCGCAGGCAGCCTAGCAATTGTCAGTCAGCAAGTATCAGTTACCCGAAGTGCTGGTTGGTTCTACCCACTGGCTATTCGTTGACTGCTAGCTGACGTGATAATTGATAACTGTTAATTGATACTTGAAAAATGGTTGATACCCGCGTTCCCGAAATCAAATCCGTGCCAGCCCCCGAGGGCATCGAAGGCGCTGGCTTTTTTGCTACTTCTTTGGAAAAAGTAGTGGGCATTGCCCGCGCCAACTCCCTGTGGCCCTTGCCCTTTGCCACCTCGTGCTGCGGCATCGAGTTTATGGCAACGATGGGCGCGCACTACGATATCTCGCGTTTTGGCTCCGAGCGCCCCAGCTTCTCGCCCCGCCAGGCCGACCTGTTGATGGTAATGGGCACTATCGCCAAGAAAATGGCGCCCATTGTGAAGCAAGTTTACGAGCAAATGGCTGAGCCCCGCTGGGTGCTGGCTATGGGTGCCTGCGCCTGCTCGGGCGGCATCTTCGATAGCTACTCGGTACTGCAAGGCATCGACCGCATCATCCCAGTCGATGTATACATTCCCGGCTGCCCGCCCCGCCCCGAGCAAGTGCTCGACGGCCTGATGCGGGTGCAGGACCTCGCCAAGAACGAGAGCATCCGCCGCCGCAACTCGCCCGAGTATCAGGCGCTGCTGGCTTCTTACAACATCAAGTAATTTTAAGCTGCTAGCCATTAGCCGGGGCCGGTGAGCGGCCCTTAGCTGTTAGCTTCTTTTCTCCGAAGCATTTCAGTAAAAAGCTAACAGCTATCAGCTATAAGCTAACAGCTTACCTAAATGGCTGACCCGACCAAAGAAGAATCTACTGCCGCGCAGGAAACCGCCGCTGCCCAAGACCCCACCGCGCAGCAAAATGCGCGGGTGCTAGCCCTGCTGCACAAGCTGTTTGGCGAGGCCACCTTCACGGATGTGCATGAGCCCTACGGCCTGCTCACCGTCACGACCAAGCGCGAGCATATCCACGCGGTCGTAGCAGGCTTGCAGCAGGATGAAACGCTTAAGTTTCACTTCCTGACCACCATGTGCGGCATCAACTATCCCGAAAATCTGAACCAGGAACTCGGGATGATTTATCACCTGCACAGCCTGGTGCATAATATCCGGCTGCGCATCAAGATTTTCTTCCCGCTGGCCGACCCCGTCGTGCCGACCCTTACCGACCTCTACGCCACCGCCAACTGGATGGAGCGCGAGGCTTACGATTTTTACGGCGTCATCTTCACGGGCCACCCCAACCTGCGCCGCATCCTCAATGTGGAAGACATGGACTACCATCCCATGCGCAAGGAGTACCCGCTCGAAGATGGTACCCGCGAAGACAAAACCGACCTCTTTTTCGGTCGCTAATTTATACGCAGTGTCATGCTGACGAAGGAAGCATCTTATCGCCATTGCCTTCGCCAGAGTTAGCATATACCCAGCGGCGCGGACATGATAAGGTCCTTCGCTGCACTTAGGATGACCTATCTGAAATGGCAGTAAACGACGCCCTAGCCGGCACTCATAAGATTATCGAAGAAGCGCGTGAGCAGCAGGGCGGTCAGCTCGTGCCTACGCTCAATGACTTCTCGCAGGAGTTGACGACCCTTAACCTGGGACCGACGCACCCCGCTACGCACGGTATTTTCCAGAACATCCTGCAAATGGATGGCGAACGCATTATTTCGGGGGTGCCGACTATTGGCTACATCCACCGGGCGTTTGAGAAAATTGCCGAACGGCGGCCGTTCTACCAGATTACGCCGCTCACCGACCGCATGAACTACTGCTCGTCGCCCATCAACAACATGGGCTGGCACATGACGGTAGAGAAGCTGCTCGGCGTCACGGTGCCCAAGCGCGCCCAGTACATCCGGGTGATAATGATGGAGCTGGCCCGCATTGCCGACCACCTTATCTGCAACTCCATCTTGGGCGTAGACACAGGTGCTTTCACCGGCTTCCTCTATGTATTCCAAGAGCGCGAGAAGATTTACGAGATTTACGAGGAAGTCTGTGGCTCGCGCCTGACCACCAACATGGGCCGCGTCGGCGGCATGGAGCGCGACCTGTCGCCAGTTGCCATCGACAAGCTGCGCAAGTGGCTGAAGGAGTTTCCGGCCGTGATGAAGGAGTTCGAGTCGATGTTCAACCGCAACCGCATCTTCATGGACCGCGTGGTAAACGTGGGCCCCATTACGGCGGAAAAGGCGTTGAACTACGGCTTCACGGGCCCCAACCTGCGGGCCGCTGGCGTCGATTACGACGTGCGGGTGATGAACCCCTATTCGTCCTACGAAGACTTCGAGTTCGACATTCCGGTAGGTACCAACGGCGATACCTACGACCGCTTCATTGTCCGCAACGAAGAGATTTGGCAGAGCCTACGCATCATTAATCAGGCACTCGACCGGCTCCCCGAAGGCCCGTTTCACGCCGATGCGCCGCACTACTACTTGCCTCCCAAGCAGGCCGTGTATAAGAACATGGAGGCGCTGATTTATCACTTCAAAATCATCATGGGTGAGATTGAAGCCCCGGTAGGAGAAGTGTACCACTCAGTGGAAGGCGGCAACGGCGAGTTGGGCTTCTACCTGATTTCGGATGGAGGCCGCACGCCTTACCGCCTGCATTTCCGCCGCCCGTGCTTCATTTACTACCAGGCCTATTCGGAGATGGTAGTGGGCACCAGCCTCTCAGATGCCATCGTTATCCTGTCGTCGATGAACGTGATTGCCGGCGAGTTGGACGCCTAATTTATTAGCTGAAAGTACCTGATATGGAGCCGACTACCGCGCCCGCTAAACCTAAGTTTTCCCCCGCTGCCCAGGCGGAAATCAAACGCCTGCTTTCGCATTATCCCGAAGACCGCAAAAAGTCAACCTTGCTACCCGTGCTGCACATTGCACAGGCTGAGTTTGGCGGCTGGGTAAGCCCCGAGGTACAAGACCTGGTAGCCGAGACGCTGGGCCTGCGGCCGATTGAAGTATACGAGGTGAGCACGTTTTACACGATGTTCAACCTGAAGCCAGTAGGCAAGCATGTGTTGGAAATCTGCCGCACTGGCCCCTGTATGCTACGTGGCTCCGATGAACTTACGGCCCAGCTAGAGCGCATCACCGGTGCGAAGGTGGGTGGTACGTCGCCCGATGGTCATTTTACCTTAAAAGAAGTAGAGTGTCTGGCTGCCTGTGGCTTTGCACCCGTGGTGCAGGTTCGCGAGAAGTATTATGAGTCGCTCGACACGGAAGAGAACGTGAACGCCATGCTCAACGAATTGCGGGGCTTGGTACACCGCCCCATCCTCCCCTGGGAAGAAACCGGGCTCCCTACTTCCCTCCAAAACAACTAATAGCGATAGCCAAATACGATTATGGGACGCAAGCTATTAACTGAACATGTCAACGTTGAAGGCATTGATACCTTCGCCGTATACCGCAAGCACGGCGGCTACCGCGCCGTAGAGAAGGCGCTGAAAATGACGCCCGACGAAGTGGTAGAAGAAGTGAAGAAATCAGGCCTGCGCGGGCGCGGCGGCGCGGGTTTTCCTACCGGTATGAAGTGGAGCTTCTTGGCTAAGCCGGAAGGCGTGCCGCGCTACCTCGTCTGCAATGCCGATGAGTCGGAGCCGGGTACCTTCAAGGACCGCTACTTAATGTCGAAGCTGCCACACTTGCTCATCGAGGGCATGATTGCCGGCAGCTACGCGTTGGGCGCACGCACCAGCTACATCTACATCCGGGGCGAGCTTTTGTATGTGCTGCGCATCCTGGAGAAGGCAATTGCTGAGGCTTACGCGGCTGGCTTCCTGGGTGAAAACATCTTGGGCTCAGGCTATTCACTTGATTTGCACGTGCATCCGGGCGGCGGCGCATACATCTGCGGTGAGGAAACAGCCTTGCTAGAATCACTGGAAGGCAAGCGTGGCAATCCGCGCAACAAGCCGCCATTTCCGGCTGTGCAGGGCCTCTACGCCCGTCCTACCGTGGTCAACAATGTGGAGAGCATTGCTACCGTTGTTCCCATCTTGAACATGGGCGGCGATGAGTACGCTAAAATCGGCGTGGGCCGGAGCACGGGCACCAAGCTATTTTCGGCCTGCGGCCACCTCAACAAGCCAGGCATCTACGAGCTAGAGCTAGGCGTGCCGGTCGAAGAATTTATCTACTCCGACGAATACTGCGGTGGCATCTGGAAAGGGCGTGAGTTGAAAGCAGTAGTCGCCGGGGGCTCTTCCGTGCCGATTCTGCCTAAAGAGCTTATCCTCAAAACGGCCGCTGGCGAGCCCCGCTTGATGACCTACGAGTCGCTCAGCGACGGGGGCTTCGTAACGGGTACCATGCTAGGTTCGGGCGGCTTCATCGCGATGGACGAAACGACGTGCATTGTAAAGAATACCTGGAACTTCTCGCGCTTTTACCACCACGAAAGCTGCGGGCAATGCTCGCCCTGCCGTGAGGGTACCGGCTGGCTCGAAAAAGTCCTGCACCGCCTCGAACACGGCCACGGTTCTATGCACGATATCGACTTGATTGTGAGCGTAGCCAAGCAGATTGAAGGTAACACTATCTGTCCGCTCGGCGAAGCTGCTGCGTGGCCGGTAGCGGCGGCTGTGCGCCACTTCCGCGACGAGTTTGAGTGGCACGTCACGCACCCCAAAGAAGCTACCCAACCCGGCGCCGTCTACCGCGGCAACCTAGTGCTGGCCTAGCTTTCCCTGTCATCTGACGAAGGAAGCATCTTATCACGGCTGCTTCGTCTCCATTACCAAAATCCAACGATGCGAGCGTGATAAGGTCCTTCGCAAGCTCAGGATGACAAACGCTTATTATCAGCTATTTCAATGGCTAAAATAACTTTCGACGGAATTGAGATAGAAGTACCTGATGGCACCACTATCCTCAACGCGGCCCGCAAAATCGGGGGTGGCGTGGTACCGCCTGCCATGTGCTACTACACGCCTCTGAAAGGCAGCGGCGGCAAGTGCCGCGCCTGCCTGGTGCGCGTAGCCGCTGGCTCGGCTAAAGACCCGCGCCCTATGCCCAAGCTGGTAGCCTCGTGCATCACGCCGGTACAGGATGGCATGGTGGTAGAGAATACGACCAGCCAGCAGGTGCTCGATGTGCGCAAAGGCATTGTAGAGATGCTGCTCATCAACCACCCGCTCGACTGCCCCGTCTGCGACCAGGCGGGCGAGTGCGATTTACAAAACTTTGCCTTTGAGCATGGCGTGAGCACGACGCGCTACGAGGAGGAGCGTCGGACTTTCGAGAAAATCGATATTGGCCCCTACGTGCAGCTGCACATGACGCGCTGCATCCTGTGCTACCGTTGCGTGTATACCGCCGAGCAGCTTACCGAGGGCCGTGTGCACGGCGTGCTCGGCCGTGGCGATGCCGCCGAAATCGGCACGTATATCGAAAATACGATTTCCAACGACTTTAGCGGCAATGTGATTGATGTGTGCCCGGTGGGTGCACTCACCGATAAGACGTTCCGCTTTAAGTCGCGCGTGTGGTTCACCAAGCCGGTAAACGCGCATCGAGAGTGCGGCCACGAGAAGTGCACTGGCCACGTAACGCTCTGGTATAAAGGCAAAGACGTATTACGCGTAACTGCCCGCAAGGACGAGTACGGCGAAGTAAAGGAGTGGATTTGCAACGAATGTCGTTTCGAGAAAAAGGAAACGTCGGACTGGGTTATCGAAGGCCCAGCCCACATCGACCGCTCATCCGTCATCTCGGCTAACCATTACGAGTTACCCGTTATCAATCCTCAAGTGATTGCTGACCTGCCCGAAAGCACCGTGCGCGAGCTTGAGCAAAACCCGCCGCTGAAGCTCGGTGGCCCCAATGGCACCTCTTTTTAAGAACTACCAATTTTTGTCATGCTGAAGGGCAAAGCATCTTATCACAGCTAGCCCTCCCCAGCAGCAGTCATCACCCGAGCCGTGCGAACGTGGTAAGCGGTTTCGCCAGCAAACGCCAGTTATGGCATGACAAACCTATAATTTTATGTCTCTCGAATCTTTAGGCTGGCAAGGCCTCGTCATACTAGTAGTTTTCGGCGTTTCGCTGCTGATTGCTACGTATTGCACCTACGCTGAGCGCGTAATTGCCGCGTTTTTGCAAGACCGTGTGGGTCCTGACCGCGCTGGTCCTTTTGGCCTGGCGCAGCCCCTAGCCGATGCCGTGAAGCTCTTTACTAAGGAGGAATTCTTCCCGAGCGGTGCCAACAAGGCTCTTTTCATCTTTGGCCCTTGCCTAGCAATGATAACGGCGCTCATGTCGTCGGCCGTTATTCCATTTGGCAATGCGCTGAAATTTGGTACGACCATCGTGCATTTGCAAGGCATCGAAATCAACGTAGGCATGCTTTACGTGTTCGGCATTGTATCGCTGGGCGTGTATGGCATCATGATTGGCGGTTGGGCCTCCAACAACAAATTCTCGCTGCTCGGCGCCATTCGGGCCGCTTCGCAAAACATTAGCTACGAGCTGGCAATGGGCCTAGCGCTGATTGCCGTGCTGATGATGTCGGGCTCGCTCTCGCTGCGCGACATTACGTTGCAGCAGTCGGTACCCGGCGAGTGGCACTTCTGGAATGTTGTGAAACAGCCATTAGGCTTTATCATCTTCATTGTCTGCGCCTTTGCTGAAACCAACCGCACGCCCTTTGACTTGCCCGAGTGCGAAACCGAGTTGGTAGGCGGCTACCACACCGAATACAGCTCGATGAAAATGGGTCTGTACCTGTTTGCTGAGTATATCAACGTGTTTGTGGCTTCGGCCGTGATGAGCGTCATCTATTTCGGCGGATTCAACTTCCCGTTCCAGTACGAGCTGCGCTCTTGGCTGTCATCTTCGCAAGGGTTATCGACCGATATGGCGCAGAACATCATCGCCATACTTGGCGTGGTTGCGGTTTTTGCCAAAATCTTTGCGTTCATCTTCTTCTTCATGTGGGTGCGCTGGACGCTGCCGCGCTTCCGCTACGACCAACTAATGCGCCTGGGCTGGACTATCCTCATCCCCCTAGCTATCTTCAACATCCTGCTCACCGGCGGCCTCATCACCACCGGCATCATCCCCGAAATCAAGCAGTGGTGGTAAGCGGCCGTTGCCGCCCGCGCTTTTACAATCTGAATTCATGCAATCGCTAAGCAACCGCGCCAAAATACTGGAAAAGAAGCCCATGACGCTCGCCGAGCGTGCTTATCTGCCAGCGATTTTCCAGGGCCTGACCATTACCATGCGGCACTTTTACCGGGCCGCTACCAAGAAGCAGGTAACCGTTCGCTACCCCGAGGAAACGCGCCCTTTCTCGCCCGTTTTTCGGGGCCTGCATGTGCTCAAGCGCGACGAGCAAGGCCGTGAGCGTTGCACAGCCTGTGGCCTTTGCGCCGTAGCCTGCCCTGCCGAAGCTATCACCATGGTAGCCGGTGAGCGCAAAAAAGGCGAGCAGAACCTTTACCGCGAGGAGAAATACGCCGTCAGCTACGAAATCAATATGTTGCGCTGCATCTTCTGTGGCCTCTGCGAAGAGGCGTGCCCGAAGGCCGCCGTGTACCTGCAAGCTGACAAGATGGCGCCGCCCCGCTACGAGCGCGATGAGTTTATCTACGGCAAGGACCGCCTAGTAGAGCCCGTGTCGCCGGATAATCGTTCGAAGCGGGGCATCCAGCTCACGCCCGAGCAGGCCGATAGCCTGCGCTCGCAACTGGTGTAGCTGAGGGCGGACGCTGTAGTCCGCGTTTGCACGACCATTCTATTTAATCGCCCAAACGCGGACTACAACGTCCGCGCTACTGTATGTCCCTCTTTCTCTTCCTGTCGTTCGTAGCCCTATTGAGTGCGCTAGGCGTGGTGTTGGCCAAAAACCCGGTGCACAGCGTACTGTTCCTCATCCTCACGTTCTTCACCCTGTCGGCCCATTACCTGATGCTAAACGCGCAGTTCTTGGCCGCCGTGAACATTATCGTGTACGCCGGGGCTATTATGGTACTCTTCTTGTTCGTGATTATGTTCCTGAACTTGAATGAAGATACTGAACCACACAAGCCCGCCTTGGCTAAAATTGCCGCTACTATCGCCGGTGGTTCGCTGCTGCTCATCATGGTGGCAGCGCTGCACAGCGTGCAGCCTACCGGCTACGACCCCAACACCTTTGACTCGCAGGTAGGCATGGTAGACCGGCTGGGCTTGGTGCTCTTTAAGCAGTACTCGCTGCCGTTTGAGTTGGCTTCCATCTTGCTGCTGGCTGCAATGGTTGGCTCCGTAATGCTGGGCAAGCGCGAGACTGGCGAGCGGAATTTCTAGGTATAAATTTCCTGGGAATTGCTAAGCGGCAACTGAGCAATCAGTTGCCGCTTTTGTTTAGGCCCTTCGGTAATTTGCTGGCAACGTTCGCCCCCACTCTGCAAAAATCAACTTCTGTATGAAAGAACAGCCTTCCAGCATCAGCACCTCGGAAACCGGCCAGCTAGGCGTGCAGCACCTGAAGCGGTTTTGGGCGCAGGCGCTGGCTAAGCGCACCGGGGTTGCCCTTAGCTCCAGCGAGCAGGATTGGCGCTTTGACAACCTGCTGCTGAATGGCTTAGGCCTGCCCCTTCAGGAAACAATACGGTACCTGATGCAGACGGCACCGGACTTGGCGCAGTTTGAGAACTGGATATTGCAAAAGAATGGCGGCACCTTGTCGCCGCTACAGGTGGAGCGCCTCAATTGTCATTTTTCGGGCCAGCCCTACGGTGAGCACATTGCCGAGCAATTGCGCCTACTTGAGACTAGCGAAGACGTATTGAGCGCGGAAGATTTGCGCTTTTGGGAGGAAAATGGGTACGTCATTGTGCGGGGCGCAATTTCCCGGGAGCAGGCGCAGGCCACGGAAGAAGCCGTCTGGCAGGCGTTGGGCATGAGCCCTAGCCATTCGGCCTCGTGGTATGCAAAACCCATTGGCCAGGGTATGATGATGGATTTTTACCATCACCCTACTCTACAGGCCAACCGCCAGTCGCCCCGCATTCGCAAGGCATTTGCCCAACTCTGGCAAACGGCCGACCTTTGGCCGACCACCGACCGCACTAGCTTCAACCCACCCGAAACCGCCACCTACCACCACCAGGGCACCCCGCTGCACTGGGACATGAGCCTGGCACCGCCCTTTCACTTCGGCACCCAGGGCTTGCTTTACCTCTGCGATACGCCAGCCAATCAAGGCGCTTTTTGCTGCGTGCCCGGCTTTCACCGCCAGCTAGCAACCTGGCTAGCCAGCCTGCCCGCCGGCACCGACCCACGCCAAGTAGACCTACTCCCGCTAGCCGTGCCCATTGCCGCCGAGGCTGGCGACTTCGTCATCTGGCACCATTTCCTACCCCACGGCAGCAGTCCCAATCGCGGCAATTACCCACGTATTGTCCAGTATTTAAACATGTACCCAGTGAATTTTAAGGAAAATACGGCGTGGCTGTAGTAAAGCAAAAAGCGGCAACTGATTGCTCAGTTGCCGCTTTTTGCTTCTGTGGCCTAAAACCTATTTTGCTACTACGGCCGTTTTAATACTCAATTCAGTTAATTGCTTGTTCGAAATCTGTGAAGGTGAATCAATCATCACGTCGCGGCCCGAGTTGTTCTTGGGGAAGGCGATGAAGTCGCGGATGGAGTCGGCGCCGCCGAAGAGCGAGCACAGGCGGTCGAAGCCGAAGGCAATGCCGCCGTGGGGCGGCGCGCCATACTCGAAAGCATCGAGCAAGAAGCCAAACTGCGCCTGTGCCTCCTCGGGCGAGAAGCCCAGCAGCGAGAACATGCGGGCCTGCACCGCCCGGTCGTGGATGCGGATGGAGCCGCCCCCCACTTCTACCCCGTTGATAACCAAGTCATAGGCATTGGCGCGAGCCTGGCCGATGGTGTCGGGGTTATCGAGCAGGTGCAGGTCATCCGGCTTGGGCGAGGTGAAGGGGTGGTGCATGGCGAAGTAGCGGCCTTCCTCTTCGATGTACTCCAGCAATGGGAAATTGACGACCCACAACGGGGCAAACGTGTCTTTGTCGCGCAGGCCGAGGCGCTGGCCTATTTCGAGGCGTAGCTCGCTCAAAGCCTTACGGGTTTTGTCGGCGGGGCCAGCCAGGATAAGCAGCAGGTCGCCTTCGTTGGCATTGAAAGCAGGCTTCCACTTCTGCAATTCTTCCTGCGAGTAGAACTTATCGACCGACGACTTAATCACGCCGCCCGCCTCCACGCGGGCGTACACGAGGCCAGTGGCCCCTAGCTGCGGCTTCTTTACGAAGTTGGTCAGCTCGTCGAGCTGCTTGCGGGTGTAGGCGGCGCAAGTGGCCGCGTTGATGCCTACCACCAGCTCGGCGCTGTCGAACACCGGGAAGCCCTGCCCCTGCACCACTTCGTTTAGCTCCACAAACTTCATGTCGAAGCGTACGTCGGGCTTGTCGTTGCCGTACCAGCGCATGGCGTCGGCGTACTCCATGCGGGGCACGGTGGGGAAATCGAGGTTTTTGATTTCCTTGAACAGGTAGCGCACCAGGCCCTCGAAGGTATTGAGGATGTCCTCCTGCTCCACAAAAGCCATTTCGCAGTCAATCTGCGTAAACTCGGGCTGGCGGTCGGCGCGCAGGTCTTCGTCGCGGAAGCACTTCACAATCTGAAAGTAACGGTCGAAGCCCGATACCATCAGCAGCTGCTTAAACGTCTGGGGCGACTGCGGCAGGGCGTAAAACTCGCCGGGGTTCATGCGCGAAGGCACCACGAAGTCGCGGGCACCTTCGGGCGTACTCTTGATGAGCACGGGCGTTTCGACTTCGATAAAGTCCTGGCCGTCGAGGTAGCGGCGCACGGCTTGGGCCATCTTGTGGCGCAGCATCAGGTTGTTGCGCACGGGCGTGCGGCGTAGGTCGAGGTAGCGGTATTTCATACGCAACTCGTCGCCGCCATCGGTGTCGTCTTCGATGAGGAAGGGCGGCAGCTTGGCGGGGTTCAGCACCTCCAGCTTCTCCACGCGCACCTCAATGTCGCCGGTCGGGATGTGCGCATTTTTGGAGTAGCGCTCGGCCACGGTGCCAGTCACCGACACCACAAATTCGCGGCCCAGGGTGCGGGCGGTTTCGCGCACGGCGTCGCTTTCCACGCCTTCTTCGAGGGCGAGCTGCGTGATGCCGTAGCGGTCGCGCAGGTCAATCCAGAGGATACCGCCCTTGTCGCGGGTGCGCTGCACCCAGCCGACGAGGGTGACGGTTTGGCCGACGTGTTCTTGGCGAAGCTCGCCGTTGGTGTGGGTTCTCAACATAAACCGCAGATTTAACGGATGTAACGGATTTCGCAGATACGCCTGCTACGCAGGCTGGCTATGCTTTAGTGGAAGGGCCTTTTTTGGGAATGGGCCGCATGGGGCAAAGTTAGGTCTGGTTGGGGGGCCGAAACTGTTGGGTTTGGTATGAAGTATGTAAAAGAAGGAATCGTGGCGCTAGTGCGCCGTCCTTTTTCCTTTCTTTTGATATGAAATTTCTTTCTTCGCTGGCCCTGGCGGCCGCTTTGCTCACGGCCGGCGCGGCCCAGGCCCAAACGAAAGTCAAGTCTAAAAACAAGTACGCCAACGGCACCGAGATAAAGGCCAAGGGCGAGGCGCCTGCCATCACGCTCGATGGCCCAATCAAGCGCGTCGAAACGCTGTCGGGCATCGACATTTTCCCCAAGCCCAACTCTAACAGCGTGCTACTCAGCTTTACGCAGCAGTTTACCAAGCCGGGCACGCTCGTGATGACCGACTACCAGAATAAAGTGGTGTACGAGCAGGCGCTAGACCCCCAAAACAACACCGGCGAGCCCGTAGACCTGGGCCACATCCAAGCCGGCACGTACCTCGTGGAGGCCAAAACCGGCAACTACGTGTACTGGAAGAAGGTGCGCATTAAGTACCCGACGGCGACCCGCCGCTAGCCTGCTCAGTACTTATTAGATGAGAACGTCAGGCTGAACTTGCCGAAGCATCTCGCCCGTATTGTCAGGGTTAGTAATTCTGGCAGCGCGAACGAGATGCTCCGGCAAGCTCAGCCTGGCGTTCTTTTTAATACTAAAGCCACCAACGTCAGCTACTGTATTTTTGCCCTGCCTATGAAAACTCTCTCACTGCTCGCCGCTACCCTTACGCTCACCAGCTTTGCTCCCAAGCCCAAGCTAACTACGGTGAAGCTCGCACCCGGCCTGTCGGTGGCGGTGCCGCAGGGCTTTGCTGTGCTGCCGGATGCGGCCATCGCCGTCAAGTTTCCGTCGCCGCGCAAGCCGCTGGCCGTGTACAGCAACCCCAGCGGGCGCGTCGATTACAGCGTATCGGTGCGGCCCACTACTTTTGGGCCGGACTATAATGTACTGCTGCCCATGTACAAAGCTAGCGTGCAGCGGCTCTATACCAAGGTCGATTTTCTGACCCAGGAAGTGCGTAAGGTAAACGGCCGCGACTTCGTAGCGCTGGAGTTTATCTCCACCATGAGCGACGGCCGCCGGGGAGCCACCGCCCTAGCCCCGCTCAAGAAATATGAGTATATCGAATACGCCGTACAGGGCGAGCAGCTCTACATCTTTTCGTTTTCGGCCCCGGCCGAGGAGCAGGCGCAGTGGCGCCCCGTAGCCCAGGCCGCCCTCGGCGACATCAGCCTGAAGTAGGCGATGCCTCCTCCCCTGCTCTCCGACGAGTTTTTTATGCGCCAGGCGCTAGCCGAGGCCCAGCGGGCACTAGTGGCGGGCGAGATTCCCATTGGCGCTGTGGTGGTGCTCGATAACCAGATAATAGGCCGGGGCTATAATCAGACTGAGCAACTGCGCGACGTAACTGCCCACGCCGAAATGCTGGCTATTACGGCTGCCGCCAATTTTTTGGGCAATAAATATCTGACCCACTGTACTCTTTACGTAACCGTGGAGCCCTGCGTGATGTGCGCCGGGGCTAGCGCCTGGGCGCAGCTCGGGGCGGTGGTCTTTGGGGCCAGCGAACCTAAAACGGGGTACCGCCGCCACAGCCTAGGGCTGCTGCACCCGCGCACCAAGGTGCGGCCGGGAGTATGCGCCGATGAATGCACGGCCCTGATGCAGGCATTTTTTCAAGCCAAGCGGGGCTAGGTTACTTTTGGGGCGCCCGGCGGGCCGCCGTAACCCCGGCGGCCGGTTGGGGGTTATACTCTCAAACCACCCATTTTTCACCTTAAACTACCCGCATCATGGCTTTCGAACTGCCCAAGCTGCCGTATTCGTACGACGCCCTCGAACCTACGTTTGACGCGCAGACCCAGGAAATTCACCATACCAAGCACCACCAGGCTTACGTGACCAACCTCAACGCTGCCATCGCCGGCACCGAGTTTGAGAACCAGAGCCTAGAAGAAATCCTGCATAATATTGCCAAGGCTAGCCCAGCCATCCGCAACAACGGCGGCGGCCACTGGAACCACTCGCTGTGGTGGACTATCTTGAGCCCCAACGGTGGCGGCCAGCCCACCGGCGCGGTAGCCGACAAAATCACGGAGGCCTTCGGCTCGTTCGACAAGTTCAAGGAGGAATTTACCAAAGCCGCTACCACGCGCTTCGGCTCGGGCTGGGCGTGGCTGTGCAAGCAGGCCGACGGCTCGCTGCAAATCTGCTCGACCCCGAACCAAGACAACCCG
>Ga0265798_10001399_pt1 | contig 37659 bp, 29 predicted proteins | sample P3T30metagenome_FD_192430 | JGI IMG/M metagenome (GOLD analysis project Ga0265798, IMG submission 192430) | Plant litter microbial communities from East Loma Ridge, Irvine, California - P3 T30 | ecosystem: Environmental > Terrestrial > Plant litter > Unclassified | place: USA: California...
GCGATGTCTTCGACCACCGCGTTCTGTTCCTCGGCAGCGGTGGCAATCTGCCGATTCATGTCCCTGATCGACTCGATGGTCTGGGTGATGCGGGTCAGAGTCTGACCCGCCGCCACCACTTGCTCGGCGCCCTCGTCGCTGCGCTTCTGCCCGCTTTCGATGGCCTGCACGGCGTTCACCGCGCCGGTCTGCACGGTGTCGATGATCTGATGGATTTCCTGGGTGGAGGCGGCGGTGCGCTGCGCCAGGGTACGCACTTCGTCGGCCACAACGGCAAACCCGCGGCCGGCATCGCCCGCGCGCGCGGCTTCGATGGCGGCGTTGAGCGCGAGCAGATTGGTCTGGTCGGCAATGCCGCGGATGACTTCCAATACCTTGCCGATGCGGCCACTGTCGTCGCGCAACTGACGAATGACATCGCCGGTCACGGCAATTTCACCGCGCATGCGGGTGATGGTATGGATGGTGGCCTGCATCGCCTGCTCGCCGTCCTGGGCTTCGCGGTCGGCGTCATCCGCCGCAGTGGCTGCGCCAGCGGCGTGGCGTGCGACTTCCTGGGCGGTGGCAGACATTTCCTGCATCGCCGTGGCCACCTGATCAGTGCGTTCGAATTGCTCACGGGTGCCTTGCAGCATGACCGCAGCGATGGTGTTGAGCTCGCCGCTGGCCTGGTCCAGATTGGCCGTGCTGCGTTGCAGGCGGGTAAAGGTGTCGGCGAGGAAATCACGCAGGGTGTTCGCGGCCACGGCCAGGCGACCCAGCTCGTCACGACGATGGCTGACCACGCGCTCGGCCAGATGGCCCTGGCTCAGGCGCGCCACGTAGTCGATCAGATCGCGTACCGGGGTGACCAGGTTGCGGTTGACCAGCCACAGGCTCAGGGCCGTGATCAACAGGCCCGACACCAGCATGATGGCGATGCCCCAGATGATCGCCTGGTGGCCTCGGTGGTTGATCAGCAGCGATTGTTCGTCGGCGAGTGTACGCAGTTCGCTGACCAGGGCATTGAGCTGCTCGCTGGTAGCGCGGTCGACGCCTGCCACGGCGCGGTCACCGCTGGCAGCATCGGCGCCGCTGGCCAGGAAGGCGTCGCGCCCCTTGCGATAGGCCGCACCCAGCACCGCGTGTTCGGCGCGCAGGCGTTGCGCATTCTGACTGATGCCGGCGGGCACCCCCGGCAGCTCGCCAAGGGCTTGCAGGGTCGCCGCCACCGCGCGTTCCTGCTCCTCGAACTGCGCCCAATACTTGTCCGCCGCCTTGGCATCCTTCCCGCGCAGCAGCACGTTCTTCCATTCCTGCACCTGGGTCTTGAACTGGACGTTGGCCCGGTCCACCAGTTCAGTGGCACGCAAGGGGCCCGCCACCAGCGCCGTGTAGTCATCCAGGCTGGCCGCAAGAAACTTGAAACTGCCCAGGGCGATCAGCAGCAGGATCAGCAACCCAGTGGCCAGCAGCGCCAGGACCTGTGCGCGCAGAGTCGTTTTGAACATGACAGACCTCGAGAAGGGGAACCCTGCGAAAGCATGGGCTGGCGTTGTATCGGCCACTCGAGGCGATTGCTTGAACGAAGATCGCGACGCCCGACGGCCGGTGGCGTCTGGCTCGGGCCATTGCGCTGGGCTGCGCATGCGCCGCGTAAAATATTTCGACACGAAGCCTGGTGAACTAACAGTTGGCGTCGGCGATCCCTTGCTATGCGCACCCTGCGCCCCTGACGAGCCGGTACACCCGTGCCGATGTTGTCCAACGATGAGGAACAATCGTGACCACTTCTACCCAACTCGCCTATCGACACAGGCCAGGCCCGCTGCATGCGATTTTTCTGGCCGGCACCGTGCCGCTGTTTCTCGGCGCCCTGCTCAGTGATATCGCCTACTACCAGAGCTACCAGATCCAATGGAGCAACTTCGCCGCCTGGCTCATCGCCGGTGGCCTGTTGTTCTGCGGGCTGGCGCTGGTCTTTGCGCTGATCAACCTGATCCGTGCCGAGCACAAGGGCGGCCGTGCGGTGCTGTATTTTCTGCTGTTGCTGGTCACGTGGGTGCTGGGCCTGGTGAACGCCTTCGAGCACGCCAAGGATGCCTGGGCGGTGATGCCCACCGGGTTGGTCATGTCGGTGGTGGTGACCGTACTGTCGCTGGTGGCGGCATGGATCGGCTTGAGCAATCTGCGTTCGGGAGGTGTTCGATGAAATATTCAGGCGCATTGACGGCCTTGAGCATGGCGCTGCTGCTCGCCGGCTGCGGCAGCGAAGCCGACAGCACCCAGGCACGCGGGCCCGACCCGAAGTTGCCGGAAGCGCAGCGCGGCCTGCTGCCGAGCATGAAGATCGCCGAGCCGGTGGCGTGGGGTGACAGCAAGCCGACCGTGCCGCAAGGCTATACCATCAGCGCGATCGCCACCGGCCTGGCCATCCCGCGGCAGACCCTGGTCTTGCCCAACGGTGACATCCTGGTGGCCGAGGGTCGCGGCGGCAGCGCCGCCAAGCTCAAGCCCAAGGACGTGATCGCCAGCTACATCAAGGCCCAGGGCAACACCCAGGTCAAAGGCGGCAACCGCCTGACCCTGCTGCGCGACGCCGATGGCGACGGCACCTATGAGCTGAAAACGGTGTTCGCGGAAAACCTCAACGCGCCCTACGGCCTGGCCTATGCCAACGGCAAACTGTACGTGGCCAACCAGGATGCCCTGGTGCGCTTCGACTACACCGACGGGCAGACCAAAGCCAGCGCGGCACCGACCAAACTGGCCGACCTGCCGTCGGCGATCAACCACCACTGGACCAAGTCCCTGGCCATCAGTGACGACGCGCGCTACCTGTACGTGGGCATCGGCTCCAACAGCAACGTGACCGAACGCGGCATGGAGGTCGAGATCGACCGCGCCATGGTCTGGCAGATCGATGCGCAGACCGGTGCACACAAGCCCTACGCGACCGGTATACGCAACCCGACAGCGCTGACCATTCAGCCGGGGACCGGCCAGTTGTGGGCGGTGGTCAACGAGCGTGACGAATTGGGCCCGGACCTGGTGCCCGACTACCTGAGCTCGGTACGTGAAGGCCAGTTCTATGGCTGGCCGTACAGCTACTGGGGCCAGAACGTCGATTCCCGCGCTCAGCCGCAGAACCCGGCGAAAGTCGCCGCTGCGGTCAAGCCCGACTACAGCCTGGGCTCCCACGTGGCTGCACTGGGTGTGGACTTCTCGATCCCGGCCATGGGCGAGAAATTTGCCCAGGGTGCATTCGTCGGTGAGCACGGCAGCTGGAACCGCGACAATCCCGTGGGCTACAAGGTGATCTTCGTGCCGTTCGCCGGTGACAAACCCGCCGGCGAGCCTATCGACTTCGCCACTGGCTTCCGCGGCGACGATGGCAAGACCCGCGGCCGCCCGGTGGGCGTCACGGTCGACCCGCGTGGTGCGCTGATCATCGCCGATGACCTGGCCAACACCATCTGGCGGGTCACCCCCAACCGTTGAGGCCGGCCTGGGGGCGCCCCGCCCTTGGGTGATCTGGATCTGCGCGGCGCCCGCCGCGCAGATCTTCTATTGCAACCGCGTTCACTTACTCGCTCATCAGCGCCAAGGCGCTCGCCAAGGCATGCATGTCGGCCGGCGTGGTGTTGATGCCTGGCGTCACCCGTATGCAGGGCCCGCACGCCGAGCCAGCGCGGGCCACCGTGAAGATATTGAACTGCGCCAGCAACTGGTCGATCTTGCCTTGTTGGTCCTCGACGTCGCGAAAGCGCAACGAGGCGATGCCGCACGCCAGGCGCGGATCGTCCGGCGTGAGCACTTCAATGCCGGGCAGCGCACGCGCCGCCGGCAACCAGAGGTCGCGCAGGTAGCGCAGGCGTGCACCTTTCACCTGCCAGCCCCCCAGTGCCTGGTGTTCGGCGAACACTGTCGGCAGGCTCATCAGCGCCGGTACATTGGGGGTGCCATAGGGTGTGAGGCAGCGTATGTCGTCGGCCGGGTAGCTGGGGTTGCCCATATCGGGAGCGAAATCGGCCAGGCGCTCGCGGCGTACGTGAATGACTCCGAGGCTGAGCGGCGCGCCGATCCATTTCTGCAAATTGAAGCCCGCCATTTCCACGCCCATGTCGGCGAGATCGACCTCCATCTGGCCCAGTGAGTGCGCGCCGTCGAGAATCACGTCGATCCCATGCGCACGGGCTTCGGTGGCGATGGTTTTGACCGGCATGACCAGGCCGGTGCGATGGGTAACGTGGGTCAACGCCATGAGCTTGAGCCGTGGGTGGGTGGCGAAGGCCTCACGGTAGCTGTGCAGCAGGCCGTCGTGGGTTGCAGGGTGGGCATGGACCAGGGTGACCAGCTCGACCCCGCGCGCCTGCTGCAGCCAGTCGAAAGCGCCCTGTACCGAGCCGTAGTCCAGGTCGCTGATCAGCACCTGGTCGCCCGGCTGCAGACGCTGGTAATTGCGGATCAGGGAATAGAGGGCTTCCGACGCGCTGCGGGCGAAAGCCAGCTCGTCGGCCGGCACCCCCATCAGCTCGGCGAGTTGCTGGCGGATGGCTTCGGCCTGGTGCTTGTCGAAATGCTCACGGACCTGCACCGAGTTGCCGCGGTTGACCTGCCTGATCGCATCTTCATAGGCCTGTACCACGCCCTCGCTCATGCGCCCGAAATAGCCGCCATCGAGGTTGATTGGCCCATCGTCGCGCGGGTAACGCGCTGCAACGTCCTTCCAGAAGGTTTCATCCATGGCCAGTTCGGCAGGGCTTTGCGTTACGCAGGGCATGACAGCGCTCTCGGTTGGAAAAGCCTGTGAGCATCGCCGCGCCGCTCGCGCGATGCAAGCGTCGGCGCCGACCGTCGCCGGGCATGAGTACAGCGTCAATGGTTATTTGACCATTCGTTCAAGAATCCCTAGGGTAGCCAGCTTCATTTTTGTACGAGATGCTCATGACCACCCGTTCCAAGCTTCCGCCGACCGTCTACCTGTTGGGTTTGACGATTTTCTCGCTGGTGACTGCCGAGTTCATGGTGGCGGGCATGATGCCAGCGCTGGCCTCGGCGTTTTCCGTGAGCCTGGCCCAGGTCGGCAACCTGATCGCCCTGTATGCGCTGGGCATGGCCCTGGGCGGGCCGCCGGTGACCATGCTGCTGCTGTCGCGCGGGATCAGCAACCAGCGCGCCCTGGTCGGGCTGCTGGCGGTGTATGTGCTGGCTGGCGCCTTGGCCGCGGCCGCGCCCACCTATACGGTGCTGGCACTGGCCCGGATCGTCATGGGGGTTTCCAGCGCGGCCTGCATCGGCCTGTGCATGACCCTGTGCGCGGGGTTGGTCAGCCTGCAGGACCGCGGCCGGGCCATTTCGGTGGTGCTGGCCGGGCTAATGCTGTCGCCGGTGGCCGGCGTGCCGGCGACCGCCTGGGTCGAACATCACTATGGCTGGCGTGCCAGTGCCTGGTTGGTAGTGGCGCTGGCCTCGCTGTGCACGGTGCTGGTTGCCACCCGCCTGCCTCGCGCCGAGGCTGGAGACGAGCCGTCGCTGGGCAGCCAGTGGATCAGCCTGAAGAATCGCAGCCTGTGGGGGGCCTACATCACCAGTGGCCTGATCATCGGTGCCACCTTCGCCGCCTTCAGCTATTGCACGCCGATACTCATCGAGGAAGTCGGCGTGGCGCCCGCCCAGGTGGCGCCGTTGCTGGCGCTGTACGGCGTGGCCAACGTGCTTGGCAACATGGTGGTAGGGCGCATCGCCGATCGGCACACCTACGCGGCGCTGGGTTGGGGCCTGGCGCTGCTGGTACTGGCCCTGGGCGGATTCGCCCTGGCCGGCCAGGTGTTCTGGCTGAACCTGGCCTGCTTCCTCACGGTCGGCCTGACCGGGGTGGCATTGAACCCGGCCATGGTCGCGCGCGTGATGAAAGCCGCCGAGCCCGGCGCACTGGTCAACACCCTGCACACCTCGGTCATCACTGCCGGGCTGGCACTGGGCAGCTGGGCCGGCGGCGCGGTGATCGATGCCGGGCTGGGCCTGCGAGCGCCCCTTTGGGTGGGCGCAGGCATGGCGCTGCTGGGCCTGCTCAGCCTGCTGCGACCCTGGTATCACGCTTCGCCAGCGGCCGCTGCGCGCTAGCCCCAGGTCGGTTACAGCGGCTTGGCCAACACCCCTGCCGGGGCATGGTCGGCCGCCGTGGCTGGTTCGACCTGGTCCAGTTCACGCGACACCGAGAGGCGTTCCTCAGCGATGCGCTGGACCAGATTGAGCGCGCGCTCGGCGCTGCCCAGCAATGCCAGAATCGCGCCGCGTTCATCCCAGCCAAGCTTCTGTTCGCCCTGCAGGCAACGTTCGCGCAAGGCCAGCAAGTCCTTGGCGTGGGCATTCGGCAGGTAGACCCCTTGCGGCCCCTTGCGCACCGCCGGCTCGACGATATCGAGGATGGCGTCGATGATCTTGCGCGCGTTGGCGCTGAACACCTGACGCTCGATGCGGCGGGTGATCTGCGACAGGGTTCGGGTCAGGCTCGCGCTGAAATCCTCTTCCTCGATGAGGCTGGCCAGCAGGTTGGTCTGGCGCGCAGTCAGATCGTTCTTGAACATCTGCGCGGTGTAGCCGCGGATCTCCTGGCTCAGGGTGTCCAGCGCGTGCTCATGTTCCGTGGCGTTCTTCAGCGCCTGGGACTGTCCACGCGCCGCATCCAGCAGCAAACCCATGCCTTGGCCATGGCGGGTCAGTTCCTGGCTGACCGCCGCGACACCGGTGTTCACACTGGCCAGCGCGGCGCGGTCGAGATAGCGCGGCACGGCATAGTCCTCCTCGTCGCTGCGGCTGGCGCCGATGCGCGACAGGACGCGGTCGAACACGCCGATGAAGGGAAACATCAGCGCCGTGTTGAAGATATTGAAGCCGATTGAATAGAGCCCCACTGCCACGGGCACCAGCGGGAAGCTTTCCTTGCCGTCGACCATTTCCGAGCGGGTGACGTCCATGCCGAACAGGCCCATGGCGCCTTGCAGGATGTCCATGGACAGGAAGAACAGCGGAAACATCACTGCGACGCCGATGAAGTTGAAGGCGATGTGCGCGTAAGCGGCGCGCTTGGCGTTCTTCGACAGGTTCAGCGAAGCCAGCCATGAGGTGACGGTGGTGCCCAGATCGGCGCCCAAGGAGAACGCGACGGCGGTCTGCCAGTCCAGGATGCCCGCGGCGCCCAGGCCCATGACGATGCCGATGGTGGCTGAGGACGAATGGATCATCGCGGTGATGCCCGCGGCAGTCAGCACGCAGATGGCCAGCCCGGTATAGCTGTCGGCCTGGAGACTGGAAATGACCGACATCACCTCGGGCAGGCCGCGCAGGGGTTTGAGGCCGCCGGTGAGCAGGTTCAGGCCATAGAAGATCAGCGAGAAGCCAATGATGGCCAGCGCCAGGTGACGGGTTTTCTCGCTCTTGCTGAACACGTAGACCAGGGCGAACACCCCGGCGAAGATCAGCCCCAGTGGGCCCAGCGGCATGGCGATCAGGCCGTTGCCCAGGGTCGTGCCGATGTTGGCCCCCATGATCACGCTGATGGCGGGTCGCAGGCCGACCACGCCGGCATTGACCAGGCCGACCACCATGACCGTCATGGCCGTGCTCGATTGCAGCACGCCGGTGATCACCGTGCCGGCGGCCAAGCCTTTGACCGGTGTGCCGGCCAGCTTGGCGAGCCAGGCGCGCATGCGATTGGCCGCCAGGTTGTTGATGCCGTCGGACATGAACTCCAGGCCGAGCATGAAGATGCCCAGACCACCGATGACGGGGACCAGCAGGTCTTTGAAGATATCGATTTCCATGGCGGCTCTTTGCGGTAGAGGAAATGGCCGGCGCCCGGGGTGTGATGATCGAAGCTAGACAGGAAATGTGACATATGGGTGACGCGTCGGCCCTGTAGGCCCTGGCCGCGACCACCGGTACCTTCGGGACCCCGTAGGAGCGGTCATCGGCCGCGAATGGAGCGCCACGGATCGGCTGATGCATCGTGGCGCCGGGTTCGCGGCCGATGACCGCTCCTACAAGCCAGCGAGCAATTCGCGGAAAGGAAGGTGGTTTTTTTGATAAGCCTGCGCCATGTGTAGGAATTTTCTGAGACAATAGTGCTAACGATTCGCATTAACCTTGTCTGGCCAGGAAGCTTTACATGTCACGCCCTACCCCGCTGCAACGCCCCCACGCTCCGCGCAATCTGTTGGCAGTGGCCATCTGCATGGCCACGATGGCCCCGGCACTGGCCGCCGATGGCACCCAGACCCAAGGACAGACGGCCCCGGGCGTCATCGAATTGGGTGCCAGCCAGATCACCTCGGATTCGTTCCAGCTGGGCAGCTTCACCGAAGGCTCGCAGTCCTACACCACCGGCGCCATGGCAACCGCCACCAAGCTGCCGCTGAGCCTGCGCGAAACGCCGCAATCGGTGACCGTGATCACCCGTCAGCGCATGGATGACCAGGCCATGACCAGCATCAACGATGCGGTGCGCGCCACCCCGGGCCTGTTCCTCAACTATGCCAACGGCCCCGGCCGCCAGGCCTATTCGGCGCGCGGCTTCGACATCGACAACCTGATGTACGACGGCATACCCAGCGGCTATTCGGGCGTCACCATCGGTGCCCAGCCCAACCTGGCCATGTTCGATCGGGTCGAGGTCGTGCGCGGTGCCACGGGCCTGGTCACCGGTGCCGGCAACCCCTCGGCGGCGATCAACCTGGTGCGCAAACGGCCATTGGCCGAGCAGAAGGTGACCCTGACCGGCGCTGCCGGCAGCCACGACGACTACCGTGGCGAGATCGACGCGTCCAGCCCGCTCAACGAGGCCGGCACGCTGCGGGGCCGAGTGGTGGGTTCGTACCGAGACGCAAACAGTTTCATCGACGGCGTCGAAGAGGACCACGGCCTGTTCTACGCCGTCACCGAGGCGGACCTGGGCGAAGACACCCTGCTGACCCTCGGTTTCTCCCATCAGAAAGACAAGACCAACTACTTCTGGGGCTCCTCGATGATCGGCCAGGACGGCCATCATCTGGACCTGCCGCGTTCCTACAATCCGGGTACCGACTGGGAAAACAAGGACCAGGAAATCAATACCGTGTTCGCCGAAGTGCGCCAGCGCCTGGCCAACGACTGGAACCTGCAGGTCAACGCCAACTACGCCGAGCAGAACGGCTTGTTCTCCGGCTCTTATCAGTCGCGCTGGGTCAACAACACGCTGGCACGTACCGTCTACCAGTCCGCCCACGACGAAAACCAGGCCGGCCTCGATGCCTTTGCCAGCGGCCCGTTCCAGGCGTTCGGGCGGACCCACGAACTGGTCGTGGGGGCCAGCAAGCGCATCTACGACATGACCACCCACAACTACGACCCGTACGACACCAACTGGCCGATCGACGCCGGCAAGCCGAACTTCACCCACACCGACAACGGCCGCGAAGTCACTACCCAGGATGGCGTGTACCTGACCACGCGGCTGAGCCTTGCCGACCCGCTGAAGCTGATCCTGGGTGGTCGGGTGGACTGGTACGACTATGACAATCGCGACGGCGAAGGCGACTACAAGGTGACTCGCAACGTCACCCGCTACGCTGGCCTGATCTACACGCTGGACGACCACCATTCGGTGTACGCCAGCTACAGCGATATCTTCACCCCGCAGAGCGCGCAGGACACCAGCGGCACGCCGGTCAAGCCGATCGTGGGCAAGAACTACGAAATCGGCATCAAGGGCGAGTACTTCGACGGCGCGCTGAACGCCAGCCTGGCGTTGTTCCGGGTCGACCAGGAAAACCGCGCGGTGCAGATCTTCGTCGACAACTGCCCGCAACTCAGCTGCTACGAAGCCTCGGGCGAGGTGCGCAGCCAGGGTATCGACTTCGAGCTGCAAGGGGCGCTGACCGATAACTGGCAGGTGGGCGGTGGCTACACCTACGCGCGGGTCCACACGCTCAAGGACAACGCGAACCCACAGAATGAAAACCAGCGTTTCGACACCGACATTCCCGAGCATCTGTTCAAGGTCACCACCAGCTACCGTTTCCAGGGCCCGTTGGAAAAACTGCGCGTGGGTGGCACCTTGTCCTGGCAGAGCCGCCTGTACAACGACATCGACCTGGCCGACGGCAGCCGCTACCGCCTGGAACAGGGTGGCTATGCCATCACCGACCTGATGGCCGGCTATCAGGTCAACCGCAACCTGGACCTGCAGGTGAATGCCAACAACGTGTTCGACCGCAAGTACTACAATGTCATCGCCAACTCGACCAGCTATGGCGGCGACAGCTACGGCAATCCGCGCAACCTGATGCTGACGGCCAAGTACAGCTTCTGATCGGGCGCAACAAGCGGGTCGATGAGCCGTACTGGTATCATCGCCCCACTTTCCGCCTGGGCCACGCCATGAATCGCCGCAAGAAAATCAAACAGCTGTTGCAGGCACATGCCAAGAAGGCCAGCGCCAAGCTGGCGCCGCAGAGCAAGGACCGTTACATCAGCAAGGCGGACCGGGCGAAGCTGGCGCTCGAGGCCGACAGCGCAAGTCCTGCTGTCGATCAGGCCTGAAGCGGATCGGGCCTGCGCTTCAGAGGTAATGCAGCGGCAAAATCTGGTCACCTGTCAGCGGGGCCAGTTCGAGCTTGGCCACCGTTGTGGCATCGACCCACAGCGCTTCTTCGATTTCCGCAGCAGGGTTGACCTGGGCCTTGATGCGTACTTGAAAGAGCTCGCATTGCACTTCATGGCCGGGCTCATTGGCGGCCACGGCCGTGTAGGTACCCAGAAACCTGGCTTCGGCGGGATCAACCGCGATGCCCAACTCCTCCTCCAACTCACGAACCAGCGCCTGGGCAGGCTGCTCGCCCGACTCAATCTTGCCGCCTGGCTGCATGAAGGCGCGGGTGCCGCGCTTGCGCACCAGTAACGTTTGCCCTTGCTCGTTGAGCAGCAGTGCGGCAGCGATATGGATGGTGGCGGCCATGGCGTGTCTCCTGAAAAAAGGTGGGCACCATGGCACGCCGTGCATGAGCTGGCAATTGCCACTGGAGAACGTTTGAGGGTGGTTCTCGGTCCTATCGGTACGATCTTCTGGCAGGGCGGTGGACCATGGCGTTGATACCCGATCTATCCGGCAGTGCGTCTGCGCTGATCTGTGGCGCCAGCCAAGGCATCGGCCTGGCGTTGTGCGAGCAGTTGTTGCAGCGTGAGGATGTCGCCCAGGTGTTTGCGGTTTCCCGGCAGGCCACAACCAGCGCCGAGCTGGCGGCTTTGGCTGAGCGCCATGGGCCTCGTCTGGTCAGCCTCGATTGCGATGCGCGCGATGAGCAGGCGCTGCAGCGGCTGGCCAGTGCAGTAGCGGACGATTGCAGTCATTTGCACCTGGTGATCAGCACGCTGGGCATTCTGCATCAGGACGGCGCGCGGCCGGAAAAAGGTCTGGCGCAACTGGAGCTGAGCAGTCTGCAGGCCAGTTTTGCCACCAATGCCTTTGCGCCGGTGCTGCTGCTCAAGCATCTGCTGCCGTTGTTGCGCAGACAGCCGGCCACCTTCGCGGCGCTGTCGGCCCGCGTCGGTTCGATCGGCGACAACCGTCTGGGTGGCTGGTACAGCTATCGCGCCAGCAAGGCGGCGCTCAACCAGTTGCTGCGCACCGCCAGCATCGAGCTCAAGCGTTTGAACCCCGCCGCCACGGTCCTGGCCTTGCACCCGGGCACCACTGACACCCGCTTGTCCCAGCCCTTTCAAGCCAACGTGCCGGCCGGCAAATTGTTCGACCCCGATTTCGCCGCGCGCTGCCTGCTCGAATTGATCGGCCAGCACGGGCCAACCCAGACCGGCAGCTTCTGGGCCTGGGATGGGCAGGCGATCGATTGGTAAAACCGTGCTTTATGCGTAGGGTTAGCGGGGATTCAGGGATTCGATCCAGTCGATGTGTTCGGCCAGCTCCATGCGTTTGCCGTCGAGCCCGGTCTGCCGGGCGTGGGCCAGGCGTTCGAGGGTGCGGCGCTTGAGGTGCAGCAGGCGCTGCCACTTGGCCAGGAACGCCGGCGTGCGCTGCTGCAGTTGCAAGGGCCCGAAAAACAGTTCCTGTGGACTGTACGTGACCGACTCGCCAGGCTCGGCGACGATGATCTCGTAGTCGAAGCGGTTTTCCCGCAGCACCTCTTCATGGCGGATGCCATAGCCATTGTCCATCAACCACTGCCGCAGGTGGCGTTCACCGCCATTGGGCTGCAGGATCAACCGCTCCCCGGTGCTCAAACGAGCTTTGCCCGCCTGCAGAATGTCGCGAATGGTTTCGCCGCCCATTCCGCAGAGGGTCACGGCCGTGATCCGGTCGCTCGCCGCGATTGCCGCCAGGCCGTCGGCCTGACGCACGCTGATGCAATGCGCCAGGCCGTTCTCGTCAACGCTGCGCCGGGCCGCCAGAAACGGTGTCCGGGCGACCTCCCCGACCACCGCCCGAGAGACGATGCCGCGCAACACCATGGCTACCGGCAGGTAGGCATGATCCGAACCGATGTCAGCCAGATGCGCGCCGGTGGGGACCTGGGCGGCGACCTGCTCCAGGCGGTGAGACAAGCTCTGCGGGTTCACGAGGCAACGATTCTCCGGGTTGACCGCGCGCCGTTCAGGCCCGCAGGGGCGGGCATTCTGGCGAGCACGCCAACGTATTTCAACTCATCCGGCAGGATCTTGGGCAGCGCGTGCCGCCAGCAGGCGGACGACCCATTCACGGCTGTACGTCAGCGCTCGCGCGGCCATGGGCGTAGGGAAGTGGATGAAACCATGGGGCGAGGCCGGCAACAGGCGCAGATCCACGGCGGCCTCCCTGCCCCAGCGCTCGGCCATCAGCAGGGTATCGTCGCGCAGTGGGTCCAGTTCCCCCACGAACATCAGCGCTGGCGGCAGTCCGTCCAGGTCGCCATACAGCGGCGACAGCGCCGGTTGCCGCCGCTGCTCGTCGGCCAGGTCGGGAGTCAGGCGGCGGAATGCCTCGACCATGCCCGGCCCGTCCAGTACCAGAGTGTCGGGACCGGCCTGGCGCACGCTGGGCGTGCCGGTCAGGTCGAACACCCCGTAATACAGCAGCGCCCCGCACACGCGTTGCAGCAACGCCGGCCACCGCTTGAGCTGCAACAATGTGGCCGCTGCCAGGTGACCACCGGCAGACTCACCGACCATGATCACCGGCAGATCCTCGAACTCGGGGAAGCCGCCACCCAGCACGCAGCGAGTAGCCGCCAGACAGTCGTCGAGCAAGCCCTGCAGCGGGGTCGACACGGCCAGCCGGTAGTCCACCGATATCACCGCCACGTCGCAGGCCTGCACCAGAGCGATGTTCACGTCATCGTTCATCTGCGCGTTGCCGATCACCCAGCCGCCGCCATGGAAATCCAGCACCAAGCCCTTGGCCGGCCCCTGCGGCAGGATGATGCGCACGCTCACCGGCACGGCATCGGCGCTGACCAGCACACGGGTCTCGATGACCAGGCCATGCCTGACAGGCTTGAGTGCCTTGCCCAGCTGGCCGGCACGCAGCAGGGTCTGGATCAGCATCGGCGTGACGCGGTTGCGGATGCGGAACCGCGGCAGGCGCTCGAGGGTCTTGTTGAAGCGCTGTGCCTGCGCGATCTGCGCTGCATCGAACGACCAGCTTTGCTTGGTCTCCACCTGGAGTGTCCTCAGTGCGTAGGTATGTATCGGATATGGAGCGGCTGGGGTCGACGCGGTTCCCACGCGAGCAGGTAGCGCCATTAGCGACTATGCTGGCCGTCCTGGAGCCTGCCATTGAAAGTCATCGGATCGTTGCCATGGGTCATCTGAGCCGCACTTGCGGATTGCTGTTGAAGTCTGTCTGCGGTCTGCTGCTGTGCAGCGCCCTTCTCCCGGCTGCCTGGGCCGCACACCCGCGCACCTTCGATCTGTACATGCCCGAGGCGCCGCCGTTGAGCATGGCGGGCGACGCGGGCCAGCAAGGCATCGTCGCTGACGCCGCCCGGCAGGCCATGACGCTGGCGGGTTATCACATGAATATCAATGTGCTGCCCTGGCTTCGCGCGCAACGGACTGTGCAGCACGGGCAGGACATGCTTATCGTGCCGCTGTCGCGAACTCCCGACAGGGAAACCAGCTACACCTGGATCGCCCCGATCATGAGCATGGACCGGGCGTTTTTCACCCTCGACAAGCGCGTCGACAGCTTTGCCCAGGCACGTCGGACCTATCGACGGATCGCCGTGGGCATGGGCAGCGCGCAGGAGCGCAAGCTGTACGACGAAGGGTTCGATGCGTCGCAGATCTACCCGTTGCGCATCGGTGAGAATCCGGCGCAGATGCTGCTGCTGGGACGGGTCGATGCCTGGTTCAACGGGGTGCCGGAATCGCAGTACATCTGGCGCCAGGTTTCCAAGCAGCCGCTGCTGATGAGCCCGGTGCTGATGACCACGGACCTGTACCTGGCGTGTTCGAAGACATGCTCGCCGCGCGTGGTGAGCAGTTTGCGCAAAGCGGTGGAGACGCTGCACCGCAACGGCTCCATCCAGCGTCTGCTGGACCATTACCTGCCTGCCGCGCTTTGAAGGCAGTATTGCCTTTTTCCGTAGGAGCAGCCCGTGGCCGCGAAAAGGGCAGCGCGGGGGATCAGGCAGTCCGCAGCGCGTTCTTCGCGGCCGATGACCGCTCCTACGGGCGGCTGAGTTTTCCGTAGGAGCGGCCCGTGGCCGCGAAAAGGGCAGCGCGGTGGAGCAGACAGTCCGCAGCGCGTTCTTCGCGGTCGATGACCGCTCCTACGGGCGGCTGAGTTTTCCGTAGGAGCGGCCCGTGGCCGCGAAAAGGGCAGCGCGGTGGATCAGGCCCTGGCGCGGGCGCTGTGCAGTTTCTTGTAGCTGTCGATCAGGCGCAGATGACGGTCCAGCCCTTCGAGCTTCATGCTGGTCGGGGTCAGGCCGTGGAAACGTACGCTGCCATCCACGGATCCCAGCGCCGCCTCCATCCGCGCGTCACCGAACATGCGGCGGAAGTTGAACTCGTAGTCGGCCATGTCCAGATCACTGTCAAGCTGCACCTCGAGCACCACGTTCAGCGCCTGGAAGAACAGCCCGCGCTCCAAGGTGTTGGCGTTGTACTGCAGGAACATCTCGACCAGCTCCTTGGCGTCGTCGAAGCGCTCCAGCACCAGCTGGATCAGCACCTTCAACTCCAGAATGGTCAACTGCCCCCACACGGTGTTCTCGTCGAACTCGATGCCGATCAAGGTGCGGATATCGGTGTAGTCGTCCAGCTCCGACTCTTCCAGGCGCTGCAACAGGTCGCCCAGCGCGTCGTCATCGAGCCGGTGCAGATTGAGGATGTCTTCGCGGAAAAACAGAGCCTTGTTGGTGTTGTCCCAGATCAGATCCTCGATCGGATAGATCTCCGAATACCCCGGCACCAGAATCCGGCACGCCTTGGCACCCAGGTGCTCATAGACCGCCATGTAAACCTGCTTGCCCATGTCGGCGAGGATCGCGAACAACGTCGCCGCTTCCTCGGCATTGGCATTGTCGCCCTGCGCGGTTAAATCCCAATCGGTAAAGGCGAAGTCGGCCTTGGCGCTGAAGAAGCGCCACGACACCATACCGCTGGAATCGATGAAATGTTCGACGAAGTTGTTCGGCTCCATCAGCGCATGGCTTTCGAAGGTCGGCTGGGGCAAGTCGTTGAGCCCCTCGAAACTGCGGCCCTGAAGCAACTCGGTGAGGCTGCGCTCGAGCGCTACTTCCAGGCTTGGATGGGCGCCGAAAGAGGCGAACACGCCGCCGGTGCGCGGGTTCATCAAGGTCACGCACATCACCGGGAAGCGACCGCCCAGGGAGGCATCCTTGACCAGCACCGGAAAGCCCTGCTCCTCCAGCCCCTGAATGCCCGCCACGATGCCGGGGTAACGCGCCAGCACCTCGGCCGGGACGTCGGGCAGCGCCAGTTCGCCCTCGAGAATCTCGCGCTTGACTGCGCGCTCGAAGATCTCCGACAGGCACTGCACCTGGGCCTCGGCCAAGGTGTTGCCGGCGCTCATGCCGTTGCTCAGGTAGAGGTTTTCGATCAGGTTGGACGGGAAATACACCGTCTCGCCGTCGGACTGGCGCACGAAAGGCAGCGAACAGATACCCCGCTCCACGTTGCCCGAGTTGGTGTCGTAGAGGTGAGAGCCGCGCAGTTCGCCGTCGGCGTTGTAGATGGCCAGGCAGTGGGCATCGAGTATCTCGTCAGGCAGCGCATCCTTGCGGCCCGGCTGGAACCAGCGCTCGTCGGGGTAGTGCACGAAGGCCGCATTGGCGATGTCTTCGCCCCAGAACTGATCGTTGTAGAAGAAGTTGCAGTTGAGCCGCTCGATGAATTCACCAAGGGCCGACGCCAGCGCGCTTTCCTTGGTCGAACCCTTGCCGTTGGTGAAGCACATCGGCGAGTAGGCATCGCGGATGTGCAACGACCAGACGTTGGGCACGATGTTGCGCCACGAGGCGATCTCGATCTTCATCCCCAGCCCGGCGAGGATGCCAGACATGTTGGCGATGGTCTGCTCCAGCGGCAGGTCCTTGCCCAGCACATAGGTGCTCGCCCCTTCCGCCTGCGCGGGCATCAGCAAGGCCTGGGCATCGGCGTCGAGGTTGTCGACCTCCTCGATGATGAAATCCGGGCCGGTCTGCACGACCTTCTTCACGGTGCAGCGGTCGATCGAGCGCAGGATGCCCTGGCGGTCCTTGGCCGACATGTCCGCTGGCAGTTCGACCTGGATCTTGAAGATCTGGTTGTAGCGGTTCTCCGGGTCGACGATGTTGTTCTGCGACAGGCGGATGTTGTCGGTGGAAATATTGCGGGTGTTGCAATAGAGCTTGACGAAGTAGGCCGCGCACAACGCCGAGGATGCCAGGAAGTAATCGAACGGGCCCGGCGCCGAGCCGTCGCCCTTGTAGCGGATCGGTTGGTCGGCCACCACCGTGAAATCGTCGAACTTGGCTTCAAGTCGAAGGTTGTCGAGAAAATTGACCTTGATTTCCATGGGGCAGCACCTGATGACAGCTAAAACGAATGGCCGGCATTATCCGGTTTTTTGGCGTCTTCGTCTTGGGCGATCTGTCGCTCCCATGGGTACGCTGGCGCCCGGACAACCGCTGCGATACTAAATCGCCGTCATCAGTGAATTATTTAGTGTCATTTTGTATCTCATGGGGACAAGCCGCTTTGACACAAGAGAAACACCCATGAAATCTCGCAGAAAAACCGTCAACCCGATCGGGTTGAACGACATCACCATCGTCGACGACGTCAAGATGCGCAAGGCGATCACCGCCGCCGCGCTTGGCAACGCCATGGAATGGTTCGACTTCGGCGTCTACGGCTTCGTGGCCTACGCCTTGGGCAAAGTGTTCTTCCCGGACGTCGATCCCAGTGTGCAGATGATCGCGGCCTTGGCCACCTTCTCGGTACCCTTCCTGATTCGCCCGCTGGGCGGCCTGTTCTTCGGCGCCCTGGGCGACAAGTACGGACGGCAGAAAGTCCTGGCTGCCACCATCGTGATCATGTCGTTGAGTACGTTCGCGATCGGCTTGATTCCGTCCTATGCCTCCATCGGCATCTGGGCGCCCATCCTGCTGCTGCTGGCGAAGATGGCCCAGGGCTTCTCGGTGGGCGGTGAATACACCGGCGCCTCGATCTTCGTGGCCGAGTACGCTCCGGACCGCAAACGCGGCTTCCTCGGCAGCTGGCTGGACTTCGGCTCGATTGCCGGTTTCGTGCTCGGTGCAGGCGTGGTGGTGGGCATCTCCGCAGTGATCGGCGAAGAGAAGTTCCTCGACTGGGGCTGGCGCGTGCCGTTCTTCCTGGCCCTGCCGCTGGGCATGATCGGCCTCTACCTGCGTCATGCGCTGGAAGAAACCCCAGCGTTCCAGCAGCATGTCGAAAAGCTCGAACAAGGCGACCGCGAAGGCCTGGCCGGCGGCCCCAAGGTATCGTTCAAGGAAGTGGCAACCAAGCACTGGCGCAGCCTGCTGACCTGCATCGGCATCGTCGCGGTGACCAACGTCACCTACTACATGCTGCTCACCTACATGCCCAGCTACCTGTCGCACAACCTGCACTACAGCGAAAGCCATGGCGTGTTGATCATCATTGCGATCATGGTCGGCATGCTGTTCGCCCAACCGCTGATTGGCTTCGCCAGCGACAAGTTCGGCCGCAAGCCTTTCATTCTGTTCGGCAGCATCGGCCTGTTCTTCCTGGCCATTCCGGCCTTCATGCTGATCAACAGTGGCCAGATCGGTTGGATCTTCGCCGGGCTGCTGATGCTGGCCGTGGTGCTTAACTTCTTCATCGGCGTCATGGCGTCCACGTTGCCCGCTATGTTCCCCACGCACATCCGCTACAGCGCCCTGGCCAGTGCATTCAACGTTTCGGTACTGATCGCCGGCCTGACACCGACGGCCGTGGCCTGGCTGGTGGAAAGCACCGACGACCTGTACATGCCTGCCTATTACCTGATGGTGTTTGCAGTGGTCGGCTTCATCACCGCCATCACCATGAAGGAGACGGCCAACAAGCCATTGCGCGGCGCCGCGCCAGCGGCCTCGGACATCGCCGAAGCCCGAGAACTGCTGGTCGAGCACCACGACAACATCGAGCAGAAAATCGAGGACATCGACAGCGAGATCGCCGCGCTGCAAGCCAAGCGCGAGCTTCTGGTGCAACAGCACCCGCGGATCAACTGAGCCAAGCCTGGCGAGGGGCTGAAGACTGCACTCGCCGTCTTCAGCCCCTGGCCAGACGCTCGCGCAGGTAGTCGACCACGGCCGCCTGATCGCCGGCGAACTCGATGCGCGCCGCCTTGCTCTCGCGTTGATAGGCGTACATCGGGTCGTAGTACTCGTGCAGCAGGCCTTCGATCCAGCCGCGGTGCAGGTCGACCAGGCCATAGCGCCGCTGCTCTTCCAGCGCGGCCTGCATCAGCCCCTGCAGACGTTGATGGCGCTCGCCGCCCAGACGCTTGTGGATGCGGTCCAGACTCTGCAGCAGACGCTCGGCAAACAGCGCTTCACCGCGCTCGCCATACAACCCGACGAAGTCTGCGCACAGGTCTACCACATAGTCGCGCAGGATACGCTTGACGCGATTCTGGAAGCTGTCTTCCAGCCAAACCAATGGATACGCCTGCATGCCCTGATGCAGGCTCAACGGCACGTTGCAACTGCCCACCAGGCGGCTTTCGTCCTCGAGCACGAACTGCTCGATGCCAGCAGCCCGCTTCTTCAACACGTCGATCGCCAGACTGTTCTCGAAATCGATCTGCGCAGGCTGCCCGGTCGCACGCTTGCCGAAGCTGGAACCGCGGTGGTTGGCGTGGCCTTCCAGGTCCAAAGCGTTGCTCAATTGCGCCAGTACGTCGGTCTTGCCGGTGCCGGTCATGCCGCCCAGCACGACGAACTGGCACTGTTCGACGGCTTGTTCCAGGGTGTCGAGCAGAAAGCTGCGCATGGCCTTGTAGCCGCCCAGTACCCGCGGGTACTCGACGCCTGCCTCGCGCAGCCAGCGCTGTACGGTCTGCGAGCGCAGGCCGCCGCGGAAGCAATACAGGTAGCCCTCGGGATTGGCCTTGGCGAATGCCACCCAGGCTTCGATCCGGCGTGCCTTGATCTCGCCGGACACCAGCCGGTGCCCCAACTCGATGGCGGCTTCCTGGCCGTGCTGCTTGTAGCAGGTACCGACTTTCTGCCGTTCCAGGTCGTCCATCAAGGGCAGGTTGTGCACGCCGGGAAATGCACCCTTGTCGAATTCGACCGGCGCGCGCGCGTCCATCATCGCTACCTCGCCGAGGAACAACGCGCGGTAGTCGCTGCTGTCTTCGCGCATCAGAACACCTCGACAGCGTGGGGCTGGCGCTCGATCAAGGTGCCGATCGGCGCCAGGTGCAGACCCAGCTCGACAGCCAGCGCGACGAACTCGGCTTCGCCGGCAGCGCTGACGGCAACCAACAGGCCGCCGCTGGTCTGCGGATCGCAGAGCAGGTCACGCTGCTCGTCGCTCAACGCGGCGATGCGTTCGCCGTAGCTGTCGAAGTTGCGCTGGGTGCCGCCCGGCACGCAGCCCTCGCGCAGGTAGTGGTCGATGCCAGGCAGGCGCGGCACCGCGGCGTATTCCAGGCGTGCGGTTAGTTGGGCACCGTCGGCCATTTCGACCAGGTGCCCGAGCAGGCCGAAACCGGTGACGTCGGTCATCGCGGTGACCTCGCGCAGCTTGCCGAAGCGGCTGCCGGGCTTGTTCAGCGTGCACATCCAGTCGCGGGCCACGCCCACGTCTTCTTCACGCAGCCGGGATTTCTTCTCTGCGGTGGTGAGAATGCCGATGCCCAGCGGCTTGGTCAGGTACAGGCGGTCGCCGACCTGGGCGGTATCGTTGCGTTTCATGTGGCGCTTGTCGACCAGACCGGTCACCGCCAGGCCGAAGATGGGTTCGGGAGCGTCGATCGAATGGCCACCGGCCAAGGGAATGCCGGCAGCATCGCACACCGCCCGACCGCCGCGGATCACCTCGCGGGCAACTTCCGGGGGCAGCAGGTTGACCGGCCAGCCGAGAATGGCGATGGCCATCAACGGATCGCCGCCCATGGCGTAGATGTCGCTGATGGCGTTGGTGGCGGCAATACGCCCGAAATCGAAGGGGTCATCGACGATGGGCATGAAGAAATCGGTGGTCGACACCACACCGCGCTCGTCGTCGATGGCATACACCGCGGCATCGTCGCGCGAAGCATTGCCGACCCACAGCTTCGGGTCCAGGTTCTGTGCGCCGCTGCCGGCCAGAATCACCTCCAATACCTTGGGCGAAATCTTGCAGCCGCAACCGGCTCCATGGCTGTACTGGGTCAAACGGATAGGCGAATTCATGGCAGCATTCTCGACGTCCTGGAATCAGGCTGCGAATTCTATCAAAGCTGGCCTTTCCTGCAGTGACTCTTATAATCGCGCCACCTCGTATCCACGCGTGCCGGGCCTTGCCCGCGCTGCTTGCGTCATCTTTCGGAGACCCACCATGTTCAAGCGCTCCCTGTCACTGGTCGCCGGCCTCGCTCTTTGCGCCAGCGCCGTCACCAGCTTCGCTGCCGATGTCTTGCGGGTTTCGGCCATCCCGGACGAGGCGCCCACCGAACTGCTGCGCAAGTTCAAGCCGCTGGGCGCCTACCTTGAAAAGCAGATCGGCATGAAGGTCGAGTTCGTGCCGGTGGCCGACTACCCTGCCGTGGTCGAGGCGCTGGCGACCGATCGCCTGGACATGGCCTGGCTGGGCGGTTTCACTTTCGTCCAGGTCAACCTGAAGACCGGCAACGCGATTCCCCTGGTACAGCGCGAGCAGGATGCGCAGTTCACCAGCAAGTTCATCACCAGCGACCCGAACGTCAAGTCGCTGGCCGACCTCAAGGGCAAGACCTTCGCCTTCGGTTCGATCTCGTCGACCTCCGGCAGCCTGATGCCGCGCTACTTCATGCTGCAGGACAACATCAAGCCGGAAACCTACTTCAGCCGGGTCGCCTACTCCGGCGCCCATGACGCCACCGCGGCGTGGGTACAGGCGGGCAAGGTCGACGCCGGCGTGCTCAATGCCAGCGTGTGGGACAAGCTGGTCAACAGCGGCAAGGTAGATACCAGCAAGGTCAAGGTGTTCGCCACCACGCCGACCTACTTCGACTACAACTGGACCGTGCGCGGTACCCTGGACCCGGCCCTGGCAGAAAAGATCAAACAGGCCTTCCTCGCCCTCGACCCGGCCAAGCCTGACGACAAGGCCATTCTCGACCTGCAGGCGGCCAGCCGCTTCATCGCCACCAAGCCTGAGAACTACAAGGGTATCGAGGACGCCGCTCGCGCTGCCGACCTGTTGAAATGACCCTGCGGCTGTCGGCCATCGACCTGCGCCACCGTAACGGCGTGCATGCCCTGCGCGATGTGAACCTGAGCATCGAGCCCGGCGAGCGCGTGGCAATCATCGGCCCTTCGGGCGCCGGCAAGTCCAGCCTGCTCAACGTGCTGGCAACCGCTCTGCCGCCCAGCGCCGGTGAGCTGCAGGTGCTGGGCATGCAGCCCTGGCGCCTCGGCAGTCGCGCGCGCCAGCGTCTGCGCGCACGTATCGCGCTGATCCATCAGGCCCCGCCGCTGCCGCCGCGGCAACGGGTGGTAACTGCCGTGCTGGCCGGCAAGCTGGGGCAATGGGGGCTGGGCAAGAGACTGCTCAACCTGCTGCACCCGGTGGACATCGACGGTGCCCGTGCACTGCTGGCGCGGCTGGACCTGGACGACAAGCTGTTCGCCCAGTGCCAGCAGTTGTCCGGCGGCCAGTTGCAGCGTGTCGGCATCGCCCGCGCCCTGTACCAGGCGCCTGAGCTGTTGCTGGCCGACGAGCCCGTCTCGGCAATGGACCCGCGACTGGCCAGGCACACGCTGGACATGCTCTGTCAGCACGCCAGCGAACAGCACGTCACGCTGGTGGCCAGCCTGCACACGGTGGAGCTGGCGCTGGCCTGCTTCCCACGGATCGTCGGCGTGCGCGACGGCCAGATCGCTTTCGACCTGGAGGCCACGCAGGTCACCGCGCAGCGCCTGGAGGCGTTGTACGCGAACGAACACCTGAGCCGCGTGCAAACGCCGGCCGACACCCCTGCTCACTGGCTGCCGCGATGCTGAAAAGGGACCGACGCGACCCTGCCGCGCTGCCGCGCCTTCTGCTTGCCGCCTTGGCGGTGCTGTTGTTGTGGCCCGGCATACGCCTGGCCGAGCTCGATCCATGGGTCCTGTTCGAACCGGCCAGCACCCAGTCCATGGGGGCCTTTCTCGCCGACTTCTGGCCGCCCGCGCATGACCCCGCGTTTCTGACGCTGCTGCTGGACGCCACCTTGCAGACCCTGGCCATCGCCACGGCCGGCATGGCCCTGGCGCTGACCTTGGCCATTCCCGCCGGCCTGCTGGCCAGCCGCGCGCTGTCGTTGTCGGCTGCCAACCTCGGCGGCCAACCCGGCTGGGCCGGCACCTGCGTACGCTGGCCGGTGCGTGGCGTGCTGATTTTTCTGCGCAGCGTGCCGGAAATCGTCTGGGCCCTGCTGTTCGTCCGCGCCGTCGGCCTGGGCCCGACGGCCGGCGTGCTGGCCATCGCCATCACCTACGCCGGCATGCTCGGCAAGGTGTATGCCGAGATCTGTGAGTCGGTCGACCAGCGCCCGGCCCAGGCGCTGCTGCGCGCCGGCGCCGGCCGCCTGGCTGCGTTCGCCTATGGCATTCTCCCGGCCGCTGCCGCCGAGCTGACCTCCTACACCGTGTACCGCTGGGAATGCGCCGTGCGCGCCTCGGTGGTGATGGGCTTCGTCGGCGCTGGCGGCCTGGGCCAGCAGATCGACCTGTCGATGCGCATGTTCGCCTCGGCCGAGGTGGCCAGCATGCTGCTGACGTTCATCGCCCTGGTGTTGCTCGCGGACCTGCTCAGCCGCCTGCTCAGAGGACGCTTCGCATGAGGCGCCTGGGCAACCTGCTGCTGGTGCTGGCGATGGTGCTGGCGGTGGTCGGCTCCTTCGTCTATCTGGGGCTGGACCTGTTCACCCTGGGCAATGGCGACAGCCTGCGGCACATGACCAGCTACGCGGCACGCTTCATGTCGCCTGACCTCAGTGCCACCCACCTGCGGGCGGTGGGCCATGGCGCGCTGGAAACCCTGGCGATGTCGGCGTTGGGCACGCTGCTGGCGGCGCTCGCCGGTCTGCTGCTGGCCATCCCCGCAGCCGGGCGCCTGGGGTGGGTGGCGCAAGGCTTGACGAAACTGGTGCTCAATGCCCTGCGGGCCATTCCCGAACTGGTCTGGGCGGTGTTGATGGTGCTCGCCGCAGGCCTGGGGCCGAATGCCGGCACCCTGGCCCTGGCGCTGCACACCGCAGGCGTCCTCGGCCGTCTGTTTGCCGAGGCCCTGGAAAACACCCCTGCCGCACCCGCCGCCGCCATCCGCCTGCAGGGCGGCAATGCCTGGCTGGCCTTCTGTTACGGCACCTTGCCCAATCTGTGGCCGCAACTGCTGGCCTACACCCTGTACCGCTGGGAAAACAACATCCGCATGGCCAGCATCCTCGGTTTCGTCGGTGCCGGCGGGCTGGGGCAGATGCTCTACGTGAGCCTGAGCCTGTTCCAGGAAGCACGGGCCAGCACGCTCATCTTGGCCATGCTGGCCCTGGTACTGGCGGTGGATGCCTTGAGCGGCTGGATGCGCCAACGCTGGATTCGCCTGTAGCCAGGCCGTGCTGAGCGCAAACGGCATTCGACCTTGGTGTATTTCGACATTGGTCGCGTTGACAAGATCGCCGAGAGCTGTCGATAATCCGAAATAAGTCATACGACAACAGATGACAAAATAATAACGATAAAAGGACTCGCTCATGACAGGCACTCACTCCGTCCAGAATCCCTTCGATCGCCTTCTCCTGACCGGCGCCGCCGGCGGTCTGGGGAAGGTGCTGCGAGAAAGTCTGAAACCCTTCGCCCGCACCCTGCGGCTCTCCGATATCGTCCCGCTTCCCGCCTCTACCAATACAGCTACTCGTTCCGATACCCAGGAAGAATTCCAGTTGTGCGACCTCGCCGACAAGCAGGCAGTGCACGAGCTGGTGCAGGGCGTGGACGCCATCGTGCATTTTGGCGGGGTGTCGGTGGAGCACGCGTTCGAAGACATCCTGGGGCCCAATATCTGCGGGGTTTTCCACATCTACGAAGCCGCACGCCGGCATGGCGTCAAGCGCGTGGTGTTCGCCAGCTCCAACCATGTGATCGGTTTCTACAAGCAGGACCAGACCATCGACGCCCATTCGCCCCGGCGTCCGGACAGCTATTACGGCCTGTCCAAGTCCTACGGCGAAGACCTGGCAACGTTCTACTTCGATCGCTACGGCATCGAAACCGTCAGCATCCGCATCGGCTCTTCGTTTCCCGAGCCAGCCAATCGCCGAATGATGAGCACCTGGCTCAGTTTCGACGACCTGACCCGCCTCATCGAGCTGAGTCTGTTCACCCCGGACGTCGGCCACACGGTGGTGTATGGCGCCTCGACGAACCGTGACTTGTGGTGGGACAACCGTTTTGCCGCGCACCTGGGCTTCACACCCAAGGACAGCTCGGAAGTGTTCCGCGACAAGATCGAAGCTCAGCCGATGCCTGCCGCCGACGACCCGGCGAGGGTCTATCAGGGCGGCGCCTTCGTGGCCGCCGGGCCGTTTGGCGACAACTGAATCCTTTGCGACTTTAAAACAACAACAACGCTGGAGTTATCCATGGATTTCAAACGCACGTTACTCGTAGCCGCTCTCCCGCTCGCCTTCTGCCTGTCCGGGCTGGCGCAGGCCGAGATCAAGATCAAGTTCGCCGAAGTGCACCCGGCCGGCTACCCGCCGGTGGTGGCCGAGCAGGCCATGGGCAAGAAACTCGAAGAGCAGAGCAAGGGCGAGATCAGCTTCAAGATGTTCGCAGGCGGTGTACTGGGTTCCGAGAAGGAAGTGGTCGAGCAGGTGCAGAGCAACGCGGTGCAGATGACCCGGGTGAGCCTGGGCATCGTCGGCCCGGTAGTACCGGACGTGAACGTGTTCAACCTGCCGTTCATTTTCCGCGACCAAGCCCACATGCGCAGCATCATCGACGGCGAGATCGGTCAGGAGATTCTCGACAAGATCACCAACTCCGAATTCAACCTGGTCGCGCTGGGCTGGATGGATGGCGGTACGCGCAACCTCTACACCAAGAAGCCGGTACGGCAGATCAGTGACCTCAAGGGCATGAAGATCCGCGTGCAAGGCAACCCGGTGTTCATCGAAACCATCAACGCGATGGGCGGCAACGGCATCGCCATGGCCACCGGCGAGATCTTCAGCGCCCTGCAGACCGGCGTGATCGACGGCGCCGAGAACAACCCGCCGACCATGCTCGAACACAACCACTACCAGAACGCCAAGTTCTACACGCTCACTGAACACCTGATCCTGCCCGAGCCGATCGTGATGTCGAAGATCACCTGGAACAAGCTCAACCCCGAGCAACAGGCGCTGGTGAAAAAGCTCTCCCGCGAAGCACAGATGGAAGAGCGCGTGCTGTGGGACAAGAAATCCAGCGAAGCCGAAGCCAAGCTCAAGGCCGGTGGCGTGGAGTTCATCACCCTCACGCCCGAGCAGAAGAAGGCCTTCTACGATGCGACCCAGCCAGTGCGCGACAAGTACGGCGCGCCGTACAAAGAGCTGATCACCCGCATCGAAGCCGTCAAGTAAGTCTGTCCGTCAACACCACGGGGGACCGGGCATGTGCCCGCTCCCCCGCCGCTGGGTGAGCCTCATGAAAAACACTGTGCTGCGTTTCAACGACCTGCTTTACCGGGTGTGCATCGGGATCGCCGGCTTGTCGGTCCTGACCATGACCCTGATCATTCCATGGGGCATCTTTACTCGCTACGCGCTGGGCAGCGGTTCCAGCTGGCCAGAGCCGGTGGCGATCCTGCTGATGGTGGTCTTCACCTTCTTCGGCGCTGCCGCCAGCTACCGCGCCGGCGCGCACATGGCGGTGGCCATGGCGGTCGACCGCATGCCGGCACAGACGCGTCGAATGGCTGCCTTCGCGGTTCAGGTGCTGATGGCGGTGGTCGCGCTGTTCATGATCTTCAAGGGCTTCAAGCTGTGCGCCAACACGTGGAACCAGTACATGGGTGAAATTCCCTCCATGCGGGTAGGCATTTCCTACCTGCCCATTCCGATCGGCGGCATCGTGACCTTGATATTCATCCTGGAAAAGCTGTTCCTGGGTGACCAAAGCCACCGCGCCGTGATGCGGTTCGACGTCGTAGAAGCCAGTGAAGGTGCTGCGTAAATGGATGCTCTCATACTGTTGGGCAGCTTCATCGCCTTGATCCTGGTGGGCATGCCGGTGGCCTATGCGCTGGGTCTGTCGGCGCTGATCGGGGCCTGGTGGATCGACATCCCGGCCGACGCCCTGATGATCCAGATCGCCGGCGGGGTGAACAAATTCTCGCTGCTGGCCATTCCGTTCTTCGTGCTGGCGGGTGCGATCATGGCCGAAGGCGGCATGTCGCGCCGGCTCGTAGCCTTCGCCGGCGTGCTGGTGGGCTTCGTGCGCGGTGGGTTGTCACTGGTCAACATCGTCGCTTCGACCTTTTTCGGCGCCATCTCCGGCTCGTCCGTCGCCGATACCGCGTCGGTGGGTTCGGTGTTGATTCCGGAAATGGAGCGGGCCGGCTATCCGCGTGATTTCTCCACGGCCGTTACCGTCAGCGGCTCGGTCCAGGCCCTGCTGACGCCACCGAGCCACAACTCGGTGCTGTACTCGCTGGCCGCTGGCGGCTCGGTGTCGATCGCTTCGCTGTTCATGGCCGGAATCATGCCGGGGCTGTTGCTCAGTGCGGTGATGATGGGCCTGTGCATGATCTTTGCGCGCAAGCGCAACTATCCCAAGGGCGAAGTCATTCCGATGCGTCAGGCGCTGAAGATCGCCGGTGAGGCGCTCTGGGGGCTGATGGCGCTGGTGATCATTCTCGGCGGCATTCTCTCGGGCGTGTTCACCGCGACCGAATCGGCAGCCATCGCCGTGCTGTGGTCGTTCTTCGTGACCATGTTCATCTACCGCGACTACAAGTGGCGCGACCTGCCCAAGCTGATGCACCGGGCGGCGCGGACCATTTCCATCGTGATGATTCTGATCGGTTTCGCTGCCAGCTTCGGCTACATCCTGACGCTGATGGAAATTCCGATGAAGATCACCACGGCGTTCCTCACGCTGTCGGACAACCGCTACGTGATCCTGATGTGCATCAACGTGATGCTGCTGATGCTGGGCACGATCATGGACATGGCGCCGTTGATTCTGATCCTGACACCGATCCTGTTGCCGGTGATCGTCAGCGTGGGTGTAGATCCGGTGCATTTCGGCATGATCATGCTGGTGAACCTGGGCATAGGCCTGATTACACCGCCGGTCGGCGCGGTGCTGTTCGTCGGTGCGGCGGTCGGCAAGGTGACCATCGAAGCCACGGTCAAGGCGCTGCTGCCGTTCTACCTGGCGCTGTTCCTGGTGCTGATGCTGGTCACCTACATTCCGGCCATCTCCCTCTGGCTGCCGAGCGTGGTGTTGTAAATCCAAGTGTTGCGGGGTGCCCAACACCCCGCAGCGAACAGATGCACTGAAATCCCTTGTAGCAGCGGCGCAAGCCGCGTCGGTGGTCACGCACATCCCCCCACACCACCGCAGCCCCTGTAGCAGCGGCGCAAGCCGCGTCGGCGGTCACGCACATCTCCCTACACCACCGCAGCCCCCTGTAGCAGCGGCGCGAGCCGCGTCGGCGGTGCATGCTATCCGGCTGTCACACCGCGGCGTATCCGGACGCGGCTTGCGCCGCTGCTACAGGGGGACGGAGGTGTTCCTCAAGGGCCTTCGTAGGAGCGGTCCGTGGCCGCGAAGTTGTCGCCGCGGTGTGACAGACCATCCGCGGTGCCCTTTCGCGGCCGATGACCGCTCCTACGCAGGGTGCTGGCGGCAGTCACGCACATCCCCCACACCACCGCAGCCCCTTGTAGCAGCGGCGCAAGCCGCGTCGGCGGTCACGCACATCCCCCCACACCATCGCAGCCCCTGTAGCAGCGGCGCAAGCCGCGTCGGCGGTGCGTGCTATCCGACTGTCACACCGCGGCGTGTCCGGACGCGGCTTGCGCCGCTGCTACAGGGATCGTGGTAGAGGTTTCGGTTGTATAGACGATGGGCCGGTGTTCCGCTGCCAGGCGGCACTCCCAGCGCCAGGCGTCGCGCAGCATGTCGTCCAGGCTGCGTCGGGCCTGCCAGCCCAGCTCGCGGCGCGCCTTGCCCGGGTTGGCCCAGCACTGCGCCACGTCGCCTGCGCGCCTGGGCTCGAAGGCCAGGGCGATGGGCACTCCGCAGGTGCGGGTGAAAGCATCGACCACCTGCAACACCGAATACCCCCGCCCGGTTCCCAGATTCCAGACGCGCACGCCGCTGCCGCCCAACAATGCCTGCAAAGCCCGCCAGTGTCCTTCGGCCAGGTCCATCACATGCACGTAATCACGAACGCCGGTGCCGTCCGGCGTAGCGTAGTCGTTGCCGAACACCTGCAGCACGTCGCGCCGCCCACTGGCCACCTGCAGCAGATACGGCAGCAGGTTGTTCGGCACCTGTGCCGGCGCCTCGCCCAGCTCGCCCGATTCATGGGCGCCGATAGGGTTGAAATAGCGCAGCAGCCCGACCGACCAGCGCGCATCCGAAGCCGCCAGGCTGAGCATGACGTTCTCCGCCATCAGCTTGGAAAACCCGTACGGGTTGGTCGGCAATCCGGTGGCGCAGGTTTCGTCGATGGGCATCGTGGCGCAGTCGCCATAGACCGTCGCCGAAGAGCTGAAAATCAGCGTGAAGACACCGGCGGCCGCCATCGCCTGGCACAGCGCAATGCTGCCGCCGACATTGCTGTCGTAATAGCGCAACGGCTCGCGCACGCTCTCGCCAACCGCTTTCAAGCCAGCGCAGTGAATCACCGCGGCGATGGGAAAATCCGCGAACAGGGCATCCAGTTGCGCTCGGTTGCGCACGTCGCCGAGTACGAACCGGGCCCGCCGCCCGCCCAGCCGGGCAATACGCTCCAGGCTTGCACGCGAGCTGTTGCAGAGGTTGTCGAAGATCACCACCGTCTGCCCATGAGCAAGCAGTTGCAGCACCACCTGTGCGCCGATGTAGCCCGTACCGCCTGTGACCAGAATCATCGCCGTCGCTCCCGTCGCCCGCAGGCGCACCGGTCAAGATCAAGGGATAGCACCTGCGTGATACGACGACGGGATCAGGCCTATGAAACTATGGGCGCGCGCGGTGGCGCGGAGTTCCAGGCGGCAGCCAGACGGTTGGCATATCCCAGGCGGTCGGCAAATCAAAGTTGAACGCCGCCTGCAGCGACGGCGTCTGAATCAGTATCAACGCATCGCGCGCATGCACTCGCTCGCCGCACTGCCTTGCAACATCCATCCGGGTGGCGTCGAAGCCCAGCTCAACTGGCTTCAGTCCCGATTCAGGCACTGACCAAGGACACCCCCATGACCGATGTGGCGCCGCCCGGCTTCACCCCTGCCCCACTGTCCACTCCAGCGCGCACCGCGACGCCCACAGGCCGACCGCTGATGCTGTGCCTGTCGCACTTGCGCTGGGGGTTCGTCTACCAGCGACCCCAGCACCTCATGTCACGCCTGGCGCAGAGCTACGACGTGCTGTTCTTCGAAGAACCGCTGTTCGCCGAGCATGTGCAACCGCAGTTGCTGGCCAGCCATCCAGCACACGGCGTGACCGTGCTGGTGCCGCAGCTGCCGGCGGGCACCCCTCACGACCAGGTCATTGCGATGCAGCGCGACCTGCTCGATGGCTACCTGGCCCAGCACCGCGACGCCGAACTGCTGCTCTGGTACCTGACCCCGATGAGCCTGGCATTCACCGACCATCTGCACGGCCAGGTGACCATCTTCGATTGCATGGACGAGTTGTCCGCATTCATGGGCGCTCCGCCGGAACTCATAGAAAGGGAACGCCAACTGTTGGCGCGTGCCGACGTGGTGTTCACCGGGGGGCAGAGTCTGTGGGAAGCCAAGCGCCATCAGCACGACAACGCCTACGCCATGCCCAGCAGTGTCGACATCGCCCACTTCGCCCAGGCCCGGGCGTTGCTGCCCGATCCGGCCGATCAGGCCGCGATCGGCCACCCGCGGCTGGGCTTCTTCGGTGTCATCGACGAGCGTTTCGACATCCAGTTGGTCGATGAGCTGGCCCGGCAGCGGCCGCAGTGGCAGATCGTGCTGATCGGCCCGGTGGTGAAGATCGATCCGCAGACCTTGCCGCAACGCGCCAACATTCACTACCTCGGGGCGAAGCAGTATGAGCAATTGCCCCACTACCTGGCCGGCTGGGACGTTGCCCTCATGCCGTTCGCGATCAATGCTTCCACGCGCTTCATCAGCCCGACCAAGACCCCCGAATACCTTGCTGGCGGGCGCCCGGTGGTGTCGACACCGATTGCCGACGTGATCAGCGGCTATGGCACCAGCGGTGTCGTAAGCATCGCCGACACCCCCGCGGCATTCATCGCTGCGGTGGAACGCGCACTGGGTGCCGAAGCCCGTGACAGCGTGGTCGTCCAGGCCGATGCCGCATTGGATGGCATGTCGTGGGACAAGACCTGCAACGCTATGAAGGAGCAGATCGAATGCCTCAGGTAACCCTCGACAGCGCCTGCCGTGGTCCGTCCGCTCACGGCGATGGACGCCCTTATGATTACGTGGTGGTGGGTGCCGGCTTCGCTGGCAGCGTCATTGCCGAGCGCCTGGCCGCAGGGCTTGGCATGAACGTGCTGGTGATCGACCGCCGTGAGCATATCGGCGGCAACGCCTACGACCACCTGGATGCAGCGGGCGTCATGGTCCACCGCTACGGGCCGCACATCTTCCATACCAACGCCCAGCGCATCGTCGACTATCTGTCGCGTTTCACCCAGTGGCGCCCTTACGAGCACCGCGTGCTGGCCCGGGTCGACGACCACCTGGTGCCGATCCCGATCAACCTGACCACGCTCAATACGCTGTTCGGCTTGCAGATGGACGAGGCCGGGGCCGAGCGCTTTCTTGCCGAACGGGCGCAGCCGGTTGAATGCATCCGCACCTCCGAGGATGTGGTGATCAATCAGATCGGCGAAGAGCTCTACCAGAAGTTCTTCCGGGGCTACACCCGCAAGCAGTGGGGCCTGGACCCTTCACAGCTGGACAAGTCGGTAACCTCGCGGATCCCCACGCGCACCAACGTCGACGACCGCTACTTCACCGACAGTTTTCAGGCAATGCCGCTCGATGGCTACACGCGCATGTTCGAGAACATGCTCGACCATCCCCGCATCGACGTGTTGTTGGACACCGATTTCGCCCGGGTGCGCGAGCAGTTGGCGTACACCCAGCTGATCTATTGCGGCCCGGTGGACGAATACTTCGAGTTCCGCCTGGGTCGCCTGCCCTACCGGTCGCTGCGCTTCGAACACAAGACCCTCCAGCAACCACAGTTGCAGGCGGTGGCCGTAGTCAACTACCCCGATGAAGCGGTGCCCTACACGCGCATCACCGAATACAAGCACCTCACCGGCCAGCAACATCCGCACACCAGCATCACCTACGAATACCCCTGCGCCGAAGGCGACCCCTACTACCCGATTCCGCGAGCCGAAAACGCCCAGCTGTATCAACGCTACAAGGCGCTGGCGGACGACACGCCGGGGGTGACATTCCTCGGGCGACTGGGCACCTACAAGTACTACAACATGGATCAGGTCGTGGGCCAGGCGCTGGCACTGTATCAACGGATCGAGCAGCAAGCCTTGCCGACCAAGGGAGCCGGGGCGTCGACGGCGCTCGACGAGCAAGGCGCTTGAACCCGCCTGGCCTGTTCAATACCTTCATCATGGCCGGCTACGAATGCGCCGCGCAGCGGCGGCGCGATGGTGAACGTGTGGATGTGCAGGTCAGCACCGGCCATCTGCGCTGGGCGGCCCATGACTATCGTCAGTTGCTGGCCAGTGGCATTGGTGCCGCGCGCGACGGCCTGCGCTGGCATGTGATCGAACAGCGTTCAGGGTATTACGACTGGAGCAGTTTCCTGCCCCTGCTGCGCGCCGCACGCGAGTGCAATCTGCAGGTGGTGTGGGACCTGTGTCACTACGGCTACCCCGATGGCCTGGATATCTGGCGACCCGAATTCGTTGAACGCTTTGCGCGCTTCTCCGGGGCCGCGGCACGGTTGATGGTCGATGAAGGCTTCGAAGCGCCCTTTTGTTCCCCCATCAACGAGATGTCGTTCTGGAGCTGGGCCGGCGGCGACGTCGGCTATTTCAACCCCGGCGCGCATGGCCGTGGGCTGGAACTCAAGCATCAGTTGGTGCGCGCCAGCATCGAGGCGATCGAGGCCATTCGCGCGCAGGCGCCCGCGGCGCGTTTCGTTCAGTGCGACCCGCTGATTCACGTCGTGCCGGACTCATCACGCGCCGTGGACCAGGAGCGCGCCGAGGGTCAGCGGCTGTCGCAGTTCCAGGCCTGGGACATGCTGGCCGGTCGGCAGTGGCCGGGGCTGGGCGGCTGTGAGGCCTACCTGGACATCATTGGGGCCAACTTCTACCCGCAGAATCAGTGGCGGCACAATGGCGAACGGATCTTGCGCGGGCACCCCGAGTTTCGCCCGCTGGCCGGGCTGCTGGCTGAGCTCCATCGGCGTTATGGACGGCCGATTCTGCTGGCCGAAACCGGCGCCGAGGGTGATGCGCGAGGGCCGTGGCTGGACTACGTGGGCAGTCAGCTGGCAGTGGCGCTGCAACGCGGGGTCGATGTGCAGGGGCTGTGCTGGTATCCATTCCTGGGCTATCCGGGTTGGGACGATGGCCGTTATTGTCCCGCAGGCGTGTTCGGCGACGCCGACGGTGCAGGTACCCGCGCGCCGTATCATCCGTTGCTGATGCAGTTGCAGGCATTGGAAAAGCTGCACCGGCCCGGTCAGTGACGGTGGGTGTGTACCCGCAGCCACGCGTTGCCCCCGGACGCGGCTCGCGCCGCTGCTACAGGGGATGGAGGCATTCCTGCAGGGCCTTCGCAGGAGCGGTCTGTGGCCGCGCAGCCGTCGTCGTGGTGTGTCAGATAATCCGCAGCGCCCCTTCGCGGCCGATGACCGCTCCTACGGGGAGTGCAGGCGCCCCCATACACCCCCGCAGCCCTGTAGCAGCGGCGCAAGCCGCGTCAGCGGTGCATGCTATCCGGCTGTCACACCGCGGCGTATTCGGACGCGGCTCGCGCCGCTGCTACAGGGGATGGAGGCGTGCCTGCAGGGCCTTCGTAGGAGCGGTCTGTGGCCGCGAAGCCGTCGTCGTGGTGTGTCAGATAATCCACAGCGCCCCTTCGCGGCCATTGACCGCTCCTACGGGGAGTGCAGGCGCGTCGGCGGACACACACCCCCGCAGCCCCTGTAGCAGCGGCGCAAGCCGGGTCGGCGGTGCATGCGATACCAGTGGGCTTTGGATGGTTGGCCTGGTCGATCACCGCGGACAACTGGCAAGCAGCAGCTCTTCGAACCGCGCGCCGTCCAGGGGCCGACTCAGGTAATAACCCTGGCCCTCGTCGCAAGCCACCGAATCCAGCAGTTGCAGCTGTTCCAGCGTTTCCACGCCTTCGGCCGTCACCGTCAGCGACAGTGCCCGACCCAGGCCGATCACCGCCTCGATGATGGCCAGGTCGGGTTGGCTGTCGCCCAGCCTGCCGACGAAACTGCGGTCGATCTTGAGCCCATCGAAGGGAAACGTGCGCAGGTAGCTCAGCGATGAATAGCCGGTGCCGAAATCATCCATGGCCAGCCGGACGCCGAGGCCCTTCAGCGCTCGCATCAGGGTCAACGCATTGTCGGCATCTTCGAGCATCACGCTTTCGGTAACCTCAAGCTCCAGCCTCGCCGCCGTCAGGCCCGACCTCAACAAGGCGGCCCTGACCCGCTCCACCAATTGTCCGCCCTGGAATTCCTTGGAAGACACGTTGACCGACACGAACAGCTCTTCAGGCCATTGACTGGCCTGCCGGCAGGCCGCGTTCATCACCCAGTCGCCAAGTGCGGTGATCAAGCCCGTGTCTTCGGCGATCGGAATGAATGCATCAGGCGCCAGCAGGCCACGCTGTGGATGCTGCCAGCGCACCAGCGCCTCGGCCCCGACCATCTGGCCGTCGGCAATGCGGAAGCGCGGCTGGTATTGCAGGCGCAACTCGCCATGCTTGATCGCATAGCGCAGGTCGCTTTCCAGGCGCCGACGTTCGATGATCCGCTCATTCATGTCGCCATCATAGAAACGCCAGGTGCCGCGCCCGCTCGCCTTCGCCTCGTACAAGGCGATGTCCGAATAGCGCAGCAGTTCAGGGGCGTGCGCCGCATCGCCCGGCGACACGGCAATGCCGATACTGGCGCTGACATGGATGTCCTGGTCGTCGACCTCGATGACCTGCTCGATCAGCTCGATCAGCCGTCGACACAGTGCCTCGATCTCCGCATGCCCGACCGCGCCCGCCACGACCATGACGAACTCGTCGCCACCGACCCGGGCGACGATGTCCTGGCTGCGCACGCATTGCCTGATGCGCTCGCCGATCTGGTACAGCACGCGGTCGCCGGTAGCATGGCCGAGCAAGTCGTTGACCGGCTTGAAGCGATCCAGGTCGATGGTCAGCATGACCAGTGGCTGGCGGGCGGCAAGCGCGTTTTCCAGACGGCTTTCCAGGTAGTCGCGCAACTGGCTGCGGTTGGGCAGGCCGGTCAGCACGTCATGGCGCGACAGGTACTCGACCCGTCGCCGCGCGTCGATCTCCTCGGTGACATCGGTGGCGGTACCCCGAAAGCCTTGATCGCCGATGGTCCGCGCAGCGATCCGCGCCGTACGCCGTTGCCGATGCACGTCCATATAGCTGCATTCAGTGGTCAGGTTGCCCTGCCCTGGATTGCCGCGCAGCCACGCCAGGAGCGTGCCTTGGGGCAATTCGACCAGGTCGTCGATCGAGATGCCCAGCCATTGCGCCTTGCCCACGCCAGTGACCGTCTCGAAGCGGTCGGACAGGTAGGTGACATGACCATCGCCATCGGTTTCCCAGATCCAGTCGGAGCTGGCTTCGGCTACGTCGCGAAAGCGCGACTCGCTGAGCGCCAGCGCCACCTGGCTGTCGCGCAGCAATTGGTGGCTGCTGTCCAGGGCGCGCGCAGCGCGAGTATTGCGCCGCAGCATGACCCAGGTCATGCCGAGGATGATCAGCGTCGCCAGGATGATCATGGGCAATACCACGATGATCATCTGTCGTCCCGGCCTTGCTGCGTCCCACTGCATGTCGAGAGTCGTACCGTGCTCGGCCGCGACCAGCGCGTGGGCAGCCGTGGTGTCATCGGTACGGGCCACCCGCAGCCCGCGCAGGCCCATGCTCTCGCCGAGCGCCTGAAGCCGCTGCGGATCGAGACGATTGACCACTAGCATGACCGACGGCGGCCGGTCGTCGGTCTGCACCGTAGGGTCGGTGCTGGGGGTGATCGCTGCCGCCACGACCAGGGCCGGTGTTCCGGCCAGGCTGGTCAGTGCGGTGAAGACCTTTTCTTCGTCGGCCAGGGCGCGTGCGGCGGCGACCCACTCATCGACGGGGCGGCCAAGCCAATCCGCAGCCGCTATGGTTTCATACTTGCCGTCGATTACCGCATACACCGAGCGGTTGCCCGGCCCTATGACGAACGCGGCCTGGTAGCCGAAATCGTCGTACAACGCCGGACCGAAGTTTTCCCGCACATAGGCCCACTCCATGTCCACCTTGAGATGCAGGTGCCGATAGGCCTCCCCCCAGAACGAGTAGTCCTTGATGGTCAGTTGCAGAAGCCGGCGTTCGGACTCGATGCTTTTCTGCACCATCGACTGACCCTGGACGCGCTCGGTGCGATCCAGACCGTGGGCGAAATACAGGGACAGAGCGACCGCCAGTGCAAAGACCACGGCGAGGCTGGCGCAAAAGGTGACCAACGAGGTCTGCGCCAGGGCGGTGCTGCTCGCAGGCCTGGCGGAGGATGCCGGAGAGGTGAAACTGGACTTGAGCATGGATGGCCTGAAAGAGAATGCGCGGAACCGATACAAGGCTATCGGCCAGCCGCGACCTTCCATGAACACCTAGGCTCTTGCCAAAGCAGACTCATATGGCCAGCAGTAGATTCATGTGGCCAGCAGCAGACTCATGTGACCAGCAGCAGATTCATGTGGGAGCGGGCTCTGCCCTCCCACAAAAGCCAACACAAGCTCAGTCCTCCCACAAAAGCCAGAACAAGCTCAGTGCTCCCACAAAAGCCAGCACAAGCTCAGGCTATCGGTGTCACGCAGGCCGCGCCTTGCCGAAGCTGAGCTTGCCCCAGACCAGACCCAGCACCGCCGCCACCGTGGACGCCGCCAGTACACTGAGCTTGGCCGAAGCCAGCAGGGTCGGGTCGGAGAACGCCAGCGACGCGATGAAGATCGACATGGTGAAGCCGATCCCGGCGAGCAGACCGACCAAGCCTACCCCACTCCAGGTCACACCCTCGGGCAGCCTGCAGATGTTCAGCCTGACCAGCAGAAAGCTGAACAGCAGCACGCCCAGCGGTTTGCCCAGCACCAGAGCCAGCATCACCCCGCCAAACACATGCTGCGACACCGCGTCACTGAGGTTGGCGCCGGCGAAACTGACCCCGGCATTGGCCAGCGCAAACAGCGGCATGACGCCGAACGCCACCCACAGATGCAGCCCGACCTGTATCCGCTGCACCGGCGGCAGCACTTCGCGCTGCGCATCGCGCAACTGCCTGAGCGGCTCGGCAACCGCCTCGCGATTGTCGCTGCCGGGGGTGAAGCGCTCCATCAGCTCGTTGAAATTGCGGCGGATGATATCCACCGGGCGCTCGCTCATCGGCTTCGAATAGACCGGCGTCATCAAGCCCAGAATCACCCCGGCCAGGGTGGGATGCACGCCCGTCTTGAGCAGGCCGAACCAGACGATAGCGCCCGGCAACA